>Ga0187768_1000175_pt1 | contig 14889 bp, 7 predicted proteins | sample 0216_QUI02_MP10__3_FD_148678 | JGI IMG/M metagenome (GOLD analysis project Ga0187768, IMG submission 148678) | Tropical peat soil microbial communities from peatlands in Department of Meta, Colombia - 0216_QUI02_MP10_20_MG | ecosystem: Environmental > Terrestrial > Soil > Wetlands > Peat ...
TTCCCTGCGTGATCCACGCCGGGCCCGGGTCCAGGAGAGCGGTAGATTCATGAATAGCCTTCCGTGCTGCGTCGAGATCGCCGCGTTGCCGAAATACTTTCGCCGAAACCCACAGGAAACTGCCGGCGTTCGCAGGAAGATTAAAGGTCTTCGCCAGCTCAGTGCCGCGGGCACAGAGGCGGAGGGCTTCTTCGAAATGTTGTTCCGTCCCAAATTGGTCGGCGGCATTCAAATATGTATTTAGTATGGCGGAAGCTTCAGCTTGGTCACCTTTGCCAGCATGAAAATTCTCCAGCAACTCTGCCGCTTTGCCGGCTAACGACACCGCCTCGTCATACTGGCCCCTGAACCTGGCCAGGATCATGCGATCGTGGGCGATCTGCGCCGCCCGGAGCATAGCGGTTCGATTCCCGGGCTGGGCTTTCAATACCGACTCGATGAATCCCTGTGCGATGCGCAGGTTCTGTTCGGCCTCATCCATCTGTCCGAGGTTGGAAGCGATCGGTACGCCTTGCACCCGCGCCAGCTGCATATACGCACTGCCGACCTCCAGGGCAAGGTCCGAGTCCCCCCGCGCGTCGGCGTTCAGCCGCCGCAAGTACTCCTGCGCTGTGTTCACAATAAGCTGTCTGGTCTTCGTATTGCCGGGTAACTCACGGACCTGGACATCGATATCGAAAAGTTTGTTGGCCAGTTGCCGGACATCCGAAAACCGGCGCTGCGAGATAACCCGTTCGCGGTTGACTTCATAAAGGCCGCCCGCGAGGCTGGCGACAACGAGTGCAGTAGCCGCCACTGGAAGCCAGTGTCGCCGCAGGAACTTGCCGGCACGGTACGCAACGGTGTCTGGCCGGGCACTGATGGGTTCGTGCCCGAGATAGCGGCGAAGATCGTCCGCAAACGCCATGACTGAGGCGTAGCGTTCCTGCGGATTCTTCTTCAATGCCTTGGCAAGGATGGTGTCAAGGTCGCCGCGCAGCAGGCGACGAAGCTTGTCGGGCGTGCTGGCACGCTTTGCGGCGTTGCCCGTGGCGAGTTCCGTTTCCGCTCCCGCTGCGGTCACTACACTCGATGCGTGTGCCGGTTCGGTGTCCACAATGGCCTTAACCAGGTCCGCGGGCGAACGGGTAGCGGGGCCGGCAGGATGCTGCCCGGTGAGCAGCACATACAGCAGCACACCGAGCGCATAGACATCGGTGGCAGTGGTTACGGGCGCGCCGGTCACCTGTTCCGGTGCTGCGTAGGCCGGCGTGAGCGCTCCCCCGGCTTGCTGAGTGAGCAGGGTAGAGGCGGCAGCTTGCCCTTCGTCTTCCAGCAGTTTGGCAATCCCGAAGTCCAGCAGCTTGACCTGGCCGTCGTTTCTGACCAGCACGTTTGAGGGCTTGAGGTCTCGGTGCACGATCAGGTTGGCGTGCGCGTGCGCGACCGCCCCGAGGACATCGAGAAACAGGCGCACACGAGCTTCCACATCGAGCATGCGCTGGTCACAATACTCGTCGATCTGCTCGCCCTCGACGTGCTCGAGAACGAGATAGGGCTGTCCCTGTTGAGAGACGCCCGCGTCCAGGAGCTGGGCGATATGCGGGTGCGCCAGGCGGCCGAGGATGCTACCTTCCCGTTTGAATCGCTCCTCGCCGCCGCGGCCAGTCACGCCCAGGCTCAAGAACTTCACCGCTGCCCGGCGCTCGAACCTCCCATCGCTACGCTCGGCCAGCCAAACCGTACCCATCCCGCCCTGGCCGATGGTTGACACCAGCGTATAGGCGCCGATCTGCCGGCCCGCACGTCCTAGCTCATCCGGAGCCGCAACCGGACCCTGTTCGAGGAAGCCGTCTTGCGCCAGTGCGCGGTGCTCCTCGAGGAGGGTCTGCAGATGACGGGCCAGGGCCGGATCCTGCTCCCACAATGACGCCAGCCAGGGCGCTCGCTGCTCTTCGGTGAGAGAGAGCGCCTGGTCCAGATACGGGCTTACCGCCTGCCATTGATCGGGGCTGAGCGTGGACATCGGTTTCCTAGCACGACAAATCTGCGCGTATGGTGCGGTGCAGGTAAATGCGGGCCTTCTCCCAATTCCGCTGCACCGTGCGCTCCGACACGCTGCGCATGCCGGCGATCTCAGCAAACGAGAAGCCGCAGAAGAATTTCAAATCGACGATCTCGGCCAGTCCAGGCTCCAGCTTGGCCAGTTGGTCCAGGGCTTCGCTGATGGAGGTGAGCTCGCGATCGTCAGCCACATGCTCCCCCACATCGGTAGCCAGTGACGTGATCTCGAACTGGCCGCCTCGTTTCAGGGCTCGCCGGTTCCGCGCATGATCGATGATCAGTCCCCGCATGACGCGCGCGGCATACGCCATGAAACGCGCGCGGTCGGGAAACGATGGGCCGTCTCGCGCGACGATGTCGAGGTAAGCCTCGTGCAGGAGGGTAGTGGCACCCAGGCTGGCAGGAGCACCCTGGCGTGCCAGTTCGCGCTGGGCCACCCGGTGCAGCTCGGAGTACAGTGCACTGAACAGAGCTTCTCCTACGCTGCTATCGCCCTGCTCGGCGGCAGTTAGGAGGGATGAAATGTTGGATTCCAGGCGGGTCCCCCACCCCCGTGAATGCCCCGGGTGGCGGGCAGCTTCTCGCGTTTTGGCGGAACAGTCAAGATGCTTGTTTAGCAAGCCGTGCCGCTACCTAGCCATCGGGTGCGCTCGGCTGCAATGGTCCGCCAGGCCAAGCAAGACGGGGCGTCCCTTGCATCAGCGAGTCTATGCGACAGAATTCACGAGACTTAACGAAGGTCGGAGTGTGCCAATGCTCTCGACGTGCTGGTTCCACGCGGTGAGCGCCTTCGGCCTAATGCTATGCGAGGCGCTGAAGATCCAAACGCGGATGGTGCCCTTTTTTTGGGAAGGTCCCGGCTGCGCTTCAACTCCTCTCCTACAGCGGCGCGAGCTGCGGCGTCCGCCTTGTCAAACTCGTTATTCAGCCATAGGGCCCAGGGCTTAGCGTCCTTGAGTTCTCCCAGCTTCGACGTCGAGCCTTTCGAGAGAATCAGCCACGCTTTTTCAGGGTCTTCCGCCGCCGTTAGGAACCATGTCTGCAGCTCGCGCCTAAGCGGCTGTAACGGCATATAAAAGAGGACAGGTGGTTAGGACGTGTAGGGGGCCGAAGGCATGCCGAGTGCAGGAAAACCTAAAGAGTGCTCGACACAATAACCTAAAAATAGTACAACTAAATAACCTAATAAATGAACTGCGCAAAAACCTAATATTCGTCCGGCGCAATAACCTAAGGATTGCACAGGGCATCCGGCATGGCTTCACCGTCCGAAAAACTCGCGGAATCGCTCCAACAGCTTCATAAGCTCCAGAACGTCAAGGGCGCAGCGGCCATACGGGCGAAGGACATGCCACGCACCCACCGGGAGCGCCTCAAGGCCAATGGCTTTCTCCGCGAGGTGATGAAGGGCTGGTATGTTCCCAGCCGGCCCGACGAAAAAGAAGGCGACAGCACAACCTGGTATGCCTCATTCTGGCGCTTCGCCGCCGTTTATCTGGAAACCCGTTTCCGTACGAACTGGAGCCTCTCGCCCGAGCAGTCGCTGTCCCTGCATGGCGGAAACTGGGGGGTTCCGCGCCAACTGGTGGTCCGGTCCCCCAGGGGCGGAAACAAGGTTGTTCCACTCCCACACGGCACGTCACTGCTGGATGTCCGGGCAGCCCTGCCGGGCCCGGCCGATCGTGAGGAACAAGAAGGGCTACGGATCTTCTCCCTGGAATCCGCGCTCATTGCGTCCTCGCCGCAGTATTTTGCGAACCATCCGACAGACGTGAGGGCGGCGCTTGCCATGGTACGCGACGCCTCCGGGCTCCTTGCCCGGCTGCTGGATGGTGGCCATAGCCGGATCGCAGGGCGGCTGGCCGGCGCCTTCCGCAACCGCGGCCGCGACCGTCTGGCGGATGAAATCTTAAAAACGATGGCCACTGCGGGCTATGACGTGCGCGAATCCGATCCCTTCAACGACCGTCCCCCTCTGTCATTGCCAACCCGCGAAGCGTCGCCTTATGTGAATCGCATACGGCTGCTGTGGGACAAGATGCGGCAACCCGTCATGGGTCGGTTTCCGAAGGCACCGGGACTTGCCCGTAATGCCAATGCCTACATGAAGAGGGTCAAAGAGGCGTATGGAACCGACGCCTATCAGTCCTTATCGATCGAGGGCTACCGTGTCACGCCGGAACTCATCGAGCGCGTGCGCAGCGGCAGCTGGAATCCGGAAGCGAACGAGCAGGACCGCGAACAAACGAACGCCATGGCGGCGCGCGGTTACTGGCAGGCCTTCCAGTTCGTCGAGAAAAGCATCGCACGCGTGCTGAACGGCGAAAACCCGGGCACGGTTGCGGACGAAGATCATCGCGAATGGTACCGGGAGATGTTTGCGCCTTGCGTCACCGCCGGCATCCTGAAACCTTCCGACCTCGCCGGTTATCGCAACGGACAGGCTTATATCCGCCAATCCATGCACGTGCCGATGAACCGCGATGCGGTCCGCGACGCGATGCCGGCATTCTTCGATCTTCTGACGAAAGAAACCGATGCCGCGGTGCGGGTTGTACTCGGGCATTTCATATTCGTCCACATCCATCCCTACATGGACGGCAACGGCCGCATGGGACGGTTTCTGATGAACCTGATGATGGCCGCAGGCGGATACCCGTGGACGGTCATACCGCTGCCGGAACGCAAGGCCTATATGGCCGCGCTCGAACAAGCGAGCGTCGGCGAGGACATCGGACCGTTCGCGGATTTTCTGGCACGCCTGGTCGAGAAGCGGCTAGCTGGTGAGCCGCTCCCGGAGGTGCCGAGAGGCTGACGAGAAGGGAGATTACAAACAATGGCAGCGATACCGAAATTCGACGAAGCGAAGCTGCAGGCGCTTGCCGATATACCGTAGCGATCACTGCGGTGGGCCATCAGCGACGTGAAGATCTGATCCGCTTTCATTCCATCCTGGACATGCTTGAGCAAATATCGGCGGCGCGAGGACGCTGGCCGCGTGGTGACTGACACTGCACAGGACCTATCGTTCTGGTAAATGGAGTCCTCTCGAAGCCACCCTCCAGCAGCGGTTCACCCGGGCGACGCCCCGACGCCTGATTGGAGATTTGGCCTATGAAGCGATCCGCTCGACGTCCGCTTGGCGCAGCACTACAGCACCCGATTGATCGCGCCGCACAAGTGCAATCGCCGCCGGCCGAAAAGCCTGGACGGACGCGAGCTTCGCCGCTACTGCCGACCCTGGAAAATCGAACGTCTGTTTGCCTGGTTGCATACCTTTCGCGGTCTGGTCATCCGCTGGGTGGATCACGAGGCCAACTTCCTCGGTCTGATCCAGCTCGGTTGCATCCTCATCTTGATGAGGAACTATTCATGAGATGGCCTCTAGTAGTTTTTCGAGGGTTTGGGGGTGGCTGGTCTTGGCTCTTGAGTTCCTACTGGCTGCGGACGCCCGAAACCAACCTAGAACGCATCGACTCATCTTATAGATAAACACTCCTAAGGTCCCCGCGGCCGAGCTGGCGTATAATTTCTCTTCTCTATCGCGGCACCCCCCTCTTCATAAGATCAAGAGGTGCAAATGCGGCGCTTTCTACTCGCGCAGGCGATGATGGCATTGGCGATAAGCCTAGTCGCCCAAACCTCGACTGGCAAAACAGGAGAGCCTTCGGATGCCCTATGTCTGGTCGCCGGCCGCGTCGTGACGGCGGCAGAAGGTCATCCACTGAAGTCGGCCACGGTGGTGCTCGTGCCGGATTCGAGATCGGACCACCACGCTTATGCGGGAAGTTCCGACAGCGAAGGCCATTTTCTTGTCAGGGACGTTCCGCCAGGCCGATACCAGTTTTTTGCCATTCACCCCGGATTTGTGGATCAAGGGTATCAATCCCCGGAACCTGAAGGCGGAGCGCTATTAAGCCTTAAGCCTGGACAGAAGGTGAACGACGCCCTGTTCCGCATGACGGCGGCAGCTGTCATTGCTGGTGTCGTAAACAGCGACGACGGTGATGCGATGGTTCGCATGCAGGTCCTCGCTTTGCGGAGACGCAGCCCAGAGGAAATGGAAGAAGAAGAAAACCCGTTCCTTCGAAAGCAGAAGCTCACACCTGTCGCTTCGGCTCACACTGATGATCGCGGCGAATACCGTATTTTCGGACTCAAACCTGACGAATACTACATCCTGGTTACACAATCGGTGGAGTCGGATAGCGGCATGCTGGCGGGCAAGAACTATTGGGTCGCGGAACAGCTGGGCAGCGAATACGCCCCGGAGTACTACCCAGGTGTCATGCAGCTCAGTCAAGCCCAGGCAGTTTCGGTAAACGCAGGAGATGACGTGCGCGCCGATTTCTCTGTCCAGCGGATCAAGCTTGTCGAGGTCGGTGGGCAAATTATGGGCTTGAACGGCCCTGCCAAGAATGCCTGGGTGGTTCTATTCGAACCGGATGAGGAGTTATTTGCCTCGATTCATCAAACTGAGGCCGACGAGACGGGCAGATTCCGATTGAAAGGTATACCGCCTGGGAGCTACAGGTTTGTTGCGGTGGAGCCACATGGAGACACAGCGACTGGCCGGACGCGGCAAACAGTCGAGGTCGGGGGCGAGAACATCGAGTCGCTAATAATCTCTCTGGCTGGGGGCACCGGGTTCAGCGGCCGGGTGTCCGTGGCTGGCGCCGGGTCAGTGGCGTTCGATGAGCTTCGTGTATCCCTGCTGTCGGTGGACGAAGACGACCTGGCTGGTGGGGAAGGCCATGTAAAAAAAGACGGCACTTTCGAAATCACGGCTGTCCCGGAAGGTGACTATGCTGTCCGACTCCAAGGCCTTGAGCACGACTGGTACGTCAAATCGGTACGGCTTGGTTCCAATGACATTCTGGAAAAAGGTCTGCAACTGGAAAAAGGCGCCGCGGGTGGGAAACTTGAGGTAGTTGTTAGCGCGGCGAGTGCACAACTGGAAGGTTCCGTAACCGACGGTGACCGGGTGATGATGGGTGCCCATGTGCGCATAACGCCTCACCCGGAAACTCCATACAACCGAGGCCGTTCGCATAACGCGGCCACCGATCAGACTGGCCGATTCTCGGTCACTGGTCTTGCCCCAGGCAAGTATCGCGTGATAGCGAGGTCTGCCCGAGTTCCCGGAAGCGAACCCCTCAAGTCAGACCCACAAATCGTCACACTTTCCGAGAGTGACCACAAAACATTGCACCTTGCAATCGCCAAGCCGCAGACCCAATAAATTCCAGAGTCCCCACCGGCTCCTTAATCGCAACCTTTGAGTTGCTTCCTACTAGGGAATCCGCAGCCAGTCCTTTTCATTCACAAACTTCGTGTAGCGCTTGTTCCCGTAGTTGTAGACCACCTTGAGGTTCTTCTTTTGTCCGTGGTTGGGGTCACCCCCCATCGTGTCATTGGTGACCTGCATCTCTACCCGGTTATTGCGGATTTGATCGCGAACCCTGTTGGTGACATCGTTCCCCTTGCCGTTATAACCGTAGATGGCGCGGTCGATCTGCAACCGGAGGTTCGAGTTGTTGACGGGCCGATTATTGATGGTTTGCGCGGTTGCTCCTTCAAGAGGACCGAGGAGCATGGCTGCGATTACAAATAGCAATAACGCACTTGAAAATCTCATCGGGTGTTCATCCTCTCCCGTTCAAGAGCAAGATTCTACTCCAAAGATCCACGATTGGGCGGGCACATTCACCTAGCGAGACTCGGAATTACACGAGGAATCCGGTGGACCAGAATTCGCGGCGGCAGAACTTTGATGGCGATGGTGCGGGCGCATGGAACGCGATTCCTGCTTGGCTGCGCTTCGCGTCACGGGACATAGAAGTGCCGTCGCTCCGTTCCAACAGCTTCGGATTTCGTGTGGCCAGAACCGACTAAAGGCTGCACAATTGTGTCATGCCGGGTTTGCTACACGATGCACGCGTGGGCAGGCGAGGTTAACAGTCCCGGCAAACGCCCGGTTAGGCATGAGGAACCGACTAAGGTCTACGCCGTCACCTTGGACATCGACAGATCGCAGGATCGGCCCGGACCGGCACAAAAGCGATGCTGTGAGCGGATCATCAAGGGTGTGGCCTCAACCATCCTTCATGCTCGTGGCAGATCAGAGAGCAGCGATGGGATGATGCCCAATTTTCATAGGGTAGCGCAGATCGCGGAAAATGCCCTGGTGGGGTTGGCTCCGGTTGGGGCGAACCGGCCAGAGCTAGCGCTGACATTGTCGTCAGACGCGCCAGATAAATCTGAAGCCTTCAGTAGCTCGATCAACCAAAGACTGGTGACGCCTGTGCCTTCATCGCTTTCGAGTCAGAACTCTCCCACGATCCTCATCGCTGGAGCTTCGCGTGGGCTAGGCCACGCCATGGCTGTCGAATTTGCGAAGAAGGGTTGGAATGTCATCGGAACCGTACGGGGTAATCATCGAACATTGCTCCACGATCTCGCGGAGGAGTACGAGGGGCAGATCGAGATCGAGAAGCTTGACGTCAACGACTACGAACAGCTCGCTTCCTTGCATCAGAAAATATCCGGACGAACGCTCGATATGCTGTTCGTCAACTCGGGAACGACCAATAACGAGCAGACTCCGATCGGGAAAGTCTCAAAGGAAGCCTTTGTCGAGGTGATGATTACGAACGCGTTGAGCCCGATGCATGTGATCGAGACACTCCAGGATCTTGTTTCTCCGGACGGCTTGATTGGGGTCATGTCTTCTGGTCAGGGTAGCATCACCAACAATAACACCGCGCTGCGAGAGGTCTATCGAGGTAGCAAGGCTGCACTGAACATGTTCATGCGGAGCTTCGCGGTCCGTCAGTCGGAAACCAAACGCGCGTTCGTCTTGATGGCGCCTGGCTGGGTACGTACCGAACTCGGAGGGCCAGATGCACACTTGACAATCAAAGAGAGTGTCCCAAATCTGGTGAACGTTCTACTCGATCAGAAGGATAAGCCTGGCATAGCATATCTCGACTATCTTGGCAGGTCCGTTCCCTGGTAGTCGAGAATGGACAGTAGATTGTTCCGATGAGTGGCAATCTGCGCCCACTGCCCATCCGGATGTGCCGGTCCCGGCGGGACTGCATCTCATTCCGAAGCGAGTACCGCCTTGGAGCCGATCAACAAGGTCTCGTTTTAGGGATGCGCCAGGCACGTCTCCGGACTGGGACTGAGTTTTGGCTTGAGCGGGGTCGAAGCAGTGCCTTTCCTTACGGCAGCTGCAGATCAAACGCGTAAATTTCCTGGGTGCTGATATCGCGTGGGAGCAGAAGAGTTTCGCCCGGACCGAGGCCGGTCCAGGAGGATGTACCGCCGAACTGGTCCGTGAATCTGCGGATCTTGTTGAGATCGGCAATCTTTTCGAGCTTGGAATCTCTGATGCGCAGGCGGAAGTAAAAGCTGGCCCCGTTACCGAGGGTATCGAAGTAGATCGAGGAGCTGTCGGGAGACCAGGCTAGGTAGCCAAAAGTGTTCACTCCGACGCTCAGCGCCTGCCATTTTCGGCTCTTCACATCGTAGAGCATGATCTTGTCATTGTTGGACTCTGTCAGGGCAACGATGTAACGGCCGTCGGGCGACCAGCGAGGACCGAAGATTCCCTGAGAATCCGGCAATCGCGAAAGCTGTCGAGTCTTTACGTCGAACAACTCGATAAACGTCCGTTCATGATGCAGCAAGTCGTAGTGCCCGAAGGCAAGCGTGCTGCCGTCGCTCGACCACGTGGGATCCGTTTCCTGAACTTGCTCGGATGTAAGAGGTTCGGGACTGCCGCCATCTCTCGAAAGGAGAAATACCTTCCAGGGCTTGCCAGGTGATGCGGCGGAGAACGCAATCTGCTGGCCGTCAGGAGACCAGTGGGCCAGGGCCGAGCGCATAGGGGGATACGTCAGTTGGACACGGGAGCTGCCGTCCGCCTTGCTGCGCCAAAGCGTGCTGTCAGGATAGCTGACATAGGTGATCCACTGGCCATCCCGGGAAAAGGCAACGTCCCCGGCGGAGATGCCGCCCAGATAGGGAACGAAATCCGCGGATCTTGCGTCATAGCGAACCAATTCAGCGCGCTGCTGCACGCCAACCACGAAGAGCTTCTGGCCATCCTTACTAAGCAGCGGATTGCTGAATTGCAGCGGACCCGTCGTAAGCTGAACCGGGTGGGGTGAGACCTTCCTCCACCAATCGGCCTGATCGGGAACCACCCAGATATGGGTTGCGCCTTCCCGTGTGCTCTGAAAAAGATAGTATTTGCCATCCCGAGTCCAAGTTCCACAACACTCGTTGGCAGGATTGTTCCAGCCCGGCAGTAGCGGATGCATGTTGGTGCCGTCGGCCCGGACCTCCCAAAGCGAGTAGACGTTGTCCGTGGGGTTGCCGGCTGCGAACCGGATGCGCGTTCCGTCCGGGGAAAAGCCAAACGACATCAGGGGTTCTTGAGCCGTGCCCAGCTTCTGCGGGTTCGTTCCATTGTGCTCTGCGACGAAAAGATCATTCCCCTTGCCGAAGACCAACTTTCCATTGGGCGCCCAAATGGCAAAGTGTGCTTTGACCCCGAGGCTGCGAGGTGATCCGGCAGGTAGAGGAAGCGACCACAGGGGACCTTCCTCGAATTCAGCTGCCTCGAGAATCAACAACTCAGACGCGTCCGGGGAGATATCGGCCAGGACGGGATCTGGAACAGCGATCGGCAGGACAGCCGTTTCGCCTCCAGTGCTGGCCACCTGAGCGATGTCGAAGCGCCCCGGCAGGATCTCGCTGAAATAGATGCGGGCTCCGTCGGTGACGAGATTGGACTTGGGAATCCCGTCATTGGTGATCTGCTTCGATCCAAACAGCCGCGGAGGCGGAAGTGGAGTGCGCAGCCAAAGAGCGAGCGCCACGATCATAAGGACTGCGGCTGGGACTGCAGTCCATTTCAGCCAAGTTCGCTGGTGTTTCAAAGGAGCCCGCGGAGTCGCAGCGGTGCTAGGGACAGGGGCTTTCCCCGAGTCGGTGTCGCGGCGCAGGCGTTTTAGATCAGTTTCGAGATCGGCGGCGGAACGATAACGTAGATCGCGATCTTTCTCGAGGGCCTTGTTGATGATGCGCTCCAGTTCGGCCGGCAGATCGGGATTCAAGCGAACCGGCGCGACCGGGACGCGGTTGACGATGGCTTCGCAGATCATCGCCGAAGTGTCCCCGCGGAAGGGCAACTCACCGGTTGCCATCTCGTAGAGGACGGCTCCGAAGGAGAACAGGTCGCTGCGGGCATCGAGTTCCTTCCCGCGCACCTGTTCGGGTGACATGTAGGCGACGGTTCCCATCATGGTGCCGGGGCTGGTCAGATGCTCTTCGTCGATGGACTGAGTCTGCGTCTTGAGCGAGGCCATCTGGGTGGAGGAAATGGCGGCGGGCGTGACTTTAGCCAGACCGAAGTCGAGAATCTTGGCGTGGCCGCGATCGGTGACGAAAATGTTGGCAGGCTTGATGTCGCGATGGATAATGCCTTTGCTGTGGGCAGCATCGAGCGCGTCGGCGACCTCGAGGGCGAGAGGAAGCAAGGTCTCGAGGTCGAGCGGATGGCCGGCGATGCGGTGCTTCAGCGTGACGCCCTCGAGGAATTCCATGGCAATGAACGCCAGGCCGTTCTCCTCGCCGATGTCGTGGATGGTGCAGATATTGGGATGGTTCAGAGCGGAGGCGGCTTGCGCTTCGCGTTGGAAGCGGGCCAGAGCCTGAGCATCGCGGGCTACCTCATCGGGCAGGAATTTGAGGGCAATGAAACGGTGAAGGCGGATGTCCTCGGCCTTGTAGACCACTCCCATGCCGCCGCCACCGAGCTTTTCGAGGATGCGATAGTGCGAAATGGTTTGACCGATCATTTGCAACCGCTGCGACCAGAATTTGGCTTCATCTTACGAAGGGATCATTCGGCGGTCAATGAGAGCAGGGGGTAGTGGAGCGCACGGGAAAAAGTCGTCCACCCCGTAACGAACGGCCGGCAGGGGCGGGTCCGGCGAAAGCTGGTGTGAAGGCCTGATAGCGCCAGTTGACCATTTGTGCAAGCAGGTCAGGCATGGTGGGAAGATGGCCACGCTGCTATTGCAGCTTGGCGTACTCCCCCTTGGCTTCTTTCAGGATGGGGATGTCAGGGTCAGCGTCTTTCCAGGTTGTAAGGAAATCCTGGTAAGCCAATTTCGCTTTGGCAGTATCGCTCGCAACAGCATAGGCACGGGCAATCTGCAGACGCGCCATACAAGCTGTCACGAAGTTCACGACGACTCCGGGGTGGCTTGCCAGTTTCTGGAATTCAGCTGCAGCTGCGCTTCCGTTATGTGCGAGCAGGTAAGCATTGCCTCTCAAATAAGCGGGATAAACCGTGCCCACCTGAACCGGCGGCGGACTGCCCAGCTCGTATGGTGCTGCGGCCTCGAGAATGCGAATCACCTGTGATGGATCTTCTTTCTTGAGCGCGATCGCTGCTTTTGCCGTCGGAAGCCAGTAGAGTTTCAGAACCGTGTTCGTGGCGTAGTTCTTCTCCAAGTCGTCGACCAGCCCCTGTGCTCGAGCAGTTTCGCCAATGCGTGCGAGAGCGAGCGCTGAGAATACCTTCACGTCGCGTCCCGGCGCCAAGGCCAAAGCCGCCGTAATCCCCTCTTTAGCATTGGCAACGTTGCCGAATTCCGCCTCCCGCAATGCAGCATTCGCTTGCCACAAGGCAGCTGTTTCTTTGGAGTCATTGCGAATCGCAGAGTCCACCGCTCGACGCGAAAAATCACGAGCCTGGTTCAGCCGCCCAAAATACGCGTATGAATCCGATTGGGCTGAAAGCAGCCCGTCCTCATCCCCCGGTTTGCCTGCACCCCACGCGACCTGCTGTTCCATCTGTGCGGAGTCTCCACGCAGGAAGGCGATGTAATGCATGTACAAGTGCAACCCCCCGTTGTCCAACTTTCGCGCCAATGCCTGCTCGTACGCAGCCTTCGCTTCATCCAGCCGGTTCAGATAAAGATAAGAATCCATCACATTGGCATTGAGGACCACATCGTTGGGTTCCAGTCGCAATGCCTGGAGGCTTTCAGCCAAGGTCTTGTCGTATCGTCCCATGAACGAGTAGTTGGCGCCCAGGTTGTTGTAGGGAACTGCGTCGTTGGGATAGTTTGCGATCCACAGTTCGTAAGTCTGTGCCTCTTTCTCCAGTTGGCCCGTGGCGCGGAAATAGTCCGCTGTGATGCGAAGCTTCTCCCGTTCTGTGACACGGTCGCGCAATGCATATGCCTTGCTTGCATATTCAATGGCCACTGATGGTTCACCAAGGTTGTTGTACGAGATAGCCAGCCCCGCATACGCCATCGGAAAATTCGGATCCAATTCAATCGCCCGCTTCAAAAACGGAATGCTCGGAGCGTCGCCTTTCTCGCGCCCTACGGTGATACCCATGCTGTAGCTTTTCAATGCTTCCAGGGAGGATGTTGTCGCCTCGATGGGAACTTCGAATTTCTGGACAGATGGCAGCGACTCGCCTAGCTTAGTGCGCAAGCTTGATGAGGTTCTGCTAAGCGTACTTAGTACTTCTTCCTTGTTTGCGGCCTCGCCCTGCTCCTTGGCCAGCGTGTCTCCGGTCGCGCAAGCCACCGCGTTAAGGTCAACCAAGTAATGGCTACCGAGTGTGGATATTGTTCCGCCAAGCAGGGCCTTGCTGCCGGTACGTAGGCAAAGTTCACGGCCGACATCCATCGTGATGCGCAGGTTTGTGGGTCGTCCCATCATCCCGAGTGTCTCGCTGACTTTGCGATCAGAGAGCACGTTTAGAAATGGCGATTGTCCTAGTTCGACCGCCAAAGCCTGCTTGAGAGCGTCGTCAAAAACTGCATCTCCCGTTTTGTTATCGAAGTCGGCCAGGACGATCGTGTCTTTCTCCGTCAGCGGAGTAGCTTTCGCCACAGGCGCTGCCGGACGACGCAGGTAAAGGCCGCCGCCAATCAGCAGCAAGACGAGCGCGACAATTCCCACAAGAACAATTTTCCAGCGAGGCTTGCTGCTTCTCGCCGCTATCGGTACTGTCTGAGCTGCAGGCGCTGCTGCGCCCGATGATGATGAGACCGCAACCGAGACCGCGCCCGAAGATCGGGACGGCGCTGCCATGGTTGCTGCTGGCGGGAAACCACTCTCCCGCACCGGCTCAAGACCAGAGCCCGACGTGGCTACGGCTCGCCCACTCTTAGTGTCACGTTTCAGCCGTTGCAGGTCGGCTCGCATCTCCGCTGCGCTCTGGTAACGCAGGTCCCGATCCTTCTCGAGTGCCTTGTTGATGACGTCTTCGAGCTTGGGCGGAAGATCGGGATTGAGGCGGAGCGCGGGCAGCGGATCACGGTTAAGGATGGCTTCGAAGATGACGCCGGAGGTTTCGCCGCGGAAGGGAAGGGCGCCGGTGGCCATTTCGTAGAGGACGGCGCCGAACGAGAAGAGGTCGGTGCGAGCATCGACTTCGCGAGCGCGGACCTGCTCGGGCGACATGTAGGCGACGGTACCGATGGCAGTACCGGGGGTGGTCAGGTGATCGGAAGTGTGGCCGGCGGTAGCCTCGGCAACGGTCTCCATGGCATTGCCGCGCAAAACCTTGGCGAGGCCGAAATCCAGAATCTTGGCATGGCCACGGCGGGTGACGAAGACGTTCGCGGGCTTGATGTCACGATGGATGATGCCTTCGGCGTGGGCGGCGTCGAGGGCGTCAGCGATTTCAATGGCGAGTGAGAGTAGGGTGTCGTTGGAGAGGGGGTGGTCGATGATGAGGTGCTTGAGCGTGGCGCCGTCAAGGAATTCCATCGCGATGAAGGCATCGCCGCTTTCCTCGCC
>Ga0187768_1000176_pt1 | contig 14724 bp, 10 predicted proteins | sample 0216_QUI02_MP10__3_FD_148678 | JGI IMG/M metagenome (GOLD analysis project Ga0187768, IMG submission 148678) | Tropical peat soil microbial communities from peatlands in Department of Meta, Colombia - 0216_QUI02_MP10_20_MG | ecosystem: Environmental > Terrestrial > Soil > Wetlands > Peat ...
GAGGGCGAGCGAGTCACCCTGCGGCTGAAAACCAAGCGGAGCGGCGCTGACCTGGAGTTGTGGGCGCTGGAAAAAGAGCGCAGCTATTTCCGCAACGTTTTCGGCCGGGAGCTCTTGGCCGTAGTGACGGAAGCGGCCTGAAGCATCTTCGGCGTCAGGACCCACTTCAGGATGCCCATGCTGCCGGAGACGTCTACCCGCGCGACCGCGCATTTTTTCAGCTCCACGGAACTTTCGCTGGCGCCTTCGCTAATCAACAGACTCAAGAACTGGCTGAGGCTGGGATTGTGGCCGACCACCATTACCGCCTCCAGCTTGGCGTTCTTGTCGAGCAGTTCGCGGAAAGCTTCCATCGGCGCGGTGGGGCGCAGCGCCGGCGCGCGCTGCAATTTTCCGTCGAAGCCAATCTCGTTGGCGACCAGAGAAGCGGTCTGCGTGGCGCGTTTGAGCGGGCTGGAGATGACCGCATCCACGTGCGCGTCCATGGCGTTCAGCGCGCGGCCCATCTGCGTGCATTGTTCGATGCCCTGAGGGTCCAGCGGACGTTTCTCATCCTGCGCGGGATTGGCGACGTGATGTCCGGCGCTCGCGTGACGCAACAGGTACAGAATCATGCCAGAATACCGATCTTTCTGCGGGTGTGAACACCGCGGGTGGAAACGGCAGGGATGTCGCTCGCGTTCTGGCGGCCCTCGGCCACCGCAATAAGGAAATTCTGCGCGTTGAAGCCGTCGGTGCCGGCAGGAAGTTTTGGCCGCACGTAGCTGCCGTCGGGGCGCAGGCCACGCGCCTTGGCCGTATCGCGCAGATAGGCTTCCAGAATTTCCGTACGGATGCGCTGCCGCAGCATCGCATCTTTCACGGGAAACGTCACTTCCACACGCTCATAGAGGTTGCGCGGCATCCAGTCGGCGCTGCCCAGGTGGATCTCCTCCTCGCCGCCATTGGCGAAATAGAAGATGCGGCTGTGCTCCAGGAAGCGGCCGACGATGCTGCGCACCTGGATGTGGTTGCTGATGCCGCGAACCCCAGGCCGCAGGGCGCAGATGCCGCGCACGATCAAGTCGATCTCCACTCCGGCCTGCGAAGCGCGGTACAGCTCCTGGACGATGTTCTTGTCGAGAAGGGAATTTACCTTGGCGATGATGCGCGCCGGACGCCCGTGACGGGCGTGCTCCGCCTCTCGTGCAATCCAACTCAAGCTCTTCTCGGCAAATCCCACTGGGGAGACGTGCAGCGGGCCATAATCGGCGTTCTCAGTGTAGGCGGTCAGGAAATTGAAAACGTCGTGTACGGCGCTGGTCATCTCGGTGTCGGCGGTCAGCAGGCTCAGGTCGGTGTAAAAGGCGGCGGTGGCAGGGTTGTAATTGCCCGTGCCCAGGTGGGCGTACCGCCGGACCACGCCATCCGGGTCCTTACGCACCAGCAGGGCCAGCTTGCAGTGCGTCTTCAGGCCCACCAGTCCATAGAATACCTGCACACCGGCATCCTCCAGGCTCCTCGCCCAGCGGATGTTGGGGGCTTCGTCGAAGCGGGCCTTCAGCTCGACGACGACGGTTACCTCTTTCTTCCCGGCGGCCGTCATCAGCGCCTGCATCACCGACGACTGCTCACTGGTACGGTAGAGAGTCTGCTTGATGGACAGAACATCAGGATCCTCCGCAGCCGCCTCGATAAAAGCGACCACCGACGCGTAGGAATCGTAGGGGTGATGTAACAGAATGTCGCTGCGGCGGATCTCGTCGAACAGATTGCTCGACGCCCGTGACAAGTGCAGTTCGCGCGGCGTGAAGGGCTTGAACTTCAGGTCGGGGCGCTCGCTTTCGTCGTACAGGTGCATCAAGCGCGAGAGATTGACCGGTCCTTCGGTGCGGAACACCTGCCATTCCTGGAGATTGAAATTCGCGCGCAGGCGTTCGCTGATTTCCGCGCTGGCGTCAGCTTCGATCTCCAGGCGCACGGCGTCGCCTTTGCGCCGGTTGTGCAGTTCCGTGCGCACCGACTCGAGAAGATTGCGCGACTCCTCTTCGTGCAGGTAAAGATTGCTGTTACGGGTGATGCGAAAGGCCGATTCCGAAAGGATATCGTAGCCGCGGTACATCTGGGCGGCATGAGCGGCCACCAGGTCTGCCAGCGTAATGTAGTCCGTGGTCCCGTGCTGGGAGGGCAGGCGTACCAGCCGGGGCAGCGCCCGCGGAACCGTGATCACGCCCATGTAGGTAACCGCAGAGCGGCGGCGGCGTTTGAGCAGGACTGCCTGGCAGAGCGCCTTGTTGATCACCCGCGGAAAAGGATGTGCCGGGTCCACAGTCACAGGGGTGAGCAAGGGGTCCAGTTCCCGTTCGCAGTAGTCACGGACGAAACCCCTGGCGGCGGCGTCGAGTTCATTCAGTCTCAGAACACGGAGACCATTTTGAGCGAGAGCCGGACGAAGTTGCTCGTTCCAGCAATGATATTGCGCGGCTACGAACTCGTGGGTTATGCGGGCCAGTTCGGCGCACTCGTCCTGGGGGGTCATGCCGTCGGGCCCGGGCTCGGCATGGCCGTCTTCGATCCGCTGCAGCAGAGCAGCCACCCGCACCTCGAAGAACTCATCCAGGTTGCTGGCGGTGATCGCCAGGAACTTGACACGTTCCAACAGGGGATTGCGTTCGTCCTGGGCTTCCTCCAACACACGCCGGTTGAAGGCAAGCCAGGAAAGCTCGCGGTTCAAGAAGCAGGCGGGTTTGTCTACTGAAAAGCGTGCCATGGGAAGGACCCCGCTATGATAACGGAGCGAGCGGCAGGTTGGCCACGGGCCTTGCGATTCACGACATATTCACATTGGTGCAATATTCCTGCAACATTCTCTTCGCTAGCATAGTTCCACTTGGAATGCTTTCCCGCCGGAAAGCAAGGCAGCCCGGATGACCGTGCGCGATCCGGGCTGCCATTTGCTTTTTGGGTCGTCGGGCAGGCCGCAGCGCGTTCATCGGCGCGATTCGACTTCAGCGGTGGTGGAAATTAACACTCCCTTAACAAATCCCACCAAGACGCCACGTAGAATCCCGCACATGGCAGATGAGCCTTTGCGGATGGAGAATCTCGACGGTTCTCAAGCCGGGAGCCGGATCTTACGTTTGAGCGGACCGCTGACCTTATCGAACCTTTTTCAGTTTCAAGCCCTTATACGCGCGGAAAAGGCGGCTGTCCTGATCGTTGACCTGACGAACGTGCCTTACATCGACTCGGCGGGCATCGGGTCGCTGATGGGGGCGTACGTTTCGCGCCAGAAGGACAGCCGCAGACTAGCCCTGGTAGGCGTCAACCAGCGGGTGCGGCATGCGCTAGAGATCACCGGGGTTTTTCAGTTTCTTTCCATATATCCCTCGGTCGCGGAGGCGGAAAGCGCGGCAGCGCGCGCCTGACTTGCTAAGGTGAGAAATACGCGCCGTCAGGCCTTCTCCGAAACCTGCTGAGAAACGATCTCCTGTGCCGGGTCGCCGCCGGCCAGTCCCTGGGCGAGGAGGAGCCGGCGTGCTTCTGCGCGAATCACTGGCAATCGTATGCCAAAGGCAGCCGAGCCCAGCATGCAGGCCATGCCGCCGATGGAAACGGTCAGCGCCGCACCTAAATGATGGGCCACCACGCCCGCGCTGAGGGCCCCGAAAGGCGCCATGCCCATGAACATCATGGAGTACACCGACATCACGCGCCCGCGCAGCCGGTCCGGCACAATGGACTGGATCAGCGTGTTTGACGAAGCCATCTGCACCATCATGCAGTAACCCACCGGCACCAGCAGCGCCACCGACAGCCAAAAGTACCTTGAAATCCCGAACAGGATGAGCGAAGCGCCGAACCCCGCCGAGGAGAGCAGCACCCACTTGCTCAATCCCTTCAGTCCTCGCTTGAAAGCCAGACTGAGGGCGCCGATGAGCGCGCCCACGCCGGTCGCGCTCATCAGGATGCCGAGCCCGCTGGCGCCGCTATGCAGGATGCGGTCAGCAAAAATGGGCATAAGCACTGCGTATGGCATCCCCACGAGGCTGACCAGGCCCAGCAGCAGTAACAGCACGCGGATGGGCTGCGTGCCGCGCACATACTGAAATCCTTCGACGACGCTATCCAGCGGCGAGCCCGAGGGCTTCCCGAGCTGCCACGTCACGCGCATCAGCAGCAGGCCGATGATCACGGCGATATAGCTGACGGCGTTACCGAAAAAGCACCAGCCATCTCCGATCGAGACCACTAGCAGTCCGGCGATCGCCGGGCCCACCACTCGTGCACCGTTGAACATTGAAGAATTCAGTGCAATGGCATTGATGAGGTCTTCCTTCCCAACCATATCCACAATAAAGGCCTGGCGCGCGGGGATGTCGAAGGCATTCACGACCCCCAGCAAGGCAGCCAGCACGATCACGTGCCAGACCTGGACATGCTTCGTCAGCGTCAGTCCGGCGAGGACAAAGGCCAGCAGCATGCTGACCGTTTGCGTGGCGATGACCACGGGGTGGCGGTTCATGCGGTCTGCGACAATGCCCCCAAGAGGCGCCATCAGAAAGACCGGGATCTGTCCGGCGAACCCCACTGCGCCGAGCAGGAACGACGATCCGGTCAGGCGATAGACGAGCCAGGCCTGGGCCACGTTCTGCATCCACGTGCCGATCAGCGAGATCAGTTGCCCGCCGAAGAAGAGCTGGAAGTTGCGGTGACGCAGCGCTCGCAGCCCGTGCGGGACGCGGGAGGGAGCCGAAGCTGTCAGTTCAGCCGAATCGATGTGGGGACGCTCCGACATGGTCACTGAGAAAGAATCGGAAATAGGTTGTGTTCAAAAAGCCTGCATAGCGAAGCCGACGCTGAAGCCCCGCAAAGCCTGTTCTGTTTGTGTCCTTAACTGTTTCGCTCGCAAATACTGCTTCGGCCACGGACCCCAGCTTGCGCGCTGCTTCCAGCGGCCCGTAAGGATGCCGCAGCAGTTCACGCGCCAGCTCCACCACGCCTGGCCCGTGCGCAGGACGTGGTCAGCCTGTTCGGCGGCGATGATCATTCCTACCGCACCTGTCAGGATACCCGCTTCTTTCTTTATGCGCTGCGCAATAGCAGTCTGGTATCCGGGGCGAATACTGGCACATGGGCAAGACTACGATGCGGTTGCGGAAAGTGACGTCGCGGATCTTGAGAGGCGTGAATAGGTGCATGGTGCAACCCTTGCAGAACCTAGTTGGATTCTGACCAGCAGCGCGCGGATTCGTGGCTTCAGTAATTCAATAAAAAAGCTTTGAAGGAAAGGATTGATCTGTGAGCCCAGACGTTGGCAGAGAGTCGGGGCGGTCAACCAGCTCACGCTCGCTCATGGCCCCTCACCCCGACAAAACTACCGGCCGGTTTGTCGAGGCTCTCGGCATGTCAGGGATTGCTGATGCGGGTAGCCTGGTAAGCCACCGCCTTCCATTGCCCTTTTTGCTTCACATAAACGCGCGTGAACCGGTACTGACCGCTGATGTCGTTTCCCGCAGATTGTGCATTCTGCGTGTGTCGCCCGGTGACCACCGCAGCGAAGCCATAGACGCGCACCTCAAGCTCGTCCACATCGGCGGATTGGAACTTGACTGCACCGGACTTGAGATCGCCCATCGCCCGTCTCTTGTTCCTTAATGCCCCGGACGCGGTAATCATCGTGTAATCGTCCGCGGTGGTGCGGTCGAAAAATCCCGCATCTCCCTTCATCAACGCTTCTACCCGCTGCTTTTCCATTTGTTTCAACTGATTCTGAATAGTTTGGTCGTCAGCCGTGCGATTCTTCGCAGACGAGGTGCTCTTGGCACCTTGCGCCAGCAAGGCGCAACAGGTGGCAACTATCAACGTGGGGATCGCGAGTGTTGGCCTCATGGGTGGTTCTCCTCTTTCGGGCCTCAGTGTATGCCTGTCCGATTACCGCGAAACGAACCCGAGATAAAACCTTGCGCTCTAATGCATCAGGCGCTTGAGGGCGGCGCGGGCGTCGGCTACCTGGGGTATCTTTGTACGCGAGCCTTCAAAGTGCGAGAGGAAGGCCTGATATTCGTCGATCGCCTGCTGGCTCTTGCCGGTGGCTTCATAGATCTGCCCGAGGTGGAAGTGGGCCAGGAGCTCCATCAATGGTAGCTGGCCGCGCTCGGCGGCGCCACTGCTGATCAGGCGGGCTTGCTTCAAGGCGCGACGAAGTTGCTGCTCAGCGAACGGATAATCGTTCACCAACTGGTAGGCCCTGCCCCGCTCGAAGCATAGGTCGACAGCCTGGAAGTCAGGGAGATGCGAGAGGAAACTCAGCGCGGCCCGACCGTCGCTGCGAATAAGAGCGGCAATGGCCTGGTTTCCATCGCGCTGGAGCTCAATGTAACGAGTCGAAAGCCAGGGCCGCGCGCTGGCATAGTTCTGAAGATCGCGCTCAGACGCCGCCTGATCTCCACGGACCGCTTCCAGCAAGGACACTGATGGCAGCTCCTCGCCATGAAGCTTCTGCTGGCGGGCGAAGGTGAGCGCCATCGAGTTTTCCCCCATCAGAAGCGCCGAACCGGCAAATGCCCCGAGAGCTTCGCCCGCGCCGGTATCCTGGCCGGCGCGGGCCAGTTGGACGATCGCCTTACGATAGCTTTCAAGGGCGCCATCCAAATCACCGCGCATCTGCTGGATGTGTGCTTCATAAACCGGCAGGTAAAGACGCGACAGGGGGGTAGTGTGCTGAGCAAATTCCTGGACAGCCGCTTCCGCCAGGGCGTATTTTCCCTGATCGGCGTAAACCGTTGATAGTTTGATATATTCCTCGAAACCTTGGAAATCGGGTTTGATCTCCAGGACCCTGCGGTACGCTCCGATAGCATCGTCATCGCGGCTAAACCAGTAGAAAATGTCACCGCGAGTGTCCAGGGGATTGGGGTCCCCGGGGCGGACTGCGATGTATTGGTCGTTGGCCTGCCGCGCGGCAGTTTCGTCCCCCTTGCTAGCGTAAGCATAGCCAAGAATATTTAGTAGTGCTTCGTCCTTGGGATCAATAGCCAGTCCTTCCCGCAACACGGAAATGGCGCGGTCCGGCTGGTTCATTCCCGCAAGCATGACCGCCAGCGTACCGCGAGCATCCATGTTGCGGGGGACCTCTGCAATCGCGGCTTCAAGAGCACGCATCATTGCCTCCGGGTCGCGTGCACGGCTTGCCTTATGGACCTCGAATCGCAGCAGCTCGCGCCGGGGCAAACGGGACTGAAGTTGCTCCACCCGGCGATCCGCCTCTTCGGCTTTGCGGTAGTCTCCCTGAAGGTATGCGTAATTGAACGACAATTCCATATAAGCGGAAGCGAATTGCGGATCAAGACGCACCGCTTCTTCAAACTCACGGATGGCATCGGCCGTCAGGAAGCGGCGCTCATAGTCGAGCCCCAACTGATAGTGCCGGTAGGCCTCGACGTTCGAGGTAGAGGCTTGTTCGATTTCCGGCGCTTTGGCAGGCGCTCCGCCCGGAAGAAAATGGCCGGCAATGCGGGCGGTGAGGGAATCTACCATGCCGAAGATGTTCTGGAGACTCTCGCCTTCCAGTTTCTCGGATTCAAGGATCTGGCCCGATTGCGTGTCCTGCACCCGCACGTCGAGACGTAGTTGCGTCGGCCCGACCTTCAGCAGCGCGCCGGTGATGAAGGCGTCGGCGCCGGCGTCGCGCGCCACCGCCTGCGCCAGGCCGGGATCCATGCCGCCGTCCTTCCTGCCAACACGTTGCAGCGAACCCTGGATGCGCTCGGTCGAAAGCACGTCCAGCCCTTGCACCTGGGCCAGGTTGGTGGTGAGCATCTCCGTGAGGCCGCGGTCGAGCCAGTCCAGCGATTTGTCCTGCGACAGGTTGGAGAAATAAAGCACTGCGACGGACTTGTGGCCAGCAATTTTGCTTCGCTGTGTGCTACGTTCGCGGAGGAGCCACCAGCCAACGACCGCGAGGATGACGACCATGACACCGGCCGCTGCATACAGCCACACTGGTTTGCGCGGCGCGGGCTCGGGCACAACCGCAGGCGTGGTGCCGCTGGCGGGAGTTGTTCCGGCCACCGATGTCGGAGGGAGAAGAGTGCCCGCGGCGGGAGTGGCAGCAGCCGTCACCGGGCGGCTGGCGCCACTGGCCGGCGTCACTCCGCCAGCAGGCATAGGTGCTACCTCAGCCGCGAGAACCGCAGCCGATGAAACAGCGGACACCCGGCCTGAATCCAGGTCACGCTTCAGGCGCGCCAGGTCGGCGCGCAGATCGGACGCCGTCTGATAGCGCATGCGCCGGTCCTTCTCCAGCGCCTTGTCGATGATCTCCTCCAGCTTGGCGGGAAGTTCCGGATTCAGCCGCACCGGCGGCGTGGGCAAGCGGTTGAGGATTGAGTCGAAGATCACCGCCGAAGTGTCTCCCCGGAAGGGCATGGTCCCGGTGGTCATCTCGTAGAGCACCGCGCCGAAGGAAAAAAGGTCGGTTCGGATGTCGAGTTCTTCTCCACGCGCCTGCTCGGGCGACATATAGGCCACCGTTCCCATGGCGACGCCCGGGCTGGTAAGCAGGTCCGGCGCTGAGCGAGTGGGCATGGCGGAGGCGCCAACGCCCTCTGCGACGCGCCGGGGCGCCAGTTTCGCCAGGCCAAAATCGAGCACCTTCACTTGTTCGCGCGTGGTCACGAAGATGTTGGCGGGCTTGATGTCGCGATGGACAATGCCCTTGTGGTGTGCGGCTTCGAGCGCGTCCGCGATCTGGATGGCCATCTCCAGCGCGGTGCCGATCTTCAACGGGCGGCCCTCGATCAGGCCCTTCAGGGTGTGTCCCTCCAGATACTGCATGGCGATGAAGGGCTGGCCCTCGTGTTCGCCGACTTCAAAAATGGTGCAGATGTTGGGATGGTCGAGCGAGGAGGCGGCGCGGGCTTCGCGCTGGAAGCGCTCCAGCGCCTGCGGCTCGCGCAACAGTTCTTCGGGAAGGAACTTAAGGGCGACCATGCGGCCGAGCTTGAGGTCCTCGGCCTTGTAAACCACACCCATGCCCCCGCCACCGAGCTTTTCCAGCACGCGATAGTGCGCGATCGTACGCCCGATGAAAGCGTCCGCCATGGCCCGGCCATGTTAGGTTGCGGGCGCAGGCAAGTCAACCGCGAGCCGGGATACTATGACCTGAGGGCGTTTTGCTACACCTGCGGCCCGCCATTCATGCGGGTTTCCGTTGGCGTTGCCCATTTTCGGTGTGGGGCGACGCAGGATCGGGGCGTGCGCGAGCGGGCGTACGGGCGGGTGGTAGCGGGAGGGGCACGAGTCTGCCGACCTCCGAGGTGTTGTTCCGAAATCAGAACACGCTGGCCATAGAGCGCTCGTACTAGACAAACGTATGCAGATAACCACAACCTTGCTCGCTACCGAGTTTGCGATCACATGTCTCCCACAAAACGACTGTTGTTCTTGACTGCGAAGTAGTTCGGCGCGTAGTTTCCCCGGTCACACTTTTTCCTACTGCAGCATCATCGACCGCTTAGCTTAACCAACGCATTTGATTTCCCAGGAGGACTGGTATGCAGGGAATTGCTGCACGAATGCTTCTCGTACTTTTCCTCTTCTTGCTCGCCGTGTTCGCGGCTGGATTTGCCCAAACCAACCCTGTTACCGCGATGTTCAGTACATACGCATAGCGGTTCCAGGTCTGAGGATTCGTGGGATCGACAGCACCCATCCCCGCCGGGTCCGGGGCAATCCACCTCCCATACTGCGCATATTCGCGAAACATGAAATCGTAGAGCCCCGTCGTTGACCCCTCGACGCAGGCGACCAGCGGTCCCTACTGCTGGGGCGACACTTTCGGCTATGATCGTTGGGGCAACCTGCTCACGCTCACGCCCATCGCGTGCGGCGGAGGCAACCTTAACGTCACCGTGAACTCGTACAACTGGATCACGACTTCAGGATTCGGGTACAACAACGCAGGCGACATGACACAGGAAGGCTCGTACGGGTATTCGTGGAACAGCGAGAACCGCCTTTCCAGCACCCAAGGCGTAAACTATACCTATGACGGAGCGGGTCTGCGGGTGCAGAAATCCACCGGAAGGCTGTATTGGCGGGCGGGAGGCGTGACCAGCCTGGACGAGACTGATGCGAGCGGCAATGTCCTGGACGAGTACGTGTACTTTGCCGGGCTGCGGGTGGCACGCATGGATTCCTCGAACAACACCTACTACTATTTTTCGGACCAGATCGGCAGCACCCGCGTAGTGACTCGATCCGACGGAACCGTCTGTTACGATGCTGACTTCCAGCCACTTGGCTACGAAGTGACGGCCACGAACAGTTGCCCGCCGGAGTACAAGTTTGCGACTTATGAGCGCGATGGGGAATCCGGGCTCGACTATGCCGTATTCCGGCATTACAACAGCAGGCTCGGACGGTTCATGAGCCCGGACCCGCTGGGCGGCGATGCTGCATCTCCTCAATCCCTTAACCGCTATGCGTACGTGGGCAACAATCCCCTTAACGCGGTCGATCCCTCAGGTCTTTAATCCAGGTACCTGTGTTTATCCGTGAGCACGGGGGTGGAAGGCGGTACCGAGGCATTCTGCGGTTGTTCACTCCACTATGGTCATACGGGGCTGCATAATGGCTTACGCGGTGCGGGCTTTCTGGAACTGATTTGAAGGGGAGACCACTATGGTGAGGGCGTGGGGGTACGTGCTAGCGATCTTCGGAGTGGCAATCGCATCAGCAGCTTACCTGTTTCGCTTTCCGTTCCGGATTGGCCTGAACGGACATTACTTTGAGCCTTGGTTGCTACTGAAGATTGTCGGCATAATTTTGTTGCTGCTTGGAATAGTGCTAATAGTCCGCGGCTGGGGCCAACCCAGACTATCCAGCTGAGAACTATTAAGTCGCTGGTGAGTCGCAAGCCGCAAACAACTTGCCAACCGTTAGCGCGGTTCCACCGAAGCCGCCCAAGCCGAAAACCCAACCGGTAACGGCGAGCTGCATGACTGCAAGGGTCATTCATAACTTTGCAGGCAGTGATGATAGGGTGGGGGTCGCCCTCACGTTGAATATCGCCGCTGGTATCGCACTTCTAACGAGTGAAGTCTCACCAGCAGAAAAGGAAAAGGCATTTTCTGTCAAGGCAACGTGTCTTGTGAAAATTGGGGGCTGCAGGGACGCGGCGAAGATACTGCCTTCGGTCTGGCATTAGCTGCCGCAAACAACGGACCACCGCAACCACCGCAGCCACCAAAGCCACCGCAAAATCCCAACTCCCCTAATTACGGAGTCGGAGTATGCGGGTCGCTAATGGGGCCCAATATGGCCCAGATCCGGACGGGGGGGCCCGCATCCGGCTCTTGGGCGGGTGGCCCAGGTGACCGAGGGTGCCCCAAAGCTATGACTCGCTGAACCGGCTTTCCTCGGTCTCGACGCAGGCGAGCCGGGTGCCCCAGGTCTCTCGGTTTTCGAGACCTTGGATAAGAAATGAGGCTCAACCCGGCGGGATACCCACCCTAGGCTTGTTTTCCGTGGAGTGGGCAGTTGCGGCAAACCGCGCTTGCGCGGTTATGATCTGTCTGGGAATCTGCTGTCGGAGCAGCACACAATTGCCAGTGTTCCGGCCAAGACGACCTCGGAGGACACCCGACTTTAGTCGGGGTTCGCGAGTCACTCTGGCTGGTGCCTTGACCCATCTGGCGAAACTCCAACCAGTTCCGCCAGCGCCTGCCAATGCCGGGCGTGTGGGACGTGCCCTGCCTGGATAGCCGAGGAATATGGCTCGCTAACCCCAAGCGCTGCACGTATTCGGGTCTTCGCTACCTGAGCAAGCGCTGGTTGCACTCGTTCGATGTACACATCACGGGTTAACCAAGCGGGCAGGTCCGAGGGCTTCCAATTCTTAAGAAACATAGCTAAACCCACAGTAAAGAACACTGCCGCTAGGGTCCGCTTGCATTCCGTCATACTGTTCCGTCAGCTCACTCATTCGCTGAAATGTCCATGCGATCCAGCGGTAGCACGGCGAGTGGGACAAAAAGCAACAAGGGACAGTTTCCCGAGCAATCCTCTGGCCAAGATCAGGGTGTGCGTAACGTTACGAAACCTCAGCGGCCCTCCTGCCCTTCGGTAAGTTTTCCAACCTGATTCCGGCAGCTACGATTTTCCAAGCAACACCTTTGGAGCACTCGTGCAGGCGGGAAGCAGACCGGGATCCAAAGCACTGACGGCTTCAATAGGACGAGTCGCGTCCTGTGCCAACTTATTCTGCTGCAATCACTTAAAGCCCATCACAAGTGAACCTCGGGCACCCCACACCCGCTGACGACTCGGAGAGGAGAACGGATGAAATCCGACAGCTTCATCACAGGTTTTGTTCGCAGCTTCGTGATCTTCGTGGTCGCAATCGCCCCCGGCAGCCTCTGGGCGCAAGGTAACTTTGTCTATACGAACAATAACCCTGCAGGCAGTAACTCGGTTTCGGCCCTGTCGGTGGCTACGAACGGCACGCTGGCGCCGATCACGGGCTCGCCCTTTCCAACCGGTGGAACGGGGGACGGCGGGAGCTTCTATGCCACCGTTCGCGCAGTGGTCAGCGGTAAGCTGCTGTTCGTCTCCAACGCGGGGTCGGCCGATGTGAGCGTTTTCGCCATTGATCCCACCAGCGGCGCCCTGACCTTGGTGGCCGGGTCGCCGTTCAAGACCGGCGCTGCGGCCGGAGCGAGCGCGCTGGCGGCGACGCCCGATGGCAAATTTCTGATGGCGGCCAACAGCGGCGCCAATACGGTTTCTGTGTTCAGTGTTGCGACGAGTGGAGCGCTTACGCTGACGTCGCAGTTTCCGACCGCCAACACGCCAGACCAAGCCAGGGTAAGTCCGGACGGCAGATTCCTGGCCGTCGCCGAACCATGGAACAATAGCGTAGTCGAGATGTTCAGCATTGCTGCGGATGGATCGCTCACCTCTCTGGGAACATTTCCCGGCTCCGGCATTTCCCTTACAGAAATGGCGGATGTTGACATCAACTGCGCCAACAACATGCTTTACGCCAGTGAGTACAATACGACGGGCACCATTGTCGATGCGTACAGCATCAGCTCTGCCGGGACGCTGGCCGCCATTTCTGGTTCCCCGTACAACGTCGCCGGCTACTTCTCCGCCGCAGTGCTGCTTAGTCCTGACAATAAGACGTTGTTCGTGAGCAACCCGTTAGGAACGTTAGCCGTGGCAAGCGTCGCGGCCGATGGGAGTCTGTCTTTCCTCGCTGGATCGCCCTTCACCATGTTCAACCCGTCAACTCCGGCTGGACTTGCCACCAGCGCCGATGGACATTTCCTTTATGTAGCTAACTTCACGAACAAAGTGTCGGTGTTCAACGTGGCCGCCGATGGTACCCCTGTCGAGGTAGCCGAATCGCCGTTCCCCACCGGGTTATCGGGGTTCGGCGGATTGAGTTCGCTGGCCGCGTTTCCCCCGGCGGTCTGCACCCCGCCTTCACCGTCTGACCTGACCGTAGAGATGATGATCAAGCCGCCGGCAACCCCGCCGGTGCCAATTGATCCTCATGCACGCGGCGATGTACGGGTAGCAATCCTTTCCAGTAAGAACTTTAACGCGGTAAAGGACGTGGATCGGAGCTCGCTCACCTTTGGTCATACCGGTGACGAGAAGAGCCTGGCGTTTTGCAATGAGAAAGCCAGGGACGTCAACGGAGACAAACTCCGGGATCTTGTGTGTCACTTCAGAATGCCGCTAACGGGATTCGTCCCGGGAGACACCACGGCTCACCTGAAGGGCAAACTGGTTTCAGGAGAGGTGCTGCAAGCGTCTGAGGCCATCACCGGTCCGCGTCATTGCAGGAAACCGCGTCACGACCGCGACCACGATTGTGACGGCGATCGTGACGAGGGTCACCACCAACACCACTAACCCCGACGCAAGGCATTTCGGCGTGAGACGGGCGAGGCCGCTTCGACGAATGTCGGCAGGTCTCGCCCGTTTCAGTTTTGTAGTGTGTACCGGCGTTGCCAATGATCTCTGGCCTCGCGCTCAGGGCGGCTGCCCAACCCCCGTTTCTCCCATGCTCAGGACTGAATGCTGGCAGGCTGCGTGAGGCGGAAGCTCAGTCGGCGCTCCACGGCGAAAAGCAGCAAACGACGTCGTGGCTGTTTTGCGCAGCCGGGCACTAAAACCAGTGTCCGACCTCGTAACCACTCTGCGCGCCCGTCTTAAGGAGACAGTGCCCGTCTTCAGTGGCTTTCGCTGACCGCCCAGCCTTCTTCCTGTTGCTGGTCGGAAATCCACTGTTGGAGCTTTCCCACAAGGTGGGGGGCGATCTGGGTGAAGCGGATGCCAGCCTTGCCGCGGACGTCGGCCCAGGCGAGGCGGCCGGTGGCTTCGACTCCCAAGCCCTCGGGCATGGTGAAGTGGATCTCAAGGTCTCCACTGCACTTCAGAGGATTGCCCAGGCCGGTCACCGCCAGCCCTCCGGCCGCAAGGTTAACGCTGCGCACGGTGAACTCCTGGCCCCACTTGGTGCGGATGGAGACCGGCACATCCAGCGCCGCGCGGAAGTAGCTTTGCTGTTCGCCACCCAGCGCGCCCAGGGGATGGGAGCTGCGGCGTTCCGCATCGATCTTGTACTGCTTGAGCTTGCGGCTGAGGGTGCGGCGCGAGATGCCGAGCTGTTCCGCCGCCTGTCCCTGGTGGCCGCTGGTCGAGGCCAGCACCTTGACGATGGTTTGG
>Ga0187768_1000187_pt1 | contig 14195 bp, 11 predicted proteins | sample 0216_QUI02_MP10__3_FD_148678 | JGI IMG/M metagenome (GOLD analysis project Ga0187768, IMG submission 148678) | Tropical peat soil microbial communities from peatlands in Department of Meta, Colombia - 0216_QUI02_MP10_20_MG | ecosystem: Environmental > Terrestrial > Soil > Wetlands > Peat ...
TGAGCCGCAGCCAGTATGGTCATTCAGGTGTCTGCTAGATTGTCTCGAAGCCCGTTTCTCAGTACTAATCCGACCAGATCTCCCGGAAGGCGACGACCTTATCCGGCCGCTTGACCAACCCATGCTATCAAGTAGACACCCGGCGGCATGATGCCAGCACTTCGCCTGCCGAGTCTTGCAATCTCGTTTAGCCGATCTTTGGCCTGCCGGACGAGCGGCTTACCATTCGGCATGTTTCCGGTTCTGGTGCGCAGCCATATGTGGCAAGCACATTACTCGCTAGACAGGAAACCATGCGGATTCGGGGCCAGCTGCGTGGGTTCGACCAGCTGTTATTTTCGAAGTAGTAGACCGCTTGCTTTTACTAACAGGACACCCTACCACCGAGTTAACGCCCGCGCGCACGAATATGTCCTTTTTTAACTGTTTGCAGCAGCGTAATCAGACCTTTCAACGCTAGCGAAGGTTCACCTCGCCAGACCAGATGAGTACGATTCGCGGAAACGTGTGCCGGCAGGGTGTGCTGGTTGACTTTCTCCGCTGCATTTAACGTAGTCAGCACGGACTTGGGCACAATGGCAAAACCCGTGCCGGCAGCTACGCAGGCAATCATGCCTTGATAAGACGCAAACTCAAGCGCTCGCTCCGGCAATACATTTTCACTGCCCAACCATTCTTCAAGGCGTTTGCGATACGAACAGCCATGGGCGAATGCAATTATCGTGCTTCGCCCGAGGTCTCTCGCCTTTTGAACGTTTGCCGTCTGCTTCGACGTGATCAGTACCAATTCCTCCTTGAATACCGGAGCAGATTTGAGCTCTGACGAGGTGAACGGCTCGGAGACAAACGCGGCTTCGATGTCGAAGTTCCTTACGCGATGAATTAGAGCCCCCGTTGTCCCCGTAACCAGTTCCACCACTACGCCCGGAAACTCGGCATGGTACCGGGATAGAATCGGCGCCAACCGGGTTCCGGCGGTGCTTTCCAGAGCGCCAAGGCGGAATGTGCCCTGGGCTTTTCCCGTGCGAAGTTCGTGTACCGCCTCATCCGCAAGGCGCAGCAGGCGCAAAGAGTAGTTGTGGAGCGTGCGACCTTCCGCAGAGAGGTTGAGGGTCCGGCCTTGTCTTCTGAAAAGCCGAACGCCGAGATACTCCTCGAGTTGGCGGATCCGCGTAGTCACATTCGAAGGCACGCGGTGCAGCTTGGCTGCCGCACGGACCACCCCGCCTTCTTCCACCACGGCTTTGAAAATGGCCACCGACTCCAAATTGATAGTTTCCATAAAGAGAATAATAGTTCATAACAATTCATTTGTAAGAAATGATTGTCTTCCAGTCTAATGTTGGGGAGGTCGTTGAGCGTGTTCTCGATGCGGTCGGCGTTGACGGAGCGGGCATCGGCGTCACCCGTGGCGATCTCTGCCGCCGGCATGATCTCTCTAGCAGTCGCCATGGGAGTGGGACGATTCGCCTTTACTCCGCTGTTTCCGCTCATGGTCCGGGATGGACTGCTCACAAGCGACACCGGCGCACTGCTTGCAGCCAGCAATTACCTTGGGTATCTGGTGGGCGCGACGTTGGCTGCTCGTCTACGGATGGGTGCGACGTCGCTGTTAAGGCTGGGTCTCATCGGGATCGTGCTTGTCACCGCGGCGGTTGGCTGGACATCTTCCGTCTTGGCCTGGGCGCTGCTGCGATTCCTTGCTGGTGTACTAAGCGCATGGTCGCTCGTGGCGACGACAGCATGGACCCTTGCATGGTTAGCCAGGCTCGGTCGCGCCAACTTGGCAGGCACAGTGTTCGCAGGCGTTGGCGTCGGCATTGCCGGGGCTGGAGTGTTCTGCCTGATTGCGGCTCGCCCCGGTGTGCCTGCTGAAAGGTTGTGGGTTGAACTTGCGGTGCTGGCATGCGCCGCAGCGTTGTTACCGCTAATCGTGAGCCGAATCGGTCCCCAGACCAGCGGCAACGATCACAGCGTAGACATTCACACTACGGAGGACGCCTGGCGTTCGCGAACCACTGGCTTAGTCGTATGCTACAGCATCTTCGGGTTTGGATATATTCTTCCGGCAACCTATCTGCCCGCGCTTGCCCGCCAACTGCTGGACGATCCCAGGGTATTTGGTTGGGCTTGGCCGGTTTTCGGAATCGCCGCGGCCCTGTCTACCGTGATCACATCGTGGGGACTGCAGCGATTCAGTCGTGTCCAGGTATGGACCGCATCAAGCGTGCTGATGGCAGCCGGCGTGCTTCTGCCAACCCTCTGGCGATCGATCATAAGTATTGTGGTTGCGGCGTTGCTTGTCGGCGGCACTTTCATGGTCATTACCATGGTTGGGATGCAGGAGGCGCGGGCCCGTGCCGAGGATAACGCCACCGTTATCCTGGCGCAAATGACCGCAGGTTTTGCGTTCGGACAATTGGCTGGACCGGTGGTGTCCGCGGCTCTTGGTCGAATCACCGCTGATGCTTCGTTTGCGCTGAGCTACGCGATGCTGTTAGCGGCCGCGAGTTTGATAGCCAGTGCGATGTATCTGTCGTACGAAAATCGTGAGCAAAAACGGATCAAGGAGCATTGAGATGGAAAAGAGGGTTGATGCCGACGCTACCCCGCAGGGCTTCGGCAATACGAAGACAGAACGTCTGCCTTGCCCCGAACGGAGCGCGATGAACGGTGCCCAGCGCGCGGCGGCCGACGCGATCATCAATGGCCCCCGCAAGGCGATCTTCGGCCCATTCGTTCCCTTACTACAGACTCCGGTGCTGTTGGAGCACGTCGGGAAGGTTGGCGAAACTCTCCGATTTCAAGGCACGCTGCCGAACCACGTCCGTGAACTTGCCATATGCATTGTCGCGAGAGAGACAGGGAACCAGTTCGAATGGCAAACGCACGCTCCACTAGCCATTCAGGCGGGCGTCCCCGGGGTCGCTATTGACGGCCTAGGTGAGGGCCGCCGTCCAGGCGGGCTCGAATCAGAACAAGCGTGCGTAGTTGATTTCGTCAAGGAATTGATGTCGCGTCACGGCGTCTGCGACCAGACATACGTCGAAGTGGTATCTCATTTGGGAGAAGCTGGAGTCGTTGAACTCACTGCTTTGGTCGGCTACTTCGTCATGGTGTGCTGGATTATGAATGTGGCGCGAACGCCCGGTGCAGTAGGATCAAACATTCCTGCCCTATTACCCTTTCCGAGATAGTGTCGGCTTCGTTTTATTCGAAGGGTGGGCGAACCAGAAATTGTCACCAAACGGCTTCGAGGAATTAGTCCTGTGAAGTCGGCTTCTGGGAAGCAATCCGCGTTGCTCCGGTTTGACGGGGCAAACCGGAGATAGCGTGAGTACCGCTCTGTACGCGAACTTCGCTAACAGATTGCAGCCGAGGTGCTTAGGTCGACTTTCGGGTTCAATAGAATGCCGGTGGCGGAAATCCCGAAAGGCGTGTAATGCTGAACAAAGCCGTCCCTGGCCACCATCATTTCCTGTTCGCCATCGAATCCGCATCATAGCCAGTTGGTACCAGAACTGCGGCGATGAGAATGCCACCGGGCTGTTCCCCTTCGGCGGGAGCTGGTCGGCCAATCTCCGCGCGCGGGGCGATCGGGCAAGGGCAGCGGCATCGATTCTGTGAAGAACAGACTGCAGAAGAAGGGAATCGACTTCACGCAGAAGCACCGATAGTCGAAGATACACCGCATCCCGCAATTCGACGTCGTAATGTCAGGTAATTGCCGGGGCACTCGACGCGAGCCTCGTTAGTCGTCGTCTTGAGACGTACGAGGACGCTCAGGGACAATCGTGTGCGGGGGCGCAGGCATGGGGAGGTCACCCTTCGCCTCGCGCCACAAGATGCGATTCAGCAGCGCCGAATCAACGGCGTCGGCGTGGGAAAAGTCCATCTTCAAGGACGCGGCCGAGCCCTGCACCTTCGGGGGATTAACCTGGTACAGAAGGCCGTTGTCGCGGTTGCGATAGTCGGCGCTGAAAGGCCGCTGATCACCGGCGGCGGAGAACAACGGGGCGATGACGGCAGCCTGCGCGTCGTTGTTGTTCATGGGCGGCAGGCCGAGCAGTACCTCCATGGTATGGATGACGTTGACGGTCGTGTAGAAACGGTGGTCGACGAAGGGCGCCCGTTCGAGCGGCGAGTACTTGCTGATAACCAGCGCCAGACTGCGGTGCGCGTCCACATGATCGGCGCCGTTTTGCGCGTCGTCTTCCAGGATAAAGATGGCTGTGTCGTCCCAGTAAGGGCTGTGGGAGACGGCATCCACCACGCGGCCAACCGCCAGATCGTTATCGGCGATGCAGGCGCTGGGACGCGGCATGCCCGGTCGCGTGCCGATCGTATGGTCGTTCGGCAGGCGCAGAACAATCATGGCAGGCAGAGCATCCCTGCCTTCGTGGCGGCCACGCACGAACTGCGCGAACTCGTGGAGGAATTCGTCGGCGCGGAGCTGGTCGGGATAATCGAGGCGGAAGTCGGCAAAGAGTTCATCAAAGTGGCCGCGCAATTCAGGTTTTGTCGGCGTGTTGAAAGCTATCTTCGGAACTGGCCAGGGATATGGGCTGGGGCTGCCGGGCGGGTCGCCGCCATGGTCCGGCAGCGGCTTGCCTTTCAGGACGGTGGGCGGCTCGCATTTTCCCGGTGCTGGTAGCGGCACGCCTGCCTCACCTGGCGCCGCACCTTCACCCCCCTTATCGCACCACGAGGTGGAAACGAACTCACCATAGTGGCGATAGCTGAGGCCGTGGCGCGCGAGGTTGGTCCAGAGGTAGCCGGTGCCGGGCTCATTGACATCCGGAATGCCCTGGCGGATCGGATAGGCGTGGTTGACGCCGCCTTCGAAATCATAGGTGCGCTCTTTGCCTCGATACGCGATCGGCCAGATCAGCTCCGTGTAGTCGCTGGTGATGGCCGCGGTGGACCAGACGTGGCCATCGCCAGAAACTTCGCCGCTGTCGTAGAAGTTGTCGAGCACGCCGAACTGTCGGGCGAGTTTGTGCTGGTTAGGCGTGATCTCCTCGCCGTACATGGTGAGCGCGGGATCGCCGTCGCCGGCGCCAAGATCGCCAAAAACCTGATCGAAAGTGCGGTTCTCCTTAATGATGTAGATCACGTGCTTGATCTTGCAGCCGGCGCGCGAGCGCGGGTCGGAGCCGCAACGGCTGCCGTCGTGAAAAGCGATGGCGTTGGATCGGCCATTCATCAGATTGCTCTCTTCGACGTTCCGTGTGAGCTGATCGAGATTCTCCTCAGCCTCGCGAATGCTGACGCGGGCGACCGAACCGTGGAGCAAGCTGGCGATGTAGGTGTGGGCCTGGGGATGGTCCGCGGTAGCGGCGTTTGGCCCTGTGCCCTGAGACTTGCCGCTGGCGATCAGAAGATCATCCCCATCGACGGCCAACGCGGTTGGGTACCACTCGGTTGGGATGAAACCGGCGGGCGTGTCCGCACCCTGCGCGAGATCGAACACAGCGACGGCGTCAGAACCAGCATTGGCGACAAACAGGTGCTTGCCGTCGGCCGTCTGGGAAAGCGCCTTGGGAATGGCGCCTGGGAATTGCTGGCTCGGCAGACGGGTCGAGAGATAGCGGTGGACTTTGCCGGCATCGGCGTCGATGACGGCGACCTCGTCCACGTTGCCGAGAGCGGCGAACAAGAACTTTTCGTCAGGAGAGAGCAGCAGCGCGTTCGGATGCGAGCCGGCTTGTGCAGGCGAGCCAGGCTCACGCAGCGCGATCCAGCGCGTTAACTTTCCCTTAGACAGATCCAGTTCGGCCACGCGCGACGCATTCCACAAGGATACCCAGGCCCGTGTCCCGGCGCGATTCGCAACTACAGCGTACGGATAAGCAGAGGGAACTTCACGGCCAGTGCTCAGGTCAAAGCGGCGGAGGATTTTGCCTGTGGCGAGATCGAGTTGGAGCACGTCGTCCGACAGGTTGTCGGCGACCAGTATCTGGTGCGCGCCGCCAGCGGCGATGACCGCCAGCCCGGCAGGAAACGGCACAGCTGTTCCAGGCGGGGCCGGCTTCATCGAAGCGGCGCGATGTTTGCCCGCGGCCAGCCTTTGCGGCGGTATGAAGATGATTCGCTCAGGCACAATGCGGCCAGCGTCGAAGCCGTAGACGGCGACGCCATTGCCGGTGCTGCCGGCCTGGGTGGCCAAAGGATCTGTAAGCGAACCGACCGACGCGAAAAGATGTTTGCCGTCGGTGCTAAAAGCGAGGCCGAGAAAGTAGGTTTGTCGAGCGTCTCTGCCAAGGCGTGGGTCGGGGTAGAAAGTGACCTTGTTGGTTGCCAGATCGAAGATGCCAATGCCTTGCTGCTGTTGATACTCAAATCGGCCATAGCCGGCGTCGAGAATCGCCAGGTAACGGCGATCGGGACTAAGCGCCACCGCTACCGGCAGGCTGCCCACTGCGGTTTGCGGGTTCCCAGGTACCGGAGCAAGAAGGACTTTGCTGCTTGGCAGGTTGATGGGTTTTCTTGTCTGCGCGATGGCGGGGCAGCCGAGCACAAGCAGCAGAAGGACGCGGACTCTCATCACGCGGTCATTTTACAGCCTGCTTCGTAGACAGCGATCAATTGAACGGCGTACATTTACCTTGCCGGGAATCCAGAGAGAGGCTCGGCTGAGGACTAGATATATGACGGCAGCACAACGGGAAATTCTTCGCCTCGAACGCCAGCAGGTATCCGATTTCAACCGTCGGGATATGAAGGCACTGGTTGACCAGTTCTCGCCCAATTTTGTCGGATTTTCTTCCACCCGCTATGAACGGATTGCCGGTCGGACGGCGCTCAAGAAGACTTTCAAGCATTACCTCGATCAGTCTCCACAGCTTGCCTATAGCATCAGCCAGCCTCGGGTACAGGTTTTCGACGGGACGGCGGTAGCAACCTTCTATTGGACGGTCGAGCTGACACCAGAACACAGAATTCAGGGGCGTGGCAGCCACGTATTTACGAAGCGCGGCCGTCGCTGGACGGTGGTGCACGAGCACTTCTCCCGCAGTCACTAACGGCCCGCCGTTATGAGATAGCCGGGACACTCCAGTCCTTTTCGTCCAACGGGCTGAGTGAAAAGCCCCTCCAGGATTGAGGAAAAACCCCATGGGAGCCCGGAAACTGGGGGTCGCATGAGCCATAACTCCTTGCGCTGCTAGGAACCGCGAGCAAGCCTGCGATTGCCGATTTGGAACCACAAATGCCCTGTGTCTTAGGTGCCGATTTCTGCGTTGGCGAGGCATCACATGCCGTCCCCGTACGGGATGGAGCTTGTCGAGCGATGCATCGAGTGCAAGTTGCGGGAGCGCAGTATTTTCTGCAACCTGCCGGCCAGGGTTCTTCAGGCGATTGAGGGCATCAAGTACACCACCTCCTATCCTCCCGGGGCGGTCTTGTTTGTCGAAGGCCAGGTTCCGCGGGGAGCCTTCATCGTATGTAAAGGGAGGGTGAAGCTCTATATCTCTTCCAGTGACGGCAAAACCCTGATCCTGAGGGTTGCTGAGGCCGGAGAAGTACTTGGCCTGAGCGCCGCGGTCTCTGGCGCACCCTACGCCTTGACCGCAGAAACCCTGGATCCCTCGCAAGTGACCTTCCTTCGCCGGGATGACCTGTCGCGTCTGATGCACGAGCATGCGGAAGTGGCCATGCGTGTCGCCCAGCACCTTGCCTCGCGCTATAGCGATACCTGCCACGAGATGCGCTCTCTCATGCTGACACACTCTGCGGCCGGAAAGCTCGCCACCCTGATCCTGGAATGGATGGCCCGAGCCGCCACCTCACGCCAGCCGGTGTCTCTCAAGATCACCCTGACTCACGAAGAGATTGCGCAAATAATCGGCACCTCACGGGAGACCGTTACCCGGGTGTTCGCGGAGTTCAGGAAGAAGCAGTGGATCAACACCCGGGGCTCCACGCTGGTGGTCCGCAACAAAGCCGCCCTCCAAAGCCTGGCCGGCAGCTAGCTACTTGGTGATCACGCCGCAAGCGATGCGCGGCCCGGCGTTGCCGGCGGGATCACTCTTCCCGTCATCGGCTTTGGCGTGGATCATGAGCGCTGTTCCGCCGTTGGCAAACACCGAATTAGGTACACCTTCGGTCAGCGTCACGCGCGGGTCATCGACCTTCCCTTTGGCCGTACCGTCCGCCTTGACTGTGAAGTTGGGCATGTCGCCGGCGTGCGGCCCTTGCGGATTATCGAGGCCGTGTTGCTTGCCTTCAGGGTTGAAATGACCGCCGGCTGACTTGAACGCGTCGGCGGGCGCTGCGGGATCGGCCTCGCACTTGGCGTTCTGGTGGATGTGAATGGCATGCTCGCCCGGCGCCAGGTTCTTGAGGTTGTACTTAATCTCGATGCCCTTGCCCTTGGCGATGAGCGCTGCCGTGCCCACGCTTTGTCCCTTGCCGTCCTTCAGCTCGACAGTCTTGCCGCCTTTCGCATAGGCCTGAGGCAACGCCAGGAGCCCTATGGCTGCGATGGTCCCCACCAACCACATCTGGTACCTCATGAGGGTGCCTCCTGCGGTGAATGACCGCGCCTGTAAGATACAGTTTGCAAGCCGGGGATGCAAAATACCCGCGCCGTCACGGTGTCCCCTGCGACCCTGCCCGCCAGCCGGCATCCAATGTGGTAGGCTTTCGTTATAGCTTTGGGCTGCTTCGTCCCCTCAATGAGGACATAAGTCTTTGCTGGACACGATCTTCGCCAAAATTTTCGGCACCAAGAACGAGCGTGAGGTCAAGCGCCTGCGTCCGCTGGTCGAGCGGATCAATTCCCTCGAACCGGAGATGCAGCGCCTCAGCGACGGCGAACTCCGCGCCAAGACCGATCAGTTCCGGGCGCGCATCAACGAGCGCCTCAGCCAGGTCCAGCTCGAGCCCGAGGCCGAGGACGAGAACCGCAGCAGCCAGGGTCCCACTGAACGCGACCGCGCGTTGAAGGAAGTGCTCGACGAGATCCTGCCCGAAGCCTTCGGCGTGGTGCGGGAGGCCGGACGCCGCACCCTCAACATGCGCCACTTCGACGTGCAGCTCATCGGCGGCATCGTCCTGCACGAAGGCAAGATTTCGGAAATGAAGACCGGCGAGGGTAAAACGCTCGTCGCAACTCTGCCCGTGTATTTGAATGCGCTTGCCGGCAACGGCGTGCACGTGGTCACCGTCAACGACTACCTGGCCAAGCGCGACTCGGAGTGGATGGGCGCCATCTATCGCTTCCTCGGCCTGAGTGTCGGGGTCATCGTGCACGAGTTGGACGACGCCGAGCGCCGCGAGGCCTACGCCGCCGACGTTACCTACGGCACCAACAACGAGTTCGGCTTCGACTACCTGCGCGACAACATGAAGTTCGACCTCGCCGAGTGCGTGCAGCGCGGCCACAACTACGCGATCGTTGACGAAGTGGACTCCATCCTCATCGACGAAGCCCGCACCCCGCTCATCATCTCCGGGCAAGCGGAGAAGTCCACGGAGAAGTACGACCGCGTCAACCGCATCATCCCCAAGCTAGAAAAAGGCGAGGAGATGGACACCGCGCCGGGCGAGCCCAAGATTCTTACCGGCGACTATGTAGTCGATGAAAAGCACAAGACCATCACCGTCACCGACGAGGGCTGGGAAAAAGTCGAGCAGTTGCTGGGCATTACGAACATTGCCGATCCCGAGAACTGGGACCTGAAGCACCACGTCGAAACCGCCGTCAAAGCCCACGCGCTTTACCACAGGGACGTGGAGTACGTGGTGAAGGACGGCGAGGTCGTCATCGTGGATGAGTTCACCGGCCGCCTCATGCCCGGCCGCCGCTGGTCCGACGGCCTGCACCAGGCCGTCGAAGCCAAGGAGCGCGTGAAGGTCGAGGCCGAGAACCAGACCCTCGCCACCATCACCTTCCAGAACTATTTCCGCATGTACAAAAAGCTGGCGGGCATGACCGGCACGGCTGAGACGGAAGCCGCCGAGTTCCAGAAGATATACAACCTGGACGTGGTGGTTATCCCCACGAACCGGGAGCTGCGGCGCCTGGAGAATCCGGACATCGTGTACCGCACCGAGCGGGAGAAGTACCTGGCCGCGGCCGACGAGATACAGCAGCTTAACGACAAAGGCCAGCCAGTGCTGGTGGGCACCACGTCGGTCGAGAAATCCGAGCGGCTCTCCGACTTGCTCCGCAAGAAAAACGTGAAGCACGTGGTGTTGAACGCCAAGTACCACGAGAAGGAAGCCGAGATCGTGGCACAGGCCGGCCGCAAGGGCGTAATCACCATCGCCACTAACATGGCCGGCCGCGGCACCGACATTCTGCTGGGTGGCAATCCCGAATTCATGGCCAAGCAGGAGTGCTTCAAGAAAGGCCTGGCGCAGCCGGTGCGTCGCGCCGAAGGCCGTCTGGGCGATGACTCGACCGACGAGAACGCCAGTGCCTGGTACTACCAGGGCAATGAATTTCGTGTTGATAAACAGAAGTGGGAAGAGATTCTGGCCCGCTATAAGGCGCAAACCGACGCCGAGCACGATGAGGTGGTCGACCTCGGCGGACTGCACATCCTTGGTACCGAGCGCCACGAGGCGCGCCGCATCGACAACCAGCTTCGCGGACGCGCCGGCCGCCAGGGCGATCCCGGCAGCTCGCGTTTCTATCTCTCGCTCGAAGACGACATGATGCGCATCTTCGCCCGGGAGTGGATGTCGAATCTGCTGCAGCGCCTGGGCATGGAGGAGGGCGTGCCCATCGAGTCGCGGATGATCACGCGCCGCATCGAAGCCACGCAGAAGGCGGTCGAGGGGCAAAACTTCGAGTCCCGCAAGCACCTGCTCGAATACGACGACGTGATGAACAAGCAGCGCGAGGCGGTCTACGGCATGCGCCGCCAGTTGCTGGAGGGCGTCGATCAAAAGGAGCTGATCCTCGAGGACTATGTTGCTGGCATCCTTGCCGACCTGCTGGAAAAGCACTGTCCCAAGGACGCGCACGCCGACGATTGGGACATCCCCAAGCTCAAGGGCGACATCTTCACCCGCTTCGGCGTGGATATTCTGGCCGAGGGCGTCCAGCCCGACAAGCTGAACCGTCAGGAACTCGGCGACGCCATCTTCGACAAGCTCAAAGAGCGTTACGACGGCAAGGAGAAACTGATCGGCGCCGAGGCCATGCGCTACCACGAGCGCATGATCATGCTGAGCGTTCTCGACCAGTTGTGGAAAGACCACCTGCTCAGCATGGACCACCTGAAGGAAGGCATCGGGCTGCGCGGCTACGCCCAGCACGATCCCCTGGTTGAGTACAAGCGCGAGTCCTTCGAGATGTTTGAAGCCATGATGCAGCGCTTCCAGGAAGATACGGTGCGCTACCTGTACCTGATGCAGGTGATCGAGCCGGCCGCGCGGCCCGAGCCTCAGCTACAGGTTGCTGGCGCGCCGGCGCCTACCCCTGGCGACGGCGATGGCCGGCGTCCGCGCCGCGCTTCGACGTCCATGGATGATTTGGAAGAAGAATTCCAGCGCCGCAAGCGCCGCGAACTGGAACAGGCCCGCATGGCCGGCGCCGGTGACTATCAGGCTGTCCAGCAGGTCGTGCGCTCCGGCGCCAAGATCGGACGCAATGATCCCTGCCCCTGCGGCTCCGGCAAGAAGTACAAGAAGTGCTGTGGGGCGTAGTAGCGCCGCCGTCTCGGCGGCTGTTCGTGTGGACGGGACGCCCTCGGGACAGCCGGCCAGAGGCCGGCGCCACAAAGGAATCTGCTTCTTCTAAGCGCCGACCGCCGCGAACGTCATCTCTCGTGCGCGACTGCCGGTGCGGCGTCTCCATTCTTCGAACAGCGCTCCGTAGCTGAGCGTGATGTAGCTGCTCGGTGGGATGCCCAGCCGCCTCGCCGTGCGGTCGATCCAGCGCGGCGGGCCTTCGATCTCGGCCACGGTGCCAATGGGAGTCTCATCGATTACGACATTACCGTGGCCATCGGTCCACTCGCTGCGGAACTTCTCGTACCGGAAGCTGGGTGAGAATCCAAGCGTACGCAGGATGCGGTCGAGGCTCGCGCCATCGGCGATCTCGGTCTCATATTCCTGGCGCGACTTGTGCCGCCGTGCGGTGCCCTTCGACTTGTGGGTGAAAGTCCAACGACTGCCATACTTCCGCAGCCTTAAAATCTCACCGCGCCGGCGCAAGGGCTGTGTCGGAAGGTCGTAGAGGACGTTCATCTCGTGCGTGCGCCGCGTGTTCAACTGAAACCCGGAGGCGCGCAGCCGTCGCGCCAGCCCCTTGGCATCTGCGACCAGGAATTTGATTTCGACTTCTTGTGCCATCGTCGCAAGTATAAGTCCCACCAAGACGACATAGAGAGACCGAGACTGTTTTATGAGAAATCACGTGTTCATGAGGGATCACGTGTCAGGGCACGACTTTGGTCGTGCCGTTGCGAGTCCCTCGCGTTGTGGGCTTTAGCCCCGGAGGCCCATGCTACGATGCCGCCTTGCGGAGGACAGAATGAGAGAGCGACGGTACATCAACATCGGCGGACGCCCGGCCGATCTGCCCTTCAGTGACGGCGTGCTGGCGGGTGACACGCTGTTCCTCTCCGGCAGGATTGGGATTGATCCCCAAACCATGCAAGCGGCGACCGACGTGCATGAAGAGATTCGCCTAATGCTCGATGGCGTCCGTGCCACGCTCGAAGCCGCCGGGATGACGATGGACAACCTGGTCTACGTGCAGGTGTATTGCACGGACCTGTCGCTCTACGACCAGTTCAACGCTGCCTATCGCAAGTATTTTGGGAAAAACCTGCCGGCGCGCGCGTTCCTCGGGGCAGGATCGCTATTGCGCAACGCCCGCTTTGAGATGCAGGCCATTGCGATGCGGTGAGGAGCGGAAGGCTACTTCTCTCTCGCCACCACGAATTCCGGAGCCCACAGCAGCGCGCGTTTGATCTCCGAGTCGGGAAGGTCGCAGATGGCATTGCGTGCGTCGGCGGCGTATTCATGGGCGCGTGCCGTCGCCGCTTCCAGCGAATCGTAGCGATTCAGGATGGCGAGGATATCCTCGTGCTTGACCGAAAGAAATGCACGTTCCTCGAGCACCTTCTGGACGAGGGCCATCTCTTGTGGCGTGCAGCGCGCCAGCGCGTGGATCACCGCCATGGTGGCCTTGCCCTCGCGCAGGTCGCTGGCTACGGGCTTGCCGAGCACGTCTTCCGACGCCGTCAAGTCGAGAACATCATCCACGAGTTGAAACGCCATTCCCAGACTGCGGCCATAGCGCGCCAACTTCTCCTCGTGTTCGGCGGAAGTGCCGCTGATGATGGCACCCAGCCGCGTGCAGGTGGAGAACAGACAGGCGGTCTTGCGGTGGATCAAGTCGAGATGCTCGTCGAGGGTGATCAATCGGCCCAGCTTCTCCATCTGCAGCAGTTCGCCTTCGACCATCTGCTGCGTTAAGTCGATGAGCACATCAAGAATCCGGAAGTTGCGCTCCTGCACCGCGATCTTGAACGACTGCATGTACAGCCAGTCGCCGGCCAGCACGCACTTCGAGTTGCCCCAGCGAGTGTTGGCGGCAGGGCGTCCGCGGCGGATGCGGGCCTCGTCGATGATGTCATCATGGACGAGCGTGGCCGTGTGGATCATCTCCACCACTGCGCCCAGGCGGATGGCGCCCCGTCCGTCGTAGTCGAAGAGCTTGGAGGAAAGCAGCAACAGCGCGGGGCGAATGCGTTTGCCGCCGCCGGCGCGGAGATACTCGCCGATCTCGGTGATCGCCGGGACGCTCGAGACGGTGTCTCGCCCAAACTCGCGCTCCACTGCTTCCAGGTCGTCGCGGAGGAGTTCGAACACTTCTTTCGCCTTCGCTCCGTTGATGGCGTATGTGCTCACGTCAATTCGACCTGTAGTTCGTGAAGTGCATGTCGATGCCAAGATCGGTGCTGCGCAGCAGGGCGATGATCTCCTGCAGCGTATCGCGGTCCTTGCCGCCCACCCGCACCATGTCCCCCTGGATCGAGGCCTGGACCTTTTTCTTCGACTCCTTGATTAGCTTGACGATCTCGCGCGCCTTTTCGACCGGGATGCCCTGCTGCATGCTGATGCGCTGCCTGACGGTGCTGCCCGCCGCCGGTTCGACCGCGCCATAGGTCAGCGCCTTGAGCGGCACGCCGCGCTTGACCAGTCGCTGCTGCAGCACGTCGTTCACCGCC
>Ga0187768_1000189_pt1 | contig 14171 bp, 8 predicted proteins | sample 0216_QUI02_MP10__3_FD_148678 | JGI IMG/M metagenome (GOLD analysis project Ga0187768, IMG submission 148678) | Tropical peat soil microbial communities from peatlands in Department of Meta, Colombia - 0216_QUI02_MP10_20_MG | ecosystem: Environmental > Terrestrial > Soil > Wetlands > Peat ...
AAGATGGGCTATGACAACTACCTCCAGACCAACACTGGTGGGGGCCTCATCTCGTTCAACGGGTCTTGGACGCAGAGCTTGGCACGGAATTTCGCTGGCGCCACGGGCGGGGTGGATTTCGCTGACTTCCTACTCGGATTCGGTTTGGGGCAGGGCGCCCAGTTCGGCAACCAGACTACCGGTTCACTGGTGATTTCGGGCCCAGTTTCCGGCAAGCAGACTTACCGGGCTCTCTACTTCGGCGACAACTGGAAGGTACGGCCGAACCTGACTCTGAATTTGGGTCTCCGCTATGAATTGCAGGGGCCCTGGTCAGAGCGCTACGACAAGATGACGTACTTTGATCCCAAGGCGGCCAATCAGTCGGTGACGGGATGCGGTGGCACGGGGGGTACTTGTGCTGGCGATCTGTTCTTGGTAAAGACGGGCGTCAACTCGAGCCGCAATAACCTGCCACTTTCAAAAACTCAATTCATGCCGCGGCTGGGGTTCGCCTACGCGGCAAATCCCAAGACCGTAATTCGAGGCGGATTCGGAATCTTCTTCATTCCGAATTACGTCTCGTTCGGCACTAACCCTTATGTCGACCCGGTGAGCAGCGCCACTTCTAACTTCTTTGCCAGTAACGACAAAGGGTTAACGCCGAGCGCGACGCTTAATCAAAACTCCTGCACCTTGGCTGCACCTGGGGGTGCCGCGAACTATAGTTGCACCGGTCAAGGACCTTTTAATCAAAACTCAGCTGCTGCTCTGGTTGCGGTGCCGGGGCGCAACCCTCAGCCGAATGTCTCTCAGTATATTCTCAATCAGTCAAACTTCTCGGCCACGGGTTACACGGTCCAGAAGTACGGATACCTGGAGCAATACAACCTCGACATTCAACGAGAGTTACCCGCAGGCTTCTTTGTTGACTTAGCCTACGCGGGCTCCCATGGAGTGCATCTGGAACAATTCAATACCAACATCAACCAAATTCCCGATAGCTTTATTGCCACGGCTGCGCAGCAAGCTGCTGCTGGTCAGACTCCTGATATAGCCAAACCAGTTACAGCTGCAAACTACCCATTTCTATGTCCCCTGTGTAACCCGCTGAACAGTCTCCCTGGTGGTTTAGGACCGACCACCCTCATCCAGGGCCAGCTCGACCGTCCGTACCCCCAATATGCGGGCTTGAACCTTAACGGCTACGGTTGCTGCGGAAGCAGCTACAACGCCTTTCAGGCGACATTGACAAGACGATTCCAAGGCGGAGGCACCCTGCTGGTGGCGTATACCAACGCCAAGCTCATGTCCGACACGGATACCCTTACCTCCTGGTTGGAGGGTGGAACCAGCGGAGGTGTGGGAAGCATTCAGGACTGGAACAATCTGGCTGCTGACCGCTCCCTGTCCTCGCAGGATGTGTCGCAGCGTTTGGTGATCAGCTACGTGCTCGATCTGCCCTTCGGTCGCGGTAAGAAGTATGCCAACGACCTTACCGGTTTTAAGAACGGACTGGTCTCGGGCTGGGGCGTAGACGGTGTTACCACCTTCCAGCGTGGCTTCCCCGTGAAGATCAGCTCCGGTTCGGGCAACTCCCTGACCGCTTTGGGGTTGGGCACCGGTACGCTCAGGCCGAACGTAGTTGCGGGGTGCGACAAGTCGATCTCGGGCAGCCCCTCATCCAAGCTGGGCGAATGGTTCAATACGAGTTGTTTTGGTCCGGCTCCGGCCTGGGGTTTTGGTGATGAGTCCCGTGTCGACGCCACGTTGCGACAGGAAGGCGTTAACAATTGGGACTTTGCTTTGTTCAAGAGAACATATTTCGGTCCTGAGGACAGAATGAACATTGAGTTCCGAACCGAGTTCTTTAACATCTTTAATCGCCCGCAATTCGGGCCACCGAATGGAACCTTTGGGGGTTCGACCTTCGGAATCGTCTCAAACACAGTTAACCTTCCTCGCCTCATTCAATTCGGGCTGAGATTCTCATTCTGAGTTGAAGGACTCGCAAATCGGGGCAGGCGCTACAAACGTTGCGCCTGCCCTCTGTTTTTACTACCATTCCCCCGATTGCCTGATTCTTCGCGATGAGGAGAGCCACCCTAACCTTCGGCGAGATCATGCTGCGGCTCGCTCCTCCCGGTCTTGAACGCTTCCTCCAGAGCCCTGAATTTGTTGCCTCCTTTGGCGGCGGCGAAGCCAATGTGGCGGTGGCACTCGCGCAATTCGGTTTGCCCTCGGCCTACGTCACCGTCCTGCCGGAGAAGAACCCCCTGGCCGAGGCCGCCATCGCCGAACTGCGGCGTTTCGGCGTCGATACCTCGAAGATCGTTCGCGGCAAAGGGCGCATGGGGATCTACTTCATCGAAACCGGAGCCAACCAGCGCCCCTCCAAGGTGGTCTATGATCGCGACGGCAGCGCAATTGCCTTGGCCAAGCCCGGCTCCCTGAATTGGAACGAAATCCTGGATGGGGCGTTGTGGTTTCACCTCACCGGAATCACACCTGCCCTCAGCTCCTCCGCTGCGGATCTCGCCATGGAGGCGGTCGGCCGCGCCCGGGAACTCGGAGTTACCGTTTCCTGTGATCTCAACTACCGCAAGAATCTCTGGAGGTGGGGCAAGCCCGCCACCGAAGTTATGCCCGAGTTGGTCCGGCACGTCGACCTCGTCATCGCGAACGAAGAAGACGTGCAGATGGCGCTGGGCATGCAGGCGGAGGTGGACGTTCAATCCGGCCAGCTCGATCATGCTCAGTACCAGGCGCTGACCGCCAAGGTGCTGACTCAGTACGCGAACCTCAAGGCCATCGCCGTCACCTTACGCGAATCCCGCAGCGCCTCGCACAACGGCTGGTCTGCGTGCCTCAACGATCGCGAAAAGTTTTACCTAAGCCGCCACTATGAAATCACCCACATTGTGGATCGAGTCGGCAGCGGCGACAGTTTTGCCGCGGGCCTGATCTACGGATTTCAGGTGCTGCCTACGCACCAGGAAGCCCTCGAATTCGCCGCCGCCGCCGGGTGCCTGAAACACTCTGTCCCGGGGGACTTCAGCCGCTCCAGCGTGGATGAGGTGGAGGCGCTCCTCAAGGGTGGCGGCTCGGGCAGAGTGCAGCGTTGAGTAGCCGACAATCGCTAGCGCCGTGCTGCCGCCCTCAGCGCCGTCGAAAGGTGCTGGCCGGCCGTCGAGCGGGCGTCTCGCCCGCCGGCGGTTCGTCCGAGGACTGAGGCTTCGTAGCCGATCCGATGCGGGAGAGAGTCCGGTTTTGGCTGGAGCAACGGTTCAGGGTTGCGTTAAGAGACTTCCTGAACCGGGCTTCAGCCCCCTGAGCGCCTTCCAAGGAGGTCGTCAATGTCGCGCCCATTTCGCCGCCTCGCACTGATCACTCTGTTATGCCTCACGCCTCTCCTTGCCCAGACCGCGCCCCCGTCGGCGGCCCAGGTGGAAGCCCGGGTGGATGGATTGCTCAAGCAACTCTCTCTGGACGAAAAGATTGACCTGCTGGGTGGAGTCGACGATTTCTACATCCGCAACATCGACCATATCGGCTTGCCCCGCTTGAAGATGGCCGACGGCCCCCTGGGAGTCAGAAACTACGGCCCCTCAACGGCCTTCGGCGGGGTTGCGCTGGCCGCCACCTGGGACCCTGGCCTCGCCCGCAAGCTGGGGCAGGTTCTGGGGCAGGACGCGCGGGCCCGCGGCGTCCACTTCCTGCTCGGCCCCGGGGTCAACATCTACCGCGCCCCCCTGTGTGGCCGAGATTTCGAGTACTTCGGAGAAGACCCATTCCTCGATGCCCGCATCGACGTGGCCTATATCGAAGGCCTGCAGAGCCAGGGTGTCAGCGCCACCGTCAAGCACTTCATGGGAAACAACCAGGAGTATGACCGCCACAACATGAATTCCGTGATCGATGAGCGCACCATGCGCGAGATTTACCTGCCCGCTTTCGAGGCTGCTGTCAGAGAGGCGCACGTCGGCGCCATCATGGACTCCTATAACCTCACCAATGGCGTCCACATGACCCAGAACGGCTACCTTAATACCGACGTCGCCAAAAAGGACTGGGGCTTTGACGGAATCATGATGTCCGACTGGACCTCAACCTACGACGGCATTGCTGCCGCCAACGGCGGTCTCGATCTTGAAATGCCCGCCGGCGACCACATGAACCGCGCCACTCTGCTGCCCGCCATTGGTTCCGGCAAGGTCACCGAGGCAACCATTGATGACAAGGTGCGCCGCATTCTGCGGGTGGCCGTCCGCTTCGGCTGGCTCGATCACGATCAGGCCGACCTGTCCGTACCCCGCTGGAATCCCGAAGGGAACGAGGTCTCTCTCGAAGCGGCTCGCTCCAGTATGGTTCTGCTGAAGAATGAGGGCAACCTGCTGCCGCTGAATAGGGACCGCGTGAAGTCCATTACCATCGTCGGCCCTGCTGCCTATCCCGCCGATCCCGTCGGCGGCGGCAGCGCCGAGGTGAAGCCCTTCACCCCTGTCAGTTACTTTGAAGGAGTGGCCAGGTATCTTGGTTCCTCAGCCAAGGTCTACTATGCCCGCGGTCTGCCCACGTTCGAGGAAATGGCTAAAGCCACAAAGTTCACCACCGAGGCACAGGGTAGCCAACCCGGGCTGAAGGCTGAATTCTTCCGAAACCAAGGACTCAGCGGAGCGCCCTCGGTAACGCGGGTTGACAAATTCGTGGACTACGACACCAGCCTCAACGGGGACGAACCAACCTCCGACGTTTCCGCCCGCTGGACCGGTTACTATACGCCGGCCACGCCCGGCAATTACGTCCTCTTCGTGCAGGGACCGGGCGAAAATGGCGGGTACCGGCTTCTGGTCGACAGGAAGATCATCCTCGATGACTGGAAGGACGCGTACGCTTTTCTCGGACAGGCGACCCTCAACCTCACGGCCGGCGCGCACCAGGTCGAGCTGGATTGGTTTCTCCATGGCAAATGGGGACGCCGCAGACTCCGGCTCGGCATCGTGCGTCCCGAAACCCTGGTCAGCGCGGACGCTAAGTCCCTGGCTTCGCATTCTGACGCTGTGATCGTGGCCGCGGGATTCGATTCCGCCATCGAGGGCGAGAGCGCCGACCGTACCTTCGAACTGCCTCCCGGCCAGGACGAACTTATCCGGCAGATCGCTGCCGCCAACCAGAAGACTATCGTCGTGATGACCGCAGGCGGCGGGGTGGATATGTCTGCCTGGGTGGATCAGGTTCCCGCACTCTTCCAGTCCTGGTACTCCGGCCAGCAAGGCGGCGCCGCCCTGGCGCAGCTCCTGTTCGGTGACTACAATCCCTCGGGCCGGCTCCCGATCTCGATGGAACGGCGCTGGGAGGATAACGCCGTCCACGATAGCTACTACCCGCACCCCGGCGAGGACAAAGTCGCTTACAGCGAGGGCATCTTCGTCGGCTATCGCCACTTCGACAAGTCCGGAATCAAGCCCTTGTTTCCCTTCGGCTATGGGCTTTCCTACAGCACCTTCGCTTACAAGAACCTTAACGTCTCCCCGGACAATTCCGGCGAGAATCTCGCCACCGTCAGCTTCGAGGTGACCAATACGGGAAGCCGCAGCGGCGCGGAGGTCGCACAAGTATATGTGGGTGACCGCCACGCCAGCGTTCCGCGTCCGGTCAAAGAACTGAAGGGATTTGCGAAAATGCAACTCAGCCCGGGCGAGACGAAGCATGTCCTAGTTCAGCTGGACCGCCGGGCGTTCTCCTACTACGACGTCAAGCGCCACCAATGGAACGCTGACCCAGGCGAGTTCGACATTCTCGTCGGGCGCTCCGCCGCCCAGATCGAATTAACCGGGAAGTTCGTGTTGCGATAGGTCGAGGGAGAGGTTGAACAAGGGTAGAGCCAGCTACCTCCGCGAATCTCGTGTATGGTCCGCTGCGAGAAGAGGAGTTTCGCAAACGGCTGCCCGTTCCTTTTTTTTCCGCGCGTAGGCCCGCACTAACCCAACTTCCGCAGTTTCGCGTTAACTGAAGACAAAATTTTAGAATCCTGATGCCCTTCTCCAGGGCATTTCTTTTTATTTTCAATCAGCATGGTTGCAAGTCACAGCAGGAATGGGCGTGTAGTGAAGACCAACCCTCTTGTAATCGTTTCCCGTGTTCGTATGCTCGAGGTGTGTATCTACGGCGCTGTTATCGGAAGAAACAAAAGAAACGGCACGCCTACTGGGCGCTGGTGGAAAGCTACCGTACCGCCCGCGGGCCACGGCAGCGGGTGGTGGCCTACTTGGGGGAGATGGATGAGGCAGGACGCATCGGAGTCCAGCACGCGGCGCAAGCCAAGGTCGAACAGGCGAACCTATTTGAGAAAGTGGAAGCGGAATGGGTGGAGGTGGACCTCAAGCGAGTTCGCGTCCAATGCGCTCGTCAGTTTGGGGGCGTATGGCTGGGCTATGAGTTGCTGCAACGACTGGAGCTGATTCCGTTCCTGGCGGAGCAATGGGCGAGCGGCCGAGAAGACATTCCCTGGGCTACGATGTCGATGGTGTTGGTACTAGCGCGCTGGTGCGATCCTTCCAGCGAGCTGCACCTGGCCGAGCAAGGCTATGAAGGCATGGCGCTGGCGGATGTACTGGGCGTCCCTGCGGACAAGGTCAACGAGGATCGTTTGTATCGCGCCCTGGATCATCTCCTGCCCCACAAAAATGCTCTGGAGAAACATCTCAAGCAGCGCCTGGGCGAGCTCTTTCAGATCGAATACGATCTGCTGCTGTACGACGTGACCAGCACCTATTTTGAAGGGGAAGCGAAGAAAAACCCACAGGCGCAGCGCGGCTATTCCCGCGATCGCCGCCCGGATTGCAAACAGGTGAACATCGCCCTGGTGGTGAGCCGGCAAGGGTTGCCGCTGGGTTATGAGATTTTCGCCGGCAATCGCCATGACGCGACCACGGTGGAAGAAATGGTGAACGCCATCGAGAAGAAATACGGCCAGGCAGGTCGGATCTGGGTGATGGATCGCGGTATGAGCAGCGAAGACAACGTGGAATTCCTCAAGCAGGGAGGACGACGGTACATTCTGGGGACTCCGAAAAGCATGTTGAAGCGCTTCGAAGGGGAGTTGTTGAGCCAGGAATGGAAGCAAGTCCATGAGGGACTGGAGGTTCGTTTGTGCCGGGCACCGCAAGGCGAGGAAGTCTTCATTCTCTGTCGCAGTGCCGAGCGGCAGGAGAAGGAAAAGGCCATTCACGAGCGTTTTGAGAGACGGATTGAAGAAGGGCTGAACCGGATTCAGGCGGGTTGCGGAAAACGCAAGGGGTGGCCGACGCAAGTGGCGCAGCGGGTGGGCCGGCTGCTGGGGGAGAACAGTCGTGCGGCCAAACTTTTCAAAGTAACCATAGAAGCCGACGCGAAGGGATGGGGGCAGCTGCGGTGGCGAAAACTGGAGAGCTGGCGCGAGTGGGCTCGCCTCAGCGAGGGCTGTTATTTACTGCGCAGCAATGTGATCGATTGGAGCGGCGAAGAACTTTGGCACGCCTACATCCAGTTGACCGAAGCTGAAGCCGCCTTTCGCGTTCACAAGAGCGATTTACAACTGCGGCCGGTTTGGCACCAAAAAGAAAAACGCGTACAGGCGCACATTTTGGTCTGCTTCCTGGCCTACGTGCTATGGAAGACGCTGGCACAGATGTGCCGACATGCTGGCCTGGGAGATGACCCCCGCACCGTGTTCGCACAACTCCGCCAGATCCAACTGGTAGAGGTCGTACTGCCGACCCGAACGGGAGTGGAGATCCGAAAGCGTTGTATCAGTCGTCCCACGGAGCACCAAGCGATCTTGCTTCAACGACTGGGATTGCGGTTCCCCGAGAGTTTGGAGATGACGCCTTTGTAGTGAAGACTTCAGTACTCCGGCATTGTAGGCAAAGGACTTACCTCTTCAACTGCGGAAGTTCGGCTAAGCCAACTTCTTCGCCTCCGCATTCTCTGCGTCAACCGTCACCCACACCCCGGAAGCCGCCGACCGCTCTGCCGAGTCCAGTACCCGCTGGACCGCAACCCCATCTTCGAAATTGGCGTGGAACGGCTCCCCTGGTTCGAGGCAGCCTAGAAAATCGCCCAACGTGGCTATGAAGGTATGTTCATAGCCGATGATGTGGCCGGGCTTCCAGAAATTCGCCGCATAGGGATGATTCGGACCCGTGACCATGATTTTGCGCGGCCCCTGTATGCTGGCCGGTTCGGTCGCATCGACGAACTCCAGGTAGTTCATCTCATCGAGGTCGAATCCCAGCATTCCCCCCGATCCGTGAATCTCGAGGCGGTTGCGGTTCCGGCAGCCTACGCCGTAGCGGGTGGCTTCAAAGCTTCCTACGCTGCCATTGGCAAAGCGCGCCAGGAACAGCGTGGCGTCATCCACCTCACGCCCGACGGCAAAGGTCTTGGTCATGGCGGTCACTTCTCTGATCGGCCCGTTCAAATAGAGCGCCATGTCAATCGAATGCGAGAGCAGATCTCCGGCCGCTCCAGTCCCCGCCTCGGCGCGCCTGTAACGCCAGCCCGCGGCCTTCGTCGGGTCGTTGCCTGACTGGTTCAGGTAGAGCGCGCGGTAATGAAAGATCTGCCCCAGCCTTCCCTCCGTGATAAGTTGCTTTGCGTACACCACCGCCGGCACCCGCCGAAAATTGAACCACACCAGGTTAGGCTCCTGGCGGGCCGCCTGGGCCATGCGCTGCGCCTCATCCAGAGCCGTTGCCAGCGGCTTCTCGCACAGCACCATCTTCCCTGCGTCGGCCGCCGCCATGGCGATCGGCGCGTGCAACGCGTTGGGAACCGCGATATCCACGACGTCGATATCCTGCCGGCTGAGGACAGCCCGCCAGTCGGTCACTACCTCCTTCCACTCCCACCGCCCCGCCATCGCGGCAAGCTTCCCACGATCACGGGCACAGATCAGCGTCAGCTCCACGTCATAGGCAGACTGGAAAAACCGTCCCACCTGCCGGAAAGCGTTGGAGTGCACGCCCGCGATAAAGCCCGCGCCTATCATCCCGACTTTCAGACTTTTTCTGACCCGGTTCATACTTGCGGACCCCAGGTTCTCCAGTGTAGCGCGGGCCCCACGCCCGAAACCAACAATGGAAGAGTTAGAATGGCTGACACTTGTGTTCAGTCAACATTGGCATCAGGGGTTGGGAGGAACGTGAACCTACGCAAAGCAGCGTTTGGCCTAACCGACGGCACGCCCGTCGATATCTACACGCTCAGCGACGCCAGAATCGAAGCGCGTATCATGACCTACGGCGGCATCGTCGTTTCCCTGCGCACGCCCGACCGCGCGGGAAAGATGGACGATGTGGTGCTGGGCTACGACTCGCTCGACCAGTACGTGGCCAACAACAGTCCCTATTTCGGCGCCATCATCGGGCGCTACGGCAATCGGATCGCGCACGGCCAATTCACCCTCGGCGGCAAGATCTACTCGCTGCCCAAGAATGACGGGGACAACACCCTGCACGGCGGCACGCGCGGCTTCGACAAGGTGATATGGAAGGCGCGCCCGGTTCAAGACGGCGTCGAGTTGACCCATATCAGCCCGGACGGCGACCAGGGCTTCCCCGGCACGCTCACCACGGTCGTAGGCTACACCGTGGCCGGAAGCGCACTGCGCATCGAGTACTCTGCCACCACCGACAAACACACGGTAGTGAACCTCACCAATCATTCCTACTTCAATCTGGCCGGGCAAGGCAGCGGCGACATCCTCGAGCACCAGCTCCAGATCAACGGGCTGCGCTTCGCGAGTATCGACTCGGCGATGATTCCCACAGGGGAACTCAGACCGGTGGCCCAGACCCCGTTCGATTTCCGCACCCCGCATGCGATTGGCGAGCGCATCAACGCCGACAACGAGCAGATCCGCAACGGCCGGGGCTACGACCACGATTGGGTACTCGATAGCGTGGGAGACAACCTGGTGGAGGCTGCCCAGGCCTACGACCCGGACAGCGGGCGGGTTTTGAAAGTCCTGACTACGGAGCCCAGCATTCAGTTCTATACGGGGAATTTTCTCGACGGCTCCATCCGCGGAAAGCAGGAGCGGGCGTACAGGATGCGCTACGGGTTTTGCCTCGAGACGCAGCATTTTCCGGACTCACCGAACCGCCCTGCTTTCCCCTCGACCGAGTTGAAGCCGGGCCAGCAGTATCATTCGGTCACCGTATTCGAATTTGGCACTGCGTCTCGCTAGGGCGTGCCGCAGGTCGGGAAGATTATGGAAATCCGGTCGCACTGGTTCCTTGCCGCCAGTCTGTTCCTGCCTGCCCTCGCCACCGCCCAGCCTCGCGTCGTCCACGTGTATGTGGCCCTGGCTGACAACCACCACCAGGGCATCGTCCCCGTGCCTGCCAAGCTGGGCAATGGAGATGACCCCGCACGGAATCTTTACTGGGGGGCGACCTACGGGGTTAAGCGCTTCTTTTCCAGCAGCCCGGATTGGCAAACCGTCAACGCGCAGGATCCTGCCAAAGACAGCGTGCTCGAACGCTGCATCTTCAAGTACCGCAACGCTGAGGTGTTCATGGTGGCCGACGCCTACCAGGGCAGCCGCATTCGTGACGCCGTTGCGGACTTCCTTGACGCCGCCGGCGGAGGCCAGCCCCAGGAAATCACTTTGGAACAGCCTTCAAACCTGGTCTTGCACGCCGGCGGCGCCTCCAGCCTTGTCGCCTATATCGGTCACGATGGCCTCATGGATTTTCAGGCGGTTCTGCCCGCCCGCCACCGCGATCACGACCCGCCCTGGTCTATCGTGCTCGCCTGCGCTAGCAAAATGTTTTTTGGCCCGTATCTTCGCGAAGAGAAAGCCAGGCCGCTGCTTTGGACCACAGGTTTGATGGCCCCCGAGGCGTATACTCTCAAGGCCGCGCTGGATGGGTGGATCGCGAAGGAGACCCCGGAGCAGATTCGCTCCCGCGCTGCACGCGCCTACGACTATTACCAGAAGTGCGGGCTCAAAGCCGCCATGGCCTTGTTGGCAATCGGAGAGTGATGCGGCCTTACGGCTGTCATCCCTGGGCCGCGTCAGAGCTGGGCAACGAATGGGCCGCATGGACGGCATCGTTAGAAGGACGGCAGGCTTGGTTTTACGCGGAGAGCATCCATGAAGCGTTCGATTCTCGCTGTTCTGTTGCTCGCGGCTTCTATCGCTATCCTCGGAGCATGGAGACAGGCTTCCGATCGCGAACCCTCCCCGGCCGGGACCAAAACTCTCGGAGCACTCGAACAACAGCTTATTTCCTACGAGAAGTCCATGCCCGAAGCAGAGAAAAAGCGCGACTTGGATTTCTACAGGCGCACCCTAACCGATGATTTCGTTGCCGTCGGTACTGATGCCAAGCTTCATTCCAAGGACGAGATTCTGGAAGATCTTCGTTCCACCGAACTCGTCGAGTACCGCCCCTATAACGTTCAGGTCGTACAGCTGAACGATGGCGCCGCCGTCGTGACCTATGACGTCATCATCCAGATGTCCCGCTATGATGAAGACATCCCCCGTTACCAGCACATCAGTTCGATCTGGGTGAAGCAGGGTGACCTGTGGAAGCTGAAGTTTCAGCAGGCCACCGCAGCGCAATGAACGGAAAGATCTTGCGCGGGCGCCTGGCGTGCTGTCTGGTGGGAGAGATATTGGTTCAGACCTCCCTTGGCCTCTGGCCACGGAGACCCCGCCTTTTCTCGGCAGACCACGACCTCAACAAGCTTTTCTCCCCAGCCGTTTATAATCTCTGATTCGGCCCTGCGCCGTATTCCCGACCGGTGAAGGCGATCCTTTGCTCGACTTTCTAGGCGATCTGCGACGTACTCACATGTGTGGCGCCTTGCGCGCCACCGACGCGGGCAAGAAGGCGGTGCTTATGGGCTGGGTCAACCGCCGCCGTGATCTCGGCAGCATCATCTTCGTCGACATCCGCGACCGTTCCGGGGTCACCCAGGTCGTGGTGAGCGCCGAGGCCAGTCCCTCCGTCCACAAGAAGGCCGAACAGCTGAGAAACGAGTACGTCATCGCCGCCCTTGGCACCGTCAAGCTGCGCGATCCCGATACCATCAACAAGAACATTCCCACCGGCGAAGTAGAGCTGGTGGTGGAAGAACTGCGCCTCCTCAACGAGGCCAAGCAGCCGCCCTTCCTGCCCGGCGATACCGTCCTCCCCAACGAGGAAATACGCCTGAAGTACCGCTACATCGACCTGCGCCGCGACGTCATGCAGTTCAACATCGAGTTGCGTCACAAGATCGTCCTAGCTATCCGCGACTACCTCGCCTCCCAGGGGTTCGTCGAGATCGAGACGCCTTTCATGACGCGCTCGACACCGGAAGGCGCGCGCGATTACCTTGTCCCCAGCCGGGTGCAGCCCGGGAATTTCTACGCGCTCCCCCAATCGCCCCAGCTCTTCAAACAGATTCTGATGATCTCGGGCTTCGACAAGTATTTTCAGATCGTACGCTGCTTCCGCGACGAGGACCTGCGCGCCGACCGGCAACCCGAATTCACCCAGATCGACCTGGAAATGTCCTACCCTCAGCCCGAACGGGTGTGGGAGACGGTCGAGGGCTTCCTCGTTGCCGCCTTCCAGGCCGGCGGATACGAGATAAAAACGCCTTTCCCGCGGATGGACTACGACGAAGCGATCCGCCAGTACGGCAGCGACAAGCCTGACCTGCGCCTGTCCCCTCTGACCGATGCCCGCGACTGTTTGGCCGCCGGGGATTTCGAGCAACTGGCCATCAACAAAGAGCTCCCGGTGATCGCCATCTGCATCCCGAACGTCGGCGAACTCTCCCGCAAAGAACGCGACGACATCAAGCCGATGTTCGTCTCCAAGGCAGGCGCCCGCGTCTTTGAAGACTTCAAGCGCATCGAAAACAGGTTTCGAGAGGCTGCTGCCAGAATCCGTCAGAAAGCAGGCGCTGGTACGGGCGACCTGCTGGTGCTGGTGGCCGGCTCAGGGCAAACTGGCGGAGAGCCCCACCCCGGCAAACGCAAAGTGACGCCTGCCGAGCTCGCGGTCTATGCCTCGGCGGGCCTTCTGCGCGTGGCCCTAGCCCAGAAATACGCGGACCGTCACCGGCTGTTCCAGAAAGGGATCTTCCGCTTCCTCTGGGTGACGAACTTCCCCATGTTCGAATATGACGAGCAGGACCGCCGCTGGGTCGCAGCGCATCACCCCTTCACCTCGCCCCATGAAGAAGACATGGACAGGCTCGAGTCCGACCCGGGTATGGTGCGCGCCCTGGCCTACGACGTCGTGCTCAACGGTACCGAACTCGGCTCCGGTTCCATCCGTATTCACCGCCAGGATATCCAGCGCAAAATCTTCCATGCCCTGGGGATGACGGAAGAAGAAGCCAGGTCCCGCTTCGGATTTTTCCTCGAAGCTCTTGAATACGGCACGCCTCCACACGGCGGTATTGCCCTCGGCCTGGACCGCATTGCCATGATCCTCGCCGGTGCCGACAGCCTGCGCGAAGTCATTCCCTTCCCGAAAACTGCTGCTGCCAAGGACTTGATGGTCGACGCCCCCACCCCGGTGACCGACGCGCAGCTGAGAGAGCTGGGGATTGGCGTTATGAAGCGTTAGCGGAGTCTGGCGGAATCAACCGATCTCCGCGCCTCTGGTGTCAGCTGGTCAGACGATCTTCCGAGATCGGTTTCATGGGCCACAGGTCGAGAGATTGCAAAACCGCTGGGTCCGAGACCTCGACATGCAAAGGCCCCTTGGGAATGGTGTAGAGCCTCGCGGTGATCACGGTTCTTTGGTTGGCGAAGACCTCCAGCGCCGACCCGTCAAGAAACACTCGCAACGAGACCGGGGCCTGGGTTTGAAGCGCACCGCTGGTACCGTTCACCCGCAGCTCCGCGCCCGTCCTGCTGGGATCATAGGCGATCTCCGCAAACCGCTGGCCGTCTCCAGCGCACAAGCGCAGTTGAAAGTCGCAATGGGGGGCAAATTCGGCCTGCAGTTCGGCAGCAAGGTGGCTAATGCGAAGCGTGGTCAGGGCCTTTGCCCTGCTGCTTCGATTCCCACGCAAATCGCAGCCCGCGTGCTCTCCCCGCAGGGTTTCCACCGGGATCGCCACCGACATCTCGAGAACCCCATCGCTCGCCAGGCGAAGGCCTCGCGGCAATGACATCAGCCCGGCCGCACGGT
>Ga0187768_1000190_pt1 | contig 14097 bp, 7 predicted proteins | sample 0216_QUI02_MP10__3_FD_148678 | JGI IMG/M metagenome (GOLD analysis project Ga0187768, IMG submission 148678) | Tropical peat soil microbial communities from peatlands in Department of Meta, Colombia - 0216_QUI02_MP10_20_MG | ecosystem: Environmental > Terrestrial > Soil > Wetlands > Peat ...
GAGCGATAATGCGCAGGTCACTGACCGCCATGGCCATCATGGTGAACGCGAACACCAGGCCCGCGTTCGTCACGACCTTGCCGGTACCGCCCATTGCACGGATGATGCCCGTGTTTATACCGGCGGCTATTTCCTCTTTCATCCTGGATACCAACAACAGGTTGTAGTCAGACCCCACCGCCAAAAGGATGATCACAGAAAACGCAAGCACCATCCAGTGCAATTTGATGCCCAGAACATACTGCCAGACCAGCACCGACAGTCCAAACGATGCGCCCAACGAAAGCGCCACCGTACCCACGATAACTAGTGCGGCAATAAAACTTCGCGTGATGATGAGCATGATGGTGAAAATAATGCAGAGCGCAGCGACTCCCGCGATGAGGAGATCGTATTTGGAGCCGTCTCGCCAGTCCTTATAGGTCGCCGCCGTGCCGGCGATATAGATCTTGGCGTTCGACAGAGGTGTCCCCTTGAGCGCCTCCTCGGCCGCCGTCTTTATCCGGTCGATACGCGTAATTCCCACGGGCGTCGCGGGATCGCCCCTGTGCGAAATGATGAATCGAGCCGCTTTCCCATCCGGAGACAGGAAGGAATTCATAGCGCGCTGGAAGTCCTTGTTCTTGAAAACCTCCGGAGGCAGATAGAAGGAATCGTCGTTCCTGGCGGCGTCGAACGCCTGTCCCATCGCTGTCGCATTATCGCTCATTTCGTCCATCTCGTTGAAGGTCCCGGACATGGTGCTGTGCATGGTTAGCAACATAGTCCGCGTTGTCTCCATGCTTGCGATCATCGGCGGGAACTGGGCGAGCAGCTGCGGCATTAGCGCATCCAGTTGATCGAGGTCTTTGAGGAGATCCTGCAGCTTATCGCTAATCTCGTCAACACCGTCGATGGAATCGAATATGGATCTCAGCGACCAGCAGATCGGAATGTCGTAGCAGTGTTTCTCCCAGTAGAAATAGCTGCGGATGGGCCTCCAGAAATCCTCGAAATCCGCGATGTGACCCCGCAGTTCATCGGTGATAACAGTAATTTCCCTCGTTTTACCGATCATGCTATGAGTAGTGTTATTAATCTGTTGCGTCAAGCCATACATGCGCTGCATTAGGTTGATCGTTTTCGTGAGCTCGTCGGCCTGCTTGAGCATGTCGTTCATGCGGTCTTTTAGATACTTCATATTCTGTAGCTGGCTCGCGTTTTGCATGCTGAGCAGAAACGGTATCGATGTGTGTTCAATCGGTGTTCCTTCGGGCCGAGTTATGCCCTGCACCCGAGAAATTCCTGGGACGCGGAAAACTCCCTTGGCTAGTTTGTTTAGCACGAGAAAATCTGCCGGATTGCGCATATCGTGATCTGACTCGATCATCAGAATTTCCGGCATCATTCGTGCCTGGGAGAAATGACGGTCAGCAGCCGCATACCCCAAATTGGCTGGAATGTCTTCGGGTATATAGAGTCGGTCGTTGTAGCTCGTTTTATAGCCCGGCAGCGTCAGTAGACCGATCAGCGCGATCGCGCAAGTGGCAGCCAGAATGGGCGCGGGCCAGCGGACAATCGCCGTGCCGACCCGGCGCCATCTACCGACCCCGATCATGCGCTTGGGGTCGAATAGCCCAAACCGGCTGCCTACGGCAATAACTGCCGGAACCAGCGTGAGCGCGACCGCGACCGCAACGACCATGCCCACTGCGCAGGGGACGCCCAGGCTGTGGAAGTAGGGCAGCCGGGTAAAGCTCAGGCAGAAAACCGCCCCGGCGATCGTCAAACCGGAAGCCAAGACAACGCGCGCGACCCCGCGGTATGTGGTGTAGTAGGCCGTTTCCGGGTCCTCGCCGGCCTGGCGCGCCTCTTGATAGCGACCGAAGAAGAATATCCCGTAATCGGTTCCGGCCGCCATCCCGAGGGCCACCAGCAGATTAATGGCAATCGTCGACAGCGCAAAAATATTGTTATGGCCGAGAAACGCGACGATTCCCCGAGCCGCCAATAATTCGATCCCAACCATGACCAACAGCAGAACCACGGTGATGATCGAACGGTACACAAAGAGCAGCACCGCGAAGATTACCGCGGCGGCTGCCACGGTGATCTTCAGAATGGATTTGTTGCCACTGTGCTGCATATCCGAAACCAGCGGTGCCGCGCCGGTGACATAGACCTTGACCCCGGGAGGCGGCGGCGCCCGCCCTGCAATGTTCCGGACCGCCGCCACGGATTCCTGCCCCAAGGTCGTGCCTTGGTTGCCGGCCAGATTCAATTGCACATATGCGGCCTTGCCATCGGGGCTTTGCGCGCCCGCCGCCGTGAGTCGATCTCCCCACAAATCCTGCACATGCTCGACATGCTTCGAGTCATCTCTTAACTCACTAACCAATCCGGCATAGTACCTGCGAGCGTCGTCCCCGAGCGGCTGCTGCCCCTCCAGCACGATCATCGCGAAACTGTCCGAATCGGATTCTTTGAAGTCCTTGCCCATGCGCTTCATGGCCTGCACCGCCGGCGCGTCTTGGGGAGCCAGTGATACGGAATGCTCTTGCCCGACTTGCTCCAGCGATGGAACTGCCAGAGTCACAATCAGAGTCAGCGCCACCCAAGCCAGGATGATGAACAGCGAAAACCTGCGGATTGTCCGCGCTATGAAGGGTGGCCGCGGGCGTTCGGTGCTCATACGGCCTTCAACAGGCAGAAGGTAAACGCGTTCACTTCCGAGACATCGCCGACTTCATGGTTGCTTGGGCACTACACCGATCTGCTGCTGATACTTCCCTGCGGCGTGCTCCTCGTCCTGAACCGGAAATCCGCCACTTGCCCGCTGCTGTCTCAGCAACAGGGAACGAGCCACCGGACGGGGGCCGACTGGCCGAAGTAGGGCACTGGCGGGGCGGGGGCGCACTCGTTGCGGCCACCAAAACCAGCGTCCCAGCAGCGCGGCGATCGAAGGCGTCATGAACGCACGCACGACCAGCGTGTCGAACAACAGACCCAGGCCGATGGTGGTACCGATCTGAGCGATAATGCGCAGGTCGCTGACCACCATGGACATCATGGTGAACGCGAACACCAGGCCCGCGTTCGTCACGACCTTGCCGGTACCGCCCATTGCACGGATGATGCCCGTGTTTATCCCGGCGCCTATTTCCTCTTTCATCCGTGATACCAACAGCAGGTTGTAGTCAGACCCCACGGCCAAAAGGACGATCACCGACATCGCCAGCACCACCCAGTGTATTTGTATGCCGAGAAGATACTGCCAGACGAGCACGGACAGCCCGAAGGACGCGCCCAGCGAAAGCGCTACCGTACCTACGATAACCAGGGCGGCAATAAAACTTCGCGTCACGATCAGCATGATGATGAAAATCAGGCAGAGCGCAGCGACTCCCGCGATCAAAAGATCGTATTTGGAGCCGTCCACTATGTCTTTCACCATCGCTGCGGTGCCGGTGAGGTAGATCTTGGCGTCTTCTAGCGGAGTTCCCTTGAGCGCCTCCTCGGCCGCGGTTTTTATTGCGTCGACCCGCGAGACGCCTTCGGGCGTCGCGGGATCGCCCCTTTGCGAAATGAGCATACGGACGGCCTTCCCGTCCGGCGACAAGAACACTTTCATGACTCGTTTGAAGTCCTTGTTCTTGAAAACGTCCGGAGGAATGTAGAAGGAGTCGTCGTTTTTGGCGGTGTCGAACGCCTTCCCCATGGCCGTCGCGTTATCGCTCATTTCGTCCATCTCGCCGAAGACACCGGACATGGTGCTGTGCATGGTCAGCATCATGGTCCGCATGCTCTGCATGGTCTCGATCATCGGCGGGAACTGGGTGAGCAGCTGCGGCATGAGCACGTCTAGCTGATCGAGGTCTTTGATGAGATCCCGCATCTTATCGCTAATCTCGTCAACACCGTCGATTGAATCGAATACGGACCTCAGCGACCAGCAGATGGGAATGTCGTAGCAGTGCCTTTCCCAGTAGAAGTAGCTGCGGATCGGCCTCCAGAAATCCTCGAAATCCGCAATGTGATCCCGCAATTCATTGGTTATAACGTTGATTTCCTTCGTTTCAGCAATCGTGTGATGAGTCGTGTTGGTGATCTGTTGCATCAGGCCATACATGCGCTGCATTAGGTTGATCGTTTTCGCCATCTCGTCGGCCTGCTTGAGCAGGTCGTTCATGCGGTCTTTCTGAAACTTCATATTTTGTAGCAGGCCAGCCTGTTGCATGCTCAGCAAAAATGGTATCGACGTGTGCTCGATCGGGGCTCCCGTGGGCCGAGTTATGGCCTGCACACTGGAAATGCCTGGAACGGCGAAGACGCCCTTCGCTAGTTTGTTCAGCACCAGAAAATCTGCCGGATTGCGCATATCGTGATCGGTCTCGACCAACAGGATCTCGGGCGTCATCATTCGCGACTCGGGAAAATGTCGCTCTGCGGCCGCATACCCCAAACTGGCGGGGATATCTTTGGGGATATACTTCAGGTCGTTGTAGCTGGGTTTGTATCCCGGCAGCGTCAATAGCCCGATAAGCGCGACTGCTAATGTCGCGGCGAGAATGGGCGCGGGCCACCGAACGATCGCCGTGCCGACCCGCCGCCATCCACGCGCCCTGATCTTCCGCTTGGGCTCGAACAGACCGAAACGGCTTCCGACAGTAAGAACTGCCGGAACCAGCGTGAGCGCCACCGCGACCGCAATGAGCATACCCACCGCACAAGGGACGCCAATGGCTTGGAAAGCGGGCAGCCGGGTAAAGCTCAGAGAGAAAACCGCTCCGGCGATCGTCAACCCGGAGGCCAAGACAACCTTAGCGACCCCGCGGTATGTGGTGTAGGAGGCCGTTTCCCGATCCTCGCCGGCCTGACGTGCCTCTTGATATCGACCGAAGAAGAATATCCCGTAGTCCGTTCCCGCCGCGATCCCGAGGGACACCAGCAGATTAACGGCGAAGGTAGTAAGACCAATAAGCTCGTGATGGCCGAGGAACGCGACGATTCCTCGGGCCACCTGCAATTCTATCCCGACCATCAGCAACAAAAGAATTACCGTGATAACCGAACGGTAGACGAGGAGCAACATAGTGAAGATCACCGCGAGGCTTACCGCCGCGATTGTGATGACCGTCCTGTCGCCACTGCGTCCCAGATCCGCAGTGATCGGCGCCGGGCCGGTGACATACGCCTTGACCCCCGGCGGCGGTGGCGTCCGCCCCACGATGTCCCGGACGGCTTCGGCCGATTCGTTCCCTAACGCCTGGCCCAGGTCACCGGCGAGGTCCAATTGAACATACGCGGCCTTACCATCGGCGCTTTGCGCGGCGCCCGCCGTGAGTGGATCTCCCCAGAAATTGTGGATGTGTTGCACATGCTTCGGATCGTCTTCCAACTGACGAATCAAATGATCGTAGTACCGGTGAGCATCGTCGCCCAGGGGTTGCTGGCCCTCCAAGACGACCATCGCCACACTCTCGGAATTAGATTCCTTGAAGTCCTCACCCATGCGCTTCATCGCCTTGAACGACGGCGCATCGTCGGGATTCAGCGATACTGAATGCTCTTTCTCGACTTGCTCCAGTGAGGGAACGCCGATACTCACGATGACGGTGATCGCCAACCATGCCAGGATGATGGGGACCGAAAATCGATGGATCATCCGCGCTACGAATGATGGCGTGGGGTGTTCGTTGCCCATGTGTTCGTCGCTCATGCGGCCTTCAGCAGGCAGAAGGTAAAGGCGTTCACTTCGTTCGATATTCGTTCGGCTTTGACTTCACCGTCCACCAGGATGCGGCAGCCAATGCTGCCACTATCGCCCTGCGCCACGACACTTCCCACGGCCGTCGCCTCGGTGGTCGCGAACTCCAACGACCACGGCAAGCGCGCCCCGTCGACTCGCTGCGGGTCAGCATTGACGTCGAAATAGCTGATGTTGGCCACGGTCCCCGGTGGTCCGAAGACCTCGTACGTCAGATGCTTGGGGTTGAAAGGTTTGGTGTCGTTGATTTTGGTGTCGGCATACGAGGGGCGTTCGTCAGAGCCGAAGACGCCGTGCAGCCGCGACACAGTCAATCCACCGGCACCAATCACCACCAGTATGACCAGCGGAATCCACAGCCGCCTCAGAACTCTGAAAATCCCTCTGAAAATCCCAAATCCCTGATTTCGACGACTCTTTCGAGATCCACCTCGTGCTCGAGGTGCGAGTGAAGGTTGGCGAGCACGTCGCGGAAGAGTGAGTCCGCGGCCAGACCGTTGGCTAACGTCTCGGAGATCCGCGATGGCGACATCGGACCGGGCTTCCGCAACGTCGCGCACACCGGGTTCGACCACCGCACCCAACCTTCCACCCGTTTGCCACCAGGCGCCATATCACCCGCTCGAGCATGCAACTACACATCGGCCGCGACACGCCAGACGGCGGCACATCGAATGCGGTGGGCGTCGCGGAATAGATGTGCGACGGTCACCTCAAACGAGCAGCGCCGCCTCGGGGAGCGCGACCCGATCTTGATGAGTAAACCACGCGGGTGGCCTTCATGTCGGCTCCTTACCCAAAGTGAATTGGGATTGTAACGCATACCGCGTGCGTAAACGTACGGTACTGCCGTCCGCCTCGACTCGCAAATCACATGACGTGCGTTATCCTCGGGCGGTGGCGCAACTTGCCTTCCAGCGCGCCCGCACCGAGGAGAAGAAACGTGAACGCGCAGCGGCGCTCGTGGAAGCCGCGCGCTCGTTGGCAGTGGAGAACGGCGTCGCGCCGGTGACGTTGACTGGGGTCGCCAACCGCGCCGGGGTCCACTATTCCGCCGTGCGCCGCCTCCCACAAAGAGGTGCTCCTGCATCTCGCAGCTGAAGGTTGGGTGCGATGGTCGAACACGGTGTGCGCGGCGTTGCGCGAGCCCGGTCCGATGTCGCCATCGCGGGTTGCCGAGGCGTTGGCCAACGGTCTGGCCGCCGACCCGCTCTTCTGTGACCTGCTGGCCAACCTCCACGTGCACCCTCGAGCATGAGGTGGATCTCGAAAGGGTTGCCGAGATCAGGCGGACCAGCGCCGCTGCCGTGATGTCGCTCGCGGATGAGATCGAGCAGGCGTTGCCGGCGCTGGGGCGCTCGGGCGCGTTCGACGTCCTTCTTGCCGCCTACTCTTTGGCGGCCCCCTTGTGGCAGATCGCCCACCCGCCGGAGGGGCTGACCGACGCCTATGCCGAGGAACCGGAGGTGCCAGTCGACTGGAACCTCGATTTCGCATCCGCACTTACCCGACTGCTGACCGCTACCTGCGTCGGTCTCCTCTCCGAATCCACTGAGCGAAACCACACCTGACAACCCGACGTGGTTTTACGACAAGTACATCCTGGCGGCACGGCCGAACCTGGCCTTCATTCCATTCGGCGCCGGACCGCACGGTTGTTTCGGTGCGGCGATGGGCTATCTGCGGGCGCAATTCCTGCTCGCCTAGATCCATCAGAGATTTCGGATACAAACGCGCCCGGGCTGGGCTTCCCGGCCTGCCGTGGCCGGTCGCAGGCGACATTCCGTCCGCCTCTGCTGATCCATGTCCCGACAGCGAGACGGTGTTCGCTCGCGGCACTGACGAGCACCGAAAACTTCATCGTCCTCGAAAGGCCCGTGCCTGCCCGGTAGCGAAACGCCACAAAGCCAAACCCATCGCTGCAGGTCACAGCACCGAAAGTCACCACCGCCGGAACCCTGCGCCGCGCACAATTACTGAGCCGTGTCACGAGTCACATCAAGAGACTTTGTCGAAACCCCGGAGCGACCCTATTGGCCTCCAGTATGGTTTGGAACTGTTCCACTCATCTTGACTAGACGGTCTGGGGAGAACCGGTGAGCATCAATCCGTTCGACGACGACAATGGCAGCTTTTTCGTCTTGGTCAACGACGAGGAGCAACACAGCCTGTGGCCGACCTTCGCCGACGTTCCAGCGGGCTGGCGGGTGGTTTACGGCGAAGCGGACCGCGCCGCGTGTCTGGACTACATCGAACAGAACTGGACCGATATACGGCCGAAGAGTCTGCGCGAGAGGCTGGCACAGGGCCGGGGGTTTGAGACGTAAACCGTCTGGGTTGGGGGAGTCGGATGGAACTTGATGACCACGCACTTCCGCTGAGGCGCGGATAGCTCGACATAATGGCTTGCGCAGGAAACGGGTCACTTCGCAGACCCTGCAATCGCCATGTCAACCGCGTGAACTGGATGACAGTCCTGTACACCGGTTCTACAGTCGTCTAGCCTCGTGCGGGACTGCCGACACTCGACCAGGCCCTACGGCCAGACGGTCGCGGGCGTTGTCGCGCGCCAGGCCGCACGGGCACGATTCGTTAGTCGATCTCGCCAGTCAGGTCGAACTCAGCCAGCGTGTGTGCAGCCAGCTCACGCAAAGCGGGCTTTGTGTTCTCGGCGCCCGGTTGGTAGGCGCCGACGCTGATGCCAATCTTGCCGCCGATGCGCCAAGACTGCAGAGTCATTTGGCCGCCCGTTCGCTCAAGCCACTGTCCCGTTACGTGTTACCCAGTCACTCGTGCGGTGACGGGCTTGGCGTCGCTGCCATCGAGGCGGCACACCACCGAGCCGAAGTCGCCGAGATTAGAACAAAACACCGGCAGATCGGGGTCGGCGACCATCGCATCGGGCAGCCATTTTCAACGCCCGCTTCGGCGTGAACGAGGCCAGCCAAAGGGTCAAACACTGCCGACCCGGCGGTGAACGCATGGGATGATTGCACCGAAAGTCCCTTCCCGAACTTTGGACAAGATCGACATCAGCACTCGTATTGTCCAGTTCAGCAGGCCTTTTCGGCGTTCACACGCCGATCACATCACCGGCCCATCTACGGATTCAGGCTAAGCCGACACGTCGATATCAGGCGACTTCCGCAGGCGCCAGCTTTTCGCATAGCAGCCCCGCCAAACCGCGAATGGTGGTGATATCGGTGGCAGTGATGCGTATTCCCGTTTCGGTCTCGATGCGAGTACGTAGTTCGAGGGCGCCCAGCGAGTCAACGCCGTACTCGGAGAGCGGCCGGTCCGGATCGACGCTGCGACGCAGAATCAGGCTGACCTGATCGGAGATCAGACGCCGCAGCCGGGTGGGCCACTCATCCAGGGGCAGCTCGTTGAGCTCGGCACGCAGTTTGCTTGTGGCCGTTGGGCTTTGTCCTGTGGAGCGGAACGCTTCAGCGAAGGGGCTGCGCTGGGCGAAGGCGGCCAACCACGGTGTGCCCGTGATCGGCGCATACCCGGTGTAGGCGCGGTCGTGGCGCAGCAGCGCTTCGAACGCGTAAGCACCCTCCTCGGGAGCGATGGCAACCTCGGCGCCCTCCGCCAAGGCGGTGGCGCGCCCGATCTGGGCCCAGGCGCCCCAGGCGATCGCGGTCGCCGGCAGGCCCTGAACCCGGCGCCAGTGGGTGAAGGCGTCCAGCCAGCTGTTGGCCGCGGCGTAGGCACCCTGCCCGGGCGAGCCCACCAGCGCGGCCGCCGAGGAGAACGAGCAAAACCAGTCCAACGGCTGCTCGGCGGTGGCAGTGTGCAAGTTCCACGCACCGTAAACCTTGGGCGCCCAGTCACGCTCGATGAGCTCATCGGTGATAGTGGTCAGTGTGGCGTCCTCGACCACCGCCGCCGCATGCAACACCCCGCGCACCGCAAGCCCGGTGGCAGTCGCAGTGGCCACCAACCGCTGCGCCGTACCGGCCTGGGCGATATCGCCGCACTCCACCACGACGTCGGCGCCGATCGCCCGGATCAGCTCGATCGTCTGCAGCGCCTTGAGTGTTGGCTGCGAGCGGGACGTGAGCACAATGCGCCCGCAGCCCGCAGCGGCCATCTTCTCGGCGAGGAACAACCCCAGGCCACCCAGGCCACCGGTGATGAGGTAGGCGCCGTCGCGGCGGAAGACTTGAGCCTGCTCCGGCGGCATCACAACGCTGCTACGCCCCGTGCGCGGCACGTCGAGCAGGAGTTTGCCGGTGTGCTGGGCCGCGCTCATTACCCGGATCGCGGTGGCGGCGTCAGCTAATGGATAGTTATTGTGCTTCGCGGGAGGCAACTCACCGTCTGCCACGAGCCGGTACACGGTGCGCAGCAACTCCCCGACCCGTTGGGGGTGGCTGACAGACATCAGCGCCAGGTCGACATAGTGGAACGTGAGGTTGCGGCGAAACGGGAAGAGCCCCAACCGGGTGTTGCCATAGACGTCGCGTTTGCCGATCTCGACGAACCGCCCGCCGATGGCCAACAATTCGAATCCGGCGCGTTGTGCTGCGCCGGTCAGGGAGTTGAGCACGATGTCTACGCCATATCCATCGGTATCGCGGCGGATCTGCTCGGCGAATTCGGTGCTGCGCGAGTCGTAGACATGCTCGATTCCCATGTTGCGCAACAACTCTCGACGCTCCTCGCTACCCGCGGTAGCGAAGATCTCAGCTCCTGCGGCGTGGGCGATCGTGATCGCCGCCTGGCCCACGCCGCCGGTTGCGGAGTGGATCAACACCCGGTCTCCCGATGAGATCCTGGCCTGATCGTGCAGGCCATACCAGGCGGTGGCGGTCGCCGTAGCCACCGCGACCGCCTGATGATCGGTCAGGCCGGGCGGAAGCGTGACGGCGAGGTGGGCGTCGCAGGTGACGAACGTGGCCCAACAGCCGTTTCTGGAAAACCCGCCGACACGGTCACCGACGTGATGGTGGGTGACGTCCGGACCGACCGCGGTGACCACTCCGGCGAAATCCATACCCAGCTCTGGCAGACCCCCGTCGATGCTGGGGAACAGGCCCATTGCGACAAGCACGTCGGCGAAGTTGATGCTGGATGCGCTGACCGCGACCTCGATCTGTCCCGGTCCCGGCGGAACCCGGTCGCAGGCAACAAGTTCCAGAGTTTCCAGGTCGCCGGGTGTGCGGATCTGCAGGCGCATCGCGTCGCGCTCATGGTCCACCACAGTGGTTTGCCGCTCCTCCGGGCGCAGCGGAGCCGGGCACAACCGCGCCGCATACCACACGCCGTTTCGCCAGGCGGTCTCGTCCTCTTCGGACCTGCTGAGCAGTTGCCGCGCCAGCTGCTCGGCATCGGTGGCTTCGTCCACATCGATCTGGGTGGCGCGCAGATGCGGATGCTCGGTGCCGATCACCCGCATCAAACCCCGCAGCCCAGCCTGCTCCAGATTGGGTCGGTCACCGGCCAGCACGGTCTGGGCCGTGCGCGTCACAACATACAGGCGAGGCAGCTCGCCTGGGATCTGTGGCAATTCGCGGGTGATGCGCACCAGATGTTGCACATACTCGCGGCCCAGCAGCGGGGACTGGTCCTCGGCGTCGCCGTTTTTCGGTCCCGTGAGGATCACCACACCGGTGAATCCACCGGCGCGCAGATGATTTCCAAGCTGCTCCGCGTTCGAGGTCTGGTCGGCGTGTGGTGGCCAGCACATGGTGGTGCATTGCGCGCCATGGTTTTTCAGGGCGTCGGTCAACGTGGTGGCCACCACATCCGCAGTGGCGGTGGTGCTGATAAGCAGCCAGGTTCCTGCGTCGGCGTGAGGGAGTTCAGGCAACTGTCGCTGCTGCCATTCGATGGTTAGCAGCCGCTCGCCCAGCACCCGATCTTTGTGGGCGTTCTCGGATGCTCCGGTGCCGCATCGCAGCCCCTGCACGCTCAGCAGCACCGTCCCGTGCTCGTCGAGCACGTCGAGGTCGGCCTCGACCCCGGAAGTATCGGCTTTCGTCACCCTTGTGTAGCAGTAGCGGGCGTTGCGGGCAGCGCTGTAGGAGCGGAGTCGACGGATACCCAACACCAACCCCAGCACACCTTCGCCCAGGGCCTGGACGTCCGGATGAGCCTCAACGGACTGAAAACAGGCATCCAGCAGTGCGGGATGCACGCCGTAAGCGGCTTGCTGCGAACGGATTTGGCCAGGCAGCGCGACCTCGGCCAGCACGGTGCCGGTTTCCCCCTCGCTGGTGTGCACGGCGGCCAGACCGGTGAACGCCGGACCGTACTGCACACCACGCTGGTCGAGGCGCTTGCGCACCTCGGCGCCGTCCTCGCGACGCGGGTGCGCGGCAACGAGCGCGGACGTGTCGTGCGCGGGTGGCTGCTCATCCTCTGCGGCATGTAGGACTGCGGTAGCGTGCCGCGCTTGCTCGCCCCCCTGATTGGTCTCCAAGGTGAAGTCGACGACGCCCGGCGATGACACCGACGCCGAGGCGCCGACCGTGGTCTGCTCATCGAGCAGCAGCGCCTGCTCGAAGCGGATGTCACGGACCTCACAAGCCTCGCCCAGCACAGCGCGCGCGGCCGCCAACGCCATCTCGCAGTAGGCCGCCCCCGGAAGCACAGCCATATTGCGGATCTTGTGCTCAGCGAGCCAGGGCTGGGCGGCGCTGCCGACCTCCCCTTGCCAGACGTGGCGCTCCGGTTCCTCCTGCAAGCGCACATGCGGGCCCAGCAGCGGATGTACTGAAACGGTGCATGCGCTGTGTGTCGGGGATTCCTGGCCGTCGCGGCTCAACCACAGCCGACGGTGGGTCCAGGTCGGCAGCGGTGCATCCACCAGCCGCCCATTCGGGTAGAGCACGGAGAAGTCGACCGCGGCGCCCGCACTGTGCAGATCCGCCACAAAGCCACGCAGCCCGTGCGGCAGTTCCTGCTCGCGGCGCATACCGGCCAGGGCGGCCAGCGGCATGTCCAGACTGCGGGCGGTCTGCTCAACAGCGTGGGTGAGCAGGGGGTGTGGTGCCAGCTCGGCGAACACCCGGTAGCCGTCCTCCAAAGCGGCCCGCACCGCCGCGGCGAACCGCACCGTGCGGCGCAGATTGTCCACCCAATACCTGCTGTCGCACACCGGCTGCTCGCGCGGGTCGAACAGGGTCGCCGAGTAGAACGGAACGTCCGCTGTCATCGGGTTGAGCTCTGCGAGGACGTCGGTTAGCTCGTCGAGGATCGGATCGACTTGAGGCGAGTGTGAGGCGACATCGACGGCGATCTCGCGGGCCATCACGTCGCGCTGCTCCCACGCTGCGACCAGATCGCGAACCGTCTGGGTGGCACCGCCAATCACCGTGGACTGCGGCGAGGCCACCACCGCCACCACGACGTCCTTGACGCCGCGCAACGTCAACTCCGAAAGCACTTGCTTGGCAGGCAATTCCACCGACGCCATGGCGCCGGCACCGGCGATAGTGGACATCAGCCGCGAGCGGCGGCAGATGACGCGCACCCCGTCTTCCAGCGACAGCGCACCCGCGACGACAGCCGCCGCGGCCTCACCGAGGGAGTGCCCGATGACCGCGGCCGGGCGCGCCCCGTATGCCACCATGGTGGCGGCCAGGGCGACCTGCATGACGAAAATGGTCGGCTGGATCCGGTCAATACCGGTCACGGTCTCCGGCGACGTCATCGCCTCGGTCACCGAGAATCCGGACTCGCGGGCGATCAGCGGCTCGGCTTGCGCGACAGTGGCGGCAAACACCGGTTCGGTCGCCAGCAGATCAGCACCCATCTGAGCCCACTGCGAACCCTGCCCGGAGAACACCCACACCGGACCCCGATCATCGCGCCCGAGCGCGGCCTGATACGGAGTATCGCCCTCGGCGACCTCGCGCAACGCCTCAGTGAGCTCCGGCTGGCTGCTCGCAATGACGGCGGTGCGCACTGGGCGGTGCGCGCGCCGACGTGCCAGGGTGTAGGCCAGATCCGGCAACGCCACGTCCTCGTGTGCTTGCACCCAGTCAGCCAGCCGGCCGGCGGTGCGGCGCAGCTCATCGGCCGAGGTGGACGACAGCGGGAACAGCAGTGGTGCCGTCATCGCCGATTCGGCTGAGATGTCCTCGCCCGTAGCGGCTTCGGGAGCCTGTTCCACGATGGCATGGACGTTGGTTCCCGACAGCCCGTACGACGACACCGCCGCTCGGCGTGGATGCTGGCCGTTAGTCGGCCACGGTGTGCTCGTCTGCGGCACAAAAAGATTGGTCTTGATTCGGGCGAGCTCATCGGGCAGGCGGGTGAAGTGCAGATTGCGCGGAACCACACCATGCTGCAGGGCGAGAACCGCCTTCATCAGCCCCAGTGCTCCGGAGGCCGACTGG
>Ga0187768_1000193_pt1 | contig 14012 bp, 17 predicted proteins | sample 0216_QUI02_MP10__3_FD_148678 | JGI IMG/M metagenome (GOLD analysis project Ga0187768, IMG submission 148678) | Tropical peat soil microbial communities from peatlands in Department of Meta, Colombia - 0216_QUI02_MP10_20_MG | ecosystem: Environmental > Terrestrial > Soil > Wetlands > Peat ...
CCTGCTCGTCACGTGCGGCCGTGGCTCGACGGTCGGTTCTCCCACTAGTGGGACTGAAGAAGACAATATTAGAAGCTCGCACGACGGGGCCAGTTGCAAAAGCAACTCGGAGTGTCCTTCCGGTCAGCGCTGCGGCTTTGTATGGGGCGCCGAAGAGCGCGGCACCTGCGTCGTGGAGAGAGCGGGTGAATGTGGTGTTGTCGACCCGGGCGGGCGCTGCGGGTGCGACGGGCAGCCCGTCGATCTGTTTTGCGGCAAGGGCTCAACTACCCGATTCGCTTCGGCACCGGTATGTTTCGTAGGGCCTTGTCCGATTCCATGCAGTGACGGAATTGGGTGTCCACCTCGTCTCGTTTGCCAAAGCGGTTTCTGCCGACTGCCGCAGGATCGTGAGAAAAAGCCATAAAAGTGGTTGTGCGGAATGAGCGCCCAATCTCGCAAGTTTAGGGCATTCTTGCGATACGGAAAGAGCATCTTTAAGACTTCTCGGGAAGAAAAGACAACGGGAACGCTGGCTTGTCTTTCTGGTGCCTGAAGGCTGGGAGTTCCTCGATGCACTTAGGAAGTTGTTCGGTGATCTCGACACGGACCGCCCAGACGGCGTTCACACAAGGGTCAGATTTTGGAAGAAGGACGTCCTTGATCTCATTGAGACAGGTGGCATTCAGGAACTTAACCATCAGAGCAAGGCACTTCTTGCGATGCTCGATTTGCCAGCGTTTGGTATTCGCTCCAGGACGATCACGAGAGAAACCCTTGCCGAGATTAGGGCAATCCTGCTTAGACAAAGCGCTGGAATATCTTTTGATGCAGAAAAAGATGTGGTCAGAATTCTTTATCGACGGCCAAGTCCCGAGGTCGTAAAGATTCATCGTCATCACAATTTCACATATACTTCCACGGGCTAGATAGGTGAATGTATCCCACGTTTCCTAGCTGAAGCAACATGGGTTAGAAATCGGGGAACAGCTGCGAAACGGGACCTATCAGCCGCAACCGGTACGGCGAGTGGAAATTCCGAAGCCGGATGGTCAGGGAGTGAGGAAGTTGGGTTGTGTGCTGGACCGCTTTGTCCAACAGGCGGTGTTGCAGTTCCTGCAGTGGCTGTGTTCGGAGAACGTCGGGTCCCAGCGCTTCCACCCAACGGTATCCTTCGGCGATATACTGCTGCGCCTCGTGTACCGCTTGCTTCGTGCTACGCCCCGGTCGAAAACGGGTGGATCTCGACTTGGAAAAATTTGTCGATCGAGTCAATCACGACCGCCTGATGGCGGCGGTGGCCAAGCGCGTGGCCGACAAGCGAATGCTGCAAGCTGATTCGAGCATTCCTGACCCAGGTATAGAGTCAAGGGAAAAAGCCCAGAAGCGGCGATCGCGGTGGATCTAGAGGACTTGGGCCGATCTGACTTTAGCTTTGTGCGGCGGCGGAAGGTCGAGTCCCGCACGGATTTGACGCAATGCTGCTTCCAGCTCATCACGAATTCGAATTGATGAGCGGATGCTCTCGTTCATGGCTTGCAGCTTCTTCTCCCCAAGCTTCAAGGCCTCGCGAAGGCACTGACGCGAGCCTTCGTGGTAGAGAGATGCCGCACCCGTGTCGGTGGGCAAGATCCATAGCTGCAAGATGCGCCGGATTTCCGCCAGGGTGAAACCAAATCGCTCATCTGCAAATCATAACAATGGCAACGACGATTGTGACTCTTCCACCTCGTTCCCGCGACATGGAGACTTTTATCTCAAAGGCAAGGACGCTGAGTCTGAAGAGGCCAGGAACTTGCGAGCACCAGCAACTGCTGAAAAATGAAGCAGAAGTACTGGGAAGCCAAACGTAAGTGAAGGTCAAAGAAGCAAAGGATCGAAGTAGCTGAGAGATACAATCTACCCGATGGTTCCCCAAACCGGATTGCCGCTTGCCAAGGCTGACTTGCAGTCCTCCACAAGAAGGAACTTGTTGTTCGCCGGAACTGCCGTGGTCACAGCTTCTGCCATGCTGTTTTGGGGCACGGGGCTGCACCCACTTTGGTTTCTGACCTGGTTCGCTCCATTGCCCGTCTTGCTCATCAGCTCACGTCTTGGCCGTTGGGGTGCCTTCTCCGTCGGTGCGCTCTCCTGGTTTCTGGGGAAGTCTTAACATGTGGCACTACCTGCTGGTGGCGATTGCACTTCCGCTTCCTCTCGTGCTGGTGCTCTCCGTGATCCCGGGTTGTCTCTTCGGTCTTGGTGTCGTGCTATTCCGAAAATTCCTCGTCCGCGATTCACTGTGGAAGGCTGCTCTTGCCTTCCCAACTTTCTGGGTGACGTGTGAATACGTGAACAACGTCACTTCGCCCCACGGAACCTTCCCCAATATGAGTTACACCCAGATGGATCTCTTGCCATTGTTGCAGGTAACTTCTGTGGTGGGCATCTGGGGCATCAGTTTCTGCCTGTTCCTATTGCCGGCAACGATCACGGCGGTTCTGGGTGGCCAGGGGAGTGCGCGCGATCGAACAAGACTCGCGATCGCAGTTACCGCTTTTCTCGCAGCGCTCGACCTCTACGGCTCCTGGCGGCTAGCCTCCACTCCCGCACCTCAATACTCAGTGAAAGTCGGACTGATGGCGACCGGCGTTGATACAACATTCCCGCACGACGACAGCGCTGCCTTACAGTTATTGCGTGATTATTCCGGCAAGCTTGATGGTCTTGCCACCCAGGGCGCCCAAGTCATCGTTCTGCCAGAGAAAATCGCTCTCGTGTCCGATCAAGCCACCAAGCAGGTGGATGCGTTGTATACGGCTGCCGCAGCGCGGACGAAGGCGAGCTTACTCGTTGGTCTGGAGCGCGGCACTCTAAGGAACAGGTTCAACGAAGCTCGCTTATACTCTCCTGATGGGATACTGGTGGTGACCTACGACAAGCATCACATGGTTCCAAAGTTTGAAGACGCGGATCAGCCAGGAACAACGGTCACTGTTCTCGATCAAGCTTCGGGCGTCTGGGGGATCCAGATCTGCAAGGACATGGATTTTCCTGGGTTGAGCCGTCAGTACGGCTCGAAAGGCGTAGGTCTCTTGCTCGTGCCTGCCTGGGACTTCACGCTGGATGACTGGCTTCACGATCGGATGGCCGTCATGCGAGGAGTGGAAGACGGCTTCACGATTGTGCGAGCTGCCAAGCAAGGTCTGTTGACGGTCAGCGACGACCGCGGACGTATCCTCGCCCAGCAAGATGCAGCCACAGTGCCCTTTGCATCACTTCTGGCAACGGCGCCCGTCCGGCATAACGATACGTTCTATGTCCGGTGGGGAGATTGGTTCGCATGGCTGAACATCGCCGGACTGGTCGCGCTCCTGCTCAGCCCCAGCAGAAAACCACGGCGGGAGAAAAATCGTCACCAGATGGCACGTCGTCCAGCTTCGGTGTAGAGGTTGCGCAGTCCCGCCACCTTGCTTCCGATTCGATCGCAATCGCGGCGTCGTTCAGGGCAGCGCATTGATTGAAGAAACTAAGAGGCAAACATCAACGCAAGTTTCCAAGGTAGCTTTGCGTTTCGCGCCCTGTTTCGAACTGGAAGTCCAGCCGGGCGGCACGCAAGTGGTTGATCTGCTGGACTCTCATCCGATCAATAGGGAAGTCAAGCGGGTTGCGGATTTGAAATACCCACCGTATTCGGCCCGCAGGAGGCGATACTGAGGGAAGGATGTTGACTCCGAAGCGCAGGCATGATTTACGCCATGGAAGGTCGACCTGAGAATGGTTTTGCGCAGCCCGATTGTCAAGCACCACTGTCAGGCAATCCCGCAGAGAGAATTACTGAGAGGAAGCTGTAAGTTTCATCAGTTTTTCCTTTTATGTACTTTTATGTGAGTACCCGCAAGCGCTTTCCTCTTCAATTTGACCTGATTGTAATCAACGGCGGCACGGACGAGATTTTTTAGAGCACGCTCATTAATCTTATCGCCCTCGAAAAAATCGATCGCTCGCCATGCGTTGCCTTCGAGGCCCGCGTTGAAGAGCTTGGCAGGATCTGGGAGGCTCGCCCCGTGGGAAAAGGTAAGCTTCACCACCTTATCCTTGTGGGCGTTGGCGACCGCGATCATTCCGTCGTGAGACCACACTGGGCTTCCCATCCACTTCCATTCCTCGATTATCTCCCGGTCGGCTTCGAGGATGCTCTTGCGGATGCTGGCAAACATTTTGCCACGCCAGTCTGTAAGTCCCGCGATCAGCTGATCAATACGTTCCGATGGATTCATTGGATCTTTATGCCTCGAATTCTTGTCCCGTTTTCATGCGATCAGTTTTATTGGCTAATCTTGAGAGGAAAGGGTAAATTTGAGTCTTTCAATCAGCGGGAACTGGCTGTATTTTCCACTGGTCCTGTCCCATCTCAATTGAACTCTGGCGTGAAAGCTTCTCAGACTTGCCCACATCGCCCCCCGCTTCTAAGCTTACCTCGAAGCACTTCCTGTTGCCGCTATCCGCAAATGCTTGGGCTATGCAACTCTGTAAACGGGGCCTAGCGTTAGAGTTAAGCCACCCGCTTTAGCGGGTCGGCTTGACCTATTTGGCCGATGCCAGAAAAAGGCACTGACGCCAGGCCGGTGCGCTGACTTTGGCAAGGAACGGCCATGCCGGCAGCCATTCGCTGCAGCGTCTTGTTAGACCGATCTCTTTGAAATAAGTCGTCGAAGGACATGGCCTTTCCACATCCAAAATCCCGAAAGGAGCATTACAGGAACAACCACAAACCGAACGCGGGCGGCGTACTTTGGAATTTCTTCAAACGGACTATAAATATAACCGAGTATGGGAATGCTAAAGACGATGTGAATCCAGCGAACAATCGAACGTTTGGTGGCATCTTTCATGATTAATTTGTGCTCCATTTATCGGCGACACTGCGTCATTTACTCTGGCCTAGCTCTGAATTGTGCAAGCAGATTTCAGTCTATCCGCGAAGACCTGCTCCAGAGCCGCAAAGAACGATGTCGCCGTACGGAGAGCCTATGCGCGCTTCATCCAGCTCGATTCACGACTCTTGAGCCACCCCAGAGGGCCATGTGGGATTTCCACCACCCAACTGCTTGGCGTACTCCGCGTTCAGCCGCTGCCAGCCGGGGAACTTCATGGCCTCCGGGCCGACGATGCGGCCAATGGGAGTTCCGCTGAGAAGGTGATCCAGAACATCGAAACAAATGTGCCATCCGGCAGCACCCATTGAGATGAAGCGGCGACCGATGTTGGTCCACAGCGTCAGGCGCGTGCCACCACCAATGGCTTCGAGCTTCCACCGCATATCGAAGCCACCCCAGTTGTACTCAAGCAATTCGGGAGCATCGGCTCGCGTCACTGTTGTTTCGGTAACACGCGGCGCAGGCGCTCCCACCGTGGTGAGCTTCACCGTGGTCCCAACCGTACCCAGGCTCCTATCGGCGTCGAAGGGCGCCCACTCGCGTAGATGCGCCGGGTCGGTTAGCGCCTGCCAGACTTTTTCCGGCGAGTGGCGCATTTCTCTGACGAGAATGAGCGTCCACTTCTCTCCGTCCTTTCGTATCTGCGCCCCGCTGGCCGGACCCGGTGTGTACTGCTCGCGATCGGTCACCTTCTTCTCCTCAGCGTGAGTAGCGTGCCAGCTGGGTGAGCTGAATGAGGTTGCCGCAGGTGTCGTTCAGCCTCGCAATGGTCGAGCCGGGCACCTCGGTGGGCGGCATCGTGAACTCGGCGCCGCGGGCTTTGATCCGCTCGTAGTCGCCCTTGACGTCGTCGGTGAAGAACATGGCCGCGGGCTGGCCCTGTTGGAAGATCGCCTGCTGATACGCTTTGGCCGCGGGGTTGTCGTTCAGCGCCAGCTGCAGCTCCGTGCCGTCCGGCTCCTCGGGCGAGGCCACGGTCAGCCAGCGATACTGGCCCTGACTGAAATCGGTCTTCTTGGCAAAGCCTAGTATCTCGGTATAGAAGCGCAGGGCCTTGTCATGGTCGTCTACGTATACGCTGGTCACTTTGATTTTCATTTCGTTTCTCCTTTGTCAGGTTTGCGGTTTGGGCCGCGTCGTCTTCTCCCTGTCTTCCTTTTCGTTGGTGCTGACTGATCCATGCGGTCGAGGTGGCGTTCGAGAGCATCCACATGAGCTGACCAGAACTGGCGGAACGGAGCCAGCCAGGCATCCACCTCCTGAAGCGGCTCAGGTTTCAGCCGGTAGAGACGGCGCTGTGCGTCCACCGTGGATTCCACGAAACCGGCCTCGCGCAGCACTCGCAGGTGCTTTGACACGGTCGGCTGGGGCATGCGAAGCCGACGCTCGATCTCTCCCACCGACTGGTGGGACGAGACCAGGAGGCTCAATATCGCGCGGCGGTTCGGCTCCGCAATGATTTCAAACACAGATTCCACTCGCTTCGTATACCCCACAGAGTATATGCTTGTCAAGGTATATAAAGCGGGTCGAAGTGGGTTTCGATAGCCTCGAGTAGCTCCCGAAACGCCTCAGTGCGCTTGCGGAACTGGTCCACCAACTCACGAACAAACTATGGCCGCTTGGGCTCGGGCTCGTGGTGTAGCGCTCGACGAACTCAGGACAGGCGACGGCAGCGCGGCTCTTGCCGCCACAAAGCAATACACTCCACGGTCTGTCGAAGTCTCGGCTTTCGCCTCCGTGCGTAGGCAACGCTTGAGCAATTGGTTTGTAAAGGCGAAGATCGAACCGAAGGTATCTGTAAACGCAGGAAGACAACGACGCACAGGCAAGATTGCTGAACGCTGTGGGGATGAAGGCAACCGTGCACTGGCGTTTATGGGTTGAGTTGTGGGTTGAAGGTTTCAGTACCAGTCATTCCTAAGTGGTTTGGAAGGAATGGCGGGGACGACGGGACTCGAACCCGCGGCCTCTGCCGTGACAGTCTAGGCATACACGTATTATCAGCGACTTGAGTTCTCAGCGGGGGCTGCCAAGTCGCTGAAAATCACTGTAGGAACTGTTCCCTGTGGGTAAATTTGTGGGTAGGAATTGTCGTACCTGTTGCCGCTCGCGGACTCGGCTTTGGCTTGCTTCAGGATGGGGATGTCGTTGTCACTGCGGCAGCCCGATCCGGTGCAGCAGGTCGGCGTAGCGAGGGTCAGAGCGAATACTATCGAGCTCCGGGTCGAGCTTGAAAAAATCGAGTTGCTGCCCAGCGTCGGCGGCTCGTTCCAGATACATGAATGCAGCATCTTTATCGCCAAGCAAGGCGTGATCGGTCGCCGCATCGTGGCTTCCTTGTCTTTGGCATCTTTCTTTGGGTAACCGGGATATCCTGATTTCTCGAAGACCTGCCTTATTTCTTCGGCACGTCGGTCGTTGCCGATCATGCGTTCGTTCTTGATCCACTGATCAACCGCGCCCTTGTAGTTTCCTGTCGCCTCATAGAGCCATCCAAGGTGTTGAATGGTTAGGGAGCTTCTTGGGTCAATTCGAGTGTTCGGTTCGCCTGTTGGAACGATTGGGAATACTGGCGTGCCAAGAAGTAGGCGTTGGCGAGATCATAGTTATACATGAGCGAAAGGGGATCAAGCTCTACCGCTTTGCGGGACTCAGCAACAGCCTCTGAACTGCACCCCATCACGTTTGCGAACCAGCTTGCAAGGTCATGGGCGTAGGCCGAATTGGGATCGAGAGCCAGAGCTGGGGTCTCAAGTTTGCGGTCGAACGCTTGCCGCAGGGTGTTTTCCGCTTCGTCCGGATGTTCAAGGGCCATGTAGCTCAAAGCGAGATTAACGTACCCGATGGAAAAGTCCGGGTCAGTGCCAATCGCTATTTTGCCGTGTTCGACCGACTGTTCATACTTGCCCAAAGATGTATAGATAGCGCCTGACAATAGCGCGTGAGGCAACCACGCACGAGGATAAGCTTTCGCCCACAAGTCGCAGGCTTGTCGGGCCTTCTCCAAGTTTCCCGTAGCCTGCAACTCGTAGTTGACAGAAATAAAGAACCTTTCTTGGTCGCTGGCGTGGTTGCGCAGTTCATAAGCCTTGAGGAGATTCTGCGCAGAAAGGACGGTTTCTCCGATGTCGCCATACATGCGGCCGACTGCCGCGTAGGCACTTGCGAAATTGGGATCAATCTCGATGGCGCGCTGGAAAAATGGCACAGAGGCAGCCGAACCAGATGAAAAGGACACCTGCCAGCCCAGGCTGTAGGCTTTCAAGGCTTCGAGTGAGGGGGTCGTAGCTTCGGCGAGAGGTATGTCATGGCTCTTAACTGTAGAGAGAGATTCACCAACACGCGCCCTGAATCGGCTCGCGATTTGACTCAGCGCGTTCAGAACGTCTTCTTTTCTGGCAGCCTGCACCTGCTCCTCGTCCACAATGTGTCCGCTGCGGCAGTCCTTTGCGCGTAGCGTCACCACGTACTCGTTCCCAAGGCTTGCAATTGAGCCGTCAAGAACGGCGGCGCTTGCAGTTCGCTCGCAGATTTCTCTGGAGATCTCCGGGGTAAGTCGCGTGTCCGCTGGCTTGGCCATCAGCTTCAACACTTGTTGAATGCGATCGTCTGAGATAAGGCTGAGGAAGGGCGACTGCTCAAGTTGCACCGCCAAGCCTTGCCGCAACGTGTCGTCGAATACTGGATCGCCGGTCGAGTTCGAGAAATCGGCTAGAACGATTGTGTCTTTGTCCGTGAGCCTCGGTGCGCGGCGAAGATAAGAATAGGCGGCGAACAACAATGCCAGCACCGCTGCGCTAGCGAAAACAATCAATGTCCAGCGCTTTCCAATACTGCGAGGAGTTCCAACGCTCAGAACCGGCTTCTGCTGGACAGCCATTGTCTCTGCAATCTGGAGTGCGCCTGCCTCCCCTACCTGAGCGATGAAACGATAACCTCGACCCGTAACGGTTTGCACAAATCGCGGTTGTTCGGGGTCGTCTTTCAATGCTTGGCGGATTTTCCGGATTGCCGTATTGATCGCGTTATCGGTGTCGAGGAAGACATCCTTGCCCCAAAGCTTCTCGATGATCTCTTCCCGGGTCACCAACTGGCCCCGCCGCTCGACCAGAAGCAACAAGACTTCCATCGGGATTCGTTCCAGCTTCAGCGTGGTGCCAGAACGTCGCAGCTGGTACGCACGAAGATCCACTTCGAACTCATCAAATCTGATGAGGTCAGCCAAACGGTTGAGCTCTCCACTCACGAGTGGTAATTCTATCCCTTCTCGGACTCAAGAAGACCTGAAGCCTCAATGGCTTAAAGCTACACAAGAATACAGCTGACTACACGCTTCTTCAGACCTTCTCCATTGCCAGCCTCCTGAAACTGAAACATCATGCGCCTCAATGCCAGGACAACCCGGGCATCCGGGGCACAGTTACTGATGGGGTGACTTCGAAAAACGATCTTGCTTTGAGTCCGCCTGAATCAGGGTCCAGGGCAATGATCTTGGGCAACTCATAAATGAGGAGACGATATGGAATCGAGATTGCCGAGCAACCGTAACTCATCCGTTGGCACCTTGTATCGAATCCGTCGCTGCATAAGTCGTCGGTCTCCCGCTGTCCGAATCGGCGTAGCGGTCGCCGCACTATTGCTGGCCGGCAGCACTACGCTCGAAGCCGGTTTCAGCCTCCCGAACCTGTTCCCCTTCCTGGACTTTAGCGGGTTTTCTGCAACCAACAGCACAACGAGGTCAGTGAGCTTGGGAGGGCCATTCTTTCAGAGCCTGGGAACCAATGGACGGAGCTGCGGAACCTGCCATGCCCCCAGCGATGGCTTCGGTTTGAGTGCCATTGATGCGCAGATACGATACTTCCTCACCAATGGCAAAGATCCACTGTTCGCGCAGGTAGACGGCTCGACTTGCCCGACCGGGACGGTGAACAACAGCCTAGTCACCAACAACGGGTTGATTCGCATCGGCCTGACCGTTCCACCGAATAGTACCTCCGCCGCTTCCCCGCAATACACGATCACAGCGGTGCAGGACCCATACGGCTGTGCGCTTACTACGAGCTCAGGAGGAACCCAGACGGCCTCGGTTTATCGCCGCCCCTTGCCCACCACCAATCTGGGCTTTCTCAGTGCAGTGATGTGGGATGGCCGGGAATCCTTCTTGTATCCGCTGAACAACGCGCAGACCTTTACCGCGAACCTGAATACCGATCTGACGCAGCAGGCCACCGACGCCACGCTCGGCCATGCACAAGCCAAGCAGCCGCCCACCGCTTCGCAGTTAAGCCAGATTGTCAGCTTCGAACTGGCGCTGAACTCGGCACAACTGTCGGACTTCTTCGCCGGCAACCTGTATGGACAGAACGGCTCGCTCGGCGGGCCCCAGTTCCTGGCCACGCAGCAGTTCTATCCCGGCATCAATGATTCTCTTGGCGGTGATCCCGAAGGCAAGCAGTTCACTCCAAACGTATTCACCCTCTACACCGCGTGGCAGAACTCGTCAAATTCCCAGCAGGCCTCGATTAATCGCGGCGAAACGATCTTCAACACCCAACCCCTGACCATCAGCGACGTTCCCGGGTTGACCGCTGGGACCGGGCAGATCGTGGGGACCTGTACGACGTGTCACGACACACCCAACGTGGGAAACCATTCCTTTTCTCTGCCGCTGGATATCGGCACGGGCCACTCGCAGCTCTACGAAACCGATCCCAACATCATTGCAGGGCTGCAGCAACTGCAGCAGCCAACACTTCCGGTTTTTCAGTTGGTGTGCACGCAGGGCACAGAAGCTGGACAGACCTTCTATACGACGGACCCGGGGAAGGCGCTGCTCACCGGGCAGTGCACCGACATCAGCCGCGTCAAGGGGCCCATTCTGCGGGGCTTAGCCTCTCGCGCCCCCTATTTCCATAACGGCGCAGCCGCGAATCTGTCGCAAGTGGTCAATTTCTATAACCACCGCTTTCAGATGGGGCTGTCGTCGCAGCAAATGCAGGACTTGATCAACTTTTTGCAAACGCTGTAGGCAATTGAGCTTGCCGAATTCAATTTGGCGGTCGTTTGATGAAACGCTTAAGTTCTACACACTGCAAATTCGTCTTCGCGTCGTTGCTCCTTCTCGCCCTGTTGAGCCTCCCGAAGCGGGCTCAGGCCCAACAAAACTGGAATGCGACCGTCAGGGGGCAAAGTGCAGACATGTCCAAGCAGGGGGTGGCGTTTCTACCCAATGAGATTTGGATCCATGCCGGCGACAGCATCACCTGGACCTTCAATAGTGGAGACATTCACACCGTTACGTTCTTGACCGTCGGGCAAATCTATCCGTTTGATCAGTTGAATGGATGTCCACCCATTACGCCGAGTGGATCGTCGTTTGATGGCTCTTCTTGCGTCTCGAGCGCCGATTTGTCGTTGGGCCAAACCTATCAGGTGATCTTCCCCAAGGCCGGTAACTATGAAATCGTCTGCCTGGTCTACGGGCAGATGTTCGGTACCATTCATGTCCTTGACCCAATCCTGCCCCTGCCGTACGACCAGGCAGCTTATGACCAACAGGCCAAGGAACAATTGAAGGCGTTGCTGGAAGACGCGGATCTCCGAAAGCATCATGCGGAACATCACCACTCGATGGAGGACATGTTTTCTGCCAGAGTGAGCTCACACACGAAGTCCGTAACCGCGGGAGTGGGCGAAATCGCCGCAACTGCTGGCGGGCAACAGTCGTTTTCCTTGGTGCGCTTTATTGACGGCACCGTCACCATTCGCGCCGGCGACACTGTGGAGTGGACAAATCTGGATCCTGAGATCGGGCATACCATTACTTTCGGCACGGTGCCGCAGGATCTTTTCGATCCGTCGTGCAGTCCCAACTGCGTGGTGAGCACAGATCCGGACGGTGCGCTCCATGCGACGGTCACCAGCACGCAGCAAAACGTGCACTCCGGGCTGATCGCAGCTCTACTCGAAGATGAGCCCGGCATCCCGCAAGGGCCGGTCACGCCACCGACACGGTTTCGCATCACATTCACGACGCCGGGAACCTACCCCTACGTCTGCGCCTTTCATGACAATCTCGGCATGGACGGGCAAGTAACCGTCTTGCCCTGACTGAATGCCCCTAGCGAGAACGGATGGTATGCGTATGTCAACTTTGGCAACTGGGGTAAGAGCTTTTCCACGAATACGCCCAAAGTACCTTCTCTTTGGCGTCATCGGATTGATGTTGGCCTATGTGATCCCTCACGATGAAAGCTTTCTGGTGCATCCGAAAGATCCTCTGTGGCAGCACTTTGAGCCATTCAAGTGGTGGCTGTTGCCACATGGAATCGCTGGCGGATGTGCTCTGCTCCTGGGCCCGATGCAGTTCTCGGACCGATTTCGCAATCGTTTCAGAAAGCTCCATCGTGTAGTCGGTCGAATCTATGTCGCAGGTGTGTTCGTTGCCGCTCCACTCGGCTTTTACATTCAGTACTTCGAGGAACGCATTGGCGATCCCCGATCTTTCAGTATTGCTGCAGCAGCCGACGCCGCTCTGTGGATGATTACTACCGGAATTGCGATGGCCTTCATTCTCAAAGGGAAGGTCCAGGCGCACCAGCAATGGATGACTCGCAGCTTTGCGGTCGCACTAGTCTTTCTTGAGGTGCGAGTGATTGGCGGCTTGGGTGGATGGGAGAACCTCGATGTCGATGCGAATGAAACCATCGTTTGGATCTGTCTTGCTTTTTCAATCCTCTCGGCGGATCTTGTGCTTCAGTGGCAGCAACTGAGGCCCTCATCCTCATTGGTTCAGCGGAATTCGCCTGCTTCTCCTGGGCGGATGTTTGCTGGATGAAACGGACAGCCCGGAAGTCAGCGACTGTTCGGCCGTCATTCGCACAAACTCTCGTTTCTCGCCTTAGTCGCTCCGTTCACTTCTAATCGTTCGCTCACCAAGGGAGCAAGAATATGCAGGCTGGAAGTGTCACGGTTGAAAGTCGCAAACGTGGACCAGATGTGTGGTGTTTTAGATGGCGCGAACCCGGAGCCGACGGGCGAAGAATACACCGCCGCATCGTGCTTGGAACGGCTGAGGATCTGAAAAGCATAGCCTCAGCCTGCAAAATGGTCGTTGGCATCAGACGGGAAATCAACGTAAACGATGTCCGGATTCGGAAGGAATCCATCACGCTTAATGACTTGTCGAGCATTATCAGCAACGAGAACTTGGCGACCGCAGTCCCCGTATCTCGTATTCGACAAAAAGAATCTATGCCGGTTACTTGAAAAAGTGGGTCGAACCCCGGTGGGGTTCATACGCACTGTCGGACATTCGAGCCGTAGAAGTTGAGCTGTGGCTGAAAAATCTCCCTCTAGCACCGGGATCACGGTGCAAAATACGGAACGTGATGAGTCTGCTCTTCAATCACGGCCGTCGTCACGAGCTTTGCGAACGCAACCCGATTCAATGGGTTCGGCAAAGCGCAAAACGAAGGACTTCCCCTGACATCCTGTTGACGAACGAAGTACAGAGCTTGCTGGCAAATCTCCGCTTCCGAGAACGGACGCTGGTCTTGCTGGCCGTGACTACAGGTCTGCGAAGAAGCGAGATTTTCGCGCTGAAATGGAGGGACATAGATTTCCACGCGAAACAGATCCACGTCACCCGTTCAATTGTTCAGAACGTTGTTGGCATCTGCAAAACCGAAAGTTCCCAGAAACCTGTTCCTGCTCACGATGATCTCGTTGAAGCACTACAGCAATGGCGCCGTCAGGCGAGGTACAAATCGCCAGAAGATTGGGTATTTGCGAGTCCAGTCCATCAAGGCCGCTGGCCTTACCTGGCGCAACAAGTTTTGAGGCTCCATATCCTCCCAGTCGCGCGGGGGTTGGGCATTAGCAAAAGAATCGGCTGGCACACATTTCGCCACGTATCGGTGCCTCGAGCTTGTACCTATTTTGTGCCTTTTTGTGCCCACGCGAAATTGAGGCGATGCCGGGAAGTTATTGAAAAGGAATGGCGGGGACGACGGGACTCGAACCCGCGGCCTCTGCCGTGACAGGGCAGCGTTCTAACCAACTGAACTACGTCCCCATTTTCCAACGACATCGTAACAGCTTCTGCTCCAA
>Ga0187768_1000196_pt1 | contig 13916 bp, 14 predicted proteins | sample 0216_QUI02_MP10__3_FD_148678 | JGI IMG/M metagenome (GOLD analysis project Ga0187768, IMG submission 148678) | Tropical peat soil microbial communities from peatlands in Department of Meta, Colombia - 0216_QUI02_MP10_20_MG | ecosystem: Environmental > Terrestrial > Soil > Wetlands > Peat ...
GACAAAATCGCAGAACTGAACCGAATCCGCAAGACTGCTCAGCAAGAAAGCAACAGGTCGAAAAGCTGAGGTCTTTGCATCGTTTCTATGTCAATTGATGTCCGAGACAGGTGGTCTCGATGCGTCCGATCCTCATCTCAAGGTAATCTCAACGGTCTGTGAACAAGTTGTAGTGAAAGAATGCTCGCGGAGTGAGAGGAGAGATACCCTTCCAGAGGGTTCGAACCTCTGTTGGGACAGGGATAGTTATCGACGGAGTTCTTGCAGAGCCTCTCTCGTGGATTGGGCCCCTTTCTTAGGAACGGCAATCTCGGCCTCCGACTTCTTACAGGCGCACTCATCAGATGAAAGCGCGTCAATCAACTCCTAGATCATCCCAACCACGATGAGGACCTCTCTGACATTGACAACAATTGACAACGCCAGAAGAACGGCAGGGTCCTGAGACCGACACCATATATACTCACCAAGGAACCTAAGCAACAATGACATTCGCACGTAGGAAAAAGTGGGCAGTAATTCGCAAGCGCAGACACGCCTCTCACCAACACGCCCTAGAACAGCGTGCGACCCGTCCATCGTAAGCCGCCCAAGCTACCCAAACCATAAGGGCCCCAGCGTAGCCGCATGGCATAATGCGCACAGATCGTCAGTGGAAGGTTCGAATCCTGGCCAGCTTGCGGGCACTGGAGGTTACGAACCGACGCCGTTCAGAATCCGACCTTCTTTTCGAGCACTTGTACATATTCTCTGTAAGACGCATTCAATCTGGACATCTCCTCCATTAGGCGCTCAAGAAGAACGACCTTCTCTCCCATCTCCTTTCGAGCTGTCTCACTAGACGTGTCTCGTCCTGCTTGATCGTTGTGTTTCTGCACAAAATCATCGAGCATCGCGAAGGCCTTGTCAACATTCGTCTGTCTTGTTTCTACTTCATGCTTCAACCTCGCGAATTCCTCTGCCTTCAACATGCCTTGATCACGCCCCCCAGTTGGCCCAAGACCCAAGAGCCCTCATGATTCTCATCGCCGAAAGGCGTGAAGAGCCTCTTTCATGGCCTGTGTTCTTGCTTTGAGAGTCACGATCCCTTCCTCCAGCTTCCTGCATGCCTCGTTTGCCGATGAAAGCGTGGCGTCTAGTTCATTGATCTTGTTTGGAGCGCTGTCGAGGTCTTCCGAGATCTGACCGAGGGGAGTGTAGTCAAGCCTGCGAGGCATACTGGCGAAAAGCTCCCTCTGCAAGCTGTTGATCTCGCTAAGCTTCTTCTCATTGATAGCGGCGAGCCATTGCACCTCCCTGGCCGCCCGTAGGGTCTCGTACAGCTGGTTCTGAAGCACAACATAGGCCTCCCAGTACCGCTGATAGGACTGGCTGAATGAGTCGAATATCTCCTCCAGTCCACTCTGGCCGGCGTTCCTCTCGTTGTTCAATGTGAAGCAGCGCCCCTCTGGCGAACTATAGCCTTTGCCATCCTTAATAGTGAGCAACCACGGAGAAGACCGTGAACCAGACCCAAAATGAGCAATGCGTGATTCACAGAATAAGACTCACGCAGGACGAAACGAGCAGCCGTCTCATCTGCCCGGTTTGCGTACAGATGGGTAATCAAGAGCAGCTCCAAAGGCGTTCAAGGCGACGTTGAGCCCCTTGACAGAACTTCTTCCGCAACGCCATCCGCCGCCCGCGACTTGTCCCCGTTGCGGAGGGCTGGGCCGTCTGTACCGGACCCCAGCTGGGCGGATGTGCGAAGACTGCGTGAGGAGAATGGATTCGGCTGGCCTGGGTTTTCGGTAGGTGGGGGAAACGTCCCACGAAACGAGCTATTCGAGGCTACTTAGGCAGGAGAGGACACTTGGAAGATGCCCCAGGTGTGGGAAGAGTCTCATCTTAACAGACGGGCCCGGAGGGGAGCTCTGTTGCGGCAACTGTGGGATGGTGCTGAAGGACAAAATCGTCGAAACAGGGCCTGAGTGGAGACAATTCTCTGAGGATGGGAAGGAAAGCCGCAGCAGGACCGGAATCCCCACCTCTATCGCGCAGCACGACATGGGGCTCGCCACTGTGATAGGGGCCTACAACAGGGACGCATCAGGAAGGTCTCTTTCTGGGTCAATGAAATCCACGGTGGAGAGACTGAGGACTTGGGATCGGAGGAGCCAGGTCCACGAATCCGCGGACAGGAACCTAAGACAAGCATTTTCCGAGTTGAGGAGGCTCTCAGACAAGCTCGTCGTCTCAGAGGCGGTTACTGAAAGGGCGGCCTATTTCTACCGGAAAGCCTTCGAAAGGGGCCTGGTCAGAGGGAGGTCAATCAGCTCGATCATCGGCGCGTCACTGTATGCGGCCTGCCGTGATGGGCAGATACCCAGGTCTCTGAAGGATGTCGCTGCGGTCAGCAATGTCAAGAAGAAGGATCTCGCGCGGTCCTACAGGATGCTCTATAGGGAAATGGAGTTCACAATGCCGGTTGCCGACCCTGTACGGTGCGTATCTGGCATAGCTTCCCGGGCAGGGATGGCTGAAAAGACGCAGAGGAGGGCGTGCGAGATACTGAGAATGGCGCAGGCTGTCAGGATATCCGCTGGCAAGGACCCGATGGGGCTGGCGGCTTCGGCGCTCTATGTGGCGTGCACTCTGGAGGGAGAACAGAAGACGCAGAAGGATGTCGCGGAGGCTGCGAGGGTGACTGAGGTCACTATCAGGAACAGATACAAGAGTCTCAGACAGGCTCTCGCCATTTGAGTGCAGCCACGTGGCAGACTCGTGAATATGGAAAGAAGGAATGGTTGACCCTTCTTGGATCAACCTGCATTGTCACTACACGCATCTGACGTGCTAGGGTAGGTCAGGCTGACTTCTTCCTACTGGGCTTACCACCCTTGACAATCTGCGACGCTAACCACTGCTCATAGGAATCTGTTGGCAGATGGGTCTTCTCACCTTTGGCTGATTCTCTCACTAGGTCCGGGTGACCAAGGGACGATTTAAGGACGGAAGCGAGATCACTGCTTACATTAGACAAGCTTTGAGACTAGAGGTTTGGGAAGGTCCCCGCTCATCGGAGAGCCCCCGTTTCCCCTGAAGGTCAAACGATTGAGGTTCAATCCTACCTACTGCAAGCCGTTTGAATAACTCGAATCCACCTCCTTTCCCTGAATGGAGCCTAAATCAGGCTCTGCGGGCCCGACGGGGTGAGCACTCATACAGGTTCGATACCTTCCTTTCACAGCCCGGCCAAGATTCGGCGCAAAGTCAGGGTCGGAACCAGCTTCAACTATCGATAACTTAGAGCCCAGCAGTCCTAAGGGTCTCCGAAAAGCGTGGGTCGGAGCGGAGCTCGAACCAGGGGTAATCGAGCGTGAGGAAGACGAGCTGCGGGTCTTTTACTTGAGCAGCCTTGTCCAACACACAACGAGCCGGCGCGCGCCCCGCGAGACAGATCCTGGACGCTGAGGATGTCTAATTGCCGGTGAGCCGGCTCACGCAACCAGGGCTGCAATCGACGAAGCCAAGAAGGCAGAAGCGAAAGGTGAAGAAATGTGTATTCTCAGCAATATCAGCCGGCATAATTCCCCGACATCGATGCATACCGAAGCAAAATCGAATTGGACTGGGGTGCCTGCGCAGGAGGACTCGCGATCAGGTCCCACCGCTCATAGATCGCTGACTGAGACAACAGTAATCTCTCAAGCGCCTCCTGATGGTTTTGAGAGCCCGCGCGAGGAAAGCGGGTCCAATCTGGCTGAGTTGTCTACCGCCCCACAGAGCTGGATGGAGCAGTCCGGCACGGTAATGCAGATCGAGTTGTCAAAGCTCTTCGTGGGCAAGACCAACGTCAGGAAAACCCCTGGGGACGTTGGGGACCTCGCAGATTCCGTCAAGGCGAAGGGGATACTGGAACCCGTGCTTACGCGACCCGTAGGGAGTCGGTACGAGGTTGTAGTCGGCTCGAGAAGGTTCGAGGCGGCGAAGATGGCTGGCATGAAGACGATTCCGGCAGTCATTAGGCCGATGACAGACGAGGAGGCCATAATCGTCTCTCTCGTTGAGAACATCCAGAGGAACGACATCGAACCGGAGGAGGAGTACGACGCAATCATTGCCCTGACTAAGGTCAATCCGCGAGCCTATGGAACTGTGGAACAGCTCTCCAAAGCGATTGGCAAGTCGCGACGGTATGTCGACGATAGAATTAACGCGGTGGAAGCGGTACGCAACATAAGGAGAGAGTCAGGTCCCGGGATCTCCGTTAGACAGGCGCCCCTGCTGGAAGAGAGGAATAAGGGTGTCCTGCCTGTAAAACACGCTACGTTCTTGCACCGGGCAGAAGGGGCGCCCACGGTTCAAGGACTGCCGCGTAGGGAACGCATCTCGAAAATGAAGGAGTTGGCTGAGACGATAGCTCCGCTTCCCAGCCCTGAAGCGGAGAGCGTGGTTAGTCATTTCGTGATGGCGCCGCAGCGGCCAGTAGAGGACATCAGGAATGAAGTCTCCACTATGCACGCAGTCAGGATGGACATTCTACTCGATCCCCGAGTCGCCGACGGCCTGAGGAAGGCTGCTGAAGAGCGCAACACAACGATGGAAGCAGTCGCCTCGCTCGCCATACACTCGTGGCTCAGGCAGCATCAATACGCCTGACAGCACTGAGGTCTGCAACGAAAAAGCGCGCGCTACTACTTCCCTACTAGCGTTCTAGAGAAGGTGAAGTTCATCGGTGGCTTATCCTTGAATTTCATGAGGTATTCTTGAAGAATCTTTGCTTCTTCACCTTCCGCATCCTTGCATGCGGCGTAGCGAAGTTGCAGCTTCTCGCGTGGAAAGGCATCGCAGAACCTGTAATCCCAATATGTCTTTCTGGCCGTGTGCCTGGCATGTCTGTTCTCTGCCACGGCTTCCTTGAACTCCTTTAGCCGTTTTCTAAGGGTCCGCTTGTGGGTGTTCCCTACGTAGAGCAATCCTTTGTAGTCTGTACCGAATACACGAGCGAGGGGGATTGCCGCACCATTGGAGGCGTACCGAAGCTCGTACACCCCGCTTTTCTTGGGCGATTTCCGATAGTCGAACCTCATTATTGAAACCCATTCGGTCCACTTGATGCTCAAACCCCGGACGGTATGATTGCTTTTGTTACCTTACTTAAGCCATTCAAGCGCTGATGTAGAATTATCGAAACAGGCAATGATTTCTAGCTTTCTGGAAGAACACACAGCTATCGCAATGGGGGACTCGACGACCGCCAAATCGAAGACATTCAAACTGATGCCAACCTTGCTAGTGCCGGACCCACATCATCGCGGAGCTTAATCCGTGTGTTGTAGGCGCCCGACCTTTATCCAAACCAAAGGGAGGAGAGTAGGGATCGTCTGGCCCTACTCCTTTCGTTCGAAGGTTCTCACCGATTCTGGACCCCTAGCAGCCTGGTAGGACTGACGGACTGGAAGTGTGGTAGACGTTCAAACACCAATGGTTGTTGTTAGAATTAGTGGCTTGGTCCCAGTAGAGATCATAGCCAGTGGAGGCCGTCCCATGCACGATGTTTCCAATGATGTAGTTGTTGCTAGATGGCGTTAACGTCCAAAATGCACCTGCGTTGTTCACACTCGTTACGGCTACGCCGTATTCCACGCTGTTCTTGATTACGTTGCCTGCCACGTGGACGCCACTGGCGTAGTCTACCCATACTCCCGTGTAAGCTCCCGTGATGGTGTTGCCAACCACCGTCCCCGGACCGCCGAGGATGTAGATCCCGGGGTTCCCTCCACCTGAGATGGTATTCAAGGATACGAGAAGTGACTTTAGAGTAATGGTCGCAACAGCCGAGACACCCCACTGGGGGCCGAAAGCACCGCTACTCTGAATGTTGTTGCCTGACACCACAGCTGTCAGGGTGGACGGCGTTCCCCAGAACCCAATATCTGCATCTTGCAGGTTGGCGCCATTGGCTCCTTGGCTGATGATGAAGTTGTTGTCAGTAATGGTGATGGTGGATGGCAACAGTCCGCCCTTGTAAATCGACTGTAGTGCCCGCACTGCTGTCCCGACGAGAGGCGTTACCTGATTCGCGGAGACGAGAACATTTGTGTTCGATATGTCTAGGACATCTATGCCATCAAAGAAGCTATTGATATCTGGGGAGGAAATAGTGTTCCCACGGATTACGACATTAGAGTTTTCGAGGAAATTCACGGCGGCTCCGGTGGTGTCGGTGAACACGCTGTTGGTTATGGAGAAAGTGCCTGTGAGCATTTCTGCGTCTGCATTAGGATCGGTCCAACCAGGAGGGAGCAGGGCACCCTCAACGTGAATCGCTTCGCCCATGTTGTATCCACCGTAGTCCCCGGCAGAGCCGACCACCGTGATGTGATCAAATGAGGCGGATGCTTTCAGGCCCGTAACCTCTACTGCAGACGTTAGAGCTGCGTAGGATGCTCCGCCGTTGCTCGGAGGTTCGGTCCAACCCAGGGTCGGTGTAGGAGATGTGTCAGTTATCGTCATTCCTGACATCGTAAAGGACCCGCCCACGAATGTGAATAGGATAGGCCACGGATCTGAAGGTCCCGGCAGTTGTGCCCAGTAGGGCGTTACGGTGGGACTTGGCATATTACCTAACGCGTTGATTATTGTCTGCCCTTGGCCCATGCCCACGAAGCGTCCCTGGAACCCGGTTACTGCGATTTGCGAAGAAATGGTGTAAGTTCCAGCTGTCAACTGCACGGTGCAAGGTGGATTGGGGGAAGCGCACGAGTTGAGAGCGTTCTGGATGTTCGCTGTGTCGTCAACCCCCGTCGGCTTGACGACAATGGTGCTACTCTTTGCGAATGCAACCATGCTTCCTGAACTAAGAACAAGAATTGCAATGAGGAAGATGCTGATGAGAACTTGTTCTTTCTTCAAAATTTTCTTCGTACCGACAACGTAATTTTTCATGTCGGCCGAAAGACAATGGAAATTTGTTGTGTCTCTTATTGCAGACTACAGTTGCCAAGGATGACAATCGTCTAGGTGCTTATTAGAAGAAAAGGTGAACAAGAGGCCCGAACGATATGGTCGATTGGTGCCTGAAGTTCCATTCTCTCCCCATGCGGAGGTGCGATCTCTCGGGAATCAGCAAGCGGTTCGGCGTTTTTCACGTGGAGGGCAGCGGGGCAGAACGCTCCATACGATTAGGTGAACTCATCCTAGTGTTCGTTAGGGTGCTCCGGATAGCTTGAATCAGGCTCCGCTCGCAAAAGCGATTAGAGAGCTTAGTAGGCCGCTTAGTGAAATCATTGAAAGTAACAGCATGAAAATCATGAAGGACCTTTTCGATTTTGGAGAAGACCGAATGAGTTTGGTAATGAATGCCTAGTCACCATAGTCAGACGAAGAGAGAGCCAGAGCAAGTCCGTAAACGTTGAGTTGACCGAGGCCAGCTACAGGATTCCAGACTCCTGGCGTGACATGGAATACCCCGTTCTGTCCTGAAGCTGTTAGGAACATCACTCCATGGATGCCGTGAGAGAGCTGAGAGATACCGAATTGAGACTGGTATGTGTAGAAACCGCCATCGTGAGAATACAGCTGGTACAACGTGGGGGCCAGGTCGCCTATCGTGAAATACGGGGTGTTGCCTTGGACCAGCGACGACATTCCGGCCGTGAGGGGTGCCGCGAGACTTGTCCCTCCGTACGCGTAGGGGAAGATGGCCCCGTCCAGGACAAACAAGACTCCTGTGGCTGGGTCGGCGTCAGCCGCTAGGTCAGGGACACCTCTTTGCCCTTGCGGATAGAACGTGATTCCCGATGTGCCCAAGAGCGGTTCGAAGATAGAACTAACTTGAGTCGCTATGTGAACCATTTGCTGGTCAAGTGGCTCGTGGAAGACCATAGAGAAGCCACCACCAGACCCGCAAAGGCAACCCGGGAAGGAGCCAGGAAAGCTCCAAGCGGCCTCGAGTCTCGAAATCGAATTTCCGGTTAATGTTGCGGTAAGTCTCGTTCCTCCCACTCCGGTGACCCATGGATCCGAAGCAGGGCTTGAAGTTGATACCTCACCAGTAGGGGGAGGTGCAAACACTGGATCATAAGCACCATAATCGCCGGAGGAGGCAAAGACCCCAATCCCCTGCGCTGCAGCCTGCTGGAAGATTTCATCATATCCGGTCATGAACGCGGCCGCATTTGGAGGAGAGCAGGCAGGCGGACTAAAACAGTAGAAGAGGTCCTCGTAGTATCCCCAGCTAAGGCTTATCGTGTTGGCCAGGTTGTTGTTGACGACATATTCGACGGACGCGAAAAAGTCGTCTGAGCCTGTTGGTGTGGTTACCTCTAGTATGTTGGCCGCGGGAGCCATTGTGTGAGAGTATTGCATATCAAGGGCGGTTTCGATACCCCAGTTTTCCGCGTCCCCGAGGTCGGTAGCGGTCAGGGTTGGAGATCCCGTCGGGTAGATCACGCTGCAGTTTGAGTTGGGGAGGTTGAAATCAGAGTTGAAGGTCGCCAGGTCGGAGCAGGCGATGTTATCGTATACCAGGCTGTTTGCTTGAGTAATCTCCGGATCACCAAACGCGTCGACCAGGGCTATGGTCTGATGAGACCCTGATGGGCCTTGAGACAGCAGAGGGGTCTCGTCATAGATGGCTTGAAGCCCGCAGGGGAACCAAGTCTGGCCATATTGACTGGGCTCGTTGAAGGCGCAACTCTTGGGGCGCGATTGCGACGACCCGACGTATGCCCCTCTGTGGTGGTCTGGCGTGTAGGAAGGGACGTGGGAGTTGGAAGAGGACAGCGTATAGAGACCTTCGGGAATGCACTCTGACCCGATGAGGTATCTTTGGATGTTTGCGGTTCCCATTATTTGGGTGAGGGCGCTCTGTGCCTGGCCGTCGGTTCCCGCTCCCTCAATCAGCATTGGACCTGTCATAATCGTGGAGAGGCCGTTCGATGCAAGGATCGACTCGACCGAGCTGAACACCGACGAAGGAGCGGAGTACATTGCGTCGAACTGACTTGCAGAAAGGAAGGCATGATATGACGGACTAGATGGATTGTAGTACGCGTCATCTAGGAACCTGGTCAGTCCGGCCTGATTATCAAGTTGGAGGTATATGATTAGATGGGCCGGTGTTCCATTGCTGGTTGGGCAACTCGCGTAGACTGGCGCGGGGTATGGTATTTCTGCCGCTTGAGCAGGAGAAACTGCTGCTGCTACCAACGATAGGCTTGAAACGATAGCCAAGACGAAGAATCTTTTGACAAGCCATTCAGGGGGAAAGTTATGATAACCATGAGAAGCAAGATGATATCTGAAAACACCCTTTGGCCCCAAGGTGAAATTGGCGTGCGATGTCACGCCTCAGCTTTAGTTTCGGCACTGCATATCGATTGTGCCGTGCTAGCACGGGGATAGGGCGACGGGCCGATCGTTTCTAGGTTCTCGAATGGAGTTGCATGTAGGGCGCGACTGAAGCAAGAAGTTTGCTCTCCCCCTTTCTCAGATGCTCTTCCAGGGTCGTGGACGGCACCCCAAGCCTCTTGGCTATCTGATTCGTCGTGACTTTCTTGGGCACCTGATAGTAGCCACTTTCGAGAGCAAGCGCCAGTGCTTGATATTGCTTCATTGTTAATCCCCCCACCAAGTTTGTTCGCGAAATCACGTACGTGTCCCTGACCGCACCCGTTGGCTTGATCTTTCGACTTTCTACTTCTAATGTGCAGAACGAATCCAGGTCTTTGAACAGTCTCTTCAGATCTCTTTCCGAGAACGCCAATATCTTGTACCACTCCCAACCATCTCTATGGGTGACGGGGTAGACCACCATACAATGATTTCGCTCCACGGCAGCATCAATTGACTTGAATCCGGAAACATTGTAGTTCGAAACCATTTGAAGGTCTGGGTAGGAAAAAATCCTTTTCAGGACTTTGGCTTTCAGACCAACAGCAAGTTCGTCCAGCCTTTCTTCGAGCGCCTCAAACCTTGACCTGTCTGAGATTGACATCTCCAGTACTTCGGTTTTGTTGTCACACCACTGAAAAATCTCGACTTCCGGGAAGGCCTTCGAAAGGTCATTGTACGGACAACTATGCTGCAGTCGGAGGACGGTTTCGATTGTAGCCAACGATTTGTCATCGGCAATTCCGGATATTAGTCTTCCTACCTCACTTGGCTACAAATTGAGCCGTGACACCCTAGGGTTGATGTCAGAGGGCGTCTCGATTGAGGGAAGAAGTAACCTGAATGCAGCCCCGTTATCCCAACAGAGTTCATTCTGAGCTTATTTCTCGCGGGCCCGACGGGTCCCGGACCCATACAGGTTCGATACTCGTTAATCGTAGCCCGGCTAGATTATGCAATTTGGTAGGTATCCCTCAGGAAGCTAGTGTGTCGAGTAGTAATCAGCTACTGCTCGGAAAGACTCCTTCGGCTCCCAAGTCATATCCGGATATGTTGTGCCATGACGTCGGTCAAGGTATGTTTTGACGAGGGCGTAGTGTGGAATGTCAGGGTCGAAGTCGATTGAACGCATAACTTCCTCCGCCTTCCCTTCGGGTAATGCTCCGGTCTCGATAAAGGTGAATACAAAGGTCCCATAGGCGCCGGCCTCATCATTCAACCGGAGAAGTGCCGAGAGTTCGTTCGCTTGGGCGGTCTGGTCGTAAACATATGGCCCCTTGAGACGCGGCGGCCACACACTCAAGTCCACGACCTCCCAGCCTCGCCCGCCCATCCGCTCGGCGCCCCGGAAGGTGCAACACCCGAACTCTGCGTTCACGAAGGGCTTGCCCATCGAGGTGTATCCGCGAAGGAACTCCGGGTATCGGTCGAACATTGGGTCGCCCCGGTAGAGGTCCACCGCGACATAGTCGAACGGGCCCCAGTCCACTTGCTCGAACTGGACCGAAGCGTAGGTCAGCTTTCCACAGAACGTTTGGCGGGCGGCCGACGCGAGTTGACCGAGGAAGTTGTTCAACGACGTGCGTGTGGCTGGCGCGAACAAGATTTCCCCTAGTCGCGGATTCGCTAGCCTCTCGAAGACATTCTCACCTGGGATGAGACCTTTGGAGAATAGGGTAACCTCGCTTCCAACGGTCATGACCACACGGCCAGGAAAGGTCTCCTCCAAGGTGTGCGCGACGTCGGCCGCTCGGGAGATGTAGTCCACCGTCTCATCAAGCTCGCGATCCCACATCTCGGGAGAGAACCAAACCTCTAAACCCTGCTCCAGGGCGAGCTTCGATGCCAATGCGAGCCGGTCCAAGTCCAACCCCTGAAGTCTGATTGCGTCGCAGTGCAGGTCCTTGTGGATGATTTCGATCTCTCGACGCACAGTGGACGGATTGAAGTCTGGCCTCCAGGTCCGCCCCATCATCTCTCGACCGACATCGTAGCAGACGCCCTTTCTGTTCATGATTGGTTCCTCACGCTCCCGGAAGGCGGGATTTGAATCCAGCCCCTGGTGGACCCGGATGTTTAGCGCAACCGTGGTTTCGGTTAAGAAGGGAGGCCGACCATAACAGCGCTCTCGCGCCAGAGCAAGTCACGTGCTTCGTCACTCTGTGCCAATGCGGACGGGTCAGGGAATGTGAGTTGTCCCCTGACTAGCGAAGCATAAACGCGACTCGCGGGTGGATTAATCTCCCCCAAGCTCAACTGGGCAAGGGCTTCGCCCGCCCGTTCTGGAGTACCCGAACGAAACTGAGGCTTGAACATGCTTAGCACGGGAAGTATTATTCGTATGAGGACGCGCATTGGCCGGGGCGCATCTCGACTCAACCCAGTACCTAGTGTCAGCCCTGGATTGAAGGCAATTGCTGTGATATGGGGAGGTTGAGCCTTGGCAAGCGCGGCGAAAGACCGAGCTGTTAGAAGGTCACAGAGCTTGGATGCGGGATATGCACTGAACCTCACGCCGCCCTTGTTCTTGTCAGGATGGGCAAGTGCCTCCGGATCAAGCGTCTTAGGGGCACCCGAGAAGATCGCAGGGTCATGGGTGTCGCTAGTTGTGATGACTAACCTTCCGTCGTCTGCCATGAATGGAACCAATAGTCGGGCTAACAAATAGTGCGCCAGATGATTGACCGCGAAAGTCACCTCGAACCCATCAACAGTTCGCTGTTTTGAATCAGAGCCCTGTATTCCAGCGTTGAGCACCAACATGTCTATGAGCGCCCCGCCCAGTCGTTTCTTGACGTCGTCAGCGAATGTGCGGACACTGGCCAACGAGGCCAAATCAAGCGGGATATCCTCGGCTCCTTCGGGTCCAACGTGACCTCCGCGAGCCCCGATGATTAGACGAATATTGGGTTGGGCGACAATTCGCGCGGCGGCATTGGCGCCAATGCCTGATGTGGCACCTGTCATAACCACGATTCTGTTAGCCATTCCAGGAAATGTGGGAACCTTGTCTGTTCATATCGATTATACCGAACATGTTCGGTAATGCTAAAATCGCACCCATGAGCCTAGGGCAATGGCCCTAATGCTGCGCAAGGTCATCATTGAGATACCAAGAAGCAGAATCACTGACTTCCCAGGTCATGAAATGCTCGATTCTTGGAAGATCGTTCAGGTGTTCAAATCAGACAAGTCTGGATTCGATGGCATCTGCCAGATCAGACTCCGTCCAATAACCCGCGATCCTGCTGAACTTATGAAGCATCTTGACATTGCCAAACTTCAGATACTTACCAAGCTGGACGATGGCTCGATCATAGCCTACATCTCGGGTAAGCCCCATTCCAGATGGATTGAAATCGACGCGAGCAAATACGGGTACCTGCTTGCTCCTGAACTCACGCAGAACTCGTTGAAGAAAACAATCGTCGGGTCCAAACCTCAAGTCGAAAAGATGCTCTCGCGACTCGAAAAGGCCGGAATGGCCTTCAAGATTGTTTCGGCGAGCGAAGCAAAGTTTACCCCAGATTCCTTATTCATGTCTCTGACCGCAAGCCAAAGGAGGACTATGGCCGAGGCTTACAGCAGCGGATATTTCGACGTCCCTAGGAAGACGGATTCAAAGAAACTCGCTAGATCACTGGGAATCTCGAAATCAACCCTTTCGGAAGAATTGCGAAAGGCCGAAAAGCATCTGCTTGCTGAAATCCTGAGCTAGGAACTCTGAAGGGGTCCCGAAGACTTTTCTTGTGGCAGAATCAATCGATAAGGCGAAATTATCGAGTCCCGCTGGGACCCGGAGTAGCCTGAATCGGGCTCCGTCAGTCGAACAAGGTTCATTCTGAGCTCATTTCTCGCGGGCCCGACGGGGCTCGGACCCATACAAGTTCGATACCTGAGCCAATGACAAAGGAGGAGAGCAGGGTCTGTCCGACCCTACTCCTTTCCATCGAAGGTTCTCACCAGTTCTGAACTCCTAGCAGCCAGGTAGGACTGACGGACTGGAGGTCTTGTAGATGTTCCCACACCAATGGTTGTTGGTACCGAGTCCATCCCAGTAGAGATCGGCGGTACCGCTGTTGTGCACGAAGTTCCCTATGACGTAATCGTTGCTAGAAGGTGTTGTTATCGCTGATCCCGCATAGTTGAAGCTCATCACGACGATGCCATTTACCCCGGTATTCCTGATCACGTTTCCCGCTACATGGACGCCGCTTGCGACGTCCAGCAGGACACCGTTGGCAGCTCCCGTGATGGTGTTGCCAATAATCGCTCCCGGCCCACCGTTGAGGTAGATTCCGTCGGATCCTCCGCCTGCGATGTTGTTCGAAGATACAATGGTCGACTTGAGGGAGATGCTGTAGAAAACCGAGGCATACCAATCGACGCCTTCGGCATAGCTATTCTGGAATGTGTTTCCGGACACTACGGCGCTCAATGTGGGTGCGGCTCCGGAGTATGGTTCAAAGTCGTACATTGCGACGGCGCTCCCCTCGTCATTGACCTGGAAGTTGTTTCCCGTGATTGTCACCTTGAAC
>Ga0187768_1000199_pt1 | contig 13857 bp, 9 predicted proteins | sample 0216_QUI02_MP10__3_FD_148678 | JGI IMG/M metagenome (GOLD analysis project Ga0187768, IMG submission 148678) | Tropical peat soil microbial communities from peatlands in Department of Meta, Colombia - 0216_QUI02_MP10_20_MG | ecosystem: Environmental > Terrestrial > Soil > Wetlands > Peat ...
GCAGGCGGCGGCGGTGTACGAAGAGCTGCTGGGCCGGGTGACGCCCATTCTGCCGCGCCTCAGCGCCACCCTGGTCGAGCCGCGCATCCAGCGCTTGCTGGAGCGTTATGGGCTTTCGCCGGCGGAGACTTTCATCGATCCGGAACATCTGCGGGTGCTGATCGCCGAACGCGCGCTGCCGGGTGACCTCAATGCCAGCTTCGATGCGGCGACGGAACGGCTCGAGGGTTCGATGGCGAGTATCAGGACGTCCCTTGAGAGGCTGGATCCAACGCTGGTAGAGGCCGCCGAGCGCGCCGCATCCAAGATCCACTATCAGCTCGATCGCCTGCGCGAGCGTGCCGCCCGTGCCCAGTTGCGCCGCAGTGAAGAGACGGCATCGCACGCAGCCTCGCTCAGCAACTCGCTGTTTCCTGAAAAGGAACCTCAGGAGCGCGTAATCGGGGCCATGTCGTTCCTCGGGCGCTACGGCACGCAATTGCTGCTGACGCTCTACGACGCGGCCAAGACAGGGTGTCCGGACCACCAGGTGGTGTACTTGTAGCGCCGGCGTCCCGCCGGCTGTGCCGAGGGCGTCCCGCCCTCGCGTGTAGGCGAGACGCCTACACGGACAGCCGCCGAGACGGCGGCGCTACGTTCACTGCTTCCTGTCAGGAAAACAATAGCCGGGCACCCGAGCTAAAAGCCAAGAGTCGCTCCGCAAAACGCGTTATGATTGCTCTAGTATGGCCAAGGGTCCCAAACAGTTCGAGGTCACCTGCCCGTGCTGCAGCGCGGTGCTGAAGGTCGACGGCGCCACCGGGGCCGTCATTGCGCATACCGCGCCGGTGCGGCCCAAGACCTTTGCCGATATGGAGGAGGCCGCGCGCGCCATGAAGGAGCAGGACGCGCGCAAGGAATCCATCTTCCGGCAATCGGTGGAGGCCGAGAAGCACAAGGCCGACCTGCTGGACAAGAAGTTCCAGGAAGCTCTGAAGCGCGCCAAGGAAGCGCCCGATATCTCGCGCGTGCGTGACATCGACCTCGACTAGCCGTCCGCTGCTGCTGGGCCATCGCGGGGCCCGCCGCTACGCCCCGGAAAACTCCCTACCTGCGTTTGACCTTGCGCTGGAACATGGCTGCGACGGCTTCGAGTTCGATGTGCGGCTGACCGCCGACGGCCGGGCCATCATCGGCCACGATCCAAAGCTGGCAGGGATCGAAATCGCCACTGAGAAATATGATCGCATCGTGGAGCTGTACGGAGTTGAATCGCTTCTCCGCGCCATGCCGCCACAGCACGGGCGCCTGCCGGAAACCTGCTGGATCCTGAGCCTGGAAGAAGTGTTGGCTCGGTACGCCGAGCGTGCATTTCTCGATATCGAGCTCAAGGTGGTGGGGCTGGAGGATACTGTTCATTCCGTCATCAAGGAGAATCCGCCACGCCGTGGATACGTCGTGTCTTCATTTCTTCCCGAAGTCGTGAGTGCTGTCGGCGGACGTGGCCTGGTCGCCGGGTTCATCTGCGACACGCAGCGCGAGCTGGCGCGCTGGGCAAGCCTTCCCGGCCAGTACGTCATCCCGCATTACAAGCTTGTAAATCGCCAATTGGTGGAAGCGATCCACGCGGGAGGGCGCAAGGTGTTCGTCTGGACGGTGAACCACGAGCGCCAGATGCACCGCCTGGCCGAGTGGGGCGTGGACGCGATCATCTCCGACGATACCGCGCTGCTGGCGCGGACGTTCCCTCACCGCCACATGTAGAGACGCAGTATGCTGCGTCTCCTACCAACCTGGAAGTTCGTGAGGATATCCGCTAGGATGCGACGGCTGCTGCCCGCCGCAGGAACATAGCCCGCTCATCTTCGAAGGCTTCGCGCTCGCGGGCGATGCGGGACAGGCTCCATCCCATGACGTCGCCGATGCGGCGCGCGGCAGTGCGACTGCACTGATCGCTCCAGCACGCGCCCAGAGCCACCGGCACGCGCCGCAGCAGGATGTCGCCGAGGGTGACGGCGCATTCGCGGCGCACCGCAGCCACGGCTTCGGCAACCAGGTGCGGCGAGTGCTCGCAGAGCGGCTCGCGCAGTCGTTCGTCCATGGCGGCGGCGTGCGCGATCTCGGCTGCGCCGGCTCCGTGCCACTCCGCCAGGGCCCGGGCGGAAGCCTGCGCCATATGTGCCCGTTGCGCCACCGCGCGCGACCATCCGGCGAGCGCCGATTCAATATCCAGCGCGGAAGGAGCGACGGCCAGCGCCGGCTCCTGCACGTCAACTCCGATCTGGCGCGCGCATTCGCGGGCGAGGGCGGCCGCGGTGGTCAGCTTGCCGCCCACCACTGAGATCATGCCGCGGGCGCCCTCGTCCGAGTGGTCGTGCAGGAAGTGGCGGCGCGTGACCGCCGAGGGCTTGTCGTCCGGCGAATAGGGAAGTGGACGTACCCCTGCGAATGTTGCCTGCACATCGTTCCACGAGAAGCGCGCTCCGGGAAACAGCCGCTGCAGCGAGGTAAACAGGTACTCGACCTCGTCGGTCGCGGGGGCGGTGGCGCCGGGATCATCATCGTCGCGCACCTCAGTCGAGCCCACCAGCAGTTGTCCGTTCCAGGGGACGACGAAGATGGGGCGTCCGTCGACGGCTTCGGTGTATACCGCCGATTCCGGCGCGCCCGCGAACCGCCGCATCACCAGATGCGAGCCGCGCACACCGCCGATGAGCGGCGATGCGGTGCGGATGCTGGATGCCGCGCAGACGCGGTCTGCCCAGGGGCCGCTGGCATTGATGATCCACTCGGCGCTGGCGCGGAATTCGCTGTCGTCCAGAAGATTGCGGGCGCGCACGCCTGTGGCGCAGCCCTCGCGCGTCTCGACTTCGAGCACACGCGTGTGGTTGCGCGCCTGCGCGCCATGTTCGATGGCCTCGCGCAGCCACTCGGCCACCAGTCGCTCGGGAAATTCGCAGCGGGCGTCGTCGTAGTGGAAGACGGACCAGCGCCGCCCGGAATCGAGCAGGCGCTCCAGCCGATCGAGTTCGCCATCGACGGCGGAGGGGCGACCGGCGCCCAGCGTCGCGTAGACCCACAATCCCGCGCGCACGGCCAGCGCGCTGTGGTTTCCCCCGGTACCCAGGGCAAGCAGGAACTTCAGCGGACGCACCAGGTGCGGACGCTCGGCGCGCAGGCGCTCGCGCTCGCGTAACGACTCTCGCACCAGGCCCAACTCGCCATGTTCAAGGTAGCGCAGGCCGCCGTGGATGATACGGGTGGAGCGGCTGGTGACTCCGGAGCAGAAATCATTCTGTTCCAGGATGACTACTCGCTTCCCGCCGCGGGCACACTCCCGCGCGATGGCGACGCCATTGATGCCGCCGCCGATCACCACCACGTCGAAGTGTTCGTCGCTCATTCCCCTCGGTTGGATGCGCGGGCGCTTGGGGAGGGCTTGGGGGTATGGTGGGCCCTGGAGCAATGGCGCTCAAGGTATCGGTGGGGCATGGCCGCAGCGAGTACCGAGTACATAGTACCGAGTACCGAGAGACGGCTCGGCGATTGCGGTATCTGCAGCTCGGTACTCGCAACTCGGTACTCGGTACTTCTTAGTGTTCCAGTTTGAAATACAGAATCCCCAGCGGCGGCAAGGTGAGCTTGAGGGAGAAGGGGCGGCCGTGATGCGGGACGGCTTCGGCCATGACGCCGCCAGCGTTGCCCTGGTTGCTGCCGCCGTAGATTTCGGCATCACTGTTGAGCAGTTCGCGCCACCAGCCGCCTTCCGGCACGCCGATGCGGTGGCCTTTACGCACGACCGGAGTGAAATTGCCCACGACAAGGATCACGTCGTGGTGGCCGCGGCGCAGGAAGCTAAGCACGCTGGTGTCACCGTCGTTGGCGTCCACCCATTCGAAGGTGGCGGGATCGAACTCACGCTCGTGGAGTGCCGGCTGCTCACGATAGATACGGTTGAGGTCGGCCACCAGCTTCTGCGCGCCGGAGTGCCACGGAAACTGCAGCACCCACCACTCCAGCCCTTCCTCGTGGTACCACTCTTTTTTTTGTCCAAACTCGCAGCCCATGAACAGCAGCTTCTTGCCGGGCTGCGCCCACTGATATCCGAAGAGCAGACGCAGGTTGGCGAACTGCTGCCACTCGTCGCCCGGCATCTTGCCGATCAGCGCGCCCTTGCCGTGGACGACTTCATCGTGCGACAGCGGCAGCACGTAGTTCTCGGTGAACATATAAAGCCCGCGGAAGGTGAGCTGGTTGTGGTGGAAGCGGCGATGGATGGAATCTTTCGACAGATACTTCAGCGTGTCGTGCATCCATCCCATGTCCCACTTGAGGCCGAAGCCGAGCCCGCCCACATAGGTGGGCCGCGAAACCATGGGCCAGGCGGTGGACTCCTCGGCCACTGTCTGCACGTCGGGATGGCTGCCGTAAACATCGGAATTCATCTTCTGCAGGAAGCTGATGGCTCCCAGGTTCTCGTTGCCGCCGTAGCGGTTGGGAATCCATTCGCCGGGCTGGCGCGCGTAGTCGAGATAGAGCATGGAGGCGACCGCGTCCACGCGCAGGCCGTCGGCGTGATACTGCCGCAGCCAGAACAGCGCGCTCGAGAGCAGGAAGCTGCGCACCTCGTTGCGGTCGAAATTAAAGATGTGCGACTTCCACTCGGGATGGAAGCCCTGGCGCGGGTCGGAGTGCTCATAGAGATGCGTGCCGTCGAAGTAGGCGAGCCCGTGCGCGTCTGTGGGGAAGTGCGAGGGGACCCAGTCGAGAATCACGCCCACCCCGTGCTGGTGCAGGTGATCCACCAGGTACATGAAATCCTGCGGCGTGCCGTAGCGACTTGTGGGAGCGAAGAAGCCGGTCACCTGGTATCCCCAGGAGCCGTAAAAGGGATGTTCCATCACCGGCAGAAATTCCACGTGCGTGAAGCCCATGCGTTTACAATACTCGGCCAGCTTCGGCGCGAGCTCGCGATAAGTCAGCCAGCGATTGCCTTCGTCCCAGGCGCGCATCCATGAGCCCAGGTGCACCTCGTAGATCGAGATGGGACGGTTGAGCCCGTTGTGGTCGCGGCGCGATTGCATCCATGCCGCGTCGCTCCAGTCGTAAGCCAGGTCCCACGCGATGGAAGCCGTGCGCGGCGCGAGTTCGTGCTCGAAGCCATAGGGATCGGCTTTGTCCATGCTGTAGCCGAGATAGCGCGAGGCGACGTGGTACTTGTACACCGTGCCGTGGCCCAGCTCGGGGATAAATCCCTCCCAGATACCGGAGCTGCCGCGGGTGTGCAGGGGATGGGCTTCCTTGTTCCAGCCGTTGAAGTCGCCGATGACCGAGACCGAGTAGGCGTTCGGCGCCCACACTGCGAAATAGGTGCCGCGCTGGCCGTCGACGGTAGCCGTATGCGCGCCCAGCTTTTCATACAGGCTGTTGTGGTTGCCCTCGTTGAACAGATGGAGGTCGTAGTCGCTCAAGAGCGAGAAGTCGTAGCGCACGGCGTGGTTCTGGATCGCGTTTACCGGCATGGCTGGTTAGGTGCGCATAACATTTAACGCCTCGCGGGAAGAAAATGCCAACGGGAGAGCCGGGACTGTACCCAGGTACCCACCCCCCTACCCCCCTCTCTTCCGGCGACCAGTAGAATCAACAACTTAGCCAGCCCCTAGCCACGGTTAACCGTCGCGGACCGTCGATCTAAAGGACTTACACGCAAAAACCGTCAAAATAAGGACTTAGGGCGGTGGGAACATGTATATCTATAAGATAATTTATTGATAAGACAATATATCAGGTTTCCCGAAATTTGTCAAGGGAAATTTTCAGGGATTCGCGCCAGAACCGCGCAGGGCCAGACGCCTGAGGGTGCCCCACGCCCTGAGCGAAGTCGAAGGGGCGGGTTTTGCTAGGGTGGGGTAGTGCGAAAAGAATCCCCACCCAAGCAAAGGAGGCTTGGGTGGGGCACACTCCCGCTATAAGACTTTCAGAACTCCATCCCCGCGGGTATCGTAGATGAGCTCGCACAAAGTCTCGGGAGGGGATGGAATGAGCATTCAAAGGCGCCGGCTGCTTCAAATCTTGTCCTGTGCTTTAGGAGCCAGCGTCATTCTGCCCCAGAGCGAATTCGCCATGGCAGCGCAGGATCCCGCACAGCCAGCGAGTCCTGCTCCGCCTGCGAAGGCAGATACTAAACATGAATCGGGAGGAAAGGAAATGGAAAAAGTAGCCGGAATCGGAGGGCTGTTCTTCCGAGCTCATGATCCCAAAGCGTTGGGGAACTGGTACCTGCAACACTTGGGGATCGCGCTCACACCAACGAGCGAGGGCGGAACGGTTTGGCAGCAAGAGGCCGGACCGACCGCCTTCACTCCCTTTCCCGAGACCACCAAATATTTCGGGGATGCTCAAAAGGTCTGGATGGTGAACTTTCGAGTGCATGACCTCGACAAAATGGTGGCCCAGCTACGAACGGCAGGAATTGAGGTCAAAGACCCGGAAACTTATCCCAACATTGGGCGCTTCACTCGTCTGCATGACCCTGAGGGGAATCCCATCGAATTGTGGCAACCTGCATAATTCGGCGCTCCACGTCATGTGTTTTCCAATGCAGGACTCTTCCCACCCCATCAAGCCAGAACCGGGCTTGATGGGGACGCCGGCTGGGCGGATGACGAGCCAAGGGCGGGTTGATTACAGTATTAGGCCCGGGTAGTTCGAAAAAAATCCCCACCCGAGCAAAACCGGCTTGGGTAGGGCATCCTCAAGAGCTTGTAACGATGACAGGTGCTTAGGTCGGGCCCACCCGCCGGATGTATGATCTGCCGAGAGATGAACAAGCAGCACATTCTTGATGAAATCCGTCGGACCGCCAAGTCGAACGGCGATGTTCCGCTGGGATTCAAGCGGTTCGAACAAGAAACCGGCATTACGCATCACGAATGGTTCGGGAAGCACTGGGGCAGATGGGGTGACGCTCTCCGGGAAGCTGGGTTCGTACCAAACCCGCTGCAAGGTGCCTTCAGCGACGATGTTCTCATTGAGAAGCTGATCGCCTTCATCCGAGAGCTTGGACGCTTCCCCGGCACTGGCGACCTTCGGCTAAAGAAGCATAATGACCCGGCTTTCCCGAATGATAAGGTTTTTGGGAGTCACTTCGGAAGCCGCGCTCAGATTAGAAAGGCCGTCATCGAATACTGTGGCTCCCACGCCGGATTCGACGACGTTCCGCCGTTGTGTGGTCCGATCGCCTCTGACGGCGATAAGAAGGCAGCCGTCGACGATGAGCGCCCAACTGAAGTTCTGGCGGGATTCGTCTATTTGATGAAGCACGGACGGCACTACAAGATCGGCAAGACGAACGCGACAGGGCGACGCGAGTACGAGCTTGCGATCCAACTCCCCGAGAAGCTACGCACCGTCCATGTCATCAAGACTGATGACCCCGATGGAATCGAGGAGTATTGGCACAAGCGGTTCGCCGCGAAACGCGGTAACGGCGAGTGGTTTGATCTTGACACTGCTGATGTACAGGCGTTCAAACGGCGGAAGTTCATGTGATCCCCTGTGACCTAATGGGCTTAGCCCGGTGCCCCACATCAGCCCGCCTTTGGGGTGGGGTACCCCTGAATCACCTGATCACCCGATGACCCGATTCCTGTGCTAGGCTGGCGCTAACGTGCGGATCCTCACCAAGTACATCCTGCGCGAAGTGTTGTGGCATGCCCTGATCGGCACGGCGCTCTTCACCTTCGTCATCTTCATGCGGGATGTAGGACGCATTCTCGAGCTAGTGGTGCGCAACAGCGCGCCGGTGCCCAGCGTGGCCGAGATTTTTCTGTTCACCGTGCCCCAGGCGCTGACCGTGACGGTGCCCATGGGCGTGCTGGTGGGCATCCTGATCGGGCTGAGCCGGCTGGCCGCCGACAGCGAGGTCACCGCCATGCGCGCCAGCGGCCTCGGCGCCACCACGTTACTGAAGGTGGTTTCCATCTTCGCGGTCGTGGCCTGGCTGCTGGCCTCGGGCAACCAGCTTTATCTTGCGCCTCGCGCCTCCGACTCCCTGGCCCGCCTGCAGGATCGCTTGAAGAGCGCGCAGGCGTCCTACGAAGTCCAGCCCCGCGTGTTCTACGAGGACTTCAAGAACTACGTTCTTTACGTGCAGGATGTGAGCGCCGTTCCCAATGGGGCGCTGTGGAACGGCGTATTTCTTGCCGACATCGGCACCCCGGGCGCGCCCAAGGTCACCCTGGCGCAACGCGGCTTGGCCAGCAGCGAATCGCCCACCGCGCTCCGCCTGCACCTGATCAATGGCATCGAACATGACGTTGACCCCAAGCAACCGCAGCACTACCAGATCTCGACCCTGGAGGAGACTGATATCTCCATGCCGGTGCCCGAGCAAGAGACGCCGGCAAGCGACCTCACCTCCGGGGTACGGCAGTGGGCGCGGGTCGCGGAGATGCCGACTAAGGCGCTGTGGCGGCTGGCGCACTCCAACGATCCCACCGCGTCCTGGTTTGACATCGAATTGCACCGCCGCATCGCTCTACCGGCCTCCTGCCTGGTATTGGCTCTGGTAGGCATCCCGCTGGGACTCTCGGCGAAGAAGGGCGGCAAGTCGACGGGCTTCATCCTGACCATCTTGCTGGTGTTCGTCTACTACTTCGCCTCGCTGACGGGGGTGGCGCTGGCGCGGCAGGGACGCGTCCCCCCGGCGGTAGGGGTGTGGCTGGCCAACGGCGTTTTCTTTCTTGCCGGCGCCTGGCTGCTGTGGCGGGTGGACCGCATGCCGATGGAGATCTCGGCCTCGCTGCGCCCGCTTTATCTGGCGCTCAAGGATCGCATTCAGCACCGAACCCGGCGCGCCCACGGCGCCTTCGAGCGCGCGGTTTCGCGGCGGCGCTTCTTCAACACCCGCTTCCCGCAAATCCTGGACGACTACATCCTGCGCGACTGCCTCATTTATCTAGGGCTGATCCTGGCCACCTTCGTCATTCTCAGCCTGGTGTTCAATTTCTTCGAGCTGCTGGGTGACATTGTGCGCAACCGCGTGCCGCTGGTGACGGTGGGCGCCTACATGGCAAACGTGGTACCGGGCATGCTCTACCTGATGATGCCGCTGAGCGTGCTCATTGCCGTGCTGGTGACCTTCGGCCTGATGCAGAAGGCCAACGAGATTACCGCCATGAAGGCCACCGGCATCAGCATCTACCGCGCCATGGTCCCGGTGCTGTTGCTGGGCGCACTGATCCCCGTGGGCCTGTTCTTCTTCGAGCAATACTGGCTGCCGCAAGCCAACAAACGCCAGGACCAGCTCTGGAACGCCATCAAGGGCAAGCCGCCGCAGACCTATCTGCGTCCGGACCGCAAGTGGATCTTCGGCCAGCGCTCCGACATTTACTACTACGAGTTCTTCGATCCCGACCGCAACCATTTCGCCGGCATTTCGGTGTTCGAGTTCGATCCCGCCACCTTCCAGTTCACCCGCCGCATCTATGCCTCCCGCGCGCGCTGGGCACCGGAGCTGCAGAAGTGGATCTTCGAAGATGGCTGGGAGCGCGACTTCCAGGGCGCGGCCATCCGCCAGTATCGCAGCTTCGACGTGGCTACCTTCGCCGAGCTGGCCGAGCCGCCGGCCTACTTCAAGAAGGAAGTGAAGCAGTCTTCCGAGATGAACTATGAGGAGCTCAGCCGCTACATCAAGGACCTGCAGCAGAGCGGCTTCGATGTGGTGCGGCTGCGCGTGCAGCTGCAGAAGAAGTTCGCCTTCCCGCTGATCACCTTTGTGATGGCGGTGCTGGCTGTGCCCTTTGCGCTCTCCACCGGACGCCGGGGCGCGCTGGCGGGCGTGGCCACGGCCATCGGCATCGCCGTGATGTATTGGGTGGCCTCGGGACTGTTCGAGGCCATGGGCAACGTCAGCCAGTTGCCGGCCGCGCTCGCCGCCTGGGCCCCGGACGTGATCTTTGCTTTTGCAGGTGGGTACATGATCTTGAAAGTGCCGACGTAAGATTGGACCTTGCGGATTGGGTCATTGAGTCATTGAGCCATTGAGTCATTGAGCCATTAAAGATCGGTTTTCAATGACTCAATGACCCAATGGCACAATGGCTCCATTTCCGCGATCGCGGAAACTGTGTCCGGCCCTGCTAGAATCTCATCAAAGCACTCATGACCTCGGTCGCCATTCAGCCCCAAATCTTGGAACCTCCGCCGAAACAGAGTGTGCGCGCGAACCTGCGCCCGCTGCTGCCCTATCTGGCGAAATACTGGCGCGGGCTGGCGGTCGGAACCCTGTCGGTGCTGCTGGACAACGGCACCTGGATCATCTTCCCGCTCGTGCTGGGCAAGGCGGTTGAGAGTCTCTATCAAGGGGTCACGCGGCAGAAGCTTGCCTACTATGCCGCGCTGCTGGTGGGTATCGCCTGCGTCAAGGGGATTTTTCGCTTCCTGACCCGCTGGGTGGTGATCGGCATCTCGCGCGACATTGAGTTCGACCTGCGCAACGACTTGTTTCGCCACCTGGAGAGCCTGTCCTGGTCGTACTACCAGCGCACCCGCACCGGCGAGATCATGGCCCGCGCCACCAACGACCTGAACGCCGTGCGCATGCTGCTGGGCCCGGCCATCATGTATAGCGCCAACACGCTGGTGTACACGCTGGGCGCTCTCTACTTCATGTTTCGCATCAGCCCCAGCCTGACCGCGTGGGCCTTCCTGCCGCTGCCCGTGGTTTCGGTTGTAGTGCAGTACTTCGGGAGCCGCATCCATGAGCGCTTCGAGCGCATCCAGGCCATGTTCGCCGAGATTTCCGCCCGCGCCCAGGAGAACTTCTCGGGCGCGCGCGTAGTGCGCGCCTTCGTGCAGGAGCAGGCCGAAATCGAGGCCTTCGAGAATGCCAACCGCGAGTACATCCGCCGCAGCCTCAAGCTGGTGCGGCTGATGGGCATGTTGTGGCCCACCCTCGAAACGCTGCTCGGATCAGCGGTGGTGCTGGTGCTTTGGCTGGGGGGTCGGCAGGTCCTTCAGGGAAGAATGGACGTGGGCATGTTCGTCTCCTTCAATACGTATCTGGTGCAGCTTAGTTGGCCAATCATTTCCGTGGGCTGGGTGCTGAACCTGTTTCAGCGCGGCAGCGCGTCCATGGGTAGGATCAACGAGATCTTTGCAGAACGGCCGGAGATCCGGGACCGTGTGCGGCGGGACGCGGCGCCCGGCGAGATTCGCGGCGAAATCGAGTTCCGCAACCTCAGGTTCGCGTACAACGATGTACCCGTGCTCGATGGCATCAGCCTGAAGGTTCCTGCCGGATCGAGCTTGGCGGTCGTGGGCGCCACCGGCTCGGGCAAGTCCACGCTGGTGAGCCTGATTCCGCGCATCTACGACGCGCCGGCCGGCAGCGTGCTGATCGACGGCCGCCCCATCACTGACTACCGGTTGGACATACTGCGGCGCGCCATCGGTTTCGTGCCCCAGGAGACATTTCTCTTCAGCGACACGGTGCGCGAAAACATCGCCCTGGGCGCCGAGAGCGCCGGCGACGACGATGTGCAGCTCGCCGCCGAGGCCGCCAATATTGCCCCTGACATCGCCGACTTTCCGGAGAAATACCAGACCATGGTGGGCGAGCGTGGCATCACGCTTTCCGGCGGGCAGAAGCAGCGGACCGCCATTGCCCGCGCCCTCATCCGCGATCCCCGCATCCTGGTGCTGGACGACGCGCTCTCCAGCGTCGATACCTACACAGAGGAGAAAATTCTCAACCACCTGCGCGACGTGATGCAGGGGCGGACGACCATCTTCATCTCCCATCGCGTGTCCACAGTCCGCAACGCCGATCGCATCGCGGTGCTCCACGGCGGGCGCATTGTGGAGCTGGGTACACACGACGAGCTCATCGCCCGCAACGGGTACTACACGGACCTGTACAACAAGCAGTTGCTCGAAGAAGAGCTGGAGACGGTCTGAGGATTGAGCCATTGAGCCATTGTGCCATTGGGTCATTAGGCCCGCTTTCAATGGCCCAACGGCTCAATCACTCAATGACTCAATCCCGATGAAACGCATCCTCATCCCCGAGTTGTTCGACAGCGATTCCGGCTCACCGGCCGAGATCACGGCGGCGCTCGCCGACCTGCGCATGGCCAACCGCTGGTTTGGCGGAACAGCAACGATGTGCGAACTGGTGCGCGAAGTGGCGCGGCGAACGGGAAAAAGGGAACTGTCCCTGCTCGACGTGGGCGGTGCTTCCGGTGACATCGCCACCCGCGTGGCCCGGAAGCTCGGGCGCGAAGGTGTGCGCGTCGGCTTCGTGGTCCTCGACCGCTCGGCGGCGCACCTGAACGGGACCCGGCGAGCGGTGGCCGGGGATGCGTTGTCCCTGCCGTTTGGCGCCGACAGCTTTGATCTGGTGTGTTCGTCGCTGTTTACGCATCACCTGGAGCCCGGCGAGCTGGTGGGTTTCATCAACGAGTCGCTGCGGGTGGCGCGGGTGGCGGCGCTGGTCAACGATTTGCGCCGCAGCCCCGCTCACCTGGCGCTCATCTACGCCGGCTTTGCCTTGTACCGCAGCCGCCTTACGCGGCACGACGCTCCTGCCTCGGTGCGCCGCGCTTACACGATCGACGAAATGCGTGATCTGTTGCAGGCGTCACGGGCCGCGGCCGTCGAAATGCGCAACCATTACCTCTGCCGGATGGGAGCGATAGCGTGGAGATAGTTGATTTCTCCGTTCTAGCTGCAGAGACGCAGCATGCTGCGTCTCTACCGAGTTTGGCCAACGGATCATGTCTTTTGACCTAGCCATCATCGGCGGCGGGCCTGCAGGGACGGCGGCGGCCATCACCGCGGCGCGCTCGGGCGGGCGTGTGCTGCTCCTCGAGCGCGGAAGCTTCCCGCGCCACAAGGTGTGCGGGGAATTCATCTCGCCCGACGGAGTGGTGCTGCTGGAAGACCTGGGTCTCAACGATCTTGTCCGCCGGGCGCCGCGCCTCGCCCGCGCCCGCATCTTTGCGGAGCGGTCGGTAGCGGAAGCTGCGCTCTTTCCGCCAGCGGCGTCGGTCCCACGCTATCAATTAGACCATGCGTTGTGGGGCCTGGCCGTCGCAGCTGGCGCCGATTGCCGTCAACAAGTGGAAGCCAAGGCCCTCACCGGCTCTGGACCATTCGACCTGTCTACTTCGGTGGGCGCGTTTCGCGCTTGCGCCGTGGTCAACGCCAGCGGTCGCTGGTCGAACCTGCGGCGGCGACGGCTCTCCCAGAAGCCGGGGGAAAAATGGGTGGGCTGGAAAGCCCACTACCGCGAGCCTGGGCTGGCTGAGTCCGTCGATCTCTACTTTTTCGCGGACGGCTACTGCGGCGTGCAGCCGCTCGGTGACAGATGCGTGAACGTCTGCGCCATAGTGCGGGCGGCCGGCGCCGCTTCAATGCAGCAGTTGCTGGCGCTCCATCCCGGGCTCCAGGAGCGTAGCCGGGCGTGGCAGCAAGTATCGGACATGATGGCCACGTCGCCGCTGGTCTTCGCGCCTCCGGATGCGGAAGAGGGCGGCGTGTTATTCGCAGGCGATGCCGCCGGGTTTATCGATCCCTTCGTGGGCGACGGGATTTCGCTGGCGTTGCGCAGCGGCGTGATGGCCGCGTCAGCGTTGGCCGAGGTCTGGGCAGGAAAGAGATCGGTAGCGGAGGCCGCGGCCACCTATCGCCGCCAGTATGACCGCGAATTGCGTCCGCTGTTCCGCAATGCCGGATGGTTGCGGCAATTGACGTCCGTCCCGCGCGCGTTGCATCGGCCGGTGATGGCAGTGATCGGATTGCCTCGGGTGACGCGGTTCTTGTTTGGCAAGACTCGCATGCCAGTCATGCCCACCGGAACCTCGAGCGATCCGG
>Ga0187768_1000213_pt1 | contig 13548 bp, 12 predicted proteins | sample 0216_QUI02_MP10__3_FD_148678 | JGI IMG/M metagenome (GOLD analysis project Ga0187768, IMG submission 148678) | Tropical peat soil microbial communities from peatlands in Department of Meta, Colombia - 0216_QUI02_MP10_20_MG | ecosystem: Environmental > Terrestrial > Soil > Wetlands > Peat ...
CCGACCTTTCTGATGCATCGCCCCGAAAACGTTGAGCGATCGGCCTTCGAAGGGATGGCGAACGCGGACAACAGTGACCTTCTCGGGGAGGTGCTGATGATGAGTAGTGTGTCGTAGGTTCCTTTGACAATGTGCGGCATTCTCCGCTGCTCGCAAAGGTGGCACGACGGGTTAACGATAAGGCGATGATGCATCTTCTCAAGATGATCCTGAAGGCGACCGAAAAAAAAAGGGAGTTCCGCAAGGCGGGGTGGCATCACCATTGCTCAGTAACATCTATCTCACCGAGGTAGATCGAATGCTAGAGAAGGCGATTGCCACAACGCGTCGTGGCAAATACACCCATGTCCAATATGCGCGATTTGCTGATGACCTGGTGGTATTGATTGACTCCCATCCGCGACATGACTGGCTCGTTAAAGCGGTAGAAAGGCGTCTGCGAGAGGAGTTTGCCAAACTCGGAGTGGAGATTAACGAAGAGAAAAGCCGGATGGTGGATCTATCAAAGGGGGAGAGTTTTGCCTTCTTGGGCTTTGAATATCGCCGCATCCTAAGTCGGAAACGGAAGTGGCGAGTCCAGTACGTACCGCGGCTGAAGAAGCGGACGGCCCTACTGGCAAAGCTCAGGGAGATCTTCCACAGATACGTGAGCCAGCCCGTGGGGCGAGTGATTGAACAGATCAATCCAGTCCTACGAGGATGGGTGAACTACTTCGCGGTAGGACACTCCAGCCGGTGCTTTTCGTTTATCAAAGACTGGGTGGAACGAAAGATTCGGCGGCACCTGATGCGTGCCCGGCTGCGACCAGGTTTCGGCTGGAACCGGTGGAGTAGAGCTTGGCTCTATGAGAAGCTGGGACTCTTTCATGAGTACCGGCTTCATCGATATGATCCACCCTCGAAAGCCCAACCAATCGATGCGGTCACATAAACCTTGATACGAAGCAAGCAGGTAAGCCCATTGCTGGAAATCGGCACGATGGGTTTGATGAGGCGGGGACTGGAAACGAGCTCATGGTTTGGCTATTGAGGCACTCCCACAGGAAACGGGGAGCAACAGATAGGCCGAACCTTCGGAGCATCGCGCCAGTCCTCGACCCGACCAGAGGAGGAAGAAGCCTTAGGCACTAACTACTCAAGGCTTTCGGGTACTACTTGGGATACCAATCCAGCAGGCGAACTTCAATTCCGGTGCCTTCCAACTCCTTCTGAAATACGCTGAGATCCGAACCGCGATAGTGATACGGGATGACAATTTTGGGGTGGAATGCTTTGATCGCTTCCGCCGCCTCATCAGGCGGCATGGTGTAGGGCAAGTTCATGCACACAAAAGCGACATCAATGTTTTGTAGCGCACGCATCTCCGGCACGCCCTCAGTGTCACCTGAAAAATAGAAGCGCTTGCCGCCGTAGATTAGGACATAACCATTGCCACGTCCCTTGTCATGAAAGAGTTTGCCAGGCGCCGGACCACGTTTAAGGTTATAGGCGGGAATGGCCTGGATGGTCCAGTCCTGCCAGGTCCTAGTTTCTCCATTTGCAATGGCTTTTCCGGTAGTAACGGTCTGCACTACGGCCGGCGGCGCCAGGATTTCGGTGCCGGTCTTACTGATCGCCTTGATGGAGTCGGGATCCATGTGATCGCCGTGAATGTCCGTGATGAGGATGAGGTCGGCTTTGGGTTTCCCGGAAAAATCAACGGGTTTGGCCGGATCCAGATAGATGAATTTCCCGCCCGCCTCGAGGAGTGTGCTGGCGTGGTTCAGGGGTGTGATGCGGACCGGTCCAGACGAAGTCGGGAACACTTGGGTCTGGTTGTCGGCATGCGAAAAACAAGCCAAAAATAGAACGGAGCAGATGAGGCGCAGCAAGTTCATGGTTGACCTCAGACCTATAGCCACAGCTCCCGTTATGATAACGGGTCACCGCTGAGTTGTTCGTGAAATTGATTCCATCTATGAAGTCATCGACCTTGTCAAGCCAAAAATTTGCACACCTCTCCTTTTAGATCTGGGAAGACTGTCAAGGGCGCCCGCAGGGCGTTCGCGTGCATGCCGGGTTCCGGACCCATGATTGAGGCTTCGATCCGCAAGCTCGGCTTCAATCCGATGAACATCAAGTGGGTGCTGGCCGGCCATTCCCATGTCGATCACGTCGGCGGACACGCCTACATCAAGAAGCTGACCGGCGCCCAGGTCGCCGTCGCGGCTCAGGAAGTGAGCATGCTGGAAAGTGGCGGCAAGGGCCAGTTCAACGACGACGGGGTTCCCGGCTTCGGCTGGGAGCCGGTCAAGGCCGACCGCATCCTCATCGCGGCAAATTTAATACAATCCTTAAGGCTTGCGGGTACGCATCTGGCCTCGCGCCAAACCCCGCAATCCAACATCGGAGGTTCTTATGCCAAAGCTGAGGCAGAGCGATACAGTGCCACGAGCTGAACGACCACGCATACAGGGTTACGGCATCAGCAAGAGCAAAACCGGCATGTTGACCTGGAAATGGGCGGTGAAGATGCTCACGGAGTCTCGCGAGTACTGGCTTTGCACGGTGCGGTCCGACGGACGACCCCACGCAATGATCATTTGGGGCTTGTGGTTCGATGGTGCGTTTTGGTTCGGTACCGGCAGCCAGACCCAAAAGGCACGCAACTTGGCAAAGAACGCGAACTGTATCGTAGGTACTCAAAATGCCGCTGAGGCAGTGATTCTCGAAGGGGTGGCCGAAATCGTGACTGACGCAGATCTCATGCGGAAGTTGGAACCTGCATCGCTCCGCAAGTATGGGATGAGCGGAGGCGACGGCTCTGAGCCCGTCTACCGCGTGCGCCCACGACGCGCTTTTGGTCTTGTGGAGAAGACTTTCCCGAAGACCGCCACGCGCTGGACCTTTGAGTAAATACGACCGAAGACCTGAATGGCTGTTGCGATCGGCGTTTCTCGCAAGATTTGCACAGCCCACCGCACGCCGCGACGGCTGTGGAAATGTTCTCTCTAAATCCCAAGTTCTGGGTCACTATAAGCTTGCGCCACCGGACGAGAGTTAGATTAGCATTTCGCGAGATCGAAATCTGGACACTTCATGAGTGAGGACGCTCAAATGCTCTTTTCAGAGAGGTTTCGTTACTGCGCCTGCACCGCACCGCGCGGTTCGCGTCGGCCGAGTCGTGTCAGCCAGACCATGGTGGCCAACGCCGCCAGGTCCACCAGCACGCCGCACAAGACACCCTCGGGCGTAGGCGGAGGAGGGGAAGAGTCCTGCCACAAGAGGGCCACGAGACTGACAATTCCAAGAATGACTCCTGGAATCATGAGCAATTCGAAAACGCCACGCACCAGTGTCTGGACCTCCAGTTTTCGGGCGGCACGCTCGGTCAACGCGCAGAGGGCAATTCCTGCTGTCGACGCCAGGAAGCTGTAAAACGGCATGAACCGATTCCCGGCGCCGGCAGCACCGATCGCATACACCGTAGCCGCAAAACCGAGGACAGTCAGCCCACCGCAAACAAAGACGAGCAGCACCATCCCAATGTAGGCAATCGGAATTCCCGGTGCCTTTCCCAGTCGGCGAAACCGCCGCGCGACCGGTGGTGGAGCATCAGAGCCCACGGCCAAGAAAGGAGTGAGCAGAGAAACCACCAGAGTGCCGCGTCGGCGAGTGTACCGATCGAAGAATCGTCCACGTTCCGGTTCATGAATGCCGCGCCAATCACCGCAGTCACGATGGGAAGTTGCCAGCTCAGGAAGGGATGCGCTGACGAGATCAACAGCACCACGGGCGGGCCAAATAGAATGACGAGCCACAGGCCAGTCATGCCGTCGGAGGAAAAGAACCGACTCAAGGCCAGCCCCCAGCAGAACCCACCGGCCACCCCGAACCAGTCGCGCACCGAAAATGGATTCGCGCGAGGTCCGAAGCTGGAGTGCTCCGGCCACTACGGACATCGGCACGGTCAGGGGAGGATTTCAGTCTAGTGAGCCAGAAGTGCGGCAAATCCCGGCTGGACATGTACAAGGGGGTTGGGCGGGTCCGTCGTGGAAAAGCAGAAGCGTCCGGCATTCGAAGAGGCTTGGGTAGAGACTAGAGGAAGCTTTGTCCCACAGGGATCGATCCGCCCTGTTGCATGATGGGTGGTGGTCCGGCTGGCATGATGCTTGCCTTCCTGCCGATGCGGCTCAGTCGACACTCCACGTGGTTTGGGAATATGCCGCGAAAGCCGGCATCGACAAACTACCTTGGCCCGGCCCGATCTTTAGGAAAAAACATTAGGGAAGGGCAGTGTTAGGCCTTCCTTGTCACGCACATCTCCAGCCTTTCACCTGGTCATGAGCAACAATTCGCACCCGCCCCAATGACAGTCAACTGGATACTCCTAAAAGCAGCATTCGGCAGCTCCTTTACCAACGGCGCTCCTATGACACGCGAAAAGAGCAGAATCAACCTTGAGACGTCGAATGCGTTTGTGATAGCAATAATGAGCCTTAGGCGTTCACGGTGTGAGCGAAGCAGGCACAAATAAATGAGAGCTACTTTCTCATTATTGGCAATCGTGCTGGCGTTCTGCCCAACGGTAGTGGCCCAGACGCCCGCGGCCGATGCCAAAATCTTTGCGTATGACGCAACCAAGCCGCTCAATCTCACGATCGGCAAATCGGAAACTCCAGCGGCCGGCGTTACGGTGTCTGAAATTTCCTACGATTCTCCCAAGGGCGGGCGGGTGCCGGGGTATCTGGTGGTCCCGTCGGGTAAGGGACCATTCGCAGCCATCGTCTACATGCATTGGGGACAGGGAAACAAAGGCGAGTTTCTCTCCGAAGCGGTCGAGATGTCGCACCGCGGCGTGATCGGCGTTATGATTGACGCCCCCTATTGGCGGCCGGAGGTGCCGCCCCCAGCGAAAGGTAAAGAGGCCGAGTCCGAACGAGACGGTTACATCCAGATGGTTGTGGATCTGCGACGCGCGGTGGATGTGCTGGTCGCGCGCAAAGACGTCGACGGTGCCCGGATTGGATACGTCGGGCACTCGCTCGGCGCAACCTGGGGCGCGCCGTTGGCTGCGGTAGAGAAGCGGATTAAGGTGTTCGTGCTGATGGGCGGGCTCCCAAAGGTGCCCCCCGACTGGGACGACGACAGCTTCTATCAGAAGGTGCAGCGCGCCACTACCCCGAGAGACGAGTTCGACAAGGAAGCAGCGGTGCTGTCACCGATCGTACCGGAGAGGCTTGCGGCGAACACAGGCCCGGCAAAGATCTACTTCCAATGGGCGCAGCACGACATGTACATCAGCCAGAAGTCAGCCGCTGAGTACTTCGACGCCGTCGGTGGACCGAAGGAACAGAAATGGTACTTCACCAGCCACGAGTTCAACGACGCAAAATCGAAGTCCGATCGTGCATTGTGGCTAATGCGCGCACTGGCAATCAATGTACATAGGTATTAGGCGACGACTTGTGCTCGAACATCCAAACGCGACTCTGGGCGCCGCGAGGGTCGCGTCCGATCACCAATCGCGAACTCATTGCTTAGTGTCACGACACCGATCCGCGACTTTACACCAACAATCAGGATTGTTTCTGGATCAGCCGGTTCGTCACTATCACTTCGTTGGTCATCATTGCTCTTCTAAGTGATGTCCATGTCCCGTTTTATTCGTTGTTCACGAGGAGGCACGCAGCTAAATGGACCGAAGAACATTTTTAAAGAGATCTGGTCTGACTGCATTGCTGCCGCTCTGGCCGCGTTCGCTGTTCGCCAGCAACACCTCTCGTCGGCGACGTCCAGCAGATGCAGACTGGCCTTCTAAGACGGCATGGAAACGGCTCAACGACGAAGTTGACGGAAACTTGATCACTGTGGAATTTCCGATCGAGGCGTGCATCAAGGACATTGATGGGGCTGACTGCAAGAGTCTGATCGCGAACATCAAGAATCCATACTTCATCGCCGAACAGCCTGGCCTGACGCAGACCCTCGGATGGGTGGATGCGTGGTTCGCGAAACCGAGTGTGTACGCGGTCGCAGCGAAGGATGCAAATCACGTTGCGGCGACGATTAACTTCGCGCGTGAGAACGATCTGCGCCTGGTGGTGAAAGGCGGCGGGCACAGCTATCAAGGCACGTCGAATGCAGCCGATTCTCTGCTGATTTGGACCCGGCGCATGCACGACGTCACGATGCACGACGCCTTTGTTCCCCGGGGCTGCGAAGGGAAACAAGCGGCTCAGCGCGCGGTGACGTGCGGTTCTGGCGCAATTTGGATGCAGGCGTACGACGCCGTAACCACCAAAGCCGGCGCGTACGTGCAGGGCGGCGGATGCACCACCGTGGGCGTCGCAGGCTTGGTGCAGAGCGGAGGCTTTGGAAGTTTTTCTAAGCATTACGGGACCTGCGCCGCAGGGCTACTCGAAGCGGAAGTCGTGACGGCCGACGGGAACATTCGGACAGCGAACGCATGTACAAATCCGGACTTATTCTGGGCGCTCAAAGGAGGCGGAGGCGGCACGTTTGGTGTGGTGACCAAGGTGACCCTGCGCGTGCGTGAACTTCCCGAGTACGCGGGCGGTGCGATTTTCCGCGTCAAGGCTTCTTCGGATGACGCGTTTCGGCGTTTATTGCGCTACTTCGTCGGCTTTTATCGAGACAATCTCTTTAACGATCATTGGGGCGAGCAGGCGCACATCGGTTCGAATAACGTGCTTGGCTTCGCCATGGTTTCACACGGATTGAGCACGGAAGAAGCAACAAAAGTCTGGCAACCCTTCCTGGATTGGATTGCGCGTTCGCCTGGAGCTTACACGGTTGAGCCAGATATGGTTCTGGGCAGCATGCCTGCGCGGCATTGGTGGGATGTTGAGTGGAGGAAGGAGCAGCACCACCAAGTTTTCGATTCGGACGCACGCCCCGGTGCGAGCCCAAATAACGTGTGGTGGACGGGAGACGCAGGCCAGGTGGCCTGGACCATTTACGGCTTCGAATCGCTGTGGCTGCCGGCGTCGCTACTCGACGGAGATTCGCAGGAACGGCTGGCGAATGCGTTGTTTGCCGGTTCCCGCTACCAACTGATCGAACTGCATTTCAATAAAGGGCTCGGGGGAGGGGCGCGCGAGGCTGTCGAAGCAACCAGCGACACGGCGACGAATCCTGCTGTGTTGAGGGCGTTTGCGCTGGCGATTGTCGCCGACGCCAAAGGCGGCTATCCAGGAGTACGTGGCCACGAGCCGAACGTCGACGCGGCGCGAAAATCTCGCGCGCAGGTTCATCGTTGCCTGAATGAGCTGCGGGCAGTGGCGCCGAGGGGCGGAGCCTACGTTTCAGAAAGCAATTTCTTTGAAGAGGACTGGCAGCATTCCTATTGGGGCAGCAATTATGCGCACCTGGCACTGGTGAAAAAGAAATATGACCCTACAGGATTGTTCTTTGTACACAACGGCGTCGGCTCAGAAGAGTGGAGCGTCGACGGCTTCACTCGGCGCTAAACTGCCCGAGTGAGCAAGCGAAAGAATTTCGCCTGAAGAACGGAGCTGAAGGTGAGTTTGCCGGGGATTGGGACACCGACGTCTGAAATGGCCACCGCTTGATTTTTCACGTCGGCACGGGCATGGGTACGCGCGCCTGCCCGACGCCGGCTTGACCGAAGTTCTTTTCACCTACAATCAGGGCTTCAACCCCTACCGGCCGACAATTGGGGTTATGCGGTTCTTCACTCCCGCCCTCGAAAACGCTAAAACCAGGGTCTCACTCCAGGTTGGATGGGTTGCGCCTGGAACTGCTAGCTCGCGGGCGAGCGACGGGCTAACCAGAAGTTCCCTTCCCAATTGCCGACGACTGGTCAGAGACGGAATCCAGGGAGCGGCAGAACTATGCCTATGAAATATAATGAGGTCAACGGATGCCGCTGACCCTTGGCACAAAATTTGGCCCCTACGAAATTCAATCGCAGCTGGGCGCTGGCGGGATGGGCGAGGTTTATCGCGCCCGCGATACCCGGCTTGATCGTGACGTAGCGATCAAGATCCTGCCAGAGTCGTTTGCCCGCGATGCCGACCGGTTGCGGCGCTTCGAGCAGGAAGCGCGGGCGGTGGCAGCCCTGAATCATCCTAATATTCTGGCAGTTTTCGACATCGGCCAGCAGGATGGTTCGCCATATCTTGTCTCTGAGCTTCTCGAAGGCGAAACCTTGCGGCACGAGCTCGAACGGGGTTCCTTTTCGCAACGCAAGACCATCGAGTACGGAGTGCAGATCGCGCAGGGATTGGCTGCCGCCCATGAAAAAGCCATCGTTCACCGCGATCTGAAGCCGGAGAACATCTTTGTCACCAAAGACGGGCGAATCAAAATTCTCGATTTCGGCTTGGCAAAGTTAGGGCAGAAGGCAAGTAATACGAGCGCAGAGTCGGACGGCGTCACCCTGACCGGTTCGCATACCCTCGCTGGTCTGGTCATGGGAACCGCGGGATACATGGCGCCGGAACAGGTGCGGGGAGAGGCAGTTGATCGGCGCACAGATATTTTTGCTTTTGGGACGGTCGTTTACGAGATGCTGTCTGGTCAGCGGGCCTTTCGCCACGAAACTCCCGCGGAGACGATGGCGGCGATTCTGAAGGAAGATCCGCCCGAGGTAGCGCAAACGTCGCATTCGATCTCGCCCGCTCTCGACCGCATAATGCGGCGCTGCCTCGAAAAAAATCCCGAACAGCGCTTCCAATCAGCGAGAGATCTGTCGTTTGCGCTGGCCGCTTTGTCCGGTACGGATTCGAGCGCCGCGGCAAGAGTCGGCTCAACGGCGCGCAAAACCCCGGTTTTGCTGATCGCTTCCATCGTATTGACAGCCGCGATTGCCGGCGCGGTCACCTGGTTGATCACGAGTCGTCCGTCGCCCGCAGTGCGCATGCGGTTCGCGATCCCGATTACAGGCGAGGTGAGCCACATGGCGCTTTCTGGGGACGGCTCCATGCTCGCCTTCGTGTCTCCTGATGAGAACTCGCAATTGCCAGTACTTTTCGTTCAAAGAATCGGTTCCTCAGAAGCTCGGCCCTTGTCGGGAACCGAAGGCGCCAGTTACCCGTTCTGGTCACCCGACGGCACCTTCATTGCCTTCTTCGCGAAGGGCAAGCTCCAAAAGACTTCTTTTGCTGGTGGGACTCCCCAATTCCTGGCCAGCGTTATGGCTGCGCGAGGGGGCAGCTGGGGTAACCGAGACGTGATTGTCTACGCCCCAGATGCAGGAGGTGAGTTGTGGCGGGTGAATGCCGATGGGACTGGCGCCAGACCGTTGACGAACCGTCTTGTTGAGAAAAACGAAGATACCCACAGGTGGCCGGTATTCCTACCGGATGGCGATCGGTTCTTATTCTGGGCGGGCAATTTTGGTGACATCAAAACCGAAGGCTCCAGTGGTATCTTCGTTAGCTCGCTAGATGCGAAAGACAAACGTCTTATCGTCCACTGTCATTCCAACTTTGGGATAACTGCAGGCCAGCTTGTTTACGCCAACGACACCCAACAACTTGTCAGCATGGCTTTCGACCCATCCAGCGCCAAGATTTCGGGAAGTGTAAATGTCCTAGCCGAGAGCGTCGGCTATCAACCTTCTGTTTATTGGGCTGCAGTAACTGCCGCGCGGAATGGGACTGTGGTTTACAACACCACGTCAGGGGCTACGAGGTCCGTGCTCACCTGGATGGATCGCTCGGGCAAAGAACTTGGACGGCTCGGTGCTCCCGCGGTCATGGCCAACCCAGCCATTTCGCCGGACGGCAGCCGCGTTGCTCTTGACATCAGTGATCGAAAAGCCAACGCCGTTGAAGTGTGGATAGAACGCGTCGACGGGTCTGCCACCACTCGTTTCACATTCGATGCATCCGAGGACGTCGTGCCCCTCTGGTCGCATGACGGGGCGAAAATCGCGTATCGCAAGAATGCTGCAACGGGCCCCCTTTTAGTGCTCAAGAAGGCCACAGGGTTGGAACCGGAAACTGATTTACTGGAAGTCCCGAACACTGATGATGCCATTCCGACCTCCTGGTCGGCCGACGACAAGCAGATCTTGTACATGTACATGCATGAAAGCAAGATGGGATCTGATTTCGCACTGATCTCAGGGGGTGGCGGTGGGAAGCCCTCGGCGTTTCTTCCTGGTCAAGGCCACAAGACCAACGGCCAGTTTTCTCCCGACGGAAAATGGCTGGCTTACGCCTCCGATGAATCGGGCGATTGGGAGGTTTACGTGACTACTTTTCCTGGAGCCGCGGGCAAATGGCAGGTCTCGCTTGGCGGTGGAACCGAGCCACGGTGGCGTGGAGACGGGAAGGAAATTTATTATCTAGGCCCGAACGGAATGATGACGGCGGTACCGGTGAGCACAATCGCAACGTTTTCGTCGGGGACACCTGTGCCTCTGTTCCAATTCCACGGCCGCGCACCGATCTCCTCGACGGACATGTTCAGCTACGACGTAACCAAGGACGGCAAGCGCTTCCTGGTAAACCGTTACGTGAAGCCCGACCACATCGCGCCGCTCTCGATTGTGCTGAACGTAGAAGCAAAATCCTCGAACTAGCAGCATTCTTGCATTCCCGAGGAATAAAGCCGAGCAAGCATTTTCGTTGGTGGCATGGATGGGCGATACGCAGTCGGCTGTGTCCCACGCTCGATGTTGCAAATGCACTTGCGCTATTTAATCGTCGTGGGTGAAGTCCGAAGGCTGCTACCAAAGGTGAAGCTTAGCCCCGACGTGGTACCGTAATCGCTGCCGGGGAGGTTGCCGGGCGGCCGATTGTCCCAATTACCATAGAACGAGATATTCCACGAGAGGTTGCCGACGATCTTGATGTAGTAGGTCGCGTTAGTAGAAAAATAGACGCGGCCAGGTTCGGAAAGAGCCGGGAGCAGAATGGCGTTAAGGTCGAGATTGGTCTTATTAAACTTGAAGAGTTTCACATCTGCATTGATCATGGCTGCGAGGACGTTTTGCGTGGCTATGGGGAAGACGGTTGGGGTATATACCGTGTTCTGCCAGGCTGGGCCACCAAGAACGGATATAGTTGTGCGGTTCGTGTTCTTCAAATAACGGCCGATGCCGCCCCCGAGCGTAGCTTGACGCTGGATGCCCTGCTCTGAGCTTTGCAGGAAACCACCAAAGCCGCCGTAGAAGTAATTGTTCCAGGGCAACAGATGAACCCCTCCGAGAGTCACTTGGTTGCGGGTGGACGTGGTCGTGCCGCTGGCTGTAGAGAGGTTCGAGGTTAGGCCGGCCTGGACCGCCCAGCGTTCTCTCGGGTACGCGGCTAGCCCGCTGACGCTGTATTGGACGGACTGGTTGCCCTTCGAGTAGATGGTCCCGAAGCCCAAGCCACCCGTGAATCGCTGGAAGAACTTCTCGGAGGTCACGGAAACATTAACAATGTCTGCACTGTCGAGGACGACGTTCTTCTCCGAGGTTTCTGCTACCTGAATCTGGATGGGGCGACCAGCGGGCGTCTCTGTGCTGTTGAGGATCCCTCGGTAAACCGACCCGTCACCCGTCTTCACAAGAAACAACTGCTTGCTCTCTAAGCGGGCCACCTGCGACCAATCGACGGAAAGGGTTTGGATGACGTAAGGAAGGCTGATGTAGAGCACTCCACCGTCCAGGCCTTTGATCTGACACGTCAAGTGATCGCCGTTCTTCATGATAATCACATCGGTGCTTTCTCGCGCGGACAGAGGCAGTGAAAGGAGCAAAGAAAGGCACAGGACGACGGCGCGGATGTTCATAGCAGCTTCCCTCCAGATAATGGTTCTGCTCCGGAACTTGGATTCGTATGATAATCGGCAAGCGCATCTTGGCTGGATAAGCGGCGCCAACCCTCTCAGCTCTGCTCCGCTAAAAAAAGAGAGTGAGTATCAGTCCGAATTGGTTTAGCTGCTGGTTCGGGCGCTCGCCGGTGATGTTCTGGTGTTCGTAATAGGGATCGAACTCGAAATGCTTTCGCACGAAAAATAGACAACTGGCATAGAGGGCTGTCGTGCTCCATTTCACTGGCTCTGGTAGAAGAGCTGCACTCAAGTACGGTGCCGGATGGTAGGAGCCGAGCTTAATTCTTCTTTCCAGTGTCACTCGACTAGGATAACGCCAGGTGAATGGGTTGTTGGACCAATCCAGATCTGCGCGGTCACGCCCATTTTGTGTGCAGGTTCGGGGTACAGCGCACACGTGTGCAAGCCACGCCTTTGGCGTCATGATGTGCTTACCTTCTGCGGCCGCGCCAAAGGCTACGGCCGTGGCACGGAGGAGCTACTGGTATTACCAGGTGTTCTAGTTGAAGCGAATACCCAAATCGGCCATCTGGTCGCTGGTTCAGTGAATGCTCAGGCGGCTTCCCATCTGGTTCGCCGTAAGATAAGCACACGCCACCGGTAGTTGTGCAGATCTTTCCTCTCCCCGGCGTACGCCCAACCCCAGCGGCGCGCACCCGTCTCCCCCGTCACATGCACAATGAAGCCTAGTGTTTGTTTTCCTGCAATCAGGGGGAATCAAGAGCTCACAGGTGCTGATAGTTCGAGTTCTCAGTGGCAACGCTCAATTGCTTACTGATACCGTCGATATTCATACCTGAGATGTGGTTCGTCCCATCCGGCAGGCGACTGAATCGGACTGTTAGGTTCATCGCATCCTTCGGGTCGTCCATGTAGGAAGCAACTTGAACGCTAAGCAACTCCTTCTGCGCTTTGTCAAATACCAGGGTCATCGAATCCTGAGGTTTCAGATAGTTGTGGATGACCAGTTGGAGCTGATTGGGATTGCCGGCTGCGGTACCCAAGCTGATGTTTCCCTTTTCATAGGCCTGCTCGAGCAGCTCTCTATCCGGTGGTACATACTGCTGCGCCAACTCCTTCATCTGGTCGGCATACTCTTTGTACTCTTCCTTCTTCTTCTCGACCACGTGCTCTTTCAGGCGGTGGCCACCTTGCTGCGGAGCGGCGGCCTCCGTCGGGTCGAGCGAGGTCTTTTGCTGCTTGCCGTCGGGTCCGAGGCGCACCTGGAAGTGCTCTTGTTTTTTCTGCTCCCCTTTAAGGCTAATGGTGACTTGCTCCTGCCAAGTGTATTGCGCCAGCGCTTGCTTGTTCCGCGCGGACGCTTCCTTGATCTCGGCCACTTTCTGCTGCAACTCTGGATTTTGCGCGCCGGCCAGCGTGGTGAGGCAGGCAACGGCGAGGAATACCAACGAGACCAGGAACGTAACCCGGCAAGCTGTAACGGTTCTATTTTTCATCGCAATCCTCCATCGCAGACTGTGCGGAAATTGTGGCGCTCTATTTCTCTTTGGGCGGAAAGTCCTTCAGTCGCTTCTGCATGGCCTTGTTCAGGTTCTTCTGGTTCTTTTCCTGGTTCGAACTGGGGTCAATCGTCTTGGTCGCCTGTCCCGTCCAGACAAGCTGCTTCGTCGCCGGGTCATACATATCGACGACCAAAGTCCCGACGTTGATGGTCGAACTCGTCGCGGATCCCATTCCACCCCAACGCACGCCGCCACCCATCCCGTATGCGTTCCACTGCTTTTCCTGATCGAC
>Ga0187768_1000219_pt1 | contig 13424 bp, 12 predicted proteins | sample 0216_QUI02_MP10__3_FD_148678 | JGI IMG/M metagenome (GOLD analysis project Ga0187768, IMG submission 148678) | Tropical peat soil microbial communities from peatlands in Department of Meta, Colombia - 0216_QUI02_MP10_20_MG | ecosystem: Environmental > Terrestrial > Soil > Wetlands > Peat ...
CGCCGCTGCTGCTGGCGGTCGGGGGCGAACCGTTCGAGTATCCGCATCCCGGATGGGGCGACACGGTGCATCTCATCGGCGCTTGCGCGTTCGAACCCACACCCGCGACGCCGCCCGAGTGGCTGGCTGCCATCGACCGGCCGATCGTATTGGTCAGCACGTCCTCGATCAAGCAGGCCGACGCCATCCTCGGGTGGACCGCGCTGGAGGCGCTGGCCGACGAGCCAGTCCATGTCGTAGCGACGTTCCCGGCCGGAGTGCCTCCCAACCTGCCGCGGGCGGCCAATGCGACCGTGTGTCAATTCGCCCCGCACGGCGTGGCGCTTGAGCGCGCCGTCTGCGCTATCACCCACGGCGGCATGGGCACCACAGTCAAAGCGCTCGACCGCGGTGTACCGGTCTGCGTCGTGCCGTTCGCCCGCGATCAGGCGGAAGTCGCCCGGCGGGTGCAGGTGGCCCGCTGCGGCACTCGGCTGCCGGCGAAGAAGCTCACTGCCGCAAGGCTACTGGCAAAAGTGCGCACGGCGATGACGATGACGGAGGGCGCACGACGGGTGGCGGCCGGTTTCGCCGCGACCGGCGGCGTCACCCGAGGAGCCGACTTGATCGAGCAACAGTTGCTCGGTCAGGCACCCGAGAACTTCGCGCAGTAGCCGAAAGAGCAAAAATGGAACCGCCAAACGTCAAGAGCCTCGTTGTGATGCGCTTTCGCGGTTGCGTTTGAACGCGAACACGACCCACGAGGCAGCGGCCGCGAGGAAGGCAAGGGTCTGCGCGACGCCTGTACCGTCAGAAGGATAGAGGACACCGTCGGCGTAGCGGTCAATGAACCCGCCCGCCGGTAACGGGTCCATCTCGGCTCGAGTGCGTGCCCACTGTTCCAACGACGTCAGCGGGCATGGGAAATGCAGCCTCACAACGCCGACGCCCCAGACCACGGTCGGGACATGCAGCAGGATGGTTCGCGGCCAGCGCAGCGCCAAAAATCCGCCACTGGGCAGGTAAATCAGGTAGGCGAAGTGGGTGCCGACTGTCAGCACGACGACGGCGAAATACATTCTCTTCATCGCTGTTTGGAGCACCTGTACTGCGGCACCTCCATGCTCTGACGGCTGGCACCTGGGACTGCCTGCAAGCGTCCGACATCAAGAGCCTACTTCGATACGTGCCCCTGACGCTGTTAGCCGAAGCTTTACGGACGCCGATGGCCCGGCTCCCCGGCCCGCAACTGGTAGCGGCGTTCGGCGTAGGTGAGGTCGTCTCGCCATAACCGGTTGGCGGCGTAGCGCATCAGCGGTGTGATGAGTGCAGCCGCGCGGCGCGCCCGCAGGAATCCGGGGCGCTCAGAGCGCGCGATGGTGGCTTCGATCACCACGGTGCGGGGGCGGCCTTCGGAATCGGAACCGATTGGGGTGGCGTGTGTTTCGACGACGCTGCCGGTTCCTTCGCCGTCGACGATGCGCATCACGATGGTGCGGGCTTCCGGGCTGGTGAATTCGGCGATGACGGGGACACCTAAGCGGCCGATCCGGAAGGTCACGGCGACCAAAAACCGGTCGGCCTGTTCCGTCGGGGTCTCCAGCACCTGAAGCCTGGTGAAGGAGTACGGGTGAAACCACGCGCCGTGCCACGGGTCGAGCCGGTTGGCGATGATGTCGCATGGCTCGCAGACACCGACCATGCGGCTGACCGCATGCAGGTTGTCGCCGGTCGGTCTGTCCATGATGACCGGCTCGTCGAACGGAGCTTCGCCGCCGGCGTGGTCGAGCCGCACCCACGCCAGCACCCCGTCGTCGTGGCTGGGCAATGGCTTCCAGCCGAATTCGCACCGGCTTCCGTCGAGGGTCAATCCGTGCCATCGGCAGATCAGGGCACCTCCGTGAACAATGCCGGTGGCAAGGTCCGCGCCGAGGTGGGGGCAACTGCGCGGGCCGACGCGTAATCGCTGCTGCCGGTCGCGCCAGGCGACGAGTTCGACGCCGGCGACGCGGGCGCCGTAAGGGCGGTCGGTGCGGATTTCGCGGCTCGCGGCGAACACGAACCAGTTGCCGGTGGGTCTTTGTTGGGAGCGGTTCAGCGCGGCGTCGATGATGGACGGCTGCGCGTCGCGATATGTCGGACGCTGCACTGTCCACGATCGTGGCGGGATGACTTGCAGTGGCCAGCTTTTCGGCCATCGTCGCCATAGGTGGTCACCGATGCTCATCGCCGGCGCCGCCGTTCTCGGGTGGCCAGCGACCGCAGCAGCGCCGACCGGCCCCGGTTGGGGACGGTGTGCAGCGCGTGGCCGGTAAGTCCCCACTGCGTCAACAATTGGTTGGCCGCCGACCAGCCGGTGGTGGCGGCGCGTTCCATCAACGCCACCGGTAGGTCGATGCGGACCCCGTCGCCGGCGAGGACCAGGCCGGGCTGCGGGGTAATCACCCCTGGCCGGTAGGCGTGCGCGCCCGGCTCGAACAACGGGCAGTCGCTTCGATGAAGGACGCGCTCAGAAAGAACGTGGGCCGGCGCCGTTTCCGGATAGAGCTCATGCAGCTGCCGCACCATGGCTTCGCGGGGAAGCGGGGATTGCAGTGCATAGGCGTGCAATTCGATAACGGAGCCGCCGTGGCGGGCGGCCCATTGGGCTGCTTCGCGTTCATAGCGCTGCAGCACACTGATGTTGTCCAGCGGCTTATGACCTGCCGTGCCGAGGAACGCGGACCGGCCGGCAGTGACTGGCCGGTCAAGCCATAGCCGCTGGACCGCGAACGGCGGTGCGGTGCGCAGCCGGTGTACGCGGGCGCGCCACGGCTGGTCGCCGAGGCCGGCGGAGCCGGCCACGATGTGTTGCAGGCCGGCCACGTCGGTGGCCAGCACGACGGCGTCGGTGTCGAAATGTTCGCCTGAATCCGTATGTACCCGAAACGCTTTGGCCGAGCTGGTATCGATAGACAGCACCGTGCGACCGAGCTGGAATCGCACACCGTGGCCGGTCAAGTAATCCCGCAATGGATTCCACAGGCTCACGTCGAAGTTCGCGTTGGGCACGTCGAAGATAAGGCCCTCGTTGGAGCCGAGGAAGTAGATGTGGAACATGGTGGCCAGTTCGGCGGCCGACAGCTGTGCCGGGTCGGCGAAGAAGCTGCGCGAGAACACCTCGAACGCGAGATGGCGCGCGGTGTCCGGGAAGTTGATGCTTTTCAGGAACGTGTCGGCGTCGATGTGGTCGAGCCCGTCGTAGATCTCGGGTACCGACACCGCGGCCAGCGGCGCGGCGGCGCGCGCGTCGAGGCGCGCGAGGTCGCGAAGCCGAAAAGTCGTGCTGCGCAACGCGAAAGCGAGCGCGTTCCACGGCGGGGTGCGGGGCAGGCCGCGGAAGCTGTCGCGCCGGCCGGCACCGTCGACGAGCGGATAGTCGTCCACCGGCGTCAGCATGGACAGCTGCGGGTCGACGCGGCGGAGCAGCGAGCGCAGGTTGTAGTACTGGCGGAAGAACGCGTGAAAGCCGCGATTCATCGCGATGTCGGTGCCGTCGTGGTGTTCGGTCCAGCCACCCACCCGCCCGCCGAGGTAGTGCTCGCGTTCGATGACGTCGACGCTGACTCCGCGTTCGGCCAGGCCCGCCGCGGCTGTCAGCCCCGCGATGCCGGCGCCCACGACGACCGCGTGGGGGCGGGTTGGCAGCGCGTCGGCGTTGGCCAGCCCGGGCGGCGCCGGGTGGGTGTGGCGGTGGCGATCGGTCATCGTGGCGCGTCCCCGAGGAAGGTGTGGACGACGTTGACTTCCCAGCCGGGCATGGTTTCGCTGTGCACTGCGGTGAACCCAGCCTCGCGCAGCCGGGACCGGAACCGGGCTGCGCCATCGAACGTCAGGACGCTGCGCCACAGGTGTCGGTACAGCGTGGTATCGCGGGTGTGCCACCAGCCGGCGGGGATGATGATGCCCCAGCACACCGCGTGCCACACTAGCGTGGCGGCGCGGGAGTCGCGCACCGAGTACTCGTGCACCGCGAGGGTGCCGCCGGGCCGCAACAGCGTGCGGAAGGCTCGCAGTTGGCTGTCGGGGTTGGCCAGATTTCGCACCAGATAGGCGGCCAGGATACCGTCGAATGGTCCGGTGATGCCGTGCTCGGCGAGCTCTTCGACCGGGGCGTGCACGAACCGCACCGATGTCGGCCACGGTTTTGCCTGTGCCGCGTCCAGCATTCCGCGCGATGCGTCGACGGCGATGATCTCGGCTTCGGGGGCGACGGTCAGCAGCGCGGCCGTCGACGCGCCGGTGCCGCAGCCGGCGTCGAGCAGCCGCAGGCCGCGGCCCTGGCCGGGTAGCCGCAGGCGGCGCGCGGTGAGCCGTAGATTCGCGTGGTAACCGGGGTTGGCGCCGACCATCCGGTCGTATGCGGCCGCGCCGGCATCGAACGCGGCCGGCACGTCACGGCGGGGCAGTCCCGCGTCACCGATGTTCACGGTGGCGTTCCCAGAGCAGCAGCACGGCGGTGACCAGCGCGAAGCCGAACAGGAAGTCCTCGACCGGGATGTCGAACGGGAACCTCAAGCCGCTGGTCTGCCGCTCGTTATAGAGGACGATCGGGGCGCTGCGTTGGGTCAGCCAGCCGTCGACCGGGATTTGGAAACCGAGCACGATCAGCATCGACAACCAGTAGGCGGGCCGGCGGAACAGCCCGGTGCGCAGCACCGCGAACTCGAGGGTGCAGACGACCAACACCGCCAACACAGCGGGCACGGTGTAGCCGAGGCCGTTCATCGGCGGTTGACCCGATCCAGGATCGCGGTGACCGCGCTGTAGGTGAGCAGCGCACACAGCGGAATCACGACGAAGAACAACACCTCCTCGATCGGCACCCGAAACGGGATCTCCAGACCGGTGACATAGTCGCGGTTGTAGGTCCACACGTGCGCGGCGACTGCCACCTCATCCCAGAGCAGAAACACCACGGCGACGGGCAGCACCGACCTGGCCGTACGCCACGGCTGGCGGTAGACGCCGGCGCCGAACATCTCCAGGGGCGCGGTGATTGCCAGGCATGCAGCGAGGACGATCAGGTATTGCCAATGGTCCATCAGGTCGCACCGCGCTTACGGCGGTCGGATCCGGACCTGCGCACGCGCCAGGAGCGGATCAGCCCGGCGCCGGCGACCTGCAGTCGTCGTGTGGTGCCGACGGTGGCGCGATGGCCGAAGACGGCGAAGTCGCTGTCTTCGATGCGGTCCAGGATCTCCGAGTACAGCGTCGCTGCGGTTGCCACGCATGGCCGGGAACGCCGCGCCAGCAACGCTATTCCGTCGGTGGCGAACCGGTAGACCTCTCGAGTGGTGTCGTGCTGAGCGGCCAGGGCACGCCGAACCCGGCTATCCGTGCGGCGATGAGTGTGACACCACATGAGCACGTCCCGATCGACGCCGTAGGTGGCCAGTTCATCGGCGGGCAGATAGATCCGATGCCGCATCAGGTCTTCGTCGACGTCCCGCAAAAAATTGGTCAGCTGAAACGCCCTGCCGAGTGCTGCGGCATAAGTTGCGGCCTCGTCCGGCGAGCCGGCGGTTCCCAGTATCGGAAGCAGTTGCAACCCAATCGCTTCCGCCGAGCCGCGCATGTAGAGGTTGAGCGCGTCGCGGTTGGGATAGTCGGTGACACTGAGATCCATCCGCATCGACGTCAGGAAGTCGGCGAATAGCTCGGGCGCGATGCCGTACCGGTGTGCGGTGTGGCTGACTGCCGCAAGCACGGGGTCGTCGGGGTGCTCGCCGTCGGCGAAGAAGCTGTCAGACAGGCTCCGCAGTCGTTCCGCCCGGGTAGTGGTGTCCAAGCTGGGGTTGAGCTCGTCGAGGATGTCGTCGGCGTGGCGGGCGAAACCGTACAGCGCATGCACCGCCGGACGTTGATCCGGTGCGAGCAACCGGGTCGCCAGGAAGAACGTGCGGCCGTGCGCGGCGTTGATTTCGCGGCAGCGCCGATATGCGTCGCGCAGGCGCGGATCGTCGATCCCGGCGGCGTCTAACTCGGTACGGATCACGGCACCTGCGCTTTCAGGTCGAGGCTCTTCGCTGACTGCCCGGTGATGCGGTCGGCGGCCAGCCGCCCGGAGATCAGCGCGGTCGGCACACCCACCCCGGGCACGGTGGATCCTCCGGCCAGCACCGCGTTGTCGACACCACGCACGGTGTTGGCCGGGCGGAACGGCCCGGTCTGGGCGAAGGTGTGGGCGAGCGAAAACGGTGTGCCGGCCAGCATCCCCTGGCGCGCCCAGTCGGCGGGGTTGACGACGCGCAGCACTTGCGCGTCATCGCGTAGCTCGGGCAGCAGCCGGTCCTGCACGGTGTCGATGAGCGTGTCGGCATAGCCGTCACCGGCGCGGGCCCAGTCGATCGCGGCGCGGGACAGGTTGGGCGCCGGCGCCAGCACATACAGCAGGTCACGGCCGGCGGGGGCCAGGCTGGGGTCGCTGGCCGTCGGCCTGCTGACAAGCAAAGACGGGTCCCGCATGAGCCGGCCGTCGCCGATGATGTCGGTAAACGTCTGCTCCCACGCCGTGCCGAACGAAATGGTGTGATGGGCCATCGCCGAGGGCACGCTGCGGCATCCCAAGTGAACTACGACCGCGGACGGTGCCGGCCGCAACGGCCACATGCGACGCGGTTTACGACCTAGCAATTGGTAGGTCTGGTGCAGTTCGGTGGTCAACACGACCGCGTCGCAGGCGATGCGCTGACCTTGGTCCGTGCATACCGCGGTGATGCGGCCGTTGGCGACGTCCAGGCCGGTGACCGTCGAGCCGTAATGAAACCGCACTCCGGCGTCGACCGCCGCGGCGGCCAATGCGTCCGGCAGTGCCCGCATCCCGCCGCGCGGGAAAAACACGCCCGAGATCGTGTCCATATAGGCGATTACCGCGTAGACCGCCAGAGCGTGGGATGGCGGCACCCCGGCGTAAAGCGACTGGAAGGTGAACACCCGCCGCAACCGCGAATCGGTGATGTAGCGCCTGACCATCGCGTCCCATCTGCGGAATCCGCCGATCGCCGCAAGCCGCGCCAGCTGCACGTTCAGCAGCGAGAGCGGGGAATCGAAGTTCGCCGCGATGAACCCGTCGAATTCGGTGCGGTACAGCTGGGTCAACCAATTACGCAGTCGCCGATAGCCCGCAGCCTGCGCGGTGCCCGCGAAGTCCTGGATCGCCGCGGCCATCCGATCAGGGTCGCTGTGGACGTCGAGCGTGCTGCCGTCGGCGAACACGGCGCGGTAGGCCGGATCCACCGGCAGCAGGTCTAGACGGCTAAACCGAGCAAGACCGACCGCGGCGAACACGTCATCGATAACGTCGGGCATCGTGAGCACCGTCGGCCCGGTGTCGAGCCGATAGCCGTCGATGTCCGCGCGGCCGGCCCGCCCGCCCGGCCAGGCCTCACGTTCCACCACCGTGATGGCACGTCCGCGACCGGCCAGATGCAGTGCCGCCGATAGCCCGGCCAGGCCGGCGCCGACCACGACGATGTGGTCGCCACGCCCGCGAACGGTCCGCATCACCGAGCTCTTCTCGGGCTCACCCGGCTCATGCGGCGCGCTTCGTGCACACGGCGGCCATGTTGGCCAGCGCCGCCCGCACCGATTCGTCGATCCGGATTTCGCCGAGTTCGTTTCGCGCCGACTTCGCCCGGTCGGTGATCATGTCTTCGACCAGCTGCGCGGCTCCCGTCGCGATGATCAGCATCCGCCACCGGTCGAGCGCGCTGTCATCGAGGTGCTCGCTGTTCATCAGTTCGGTGAGCTGACGGCGGGTCGGCGCGTCCGCCATCTGGTGTGCGGCCACAACCACGCTGGTGGCCTTGCGTTCGATCAGGTCTCCACCACTGGGCTTGCCGGTCACTGCAGGCGACCCGAAGACGCCCAGCAGGTCGTCACGCAGCTGGAATGCCTCCCCGACGGCGGCGCCGTAGCGGCCGAGCCGCGACACGGTGTGATCACCGCAACCGGCCATGGCCGCGCCGATTTCAAGGGGCCGACGCACCGTGTAGTTACCTGACTTGCGGCGCGCCACTTCCAGCACGGCGCCCATCGACGGCAGGTCCCGGACATCGGTTGCGATATCGGCGAACTGGCCCACCGCAAGCTCGGTGCGCATGGCATCGTAGCGCGGCCACGCCTGCTGCAGACGGGGGTGCTCGACACCACTCTCGCGCAGCATCTGCTCCGACCAGATCAGGCACAGGTCTGCGAGCAGGGTTGCGGCTGACTCACCGAACCGGCGTGCCGAGCCGGACAACTTGCGTTCACGGTGCCAACGGGCGAATTGGATGTGCGCGGCCGGCCGGCCTCTACGCGACGCCGAAGCATCCATCACGTCGTCTTGCAAGAGAGCGAACACATGCAGCAGCTCGAAACTGGCGGCCGCCCGTAAGGCCGCATCGGTCGGCGCCGCGCCACACAGCCAACCGAGGCACATGAAGGTCGACCGTAGGCACTTGCCACCGATGACGAAGTCCATCAGGATGTCGGCGGCCACGTCGACACCGGCGGCAGCCAACTCGGCGGCGCATTGCGCGGCGACGAACTCGGCGACATTGGTGAGCACCGCTCGCCGCAGACCTATCCGCCAAGTTTCAAATCCGTCGGCAGCGTCCGGTATCGCCGCGAGTTCCACGACAAGCATTGACGAGCGTGCGTCGGTGTGCCCGTTGGCGCCCGGTTCGGACGCCTGAGCCGTCTGCGCGAACGAGTCGAAACTCACCTGCTCATCGTCTCTGACGCCGCAACCGATCGCGGGCGGTGTTGGTGACTCGCAGCGCGCCCGAAGGCCCGGGCTCAGCCTGCCCCGGGTGGACCAGCCCGCAGCGGGCTTCTCAGACTCCATGCTTCGGCAGCATATCCGCAACTTGCCGTTCCATTCAAATTCTTAACATTTAATCTATTGAAATTGTCCCGTGCGGCGCCGTGAGCTCCTTGATTATGCCGCGGCGCGCCCGAGCACATGACGTAGAGTCTGGCCCAGGTCAGGATGGCGGAATCGGTGACCGGCTTGTTGCAGCTTGGCGGGGATCACACGTTGACTGGCGCACGCGAGTTCGCGGGCGCCCTGGCCACCGAGGAGCAGCCGCGGCCCCAATGGAGGCACCGGCAGCACCGCTGGGCGGTGCAGGACGTGCGCGAGCGTGCGGGTGTAGTCGACGTTGCGAACCGGTTCTGGCGCGACCGCATTCACCGGTCCGGACAGGGCGGTGTCCCACAGCCCGCGGTGGTAGATGTCGATGAGGTCGTCGATCCCGATCCAGGACAGCCATTGCCGGCCATTGCCGATCCGGCCGCCGAGGCCGGCGCTGAACAGCGGTCGTAGCAGGCGAAGAGTGCCGCCGCGGGGAGATTGCACGATACCGGTGCGCACCAGCACGACCCGTACGCCTGCCCGCTCCGCCGGCGCTGTCGTCTGCTCCCACTCGGCCACGACGTCGGCGAGAAACCCATCCCCGCGACTGCTGTCCTCGGTCAGGACCTCGTCGCCGCGGTCGTAGCCGTAATAGCCGATCGCTGAGGCGGATATCAGCACGCCCGGTCCGTCTGGCATCCGCGCGACGAGTTCAGCTAACCGGCGGGTGGGACCGATTCGACTGTCGCGGATCGCGCGTCGGTGCGCGTCGGTGAACCGGCCCGCGATCGAGGCGCCCGCCAAATGGATCACCGCGTCGACACCGGCGAGCAGATCCGGATCGGGATCGGCCGGGTTCCACTGTCGCTCGTTCGCGTCAGCCGCGGCATGACGCACAAGCCGGATGACCCGATGTCCGCCAGTGCTGAGGAAGGCGGTCAACGCCGACCCGACCAGGCCCGAAGATCCCGTCACCGCCACGGTTGCCTCCCGCAGCCGGTGCTCGGCCGCCCGCTTGTGCGCGGCGAGGTCATCGGCCAACTGGCGGTGCCGATAGGCGAACAGCGGGCGCAACGCCTGCGCGGGCACCGGTGTCTCAACCCGGTCGACCACCCGGGTGCGGTCGCCGCCGACATCTTCGAATTGGTGAATATGCCGCCATCGCAACACAATTCGCGCCGGCAGCGAAGCCAGTCCAGCTGCGCCGATCGTGTCGACGAAACGCCGCGGCGGATCGTAGCCGTCCGCCTGGTGCTCGGCCACCCAGCGAAGCCCACCGGGCAGCGCGAGCTCGGCGCGGCCATTCTCCAGCGAGGATGCCTCGGCGACAACCCGCATCGGTTGCCACGGCGGCGACAGTCGGGCGAACGCGCCCGGTCGAGCATGCCAGGCGAAGACTTCACCCCGCGCGGCGTCGATCACGCTCGAGTAGACCAGTCCCATTGCTCGACCGTACCGATGCCACCGGTCGGCCGCGGGTGACATCGACCTCGACGGCGGATGAGGTCTCTACCGGTCGGGCAGCGCGTGCTCGACGATGGGCAGCCGCGCCAGCGACTGCCGTTCGCGGCGCTTGGCCGCCAGGTAGACCTGCGCGGTCTGCTCGGCCACAGTGTGCCAGTCGAAGTCGGAGGTGATGCGTCGGCGCGCGGCCCGGGCGCGGCGCTGCGCGGCGTCCGGATTGTCGAGCACCGCGCGTACCGCCGCGGCCAGCCGTGTCACGTCGCGGGGCGGGCAGGAGAGCCCGGTCTGCCCGTTGATCACCGCCTCACCCAGACCGCCGATGTTCGACGTCACCAGCGGGGCGCCGGCCGCGGCGGCCTCGAGCGCCGCGAGCCCGAACGGCTCGTAGTGGCTGGGCAGCACGGCGGCGTCGGCGCGATGGAGAAGGCGCAGCAACTCCGCATGGTCGACCCGCCCGACGAAGCTCGTCGCCTTGAGCACCCGGTGTTTGCGGGCCTCTTCGACGAGCCAGTCCTGCTGTGTGCCGTCGCCGGCGATGGTCAAGGTGGTGCCAGGGTGGGTGCGGCGGATTCGCGGCAACGCGGCGATGACGTCGTGCACGCCCTTCTCGTACTCCAGCCGACCCACGTAGAGCAGTTTGGGCGGCCCGGTGCGAGGGCGGCGAGCGGCGAACGGCCAGCGCGCCGCGTCGATTCCGTTGCGGATCACGGTGATCTCGGCCAGACCGGGGCCGAACAGCTCGGTGATCTCGTCGCGCATCGACGCCGAACAGGTGATGAGCGAGTCGGATTCACGGACCAGCCATGATTCGATCGCGTGCACTTGGCGGCTCAGGGCGCCGTAAACCCAGCCGGAATGTCGGCCGGCTTCGGTGGCGTGAATGGTGGAAACCATTGGCACGTCGTAGAATTCGGCGAGCCCAATGGCGGGGTGTGCTACCAGCCAGTCGTGTGCGTGCACGACGTCGGGGCGCCAGGCCCGGTTGCTGCGCGGTTTCTTCAGGGACAGCCCGCCGCGAATCATGGCGTGGCCCATGGCCAGCGTCCAGGCCATCATGTCGGCACCGAAGGTGAACTCGTGCGGGTCCTGTGCGGCGGCGATCACCCGCACACCCTCGCTGATTTCATCTGAGGACGGGTGCGTGCTGGGATCGGTGCCCGAGGGGCGGCGGGACAGAACGACGACGTCGTGACCGGCCGCGGCCAGCGCGGTCGACAGGTGATGGACGTGCCGGCCGAGCCCGCCGATCACCACCGGTGGGTACTCCCACGACACCATCAGGATCTTCACGCGCGGTCCCACCCCCGACCCGCACGCTCTCGCCAGCAAACCATCATCGCGGCAGCCTTCGAGCGTCCAGGGCGCCGAACAGCCCGTCGGCGCGGTTCCAGCCGGCGGCCAGCCGCTGCGCGACCTCGCGTCGGCCCGACGCCAGCGCACCGGCGATCTCCCGGGTGGCGTGCGCGTGCAGGTGGGCACGGTAACGGGCGTAGTCCGCGGCGGAATCCTTGCTCACCATGAACGGCCAGTCGCTGGACACGGTCAGCAGAGTCTCCCGCAGGATCTGGTCGGCGATCTGATCGCGGGGGATGGGGCGATCCAATGACGCCGTCTGCGCCAGTGCCTTGTCGACGGTGGTCAGCGCGGTGTCGACCACTTCGGCGTTGAGCCGGACCAGATCGGCCACCTTGTCACCGGTCCACACCCGCCAGTCCTTGCCGGAACCCCAAGAGCTGGGTGGCAATTCGACCGGGGCGCCGACGAATCCGTTGGCGATCGCGTCGCTCAGCGTGCCGACTCGCATCCCGGCGGCGGGTAGGGCCCGCAATACCCGCTCCAGCCACATTGGACCTTCGTACCACCAGTGGCCGAACAGTTCGGTGTCGAAGGCCGCGACCACGTGAGCCGGCCGCCCGATGCGCTCGGACTCGGTGAGCAACCGGTTGCGGACCACGTCGACGAAGTCGGCGACGTGCACGTCGACTGCCCGCTCGGCGCGCTCAGGATCGTAGGGCGCCTTGGCATCTGACGGCACGTTGCGGCCGGTGACGCGGGCCGGCTTCAGACCTGTGCGGTGGTCGTAGGTGTGGAAATCGCGGTAGGCGGCATGCCCCGGGTAGCCAGATTTCGGCGACCACACCCGGTAGCTGACCTGTAAATCGCGTCCGAACGCGACCACATCGGTGTCGCCGACCGGGCGGCCCAGCGCGGTGTCGCCGTGCAGCGACGGGCCGTCGACCATGAAGTGAGAAACCCCGGCGGCGGCGTAGTCGTGTTCCATGCCCGGGGCGTAGGCGCATTCGGGCGCCCAGATCCCGGTGGGGCTGTGGCCCAACCGTAACCGGGTATCGGCCAGCCCTTCGCGCAATGCGAACTCGCGCAGCCGCGGATGCAGTAGTGGTTGGAACGGGTGGGCCAACGGGCCGCCGAGCAGTTCCACCGTGCCGGCGTCGATCAGGCCGCGCAGCAGCGGGCTGCCGCCATGCCGCCACCGGGTGGCGAAGTCGTCGAGCGCCCGATCTGTCTCCACGCATTCGCGAATCCCAAAGGCCCGTAAAGCTTCCGGTGAACACGCCGTCGCCGGCTCCGACGGATAACCCGGCCGCAGGCTGGCGGCCGCTGCTGCGCGCAGCCGCCAGTTGCCCAGCCAGTGGTACATGCCGTCGAGGCAGTACGGGTCGTCGAGCTGGGCGGTCACCACCGGCGTCATCCCGAGCGTGACCATACCGTGTCGATCCTCATCAGCCAGGGTGCGCAGCACCCGCAGCAGCGGAAGGTAGGCCGCCGACCATGATTGGTAGAGCCACTCCTCGCCGACGGGCCAGCGGCCGTGGTGGGCCAGCCAGGGCAGGTGAGTATGCAGCACCAGGGTGAACAGACCCGGCACCCGGTCCCCGGCGCTCACGGGCGCACCGCGATCGCGACCAGATCCAGGCTGTCATTGATGTCCCGGATATCCCCGCTTTCGTCGTGTAGATCCCCGACGTCGACGATGTCGAAGTCGGCGGTGGTGACCGCCGTGACATCGGCCAGCAACTCGGCGGGCCACGGCGCGTCGGCCACCGCGCGCGCGACCTGCGCGTCGACGATGGAGCCACCG
>Ga0187768_1000232_pt1 | contig 12969 bp, 13 predicted proteins | sample 0216_QUI02_MP10__3_FD_148678 | JGI IMG/M metagenome (GOLD analysis project Ga0187768, IMG submission 148678) | Tropical peat soil microbial communities from peatlands in Department of Meta, Colombia - 0216_QUI02_MP10_20_MG | ecosystem: Environmental > Terrestrial > Soil > Wetlands > Peat ...
GCTGCACGCGCTCGTCACCTCGCCCGAAGGCGGCGACAGTCTGTTCGCGGACGGCTTCGCGCTCGCCGCGCACCTGCGCGAGAGCGCACCCGAGGCCTTCAGGCTCCTCACGACCACGGCGGTGCCGTTCCACTACGCTTCCGCCGATGCGGAGCTCTACGCGGCGCGGCCGCTGATCCGGCTCTCGTGCGAAGGCGAGGTGGCGGCGGTCCACTACAACAACCGCTCGATCCGGGTTGCGGCACACAGCCCGCCGCAGTTCTATGCGGCGTACCGGCGTTTCGCCGCGCTGCTGCGCGAGCCGCGCTTCCAGCTGCGACTCAAGCTCACCGACGGCGATCTGGTCGTGTTCGACAATCAGCGGGTGCTGCACGGCCGCACCGCGTTCACCTCGGCGAAGCACCCGCGGCACCTGCAGGGCTGCTACCTGACGCGCGACAGCGTGTTCAGCGAAGCGGGCCTGCTGCGGCGCAAGCTGGCGGAGCGTACGTGAGCGTCGCCGACGAGATCCTGGCGCTCTACGGGGCACGCGGCGCCGGCGCGTACTTCGGCGAACGCGTGTCGATGACCGAGCACGGCTTGCAGGCGGCGTGGTTCGCGCAGCTGGAAGGCGCCCCCGAGCCGCTCATCGTCGCGGCGCTGCTGCACGACGTCGGGCACCTCCTCGAGGCGGTGCCGGAAGATCTCGCCGACTGGACCTCCGATGCGCGCCACGAGGAGACCGGCGCGCGCTGGCTGGCCGGGCGTTTCGGCCCCGAGGTCAGTGAGCCGGTGCGTCTGCACGTGCCGGCGAAGCGCTACCTGTTGGCGACCGATGCCGCCTACTTCCGCCAACTGAGCTCCGCGTCGGTCCATACGCTGAAACTTCAGGGCGGCCCGATGTCGATCGAGGAGACACGCGCGTTCGAGCGCGAGCCGTACTACCGCGAGGCGGTGCGCGTGCGGCACTGGGACGATCAGGGCAAGGTGGCGGGCCTCGAGGTTCCGCCCCTCGAGTCCTACCTCGGCATGCTGAACTCGGCGGTGCGCGCACGCTGACATCCATGGACATCTCAGCAGACAGGACTCCCTACACCCCCTCGACCGGCGCCCGCCGCGTGCACGACGCGCCGCTCGTCGCGGCGACCTGCGCGAGCCTCGAGGGTTACGGGCTGCTGGTGGATGAGCCGCAGACTTTTCCCATCGAGATCGTGCGATGGCCGGCGCAGGGCTGGCGCGCGGTCGATCCCGGGAGCGGCGACCAGGGCGGCGTGACCGAAGGATTGTTCGAGTTCCGCTGGAAGGGCGAGACGCTCTACGCCCGCAACCACGCGGTGGGCGACAGCTACCTCTTCGGCTGGAGCACCTGGCCGGAGCAGGCGGCGAGCTCGGGCGGCCGCGCGCGCGAGCGCGCCCTCATCTGGCGCGCCAACTATCACCCTGACGGCGGTCAGCTCTTCTATCCGCTCGCCGGCCAGAGCTTCGTCGTGCCGCTCGCGCTGCCGGGCGACGATGTGACGCCGGAATCCTTCGTCGCCTTCTGGTGCGACGGCCGCCGGGCGCTTTATCTCCATCCGAACGTCTGGCACGGCGCGGTCGTACCGCATGAGGATGAGGCGCGGTTTCTCGACCGCCAGGGACGCGTGCACGCGCGCGTCTCGGTGGACTTCGTCAGGGAGTTCGGCTGCTATCTCGGAGTCGCGCTGCGCCGTCCGTAGCGCGGCGCGCGGCGCGGACTCAGGCGCGCGGCTCGGCGAGCACTTGCACCCAGAACAGGCCCCGCCGCGATACCCGGCCCGGGGCGAGCCCCAGCCCCATCTGTGCGAAGCGCGGATCCATGATGTTCTCGCAGTGCCCGGGACTCGCGAGCCAGCCCTTGACGACCTCTTCGACCGATTGCGGCCCGTAGGCGATGTTCTCGCCGACCAGCTTCTCGTGGTAGCCGGCGGCGCGCACCCGGTCGGCGGGTGACTGGCCCGAGAGATCCTGGTGCTCGAAGTAGTCATGCACGGCCATGTCCGTGGCGTGCCCGAGCGCCACGCTCGCGAGCGTCCCCGACAGGCTGAGGGGTGGCGCGGGTCCGAACGACTGTGCCCCGCACTGCGCGCCGCGGGCCCGTGCCTGGTTGACGAGCTCCAGCGCGCGTGCCGCCGTGGCGGGCGTTGCGCTCGCCGGCGGCGGGCTCATGGGCGCGGGCGTCGCCGCACTGGCGCTCGGGCGGGGCGCGAACGCCGGTGCCCGCGCAGGCGAAGGTGCGCCAGAGGCGGCCGCCGGCGCGGGAGACGACCACGACGACCCGGACGGCGTCGCGAGCACCAGCCAGGTATCGGCGCCGCGATGGTAGAGACCCACCTCGCGCACATCGCGGCTCGAGACGACACGGCAGTCGGTGCGCCGCAGACTCTGGATCAGCGCCTCGTCCGAGCCCGCGACGCGCAGGCCCTGCGCGCCCTGCAGCGGATAGCCGGCGAGCCCGGCCGCCGAATCGAGTGAATGCCCGTCCGCCCACTGCTCGGCCGCACGGTCGAGGGAGGGGTTGTGCCTCAGCGGCGGGGCGATCGGCACGATGCCGCCGCAACCGCCTTGTCGCAGCATCTGCACCACCGACAGGGCGTCGGCGCGCGCCGCGGGGGCGGCGATCAGCCCTGTGACGACGACCACAAGGCCCCATGGACGGCCGGGGTTCATGCAATTCATGTTAGCCAACGGAACGCGCCGCGGCTGTGGCGGATGACCGCGCCGGGGCGGTACCCGATCACAGATTCGTGAAGGGCTCCCTAAGGGAGCGCGTGAATCCTCGTATTAAAGAGGTAGGGATCGCGGAAGTCGGTCTCCTCGCCCGCCCTCCTCCCCGCGACCGGCTGCAGTCGCGCCGCGAGCGGCTTGTGCCACTTCCAGGCGAGCGAGGCCACATCGCCATAGATGCGCATCAGCTGCGCCTCGCTGACATCGCCCGGCAGGGGAACCGTGTCGATGCCGGTAGCGCACACCGCCGAATACGCGAGCAGCGCGTCGGTGTCGAAAGTGCCCTCGGACCAGCGGCGCGCCAGGAGCTTGTCCTCCATCACCGGCACCATGAGGCCCGAGTAGCCGATCTGCCTGACCGGCACGGCCTTGACGGCGGTCGTGATGATGAGCGCCGCCGTCATGGTGCCGCTCGAGCCGAACTTCGCCCCGGTGAAGGCTTCGATGGCGGCGCCGATCGAGACGTCCGCGAGCGGCGCCGGCGTGGGATCCACTCCCATGAAAGTCCAGCCGTGACGGCTCGCCACCTGTGAGCCGATCGTCTCGGCCACCTTCGAGTGAATGGTCAGCTGCCGCGTGAGCTCGGCGACGGCGGCGTCGAAGTCGCCGTGCGTGCGCGCGAACACCTCCTGCACGACGTTGGCGCCCTCGAAGCCGATCGACAGGCGCTCGCCGCCGCCGGGATGCCAGGCGCCGGGATAGAAAGGCCCGTAAGGGCCCAGCATCGCGGTCGCCGCGAAGTTGAACGTCCCCTGGCTGTGCGGGCTGTGGTCGGCGACGTAACGCACCAGGCGGGCGGCCTCGCGGATCACCTTCCAGTGAATGCCGTCGTCGCCGGCGATGATCGCGCTGGCATTGAGCTGCGGGAGCGAGCTCAGGGCCTGCGCCAGCAGCTGCATGGTGTGCGGATCGTCGCCGTCGCGCAGCATCGCCGGCCCGATGTTGGGCAGGAAATTCCCTTGCGTCGCCAGGTCGTCGAGCGCCTTGAGCCAGGCGAGCGCTTCAGTATCCGGCTGCCCGCGCAACAGCTCGGCGAGCGGCTGAGTCGTGATGCGGACCGACTCGACCGTGTAGCCCTGCTGCTCAAAGTCGCGCTGCGCCTCATGCAGAATCGCGAGCGTCGCCGCGATCTGCCGGGCGTAACCCGCACGGTCGAGGCTGACGAAAGCGGTGATGGCGCGGACTTTGGGCCTGGTGTAATCCTGCGCCTGTGCGGTGGCGGCGCAGGCCGCCGCCAGCAACAGCGAGAGCGCGGCGAGTCGGACGCGGCTCATGACCCATTAGAGCATGAAGAGCTCTTACTTTGCGCTTTGATACGCTAGCCGCCCGCAGTGCCCACCCGGGAGGCTCTGGTGAGATCACCCGCAACGATCGCGGCCGCAACGGCCGCCGCCCTGGCTCTCACGGCTGCCGCACCCGGGCAGCCGGCGATGACCGCGGGCGACCTCGCGCAGCTCTGCAGCGGCTCGGATCACGTGAGCGTGAATGCCTGCCGCATCTATATCCTCGGCGTCACCCAGGGCATCGCGGTGGGCATGCGCCTGGCCGCCGCGCACAGCCCGGCCGGCCGCGCGTGCGTGCCGCCCGGGATTTCCGCGGAGGAGCTGCAGATGAGCCTGAAGAAGAAGCTCGCGGCGCTCGATGCGGCCTCGGGGCAGAGCGATGCCGCCGGATTCATCGCCGCCGCACTCGCCGCGCAGTTCCCCTGTGGAGGAGGCAAGCGGTGACCCGGCTCAACCTGCTGCGGGCGGCGTTGCTGGCGCTCGTCGCCTGGTCCGCGGAGGCCGCACACGCCGAGCCTGCCGGCCCGGATGGCATCTACCTCCCGGCGGCGGTCGCGCAGACCGAGGCCGACGAGTACACGCGCTACGAGCTGCTCGCGCCCGACTCGGCCAGCTTCCGCATCAGCTACGAAGTGACCGCGACCACCGCCGGAGCGAAGTTTTTCTACAACCCGATTCGCAAGGGCAGCGCCGCGAGCGACGAGAGCGTCTACGACGCCCATCTCGGCACACCGCTGCACTTCGAGGTGGTGAGCGGCGCCGCGGCACGCCTCGACCCGCTGATGCCGGAGGCAGACCCCGCGACCGAGTACATCCGCGTCGCGCTCGCCGCCCCGGTGCCCGAGCACGGGCAGGCGCGGCTCCTGATCCTCAAGACCTACAAGGATCCGAAGAGCTACTACCTCGACGGCAAGACGCTCGTCTTCGAGCGGCCGCTCGGCATCAAGCGCAACAAGATCGTGCTGCCGCCCGGCTACGAGGCGGTAGGCGTCAGCGTGCCGGCGCAGATCCGCACCGAGCCGGACGGGCGGATCGCCGTCAGCTTCCTGCACGCGGGCGCCGGCGAGGCGCCGCTCAAGGTGCGCGCGCTGAAGGATGCGCGGATCGCGGTGCCCCGGCCCTTCACGGCGCAGCGCAGCTGGGAGTCGCCCTTCGAGGGGGGCACCGAGGAGGAGCGCCTTGCCGAGCGCGCCCATCAGGACCGCGAGATCGTATATTTCCTGCAGCAGCCCGAGACCCACGCGTTCAGCCTCTATCACGACTACACGGAAACCCGTGCCGGCGTGAATGGCTACGCCAACGTGGTGCGCGCCGGGAGCGTCGCCAGCCACCCTTCCGCCGTCAGCCTCGATACGGGCGAGGCGCTCGAGGCGCGCGAGATGAGCGGCGCGGAGCTCGCTGCCGCCAGGATCAACGTCGGCGAGGCGGTCCCGGCGGCCGCGCGCGTGGTGCTCATCCCGTTCAAGCCGCTCGCGACGGGACAGACGCTGCGGCTGCGCATCACCGAGACCTACACGGCACCGATGAGCTACCGCCTGGAGGGCGATGAGCTCGTGTTCGACCGCAGGCTCGGCCGGCCGCGCAATGCGGTCGTGCTGCCGTCGGGCTGGTACTGCACCTTCAGCGCCGCCCCCGCGACCGTGAGCCAGCTGCCGGACGGCCGGGTGCGGCTCGACTACTGGGACGATCGGCCGGAGGCAGTCGAGGTGTTGCTCAAGGCGCGCCGGCGCCTGAGCGACTAAGGGCAGGCGGCCTCCTTGCACCGCGAGGTGCGGAGCGCGAAGCCTGCGCGCGATGAATGACCGGCCGCCATATCACCGCGCGCAGGTCCCGAGGCTCAGGGCTCTCCGGTCGCCGGATCGAGGAACAGCCGGCGATCCTCGCCGCGGTCATCGAAGTCGAACATGTTGAGGAGCGAGCCGGCGACCTGGTCGTAGGATCCGCCGCCGAGCTGGCCCGTCTCCCAGTTGTCCTCGATGAAGCGCAGCACCGAGCTCTGGTCGGTCAGCGTGTGATCGACGAAGTTGCGCCTTGCCAGCGGCGAGATCACCAGTAGCGGCTGGCGCGGACCGTAGCCGCAACGGCCCGGAATGCCCGCCATCGGCGTGCCGTGGCCGCAGACGCCGGCGCCGTTCAGCTGATCGCTGTCGTTCACGGGACCGGTGACTGCCGACGGGTTGACGATCGGTGACATCTGGTGGTCGTACCAGCCGTCGGAATCGTCGTAGAGAACGACGATCGCGGTGTTGTGCCAGTGCCGTGAGCTCATGAGGGCGTTGACGGTCTTGACGATGAAGGCCTGCTCCAGCAGCGGGTCGGAGTAGCCGGCGTGCCCGTCCTGCGCGGCGATGGCCTTGAGGAAGCTGACGGCCGGCAGATTCCCCTTCGCCAGGGCGTCGAAGAAGTCGTGCAGGTCGTACTGATGGTTCGCTCCGCCATCGTCGCTGGTGCCGATGGAGTCGATCGATTTCGGCCGCAGGTGCGTCGGGTTGGCGGTGGAGGCGAAATACTGGAAGAACGCGTGATGCGGGATGTAGTCCGCGGTCGGCCCGCCGTTCGCCGCAGTCGCCGGGCTCGAGCGCTTGCAGCCGGTCGTGGCGTTGGCGTTGACGACCGTCAGGTCGAAGCCGCCCATGAATGAGCCCCAGGTGACGCCCTGCTTGTTGAGCAGGTCGCCGATGTTGGGCGCGGCCAGCTTCACGGTGGTGCCCGCGGAACAGACATCCCCCGTGGGATCGAGATCGCCCACCAGCGTGCCGGGACCCGAGTTGTTGGGTACTACCTTGGCGTGGGCTGCGCTCGGCGTGCTCGGGAAGGTCGTGCCGGCCACCAGATTCATCACTCCGGGCGTCGAGGGTCCGAAGGTCGTGCCGTAGGAGTTATCGCTCATGGCGAAGTGCTGCGCGTAGTTCCACAGCGCCGTGACGGTGTTGCCGTCGAAGTAGCCCATCACGATGCCCTTGTCCTTGCCGTAGGCGAACTGCGCGGCGCAGAAACCGCTCGCCGCCTGCCCCACGCTCGCCGGAAACATGTCCATCAGGCCGCCGTCGAAGGCCTGCTGCTCGGGACCGTAGTTGTGGTCCTGGTCGCAGGTCGAGGCCTGCGAGCGGTCGAGCCGGAACGGGTTGATGGCGTTGACGCCGTTGCCGGGATTGTTGGCGTTGGGATTGTTGGTGAGCAGCAACCCTTGCGGCAAGCCGTCGGCCAGCGTACCCAGGCCGTTGACCGACGGCGTGTCATCCCTGGCGTGGAAGCGCGGCTCGCCTGCCGGATTGAGCGCGACGGGATAGGTCGCGAAATAGTGATCGAAAGAGACGTTCTCCTGAAAAATGACGACCAGGTGCTCGACGGGTGTGGTGGTCTCGGGGCTCCAGCTCGCTGCCGGGCCCGCATGGCTCAGGGCAACGCCCGCAACCAGGGAAATTCCCAGGCTGCGCGCGAGGCGTTTGGCCGCGACGTGACTGCGATGATCTGACATGGCTGCTTTCTCCGGAGGGCAACAGTTGATCTGCGCTTCTTGTGTGAGCGCACGCAGGCACGCTGCCACCGGCACATGACGGATCAGTGATGCGCCGGTGACCCTTGCGTGAAGCTACGGCGGGAACGCCTCAGGGCAGCGCTCCCGGCAGGGTGTCACGGCAGTTCGATGCGAATGAGCTTGGTGCGGCTGGCCGCCCCGCTCTTGAGGGAGACGGCGGCCTTCGGCCAGCGGAAATGCCCGGCCACCAGGGCGAGGAGCTCGCTGTTCGCCCTGCCTTCAGTCGGCGGAGATCTGACTCGCGCCAGCCAGCTGCCGTCGGACAACTGCTGCAGCGAGGTCTGCCGCGCGTTCGGCTTGACCTTGACGCGGATGACGATCGGCGCCGTCGCTCCCGCCATCAGGAGCGGTCGCGGGGCCGCGCGCTTTCCCGGTAACCGGTGAAGACGTGCTTCGGAATCATGCAGTGCACGCCCTTGCGGATATCGACCACCTGCGTCACGCGGCAGTCGCCGACGATCGAGGTGAGCGCGTAGGCCTCCTCGCGGCTCATCGGCACGATCTTCTGGCTGGTCAGCCAGTTGACGGTCTGCTCGACGGCGATCTTCATGGCCTGATTGAGATCCTCGTCATAGCCCATGAAGATCCAGTCGGTCCGGGTCTCCGCCCAGGGCCAGTCGGTCTTCAGATCCTTGCGCACGATCGGCTGGATCTCGATCTCCTTGTAGGAGCACTCGAGGGCAGTGAGGTTGACCTCGCCGTTCCCCTGCCGGCAATGCGAGTCGCCGGTCCAGATGAGCCCGCCGGGCTGAAACACCTGAAGATAGAGAGTCGAGCCCGCCTGCAGCTCGTTGAGGTCCATGTTGGAGCCGTTCTTCCAGGGCCGCAGCGTACTGGTGCGGCCTCTGGCGTCCTTGATCGGAGGTCCGGCCTTCGGCGACGGCTCGTTCGGGTCCACGCCGACCGCGAAGGTGCCGGGGAACGGCTTGAGGTCGATCATGATTCCCGGCTTGAACTCGGTCTGCATCCGGGCGAGGTCGAGCTTGTAGTAGCGCACGAACCCCTCGGGGAACTGCGGCGCCAGCAGCCCGACGGCCGGGAACTCCTTGCCCGGCAGGTTGAAGTTGAAGGCGTCGGTCTTGGGGACGATCCGGAGAATATGAATCTCGAGCGTGTCCCCGGGCTCCGCTCCCGAGACATAGATCGGTCCGGTGATCGAGTGCGGCCCGCCGCCGTCATTCTCCTTGCGCAGCTTCACGATCTCGTCCATGTCGGCGCCCGGCTTGATCTGTCCGAGCGAGTGGGAAATCGTCTCGATGGACACGGTGTCGCCGGAATTGATCGTGAGCCGCGGCTTCTCGCTGGTGTCGTACCAGCCCCATTGCACGTTCTCGGGCGTGGCGGGCAGCGAATAGTGGGCGGCTTCAGCCAGCGGAACCCAGGCAAGTGTCGTGAGCAGGGCGAGTGTTGTTCTCATGGCGAGCTCCCGTACGGACGAGGCCGAGCGCCGCCATGATAGGCCAGTTGTCAGGCCGGGGTATGCGCGACGCCGATCGCCGGCGGCTCGAGGTAGAAGGCGTACTGGGCGCGGCAGCTGCGCAGGAAACTCCGGGCGTTGTACCCTGCGCACCGCAACACGGCGCGGTGCGTGAGCCATACGACAGCCGCGGTGCCCAGGAAGAATGTGCGGTGCGCCAGACGGACCAGGGCCCGCAGCGGCGCCGGACGCCGCGCGCGCAGCGCGAGCAGCAGCTGGGACTCGAAGCCGACGTGCGCGAGCTCCTCGCAGACCAGAACCCGGCAGAGCACCTTGAGGCGCTGGCAGGCGGTGGCGGCTTCGAGCGCCCGGTAATAGACCTTGCCGATCAGCTCGGCGCAGATGAAGACCGACAGGTATAGCTCGAGACCCGCCAGCCGCCGCACCCCGCGAAACACCCGATCGGTCCAGTCGCGGCTCTTGAGCGCGATGCCGTGGTCCTGCATGAAGGCGCACAGCAGCGCCGCGTGCCGCTGCTCCTCGCGGATGAAGAGCTCGACGATCCTCACCAGCGAAGGCATGTCGTGGCTGCGGGCGAAGCGCTCCGCGGCCCGGCGCAGAGTGCCGCCCTCGGACTGCTCGCCGAGCTGGAAGGTTGCGATCGAGCCGGCGATGCACCGCCGCTCCTCCGCCGTCAGCTCGTCGGAGAGGCATGCCGGTATCTGCCGGGCATGCTGTGCGTGGTACTCGAAGTGATTCAGCCAGATTCGCAGATCGTCGGGGCCCATGCCGCCACCCTCCTCACTCCCTCGTGCTCCAGAGTCTGGGAGCTCATTCGGGTGGCGCCAGGGCGCGATTCGGGCAAATTCTGGCAGCTAGGAATGCTGCGCGAGGATGCGCGACTTGCTCGCCTCGTAGTCCTCCATACCCAGTACTCCGAGCTTGCGCAGACGCCGGTGCTCGCGCAGCTCATCGCGCAGCTGCTCGGCCTTCGTGGCCCTGCGAGCCGATGCAGCGAGCTGCAGGTGGGCGGCGAGCTTCGGCATGAAGCGACGCACGGCCCGCAGGGCGCCCAGGCCGCCCGTGAACTCGAGCAGCCGCGCCTGGCCGTGGGTGCTGAGCAGACGCACCGTCGCGGTGGTCCGGTATGCGGCGATGAGCGTCGCCAGCGCCCAGCATCCGGCCACGGCGGCGCATGTTCCGAGCGCCTCGTGCCTCCACCAGGGCGTGGCCGAGGCGCCGATCCACGCGCCCATCCCGAGCGTGACCGCGAGCAGCCCGAGCGCGCTGTAGATCCATCGCCAGGCGACGTGCCGCGACAGTTGCGGCAGCCCCGCTACGAAGCGCAGATCGAGGACGTAGGCGAGATCGCTGGAGCGCGAGCGCGAGCGTACGGCGAGGTAGTAGTAGTCGATCACCTGCAGCTGCAGGGCACATCGGCGCAGGCGGCTGCGGACCTCGAGGTCCGCGTGCACCCGGCGAATGGCGCGCAGGTCCGGCACCTCCCGGACGTCTGACTCGAGCACGATGTGTTCGGCCGGCGGCACACGGCAATCCTAGGCATGCCCGCGCCGCCTTTCTGCGAATTGCGTCCCGCCCGCCGGATATGTCACAACAGGGGGCCGCCCGCCGTCCTCCGGGAGAGACCGATGATGCGACGACTCGTGTGTTCGGGCCTGCCCATGATGCTCGGCCTGCTGTGCGCGGGCATGGTCGCGTCTGCGCAGTCCGCGCCAGCCGCCCCCGCCGATCCATGGTGCCGATCGACGCCTCAGCCGGCGTTCTGTCGCGCGGTGCGCGGAGTGCGCGCCTACGGTTGGCCGGCGCAGAGCCGCTCCGAGGTCATGGCCGGCAACGGCATGGTGGTCACGAGCCAACCTCTCGCCGCGCAAGCCGGTCTCCAGGTGCTCATGCGCGGCGGAAATGCCGTCGATGCTGCGGTGGCCACCGCTGCCGTCCTGAGTATCACCGAGCCCATGATGGTCGGAGTGGCCTCCGATCTGTTCGTGATGATCTATATCGCGAAGGACCGCAAGGTGTACGTGCTGAATGCCAGCGGCACTGCGCCGACCGGCGCGACGCTCGCGCACCTGAACGAGCTCGGCTACCACTTCGACCCGAAGAACTGGGGACCGACCTCAGGTCTGCCGCCGGGTGGCATCCTGCCGGTCACCGTGCCGGGCGCGGTGTGGGGGTGGCAGGCCGTGCTCCAGCGGTTCGGCACGCTCACCTTCAGGGAGGTTCTCGAAGCCGCGGCCCGGTATGCCCGCAACGGCTTCCCGGTCTCCGAACGGATCGCGGGCGACTGGATTCTGCCGCGGGCGCTGCCGCTGCGCGGTTGCTGCACCGAGCTCGATCCCGACTCGGTGAAGGTGTGGTACGTGAATGGGCGGCCGCCTGCGCCCGGGGAGATCTTCAGGAACCCCGACCTCGCGCGCACCTTCCGCCTGCTGCAGGCACAGGGCGCCGACGCCTTCTATAAAGGAGAGATCGCCCGGGCCATCGTGGCGAAATCACGGGCGCTCGGCGGCACGATGACGCTCGATGATCTCGCCAACTATCGCGGCGAGTGGGTCGAGCCGGCCCGCAGCCGATACCACGGTTACGAGGTACTGGAACTGCCGCCGCCCTCGCAGGCCTGGGCTGCGGGCGAGATGCTCAACATCCTCGAGCAGTGCATGCCGCAATGGGCGCCGGGGGAAACGCTGGCATCGCTCGGCCCGCGGAGCCCCGCGTACTGGCACGCCCTGGTGGAGGCCAAGAAGCTCGCCTACGCCGACCTGTTCCGCTACAACGCCGATCCGGATCGCGTGAGCGTCCCGCTCCCGCAGCTGCTGTCGGCGGCGCACGCCGCGTCGCTGTGCGCGAAGTTCGATCCCCGGCGTGCGTCGGCGACGGGTCCGCCGACCGGCGCCGATCTCAAGGGCGACACCATCGTACTGTCCGCCGCCGACCGGGACGGCAACATGGTGTCGTGGGTGAACAGCAACTACAACGAATTCGGCTCAGGCATCACCGTGCCCGGCTACGGCTTCGTACTGCACAACCGCGGCACGCTGTTCACGCTCGATCCGCAGAGTCCGAACGTCATCGCACCTCACAAGCGGCCGTTCAACACGCTGTCGGCCGGCTTGCTGATGCGTGACGGCGAGCCGGTGATGACGGTGACGCTCATGGGAGGAGACATGCAGGCGCAGGGGCACGCCCAGCTGCTCGTCGACGTCATCGACCTCGGCGCCAACGTGCAGGCGGCGGCGGACATGGCGCGCTTCCGGCACAGTGAGGTCTCCAACCTGCTGATACTCGAGTCGCCGCTCTACGACCTGGTCGGGGCGGCGCTGGCCGCGATGGGACACACGGTCCGTTCGGTCGACGGCACGGACGTCGGCGGCGTGCAGGTGATTCAGGTCGTGCCCGCCGCTGCCGGAGTGCGCTACTACCGCGGCGCTTCCGATTTCAGGAAGGACGGCCAGGCGGCCGGGTGGTGACGGCGATTGCGCGAGCTTCAGGGTGCGTCGTTGACCGTGCGCGTAGCCGTGCGCGCTACGTAGCCCGAGGTGCCGTAGGTGCCGAGCTGAGCGATCGACGTGAGCGCGTAGGCATGATAGGTCGCGGGCGGGGCGGCCCCGATCTGGTGATTGGTCACGGTGCACGTCACCGCCACCGTGAAGCCCTTGAGCCCCACCGCGGTCGGATTGAGGGTCGTGGCAGCTCCGGGGCAGCTGCCATGAATGAGCGCCTGATTCGTCCCGTACTCGATGCCGCTGTCGGCAGCGAGCTGGGCGCGCGCATTCAGCAGCGCATAGTCGGCGGTCTGCTGCTGGGTCGCGCCGATGCGCACCGCGAACATCGCCAGCGCTGCGAGCACCAGAATGACGAAGATGGCGGCGATCAGCGCAAAACCCCCGGCACGGCGCCCGCCGCGCAGGCCGCCGCCGCGCGCGGCAGAAATGCCGCGGCTGCTCACGGCAGGTACTCCGTGGCCGCCTGATGGAAGACCTGCAGGA
>Ga0187768_1000234_pt1 | contig 12910 bp, 11 predicted proteins | sample 0216_QUI02_MP10__3_FD_148678 | JGI IMG/M metagenome (GOLD analysis project Ga0187768, IMG submission 148678) | Tropical peat soil microbial communities from peatlands in Department of Meta, Colombia - 0216_QUI02_MP10_20_MG | ecosystem: Environmental > Terrestrial > Soil > Wetlands > Peat ...
TGTCCATCGACTTCAACCACGACGCGCATTCCGCGATCTTCGACGCCACCCTCACCAAGGTGATCGACGGGACGCTGGTCAAGGTGTGCGCCTGGTATGACAACGAGTGGGGATTCTCCAACCGCATGATCGACACCACGCTCGCGTGGTCTAAGGTCTCATGAAGTTGCTGCGCATGACGGATGCGGACCTGCGCAACAAGCGGGTCCTGATCCGCGAGGACCTCAACGTTCCGGTGCAGGACGGCGTGGTGACGAGCGATGCGCGCATCCGCGCGGCTCTCGCCACGATCCGTTACGCGCTCGACCAGCATGCCAGGGTGTTCATCGTGTCTCACCTCGGGCGGCCCAAGGAGGGAGCGGACGATCCGGCGCTGACGCTCGCGCCGGTGGCGGCGCGGCTCTCGGAGCTGCTCGGCAAGCCCGTGCCGCTGCGCAAGGAGTGGCTGAGTGGCGTCGACTGCCCGGCCGGCACCGCCGTGCTGTGCGAGAACGTGCGCTTCCTGAAGGGCGAGAAGGCCGACGACGAGCAGCTGGCGCGGCGCATGGCCGCGCTCTGCGACGTGTTCGTCATGGATGCCTTCGGCACCGCGCACCGCGCCGAGGCCAGCACGCACGGCGTCGCGCGCTTTGCGCCGGTGGCGTGCGCCGGGCCGCTGCTGGTGGGGGAGCTCGAAGCGCTCGAGCGCGCGCTGAAGCAGCCGGCGCGTCCGCTGGTGGCGGTGGTCGGCGGCTCGAAAGTCTCCACCAAGCTCATGGTGCTCGAAGCGCTGCTCGAGAGGGTCGACCAGCTGATCGTCGGCGGCGGCATCGCCAACACCTTCCTCGCCGCCACCGGGGTGGCGGTCGGCAAGTCGCTGCACGAGGCCGAGATGCTCGACGTCGCCCGCCGCCTCATGGACAAGGCGCGCGCGCGCGGCGCGGAGATTCCACTGCCGAGCGACGTGGTGGTCGGCAAGGAGTTCGCGGCCACGGCGCACGCCGACGTGCGCCCGGTCGCCGAGGTACGCCCCGACGAGATGATCCTCGACATCGGGCCCGACAGCGCCGACCGCTGCAGCGCGCTCATCCAGGCCGCGGGCACCATCATCTGGAACGGACCGGTGGGCGTATTCGAGTTCGAGCAGTTCGGCGAAGGTACGCGCGCCGTCGCACAGGCGATCGCGCGCAGCAAGGCTTTCTCGCTCGCCGGCGGCGGCGATACGCTCGCCGCCATAGAAAAGTACGGGGTCGAGGACGGCATCTCCTACATCTCGACCGGCGGCGGCGCCTTTCTCGAGTTCGTCGAAGGCAAGACCCTGCCGGCAGTTACCGTGCTCGAGCAGCGGGCGGCGGGCTGAGGGCTTGAGGGGGCAGTCATGCTGAGGCGCACCAAGATAGTGGCGACGCTCGGGCCCGCCACCGACGATCTCGAGGTGCTGACCGAGATGATTCGCGCCGGCCTCGACGTGGTGCGCCTCAACGCTTCGCACGGCACCGTCGGGGACCGCAGGCGGCGTCTGGCCTCGGCGCGCCAGGCCGCCCACCGCGCCGACCGCTGCGTCGGCGTGCTGCTCGACCTCGGCGGGCCGAAGATCCGCATCGAGTGCTTCCGCGAAGGGCGCATCGAGCTCGCCGAGGGCCAGGCCTTCACGCTCGATACCGCGCTCGAGCCGTCAGCCGGAACCATCGACAGGGTCGGGGTTGCCTACAAGGAGCTGCCGCGCGACGTCGCTGCGGGCGACACGCTGCTGCTCGCCGACGGCCAGATCGTGCTCGACGTCAAGAGCGTCGGTACGACGGCGATCGAGACGCGCGTGCGCGTCGGCGGCGCGCTCTCGGACCGCAAGGGGCTCAACCGGCAGGGCGGCGGCATCTCCGCGCCGGCGATCTCCGACCGCGACCGCGAGGACATCCGCTTCGTCGCCGAGGAAAGCATCGACTACATGGCGGTGTCGTTCGCGCGCGACGCCGCCGACATCGAGGAGGCACGCAGGTTGGTACGGGCCGCCGGCGGCGATGCCCGCATCGTCGCCAAGGTCGAGCGTCACGAGGCGGTCGACAATCTGGCCGGCATCATCGACGCCTCGGATGTCGTGATGGTGGCGCGCGGCGACCTCGGGGTCGAGATGGGCTACGCCGAGCTCACGGGCCTGCAGAAGACCATCATCCACGACACCCGCAACGGCAACCGCGTGGTGATCACCGCCACGCAGATGATGGAATCGATGATCCAGAATCCGGTGCCGACGCGCGCCGAGGTGAGCGACGTCGCCAATGCCGTCATGGACGGGACCGACGCGGTGATGCTGTCGGCGGAGACTGCCACCGGGCGCTACCCGGTCAAGGCCGTCGAGGCCATGGCCCAGGTGATCGAGGGCGCGGAGAAGTACCAGTTGACGCATCCGCGGGCGCGGCAGCGCTCAGTCGAGGGCGTTTTCAAGGGAACCGAGGAAGCCATCGCGATGGCCGTCATGTACACGGCCAATCACATGAAGGTGCGCGCTATCGTGGCGCTGACCGAGTCGGGGGCGACGCCGCTGTGGATGTCGCGCATCCGCTCGGACATTCCCGTGTATGCCTTCACGCGCCACGAGGCGACCCGCCGCCGCGTGACGCTCTACCGCGGCGTCTACCCGGTGATCTTCGATGTGACCACCTCCCGCTCCACCGACGATCTCTACCGCGCGCTCTTTACGCGCCTGCTCGAGCTGAAGCTGGTCGACCTGCAGGACCTGGTGATTCTCACCAAGGGTGAGGCCTCCGGCGTGCAGGGCGGCACCAACTCCATGCAGATCCTGAAAGTGGTGCTCGACTGACGGCCTTCGACCGCCGGCGCCTCCAGCGCTTCCTCACCTACGTGGGCGCGGCGGCCGTGCTGCTGGTGGTCATCGCACTCGCCGTTCCGTTGGGGCTGCTGCGCGCCTCATTGCCGCGCCTCGACGGCGAGCTGCGCGAGGCGGGGCTCAAGGCGCCGGTGCGCATCAGCCGCGATGCGCTCGGTGTGCCGACGATCGAGGCTGCCAACCGCTTCGACCTTGCCTACGGCACCGGTTTCGTCCACGGCCAGGACCGCTTCTTCCAGATGGACCTGTCGCGGCGGCTCGCCGCCGGCGAGCTCGCCGAGCTCTTCGGGCAGGTGGCGGTCGATCAGGACCGCAGGACGCGCCTCTTCAGATTGCGCAGCGTCGCGCGCGAGGTGCTCGCGGGAGCGAGCGAGCCGCAGCGGGCGCTGCTCGAGGCCTATGCGCGCGGCGTCAACGCCGGCCGCGCGAGCCTGCGCTCCCGCCCGTGGGAGTACTGGGTCCTGGGCGCGCCGCCTGCCGCCTGGCAGCCGGAGGACACGGTGCTCGTCACCTACGCCATGTGGTGGGACCTGCAGTCGGAAGACTGGGGCTACGAGCGGCTGCGCCAGGAAGTGAACGCACGCCTCGGCGGCCCCGAGTGCAGCGGCGGATGGAAGTGCGCACTCGGCTTCCTCTATCCGGAGCGAACCGAATGGGACGCGCCGGTGGGGACGGAAGCGCCGTTCGCTCCTGCCGCGTTGCCGCCGCCTGAGGCGCTCAACGTCCGGGATGCGCACCCGGCGCCGGCGGCGCACAGCGCGCGGGCCGCGCACGCGTCCGCGGAGGCCGACAGCAGGGCGGGCAGCAACAACTGGGCCCTGACCGGGCGCCTCACGGCTACCGGGGCGGCAATGGTCGCCAATGACATGCACCTCACGCTGCGCGTGCCGGCGGTGTGGTATCGGGCGAGGCTGCGGGTCACGGGCATGGGTGCGGGCCCCACCGCCCTCGATCTCATCGGCGCGACGCTCCCGGGCGCGCCGCTGCTCGTGGTGGGATCCAACACGCACATCGCCTGGGGATTCACCAACAGCGCCGGCAATTGGATGAGCGTGACGCGCCTTCCCTGCACCGCCGTCGGTGCCGACGATCTCACCACGGCCTCGGGCCGGCTTGCGCTCGCCGTGGCGCGCGAGCGCATCCACGTGAAGGGTGGCGCGGACGCCGAGCTCGAAGTGAAGTCCGGGCCCGCGGGGGTGCTGTGGCAGGCGGACCCGCAGCGGCAGAGCTGCTGGTTCATCGGCTGGCTGGCGCAACAGCCCGAGGCGACCAATCTCAATCTGATGGGTCTGGAGCAGGCGGCCACCGCGGCCGATGCGCTCGCGCTCGCCCCCGAGGTCGGCATTCCGCACGAGAATTTCGTGGTCGGCGATCGCGACGGGCACATCGGCTGGAGCATCTTCGGCCGCATCCCGAACGCCACCGGACCGGAGCGCGCGCTCGGCAGGATCGAGTGGACTACGGCGGCGAATCAGCCGCGCCTCCTCGATCCGCCCCGCGGGCGCATCTGGACCGCCAACGCGCGGGTGAGCGTCGACGGCCGGGAGCTCGCGCTCATCGGCGGGTCGGACGCGCAGCACGGCGCGAACTACGTGCTCGGCGCGCGCGCACACCAGATCCGCGGCGACCTGTTCGCGCTGCCCGGGAACCTCAAGCCCATCGACATGCTGCACGTGCAGCTCGATGACCGCGCGCTGTTCCTCGCGCGCTGGCGCGAGCTGCTGCTGCACCTGATCGATGATGCAAGCTTGCGCGCGCACCCCGGGCGTGCCGAGTTCCGCCGCCTGGTGGAGGCGTGGGATGCGCACGCCGGCGTCGATTCGGTGGGCTATCGGCTGGTGCGCAGCTTCCGCGACCAGACCCTGGAGGCGGCCTGGGACATGATCATCGACGCGTTGGGCATACCGCCGGAAGACGACGTAGGTCCGCCCGCGCAGTTCGAGAGCCCGCTGTGGCAGATGGTCAGCCGCCAGCCGCAACACCTGCTGGCGCGGGAGTACGCCGACTGGCCGGCGTTCCTGAACGCCGAGCTCGACACCGTCATCGCCGCTCTTGGCCACGAGTGCCCCGAGCTCGCCAAGTGCACCTGGGGGAAGCGCCACGTCGTGCGTGTCCGCCATCCACTCTCCGGGGGCCTGTCCGCGCTCGCGGGATTGCTCGACATGCCGGCCCTCGAGCTGCCGGGCGATGCCCACATGCCGCGCGTGCAGCAGGTCGCCTTCGGCGCTTCGGAACGCTTCGCCGTATCTCCGGGCCACGAGCAGGAGGGTTACTTCCTGCTGCCGGGCGGGCAGAGCGGCCACCCGCTGTCACCCTATTACCGCTCGGGATTTCTCGCCTGGGCCCACGGCGAGCCGCAGCCTTTCCTCCCGGGTCCCACGCAGCACACACTCACCCTGAAACCCAACTGACTCGGCGCAAGTGACGGCGTCGGCGTCCCGCGGGACAGGGCGCGCGACGCCCGTCACACGGGGTTCAGGGCGGCTGGTTCCATAATAGGAGCCGGATAGGATCAATGGACGGCTTCGGCGAAACCGGAATCTGGATGGGCGATCGGCCGACCGTCGGCCTGGTGCTGACGGGCGGCGGCGCGCGCTCGGCTTATCAGGTGGGCGTGCTGCTCGCCCTCGCCGAGCTGTTGCCGCGCGCCCGCAACCCGTTTCAGGTCATCGTCGGCACCTCGGCGGGCGCGGTCGCGGCCAGCGTGCTGGCGGCCGAGGCGCATCGCTGGCGGCGCGCGGTCGCGGGACTCGAGCGCGTCTGGGCCAATTTCCGCTCCGGGCAGGTGTTTCACGTCGACGCGCCGCACATGCTGCGCGCGGGCGCGCACTGGGTGCTCGCGCTCATGTCCGGCGGACTCGTGCTCTCGCCGCCCAGATCGATGCTCGACAACACGCCGCTGCGCGAGCTGCTGCATCGGCACGTCGACTGCGCCGGCGTACGCCGCAGCATCGCCCGCGGGCACCTGCGCGCCTTTGCCCTGTGCTCGACCAGCTACGTGAGCGGCCAGTCGGTGGCGTTTTTCGACGGCGTCGAGGCGATCCGCGACTGGTCGCGCGCGCAGCGCGTCGGCCGCCGCTGCGAGTTCAGCCTCGATCACCTGATGGCGAGCGTGGCGATTCCGCTGCTGTTCCCGCCGATGAAGATCGACGACGAGTACTTCGGCGACGGCGCCATGCGCCAGTTGAACCCCCTGAGCCCGGCGATCCACCTGGGCGCCGACCGGCTGCTGATCATCGGCGTCCGCGCCCGGCGCGCCGCCGGCGTCAGCGTCGATCGCCTGCAGCCCAGCATGCCGACGCCGGGCGAGATCTTCGGCTACATGCTCGACACCCTGTTCACCGACCAGATCTACGGCGACCTCGAGCAGCTCGAGCGCATCAACACCCTGGTGGAGAGCGCCCCCGATGCCGCCCGCGGCGAGCGCCACGTCGAGACGCTGATGCTCGCCCCGAGCGTCGATCCGCGCGAGATCGCCGCGCGGCACGTCGCCGAGATACCGCGCGGACTGCGCGCGCTGCTGCGGGTGATCGGCGGACGCGATGCCTCCGGGTCGCAGCTCGCGAGCTACCTGATGTTCGAGGCCGGCTACACGCGGGCGCTCATCGAGCTCGGCTATCGCGACGCCATGGAGGCGCGCTCGGCGCTGGTGGCCTTCATGACGGGCGCCCGGCTGCCGGCGGTGCTGACCGCAGCCGGAGTTGCGCAGGCGACCTAGTCTTCCTGGCGGAAAATGCCTGCGGCATTTTCCGCGGGCCAACCCATCGGCAGGTTCGGACTCGCGGGCCAAGAGCGCGGTCTTGGCCCGCTAACCAGCGGGCGTGTCCGGGCCGGCAACGCGCGCCTGCGGCACCCGCTTTCAGCTGGCGGCTGCGGCGGCGCGCGGACGCGCCCGGAACATGCCGGCGTCCGGCAGGCCGCTGTGCCGCGCCGTGACGTTGGGGAACTCGGCGCCGAAGTCCTCTGCGAGCCGGTCCACGATGTAGACCGAGCGGTGCTGTCCGCCGGTGCAGCCTACGGCGACCGTGAGATAGCCGCGGTTGCTCGCCCGGTACTCCGGCACCCGCGCACGCACGAAGCCGGCGATGTCCGCGATCAGCCTGGCGACGTCGGTGCGCGTCTCGAGGAAGCGCACCACCTCGGCGTCGCGGCCGGTGAGGTTGCGCAGGCCCGGCTCCCAATACGGGTTGGGCAGAGCGCGCGCATCGAAGACGAAGTCGGCGTCCCCGGGAATGCCGTCCTTGTAGCCGAAGGATTCGAAGGTGATCGACAGCCGCTCGGCGGCGCGCTGCTCGACGCGCTGGTGGATGATCTCGCGCAGCGCATGCACGCCCATGCGCGAGGTGTCGATAACCAGGTCGGCAGCCGACACCACCGGCTCGAGCAGCCGCCGCTCGAGCGCCATCGCCTCGCGCAGGTCGACGTTGCCGCTGCTCAAGGGATGCCGGCGCCGCGTCTCGGCGAAGCGCCGCAGCAGCTCGTCCTCGCCGGCGATGAGAAAGATCACCTCGACCTGCAGCCCGCTGCGCTTCAGCTCGTCGATCAGCTGCGGAACGCTGGCGATCTCGGCCGCAGTGTTGCGCGCATCGAGCCCGATGGCGGTGCGCTCATAGGTGGACTCGGGGCTGCGCACCGTGAAGGAGATGAAGGGCTTGAGGAGCGCCGCGGGGATGTTGTCGATGCAGTAGAACCCCAGGTCCTCGAGCATGTGCAGGGCGACGCTCTTCCCGGACCCGGACAAGCCGCTCAGGATGACGATGCGCACGGGGGTATGTTATCCCTCCGGCGCCGTGCTTGCTAAGCGCGGCGGACGTGTTTCAGGAGCGCGTTGTACGCGCCGGACGCACCGCGCGGGGATTCGCGCGTTTTTCCTTGTGTTTCTTGATGGAGCGGTCGAGCTTGTCGGCCAGCAGGTCGATGGCCGCGTACATATCTTCCTCGGTCGCGCGGGCGTGGATGGCGTTGCCGCTCACGTGCAGGGTCGCCTCGGCCTTCTGTCGCAGCTTCTCCACCGTCAGTACACAGTGCACGTCGATGACGCGGTCAAAATGCCTGCCGATGCGCCCGAGCTTCTTCGCCACATAGCCGCGCAGCGATGGAGTGACTTCGACGTGGTGCCCCGTGACGTTGAGCTGCATGGTCCGTCTCCTTTTGGTGGTTCTTCCGGTATTGAATGGGTCCTTGATACCTCAGAGCTGGTTCGTTCCGGCGCGCCGCCGCTCGCTGGAGGCGGGGATCCCCATGGCTTCACGGTACTTGGCGACGGTGCGGCGCGCCACCGAGATGCCCTCACCCGAGAGCAGCTGGGCGATGCGGCCGTCATTCAGGGGGTTTTCCGGATCCTCTTCCTTGACGAGCTTGCGGATCTTGGCGCGGATCGCGGTCGAGGAAGTGCCGGAGCCGTCCGCCGCCTCGACCTGGCTCGAGAAGAAATAGCGCAGCTCGAACACCCCGCGCGGCGTGTGCATGTACTTGCCCGAGGTCACGCGCGAGATGGTCGATTCGTGCATCGCCACCGCCTCGGCGATGTCCCGCAGGATCATCGGCCGCATGTGCTCCTCGCCGTGCTCGAGGAACGCGGTCTGGCGCTCGACGATCGAGCGGGCCACCTTGATGAGTGTCTCGTGGCGGATCTCCAGGCTCTTCAGCAGCCAGCGCGCCTCCTGCAGCTGCGCGCGCATGCTGGCGTGGCTCGCGTTGCGGCCGATCAAGCTGGCGTAGCTCTGGTTGAGGCGCACGCGCGGCAGCGTCGCCGGGTTGATCTCCACGCCCCAGCCGTGGTCGGTGCGGCGCACGAACACGTCCGGCACGACGTATTGCGCGTTGCCGGCGCTCACCGTGGCGCCCGGACGGGGATGGCATGAGCGCACCAGGGCGAGCGCGCTCGCGATCTCCTCCTCGGTGGCGCGCAGCTCGCGCTTCAGCAGCGACAGCTCGCGCTCGGCGACCAGCTCGAGATGATGACGGGCGATCTTGAGCGCCGTGTCGAAGCCCGGCGTGGCCGGGTCGAGTTGCCGCAGCTGCAGCTCGATGCACTCACCCACCGAGCGGGCGCCGACCCCGGCCGGATCGAGCGCCTGTACACGCTCGAGGACGGCTTGCACTTCCTCGGCCGTGGCCTCGACCTCGGGGCGCAGCGTCTGCGCAATCTCCTCGAGCGACTCGGTCAGATAGCCGTCGTCGCTGATGGCGTCCACGATCGCGCTCGCGATCGCGAGCTCGCGCGGCGCCAACCTGGCGAGCTCGAGCTGCCACAGCAGATGATCCTGCAGGGATTGGCCTGCATCGTCGGCGTAATCCTGCTGACGCTCGTCGTCCTCGCCGCTCCAGGGCGTATCGGCAGGACCGGTGTTCTGCTGGCTCCAGGGCTCGTCCAGCACTTCGACGGTGCTTTCCCGGCGGCTCTCGGGCGGGGGCTGCGCTTCCGCGACGGCGACGACCTCGAAGGTGCCCGTGCCCTCGGTCTCCTCGAGGGGCTCGAGCATCACATTCTTTTCCAGGAGCTCGCGGATATGAGCCTGCAGCTCGAGCGCGGGCAGCTGCAGGAGCCGGATGGCCTGCTGCAGCTGGGGAGTCATGGTCAGTTGCTGACCAAGCTTCAGCTGCAGTGAGGGTTTCAGCATGGTGCCTTGTGAGAGAGCGAGAGCGTCCTGGCCCTCGGATACCAATTCGTAACTAACTGAAAAATAAAGCTTATCTATCCATGCGATCCGGTCGATCGTCAGAGCCGGAACGTCTCACCCAAGTACACCTCACGGACTTGGCTGTTGGCAAGGACTTCTTCGGCACTTCCGGATGCAATGACCGTACCTTGATTGACGATGTAAGCCCGGCCGCAGACGCCGAGGGTTTCGCGCACGTTATGGTCAGTGATCAGCACGCCGATTCCGCGGTGCGTCAGCTCGCGAATGATGCGCTGGATGTCGAGGACCGAGAGCGGATCGACGCCCGCGAAGGGCTCATCGAGCAGCATGAAGCGGGGCTCGGCCGCCAGCGCCCGGGCGATCTCCACCCGCCGCCGCTCGCCGCCGGAGAGGGAGATGCCGAGCGTGCGGCGCACGTGCCCGATGCGCAGCTCCTCGAGCAGCTGCTCGAGGCGCTCCTCGCGCGCCGCCCGCTCGAGGTCGGTGCGCGTCTCGAGAATGGCGAGCACGTTGTCCTCGACCGAGAGCTTGCGGAACACTGAGGCTTCCTGCGGCAGGTAGCCGAGGCCGAGCTGGGCGCGGCGGTGCATCGGCAGCATCGTCAGGTCCTGCTCGCCGAGATAGATGCGGCCGGCGTCGCAGGGAATGAGCCCCACGATCATGTAGAAGGCGGTGGTCTTGCCGGCGCCGTTGGGTCCGAGCAGGCCCACCACCTCGCCGTTCTCGAGCTCGAGCGACAGATCGCGGACTACCGGGCGGGACTTGTAGCTCTTGGCGAGGCCCGTGGCCCTCAGGACCGTCATGATTTCGGCGCGGACTCGGGCGCCGCCGCGGGCTGCTTCGGCCCGGGCTGCGCCGCTTCGGGCCGGGAAGCATCGGGCTTCGCCGCGTCGGGTTTAGGGGCGTCGGGCCTGGCGGGCTCGGCCTTGCCGGTGCCTGCGGCGTGCGGCGCGACGATGATGTGCACGCGCTGGTCGCTGCCGGCGGCGGCGTTCGGCGCGGCGACGGCCTGTATGTGCTGCTCGCGGATGTTGTAGACGAGGAGGGGGCCCGAGATCTCGTTCTGTCCGTCCGACAGCCACGCCTCGTCCGCGAGCCGTACGGTGCCGTCGTTCAGGTCGTAGAGAATCTCGTCGGCGTGGCCGCGGGCGACCGCATCGGAATTCGCGCGCTTCTGCTCGAACTCGGCGGGCTTGCCGGTGATGGTGGCGCGCGCGATGTGATTGTCCTTGAACTCCACCACGGCCTGATCGGAGCGCAGGTTGCCGCGTTGCTCCGCATCGATGCGCACGTTGCCGTCGAAGTTCCAGCGGCTGTTGGCGAAGTTGAGTCCCGTGGCACGCGCATTGTCGGCCTGCACGCGCATGTCGCCCTGGGAGATGACGACGTTCCTGAACACCAGCGTATTGGTCTTGGCGTCGATTTCCGAGGAGGCGGCATCGAGCGACACGGGCAGTCCGCTGAAGTCGGGAATGGCGTCCGCCGCGCCGGCCCCGAGCGCCGGCAACAGTGCCCCCGCGAGCAGCAGGGCAACGGACTTACGGCAGATACGAACCATGCACGGCCGATTCTAGCTGCACGCGATCCTCCTTCAAGCGCGCCACCATCCCCTTGGCATGCAGCTCGCGGCCCGCCATGGTGAGCGTCACGGGATCAGGCGTCGTTACGACCTCCGCGCGCGTGTCGTAGGCGAGGTGGTCGGTGATGATTTCGGCCTCGCCCTGAGTGCCGGGGAGGAGCCCCGCCACGTGCACATCGCCGTCGAGCTGCACGACGCCGGTGTCCTGACCGAGCTGGCCACGGTCGGCGCGCGCCTTCCACTGCTGGCCGTTCGCGGCGCGAAAGCCCATCTGCACCTGTGTCAGCTGCACCGTTTCGTCATCAGGCTGCTGACTGATGCGCGCGGCATCGAGCGAGTAGAGCGGCTGGCCGTCGGCGCCGGTCTGCACCAGGCGGGCGCCAAGCGCTGCGTATCCCGGATCATGCGCGACCGCTCCCGCGGCGCTCGGCACGACGGCCTCGCGCTGCGGTCCCGAGAGCAGCACCAGGCCCACGACCAGCGCCAGTCCCGCGAGCACGGCAACCAGCCGATACATCATGAAGCGCTCCTCTTCCTATCGCCTGCGGGCGCGGCCCGCCAGCAGCAGGTCGCAGACCTCGCGCACCGCGCCCCGCCCCCCGCCCTGGCGGGTCACGACGGCGGCGGCGCGCCGCACGGCGGGATGCGCGTCCGCAACCGCGAAGGGCAGCGCCACGGCGTTCATGAGCGGCACGTCCGGGAGGTCATCGCCGACACAGGCGCAGGCGGCGGGCGCGAGCTTCAGCCGCGCGCGCAGCTGCTCGAACACGGCGAGCTTGTCGTTCACACCCTGATGCACGTGACGCACCTTGAGCTCGCGGCAGCGGGCGCTGACGGCGGGGGAGCGCCGTCCGGAAATCACGGCGACCTCGACGCCGGCGCGCCGCAGGGCGACCAGGCCGTAGCCGTCGCGCACGTGGAAGACCTTGAGAGTCTCGCCGCGCGGACCGAAGTACAGGCGCCCGTCCGTCAGCACTCCGTCCACGTCCAGCACCAGCAAACGAATCGCTCCTGCCTTGCGCACCTGAGCAAGCGCCTCACATCACGCGGGCACGGAACAGGTCGTGCACGTTCAGGGCGCCGACCAGGCGGCCGTCCGCATCCGCCACCGGGAGAGCCGTGATGCGATACAGCTCCATGAGATGCACGGCCTCGGCGGCGAGCTCGCGCGGTCCGATGGTCTTCGGCTGCGGCGTCATGACCGCGCTCATGGTGGTGGCATGCACGTCAGCCTGCGCCTCGAGCGCGCGGCGCAGGTCGCCGTCGGTGAACACACCGAGGATGCGCTCGTCCGCATCGACGACGACGGTCATCCCGAGCCCCTTGGCGGACATTTCCAGGAGCCCGGCGCTCAGGGGCGCCGTGGGCAGGACGCGCGGCAGCGCCGCTCCGGTGCGCATCAGATCCTCGACGTGCAGCAACAGCTGGCGGCCGAGGGTTCCGCCCGGATGGGAGCGGGCGAAATCCTGCGCCGTGAAGCCGCGCGCCTCGAGCAGGGCGACCGCGAGCGCATCTCCCATGGCGAGGGTGGCGGTGGTGCTTGCCGTCGGCGCCAGGTTGAGCGGACAGGCCTCCTCGTCCACCGCGACATCGAGCGTGACGGTCGCCGCCAGAGCGAGCGTCGAGTCGCTCTTGCCCGTCATCACGATGAGCGGCACCCCGAGGCGCTTCAGGGCCGGGAGCAGCGCCACGACCTCGGGGGTCTCACCGGAGTTGGATAGCGCGAGGACGACATCCGTACGGGTGATCATGCCGAGGTCGCCGTGGCCAGCCTCGGCGGGGTGCAGGAAGAATGCGGGGGTGCCGGTGCTGGCGAGCGTCGCGGCGATCTTGCCGGCGATGTGCCCGGACTTACCCATGCCG
>Ga0187768_1000236_pt1 | contig 12813 bp, 14 predicted proteins | sample 0216_QUI02_MP10__3_FD_148678 | JGI IMG/M metagenome (GOLD analysis project Ga0187768, IMG submission 148678) | Tropical peat soil microbial communities from peatlands in Department of Meta, Colombia - 0216_QUI02_MP10_20_MG | ecosystem: Environmental > Terrestrial > Soil > Wetlands > Peat ...
GCTACCTCGATCGCTACCCGCTCTACCTCGAAAGGCGAACAACATGAAACCCAACACCAAAACCAACATCGCCGAATAAATAAAGGGATTGACAGTTCACTCCATATCAGACACTTGCTTGGCAATCGGCAGCGCTTCTTCGACGGGAATCGCTCCCTGCGCAATCCGCTCGGCCAAGGTCGGCCCTTCCACCAGCTCCAGGGCGCTACTTTCAGCGCCACATTGCGCCCTAGCCGCGTATCGTGGGAGCGATAGACCTCACCCATTCCGCCCACGCCCAGCAGCGATCGAATTTCAGAAGGGCCGAGTTTAGAGCCAGCGGCTAAGTTCGGAGCGGACAACTTCCGTGTCGCAGACGGTCCGGACCTGGTTCGAGGACCGCCAAGCGCAGTCAGGAACTCGCTCCACAAGGTTGGCCCTGGCCGTTGTGTAGTTTCAAGCGGCAGCCACACGGCTGTTCGATCCTTGGAGAAGGCTGTGCTCGACTACTTGGATGAGCGCAACAAAGATCCAAGCCGTTTTTGTGAACGGCAGATGCCGATCTGATCTTGGGCAAGGTCACACGACTTTCTAAACTTTTTCTGATTCACGACACAGTTCGCAAGAAGGGAACCACATGAGAAGGTTCATTATCACCGGCGCGCCTGGTGCAGGGAAGACAGCGATCATCCGCCAGTTAGAGCTCGAGGGGTTCAGCGTAGTCGAGGAAGCGGCTACCGACGTCATCGCCGCCGCGCAAGGCCAAGGAACGGTTCAACCCTGGACCCATCCCTCGTTCATTGATGTAGTCGCGAATCTGCAAAGGGATCGTCAGATTCGAGCGTCTTATCAACCAGATGAGGTCCAGTTTCACGACCGTTCCGCTGTGTGTACCGCGGCGTTGGCAGTCCACCTCGGGCACCCTTTTTCCTCCTTTCTTGCCGGCGAACTGGAGCGCATCACAACAGAAGCAATCTACCAAAACCGGGTCTTCTTCGTTCGCAATCTTGGCTTCATCACGCATACTGAAGCGCGGCGAATCAGCTTTGAGGAAACGGTGCGTTTTGAAAAACTTCACGAAGAGACTTACCGCAGCCTCGGCTTCGAACTGGTCTCAGTCGAGCCAAGAAGTCTGGTGGAACGGGTCAGCATGATCAAAGCGGCAATTCGTTAGTCGAAGTGGACAATTCGTATCCATGCTAGTTGCCACATCCGCTGCTCTTCAGTTGGTCGGGGTTTGCGGGCCACCGCGTCAGCATTGTCTGTTTCTCCTTCTCCTCGGGGATCACGTTGAGCAGCTTAGCGGGTGCGTCAGCAGTCGTACACTAGGTCCTATGAAAATCACTCGCCGGGAGTTCAGCCGTCTACTGGCGCTGGGTGCCGGGGCGCAATTATTTCCTAGTGTTCCTGCGGTGGCAGAAGATCGAACCATTGGCTACTGCATCGTGGGACTGGGCCGCATTTCGATGCAGCATTTCATGCCAGCAGTGAGGATGTCGAAGAAGTCGCGGATCACGGCCCTGGTCAGCGGGCACCGGGACAAGGCGGAGCGTATGGCTGCCGAATATGGCGTGCCTTCCGGCAGCATTTATAACTACGAAAACTATGACAGCATTGCGAAGAACCCGGACGTAGACGCCGTATATATCGCCCTGCCGAACAGCATGCATGCGGAGTTCACCATCCGTGCAGCAAGAGCCGGCAAGCATGCCCTTTGCGAGAAACCCATGGCCACCACCGTCGAAGACGGGCACGCGATGATTCAGGCTTGCGAAAGTGCCGGCAGGAAGCTGATGATCGCTTACCGCTGTCAGTATGAACCGGTGCACCTGCGTGCCGCGCAACTGATTCGGGAAGGCAAGGTCGGTTCGATCCAATCCATTGAGAGTGCGTTTGGTTTCCCCATCGCACCAAACGAATGGCGTCTCGACAAAAAATTATCCGGGGGTGGTCCGCTGGTGGACGTAGGAATCTATTGCCTGAATGCCAGCCGTTATCTCACTGGAGAGGAGCCCGCCGAGGTAAAAGGCATCTCTTCTGTTGTGGACCGGGACGGGCGTTTTGCGCAAGTGGAAGAGACGCTCTCGTGGACCATGAAGTCTTCCAGCGGTACGTTGGCGAGCTGCACGTGCACCTATGGCAGTGCAATGCGCGGCTACTTCCGTGTGCGCGGATCGCGCGGCACGATTACCGTCGACCCGGCATTCAACTACGACAAGCTTCACTTGTTGGCGCAGTTCGAGGGTGGAGAGACACAGGAGTTTGCGCCAGACGAACCGGATCCGACGCAGTTTCTTCGTGAGGCAGATCACATGGCGGTTTGCATCCTGCAGAACAAAGAACCCAAGACTCCGGGTCATGAAGGCCTGCGCGATATGGAATGGATCGCGCAGATTTATCGTTCGTGTGAGAAAAGCAATATGATGCCTCAAACCGCAAGGCGCTGGCATGGGTCTTGTGATCAGCCCCTCCATTTTCTCGGATCGCACGGTGGTCGTCTTTGGGCACACGAACGAGGCATCCAGGCGGCGGAATCGCCCGCAAGCGGAACGTAACCTTGCGGATCGCGACTGCCATCGGATGCCGGTCCACATCCGCTTCTGAGAGGTGGCTGCAGACAGCAGTTCAGCTTCGCACTCGACCAGAATGCGTCACACCGGCGTCACAATGGAATTCGAGGTGCGCAAGTAGCCGAAAAGAGAGGTTTGTGGCAGCCGAACCGGTAAGCCCAGGCCACATCGCGCAAATTGCACTCAAAACAGAAGTTAACGCTATAACGCTGTGTCCGGTAGCAATTGGACGACGTCTGTAAAGTCTCGTCAATCCCCTCCTGTCTACCTGGGCCCATGCACACTGGACACTAGCTTAGTCGGCAAGGTTCTGCGCAGCGGAGAGAAGTCAGTCTTGTGATACGGCTGAGCCTTGTACAGAAGTAACGTAGACGAGTGTGGAACAAACCCATAAGCTGGTGACATCCGCTCTCGCAAAGACCGGTTACAACTCTCAACTTTGGTGGGCGTTCATTCTTCTCGAAGAAAACCACTAGAAACAAGGTCGTGGAAGCTTGGAGCGGGTCAGCGGCGGGTGATGATGAGGGGAAAGGAAACACAAATGCGTATTGGTCGCTCCGCTCGTTTCGTTTCGTTCGCGCTTGTCGTGCTCGCCCTTTCAGCGGCTTTGTTCGCTCAGGTAAGCATAGCGATCAGGATCGGCCCGCCTCCCTTACCCGTGTATGTACAGCCCGCTTGTCCGGCTGAGGGTTACATCTGGACGCCCGGCTACTGGGCCTACGATTACCATGACGGTGACTACTACTGGGTACCCGGCACATGGGTAATGCCGCCGGAGGTCGGTTTCCTCTGGACTCCAGGTTACTGGGGCTGGGTTAGCGACAGGTTTGTATTCCATGAAGGTTATTGGGGACCACGAGTCGGCTTCTATGGGGGGATCAATTACGGTTTTGGCTACTTTGGAAGCGGCTATGAAGGCGGGCGTTGGGACCACGACCGGTTTTTCTACAACCGTGCCGTGAGCAACGTGAATGTAACCAACATTCACAATGTTTATAACACGACGGTGATCAACAACATCACCGTCAATCACGTCAGCTACAACGGCGGGCAGGCTGGGATTAATGCGCGTCCAACCGCCGAACAAGAGTCTGCGGAACGTGAGAGACACATCCCCCAGGTGGCAGCTCAAGTCGAGCACGTGCAAGCGGCGCGAGCCAATAACGAACTCCGGGCCTCGGTGAACCACGGCCAGCCGCGGGTTGCGGCAACTCCTAGACCGGGAGCATTTGAAGATCGCGAAGTTGTTTCCGCGGGGGAGGCGAGCTCGACCAATCGTGGGGAAGCGGAACCGCGGAGCAGTGGGCCGGGGTCGCGCCCAGCGAATTACGTACCTCGCCCCGGTAGTGCTGTTCATCCCAACGACCTGCCTCCGAGGGAACGCCCGGCTTTTCCAAATACTGGGAGCACCGAGTTAGACAAGAAATACCTGCAGCAGCAGGAAAAGTTGTTGGCGAAACAGGATCAAGAGCGCCAGAGACTCCAGCAAAAGCAGGATCAGGAACACCAGAAGTTAGCGCGCCAGAACGCGGATGAAATCAGACAGCAGCAGCTAGAGCAAAGGCACCAACAACAGACTCAGGATTTGCAACAAAGACACACCCAGCAACAGCAGCACTTGCAGCAGAAACAGCAGGCGGTGAGCCGGAGCCGCGCCTAAGGGGACTGGACTCCCGGCAATCTGCAATGTGCGCAGAATGGCGTCTGGCAGCAGGGCTGGACCGGTCCCTTTGGCCTTGAATTGACTGATCGATAGCAAGTCGGCCAATCACCAACACCGGTACACGGTCCGGCATGTTCCTTCTGACGCTCACCCTGGCCCGCGGCGGGTCTCGTTAGAAAAATGGACACTAAACAGACACTAAGGCGAGCCGATTTCAACACACTTCCGGTTCACCCATTAACCGCTCGGGACTGAGACTGGTCTGAGAGCGGGCCGTTCACTAATGCTCCGACGCGACTCCCCGCCACCCCTTCCCCCCTCACTTGCGCGCAGAGGCCAAGCGAGCCCTCAATTCGTCAGACCAATTCACTACCACGTGCAGCTCCGCCGGCGGCTTTTTGCCGACGGGCTGAATCATGATGAAATGCCGGCCATCGGGCGTTATGCCGTAGTCATGGTGGGTCAGCAGAAAGTCGCCTTCAAACAATAACCGCGGTTTGCCCACGGCGAGCGCCGGTCGCGCCTTCACGTCCACGGCCATAAACTTCGTAGCCGTGCGGTAATACAGCTCCGACCCGTTCGGCGCCCAAACCGGCTCGCGGCCTCCATCCGTGGACACTGGCACTCGCTCGCCAGGACCAGGAAACGCTTGTAAATAGACCTGCGCCCGGCCCGACTGCGCGGAAACGTACGCGATCCAGTGTCCATCGGGAGAAAATCGCGCATCGACCACACGCCCCACGTCGGGGAACATCTGCTTCGGCTGTGCGCTTGCCTTGATCGGCAACTGCCAGAGCGCCGCGTCGTTTGTGGCTGGGGAGAAAGTGCTGTACAGCAATTCCCCGCCGTCGGGCGAGAACGAGTCCGCTTGCGCCCATTGTCCCGAATTGAGCGTTTCCGGCGGACTGCTGCCGTCAGCCGCGACAGCATACAGACTTGCCGGGTTCGTGTAGAGAATGCGATTGCCGTCGGGAGACCAGAGCGGGTCCCCGCAGTCGCCCTTCTGCGTGAGGCGCGTTAACGCGTCGCGCTCTCGGTCGTAGATCCACAGGTCGGCACTCGCATTCTCCACAAGTGTTGTGGCGATCCGCTTGCCATCGGGTGAGACGCTCAAATCCTCGAATCCGCGCACCTGGGCCCCCAGCGGCTCGACTTTGCCCGCCATGTCCACGCTCACCAGGCGGTAGGCCGTCTGCACGCCCCCTGTCAGGTAGATCAGTGTGCCCGTGGACGACAGCGCGTAGTCGACGGCGCCAAACCATTCGTCCCTGGTTACGCCCTCGATCAGGGGCACCGCCGGCCCAGTGACCTTGAGGCCGTCCACATCAAATGGCGCTCCCATCAATACGTCGCCGCGCGTGAAAACAAGGTACCCGGGGGCCAGATATCGTGCGTTGGCGCCTTCGTCCATCACCACGGTCCGCTTGCTGGTATTGAGCGAATAGGCTTCCGTTCTGTAGTGCTGTGCCAGCCAGCTGACACCCGCCGTAGTAAACAGCACGGTCTTGCCGCCGGGAAGAATTTGCGGCCAGCGAAAGCCCGTCACCTTTTCTGTGTTCCCGGCCTGCACCACCACCGTTGGAGTTCCGCCCTCCTCCGGTACGCGCAGGATCTCCGCCCCGCCGCTGGGGGCGAAATAAATGAATCCGTCATCTCCCCAGGATGCACCAACGATGCTAGGCGCCTCGCACACGGTCACTGGCGGACCGCCGTCGGAAGAGATCTTCATGAGCGCTCCGCCGGAGAAGAATCCGATCCAGCGTCCGTCGGGAGAGAAGAATGGCGCCGCCCCCCCGGCAGTCTCCGTCAAAGGGGTTGGGGTCAATTGGTCGAGTTTCCTCACTACCAGCTCAAATGTTTCTGTTTGAGGGGACGGCAAGTCTTCGCCTTTTCCTGTCGCGGGGCTCCCCTGCACGGCAACGTAAGCAACTCGGGTTCCGTCCTGCGAGATTGCCACCGCACTCGCGCGATCCGCTTCGTAGTGCCGTGCCTGCGCCGCCAGCGCCAGGTGCATCACCGGGCCGTGCGGCTGGCGCGTTCGGGCAGGAACGAAAATCAGCGTCGCCGCGAGAGCGACGGCCAGAATCGCGGCCATTGTCCACGGCACCACGCCGGTCCAGCTAGAGGCCCGACTGCCTCCACCTGTGCGCGTGAACGCAAGATCCGGCGCGTACACACCGTTCTGTACTTCTTCAATGGTGATGCGGGCGTCGCCAATGGCTTGCAGCCGCTGCTTCGCGTCCTTGCACAGGCACCGCTTGAGCAGATCGCGAATGCGCGGCGGCACAGCCTGCGCTGGAAGAGCGCTCCAGTCGGGCTCATCCCGTATGACAGCGGCGAGCGTCTCCGATACTGCCTCCCCGCCGAACGCGCGCTTGCCTGTCAGCATCTCGTACAGCACGCAGCCGAACGCTCAAATATCGGCCCGGCGATCGGTGAGCCTTCCCTTGGCCTGTTCCGGGGACATATAAGCCGCCGTGCCGAGGATGATTCCGGCTTGGGTCGCCAATCGGGTTATCGTCGGTGAACTTGCCGGATCGCTCGCAGTCCCGTCAACGCCATCGAGCGCCTTCGCCAGGCCGAAGTCCAGAATCTTCGCTTGCCCTTCCGAAGTCAGCTTCACATTCGCCGGCTTCAAGTCGCGATGGATGATTCCCGCTCGTGTGCGTATTCGAGCCCCTCGCAAACTTGCTTGGCAATCGGCAGCGCCTCGTCGACGGGAATCGCTCCCTTTGCAACCCGCTCGGCCAGGGTCGGCCCTTCCACCAACTCCATCACCAAGGCACGCATGTCATTCGATTCTTCGAGTCCATAGATCGCGGCAACGTTGGGATGGTTGAGCGATGCGAGGACTTTCGCTTCGCGTTCGAACCGGGCCATTCGTTCCCTATCAGCCGCGAAAGCCTCCGGCAGAAGTTTCAGCGCCACATCTCGCGCCAGCCTCGTATCGCGTGCGCGATACACCTCGCCCATTCCACCCGCTCCCAGGGGCGATTGAATCTCGTAAGGGCCGAGCTTGTTGCCGGGGGCCAGGGCCATAAATGCGCCAAATTATATCCCCTGCAGCACTTTCACTAGAGTTGTGGCTGGATCGTCGGACACGCGGAAGTAATCTAGTGTCAGCTCACCGCGATTAGTAATGAGAAGTCGGCTTGTGGGAAGTGACTCGGTTGCTCCCGGTTGACGCTAGTGCTGATGGGCAAACCGGAAACCGGTTGCAAAGGGGCAACGATCAATGCTGAGAGATGCCCTGGTGGTGCACTGCCGAAGAGTGGCGAAGTGGCTGTGAGGTGTTAGCCATAGCCCAGCGAGATTCACTGAACCACTGTTGCCATTGTCGGGCTCGGCACTACGTAAGGAAAAGACAAAAGAACGGGTCGCCGTGAACTCTATGCAGCACGGACAGCGCTATCGCAGCGCCGCGACAGTCTGCCGACCGCATTCCGCAAGCCGACTAATCCAGACTCTTCATATAAGCCCGTTTCGGATAAATTCCGCTATGGCCGACCAACCACTCAGGTCGGTGACTTGGCTGGGGCCTGTTGCGCAGGGCTATAATGGCCCCACTGATGGCCCTCACCTCGGCCGCGAAACTCGATCCCGACGAATTCTCTCCCTCGTCTTCGCAGGCCGCATAAGCGAAAAATACCGTGCCCACGACACGCACCCTATCTTAAACTTCCGCCGTGTTTCTGATTGAGGGTAAACGAATGAGCGATCAGACAAATGCAGGTGCTCTAAGCCGACGCCATTTCGGCTTTCTTGTTGCGGCCGGCGCGGCGGCTACGGCGTTAGGTGGCCAGCAGGTTCAGCAGCCGAACGCCGCCTCCACACGTTTGGCTCCGGGATCTTTCGGGCGGCCGCTTGTTCCGGACACGCCGGCATTCGACGGGCCGCTAGAGTTCACTCGTCGAGACGTTGTACCGAGGGCACAGCCTTTCCCAATGAGTCAGGTTCGACTGCTGCCCAACAGTGTCTACTTCGATCCGCAGGAGTGGAACCGCGGCTACATGGCCCGACTGCAGGCGGACCGCCTCCTGTATACGTTCCGCGCCAATGCCGGACTGTCGGTGGGGTCGGCGAAACCACTCGGAGGTTGGGAGCAGCCGGAGAACGGTCAGCGGTCGAGCGAACTGCGCGGACATTTCGGCGGCCACTTCCTTTCCGCCAGCGCACAACTGGCGCTGATGGGGGATCAAGAGGCGAAAGCCAAGGGCGATTACATGGTCGCTGAGATGGCTAAGTGTCAGGAGAAGCTGGGCGGCAAGTATCTCAGCGCCTTTCCGACGACATGGTGGGATCGGCTCGAGAAAGGCGAGCGGGTCTGGGCTCCCTTCTACACGATTCACAAGATCACGGCCGGGATGTTCGACATGTACCGGCTGGCCGGGAACAAACAGGCGCTGCAAGTGCTCGAAGGCATGGCGGCCTGGGCGGACGAGTGGACGGCTTCAAAGACAGAAGCGCACATGCAACAGATCCTCACGATCGAATTTGGCGGCATCGCGGAGAGTTTCTATCATCTCGCTGCGGAGACGAACAACGCCCGGTGGGCGAAATTAGGCGACCGCTTCCAGAAAAAGAGCTTCATCAATCCGCTGGCAGCGCGGCGGGATGAGTTGCAGGGACTGCACGTCAACACGCATATCCCGCAGGTAATTGCGGCCGTACGAAGATACGAGATCTCGGGCGACAGCCGCTTTCGCGATTTATCCGAGTACTTCTTTTATGAAGTCACGACCGCTCGCTCCTATGTCACAGGCGGGACGGGCAATGCGGAAGCGTGGCTCGCTCCTCCGCGGCGTCTGGCCGCTGAGCTGAAGCAGAGCGTAAATACGGCGGAATGCTGCTGCGCTTACAACATGCTGAAGCTGACCCGACAGCTTTATGGCTGGAATCCGTCGCCCGCCTTGTTTGATTACTATGAGCGCTTGCTGCTCAATCATCGCATCGGCACGATCCGGCCGAAGGTTGGATACACGCAGTATTACCTCTCGCTAGCTCCGGGCGCTTGGAAGACATTCAATACGGAGGATCAGACATTCTGGTGTTGCACGGGTACGGGAATTGAGGAGTATTCGAAGCTGAACGACAGCATTTACTGGCGAGATCAGGAGGGGCTCTATGTGAACCTTTTCATCCCGTCGGAGCTCGATTGGGCGGAGAAGGGGTTCAAGGTCCGTCAAGAAACTCACTACCCGGAGTCGCAGGACGTGACACTGATCGTGACAGCGGCAAGGCGGGACGAAATGGCCTTGCGTCTGCGCATTCCCGGCTGGCTGCAATCGGCGCCGACTGTGAAGTTGAACGAGAAGGTACTGGATGCATCGGCTGCTCCTGGCTCGTACCTGACTCTCAGGCGAGTGTGGAAAACAGGAGATAAGGTGGAGATGCACCTTCCCATGCACTTACATGTGGAAGTCATGCCGGATGATTCTCACACCCAGGCGTTTCTGTATGGACCTCTGGTTCTGGCCGGAGACCTCGGCGCGGAGGGGCTAACCGAAGCCCACATCATCGGGCCAAATTTGCGGGTGGGCGCCCCGATTCCCGAGCAGCACGGCTCGCCGTTAGGGCCGGTGAACAGGACTCCTCCTGTGCCTGATCTCGAAATTCCGAGTTTCAAAGCATCAGGGTCCGATCCGAGTTCGTGGATCAAGTCGGGAGACAAGCCGCTAACATTCCGGACGTCGGGGCAGCGGAAAGACATCACGCTGGTTCCGCTAAACAGCCTGTATGACAGGCGTTACTCGGTGTACTGGAAAGTCTCGTGATGTGCCGCGCGTTTTCTGGTTGGGTCTCCACGGACGAAAAGTGCGGCGAGTCCCCTAGTCACGCGGGACAGAGTCTGCTCCCGATTACCGAGCTTTTCGAACTGTGTGTATGGGCTGAATGTGAGCAGTTTTGCAGGATATGGAGCGGGCGAGCCGCTGCCCAGTCTCATACAGATTCTGAACGGTGAAAAGCCCGCCAACAATCCGCCGATTCGCGTCGATTTCACTCCTGGCTCGAAGTCCCGCTATTCGGGCGGAGGGGCCGAAGTGATGCAGCAGCTCTTGATGGATATCAGCGGTCAGCAGTTTCCAGAACTGATGAAACGGCTGGTATTGGCACCTGCCGGGATGACGTTAAGCACCTACCAGCAACCTCTTCTCGAAGCGCGGTGGGCTGAGGCCTAAAAAGGGGACATTTCTAATCAGTTAAGAATGGGGACATTTCTAAATGGTCTTGACAGCGCAATGGGGAGGTCGTTGACTGACCACACCACAAATGAGAACCTCTTGTGTGCCCGAGCAGGGCCATTTGGGAGGTGGTCAGTTTGGCAGAAGTCCGCATTCAAGAGGGCGAGGGCCTTGAAAATGCTCTGCGTCGTTTCAAGCGCAAGGTGCAACAGGAAGACATCATCAAGGAAGTGAAACGTCACTCCTATTACCTCAAGCCCGGCGAGAGGCGTCGCGTGAAGCAAGCTTTGGCGCGGAAGCGTGCCCGAAAAAAGAACCGCAAAGATTCGTATGGCTCGGGAAGCACGAAATATTAGCGGTGGTTAGACTCGCGCTGTTCGAAGTGTGCCTGCCGAGCGCGAGTTGCTTCTTCCGGGTCTGTCCCTGGATTTAGATCAGTCTGCTCCAGGAAGTAACGCCAGCCTGCGATCCAGTCGCTCGATTCTTGGACCCTTTGTATTTCCTCCATAGTCGCTTCGGCATTTGCACGGCCACCGATAACAGCAATGACCGCGCCGCGATCGTAGGTTTTAGCGTTAAAACGGACGATCGCAAATGCAGATTTCGGTCTGTGCGGCATCGAGGAAGGCTTGTCCATTCTGGAGGAAGAGAACACTGCGAAGACTAATGTGGTTCAGATACGTGCCCGTTGCTATCGTTTACCAAAACGGGCACGTATTAATTCGCGGAAAGCCCTATAACGGGCGAACGTTCTCAGCTTGCCATCCCTTCGGTCCCTTCTTTACATCGAACTGCACAGTCTGGCCTTCCTGCAGGCTCTTGAAGCCTCCCGCCTGAATGGCGGAGAAGTGAACGAATACGTCTTCACCGTTCTGCCGGCTGATAAAGCCGAAGCCTTTGGCATCGTTAAACCACTTTACTGTTCCTTGTTCCATTTTGTTTTTTATCCTTAATTGTTTTCTTACGCTGGACGGGAGTCGGAGGTACAGAGGGCAGGACTAGCTGATTTGCAAGCAGCTGCTCAACAACCGAGTCAAATCAAACGCATTTCCAGTGTATCAGATCTGGGGGCCTGGCGCCCAATTCATCGGCGCATAGGCCGACCATGGCAGGCGGTTGGGTGCTATCGTTGCATGGGAGGACGTACGGAATGGCAGTTCCTAATGATGATCCCACGGTCCAGCACGGTGACCGTACAATACAGCTGATTGACTGGTTGGTGGAACGATTGGAAGAGTGTCTCGGTGAGGTTCTACCACTCCAGACGGATGATCTTTTGAAAGACTATGCGAAGGATGCTCGTAACAGCATGGCATCAGCAATCGAGCAGCTGAGCCTTGCACGCGCTAAAAAAGAGCAGCAACTCGGGGGTCGCACCAGCTAGACGCGCGCACACTATACGGACAGTGCTTTCACTGCCAATTGCGGTTTTGAGAAAAAAATATGGAGGGCCGCCACGTCGGCCTTGACTTTTATGACCTTCTCATAGAAGTGCAATCGCCTTCCATGAGAGAGGCGTTTACACTTGTAACCCTGCGGTTACGAGTTCAATCGCGAGTAGAGTCGAGAACAGGCGCAGTGGCTTTAGCCTCCCGGTGGCGATTGGACGAAGCTTTCGCCTCGCCCGCCTCAGTCCGGTTTGGCCTGACTCTGTTTCCTGTTCCCGCTCGTCGAACCGGACAGGCGGATTTCCCGCATCCGGCTCTCGGAAAAGACGCACACCTGACTAACTAGGCGTGTAACGCCGTCTGCAACCTCTGAACACTAAGCTGGGGTGGCTAGACTCGTCGTCAATCCCCATGTCCTTTGTTGCTTCTGGCGTTAGTCTTTAACTGAGGCCCCTTTCCTCCGCCGGCATTACCCGGCTTCATTGGTAATACGGACCTCTCCGCCACCCCATACGCCCAGCCTGTCTCTCACGAGTCGCCGGTTGATCCCTGACTGCGATCACCGTTTGGGGTTTCCCGTGTTGCGTCTGGTCTCCTATGCCTACATGCCATCGCCATTACCCCGGCAGGTCCGATGGAGCTTGTTCGCTCGTCTCTCTCCATCGTCGGCGGCCTTCCCTGTGAAAAAGTCAGGTCGGCTCCTGCAATTATTGTTTCGGGGCCTGCTCAGCGTTTACTCACGTTATGGCCTGCACGCTCGCGGAGTCGCCTAGCGACCCTTTCCATCGAAAGCTCCGACAGATTCGTTGCCTCCACTGCCGCTTCGATTGCTACCGGGTGGAACGAACCAGTTCCCGGGGTCGGGATAGAGCCGAGGCGCGCGCACTTTGTCATGAAGGACAAGGTCACGTTTCCTCGGGCCCCACTGCAATCCCGGAAGGTCGGATTTCCCGATTCCGGTTTTGGCCTTGGCTTTCCCCGTGAGGTCTTTCCGAGACAGGCGAAGCTTAAGTGCTCGCTCACATACACCC
>Ga0187768_1000241_pt1 | contig 12567 bp, 10 predicted proteins | sample 0216_QUI02_MP10__3_FD_148678 | JGI IMG/M metagenome (GOLD analysis project Ga0187768, IMG submission 148678) | Tropical peat soil microbial communities from peatlands in Department of Meta, Colombia - 0216_QUI02_MP10_20_MG | ecosystem: Environmental > Terrestrial > Soil > Wetlands > Peat ...
CCTCGCCGGCGAACCATTGGGTTCCCAACCCGCCGGGATGGAGGGACTGCTTCCGTTCTGCATCGAGTGGAGCGCCGGATCGCCCCATCCCGCCGCCGCCGCCCCCTCCGGCCTGCGCCTGGTTCAGTTCGAGATCTCGGGTCCCGCCCCGGACGGACTCCAGCGCACGCTGGATATCCTCGGCCTTGATCTGCAGGTCACCCGCAGTGACCGCCCACAGCTCCGCGCCCGCATCGCCGGCCCCCAAGGGACAGCAGATTTGACCTCCTGACTGCCGCGAGTACAGGACGCTTGGCGGCGGTTGTGGTACGTGACTAGGCTTGTCCTCCTATTGGCATTGTCATCCTGAGTGACGCCCGAGCCGAGCGGACGCGAGGTGAGGGCGAACGAAGGATCTATGCATTGTCATGCGAGCCCATGCTGTTGATGGGTCTTTCGGCCCCTTGCCAGAGCCCGCGGTTTCTGTAAGCTCCCCGAGGCAATCGTAGCACCCGTATCTGGGCACGGCTTTAAGCCGCGCCGACAGAACGCTTGAGTGAATTGCGGCTTTAGCCGCGCGCCGGTTCGTATCAGGGCACGGCTTTAGCCGTGCCGACAGGGTATTTGATTGAAAGCGGCTTTAGCCGCTGGACTCACATTATGTCTATCCCACAGAGAAACGCGACTCCATCGGCAGTCGTATCAGCCAGCCGCACATTCTTTGTTACCTCATCTACTTGGGGAAAGCGATCCCTGTTCCAATCCACCCGCATGGCCGAGCTCTTTGTGAAAGCCTTGCTCGAATACCGCAACCAACAAAAATTCCGACTGCACGAGTTCGTGCTGATGCGAGATCACGTCCACGTTCTATTGACGATTGGCCCCGAGACCACCGTGGAACGCGCCCTGCAGTTCATCAAGGGCGGTTTTTCCTTTCGCGCTGGCCGGGAGCTGGATTTTCGTGGGCCTGTATGGCAGCGTGGCTTCTCCGAGGTCCGCGTGCTGGATGAAGCCTCATTCCGCTCCCATGTCGAATACATCCGAAACAATCCCGTCCGCGCCCACCTGGTGGATTCTCCGGAACAATACCCTTATTCTTCAGCCTGCCCTGGATACCATTTGGATCCGCCGCCGCAGGGGCTAAAGCCCCCGATCTCTAACGCCATCTTGCGGCACGGCTAAAAGCCGTGCCCTGATACGAGGCTGCGCTGCGAGCTACCTTTCTTGAGGGTGCTTTGGGTGTTCACCCCGAGGGCACCCGGGTGGGGGCGTTTCCCATGCTGGTTCGTATCAGGGCACGGCTTTATGGGCCTCCCGGAACGCCCGATTCTGGCCTTCTGGGGCGGAGCCGTGCCGCCAGAACGCTTGATTGAATGCGGGCATTGGCCGCGCCGGTTCGTATCAGGGCACGGCTTTAGCCGTGCCACGGGATGCCTAATTTAACATCGGCTTTAGCCACTGTGGGCAGACGCCTTACTTATGCACCAAGCGCAGTTCCTCTCGCCAGAATTCGTGGAGGCTTCCATCTTGCAACCGCACGCCGATCATAGGGTCGTGCGGGTAGGACTGGCCACAGCCGCAACTATATTCGAGGTATTCAATAACTCCCTGCGCTCCCAGCGCCGCTGGCTCAGCATCCCGATCGGCTAACCGCCGGACACGTACAGGGGAACCGATCTTGAACGGAGCGCCCCGAACATCTTGATAAACGGGCCGCGAGCTGCTAGCGCACGCCTGTCGCGAAGACTTGCCCATGCCGTCCAGCCAATATCAATTTGGCGGCTGCTCGCGTCTAGTGTAATCTGCCCCGCATTAGAACTCGTGGCTACGAGGCGATGCTTCGAGCCATCCACGCCGACAAGACCCCTAACCTACTTGTTCTGCAATACTCCTCCGACTGGCTTGTAAGGAATCTGTTGCTGATTCCGAGGTTCTTCTTTTCGGAGACCGTGATCGAAAAGAGAAACCCTCTAGGCCCGCAAGCCCGACGTGCAGGTTGGATAGGGTGCAACATCCTTCTGGGCCGAATTCCCGATGACGGCAAAATCGCAATGGTGTCAGAAGGCGTAGCGATTTCAGAGCAAAGGGTTCGGGCGGAGTTTTCGCGAGTACGACAATTGGCGGCCGTCCCGCCGAGCCTAAGGGGATGGACACTTGACGTTCTCAACCTGGTTCGCAGACTGAAGAAAGAGCGGTTCTCTCTGGGAGAGCTCTATGCGTTCGAGGCCGAGCTGAAGGCCGCCCATCCGGAAAACCGCAACATACGCCCTAAAATCCGGCAGCAGCTCCAGGTCCTTCGTGATCTGGGCTTGATCCAGTTCGCGCGACCGGGAACATACGCCGTCCGAAACACGCGGTAAGAACACCACAACCTTTTCAGGGGCCGGACCCTTGAACCGACCCTCAATACCCCACGCTGCTTTCAAGAAAGTGGTACTCGCCGTCCAGGACGCCGGACGCCTTCCCGGCCTCCGCTGCTGCCGGGTTGCTGATGAATGCTCGGGCTTTGTCGAGGCTGGTGACCTCGAACAGGAAGAACACGCTATTGGGGTCCTCCAGGCCGCGCCACAGGTGCATCAGACGGAGTCCCGCCTCCCGGTGCGCTTGCGCGTGAGAAGCGAATACCGCCTTCCACTTCGCAAAGTCGGCAACCCGGTTTCGGCAGAGCATCACGAGCACGGTGGCTTCCTCCTTGCTCTGACTGGGTGGAGCAGGGCTTTTAGCCCTGCATAATTGTGCCTTCATTGGTATTCGGCTTTAGCCGCTGAGGAGCTTGCCCCAGGGGCTAAAGCCCAAATTCCAAGGGTCGGCGTCAATGCAGGCCTGAAGGCCTGCTCCACCCAGCCTGCGCTACCCCACACACGCTCCCGTTTCTCGAAACTCGAAACCTGAAACTCGAAACTACCGCCTCAACCGCTCCACGATCCCGTCGAACTGCTCGAGCGAAGCATAGTCAAAGATGATTTTGCCGCTGATGTTGCTGCGCGGCTTGATGCTGACCCGCACGCCCAGGATCTCCTCCAGCAGGCGCTCCATGCCGCGCACGTTGGGGTCGCTGTGGTGCCGCTCGGGCTTGGGCGGCTTGGGACCGGCCGGGGCGATCCACTGGTGAACCATGTCCTCGGTCTGGTGCACGGAGAGCGATTGCTGGTATACACGCTCGGCCATCTTCACGATCAGCGACTCCGAGGGGAGCATCAGCAGGGCCTTGCCGTGGCCGGCGCTGAGTGCGCCGCTCTGGATGAGCGATTGCACGTACTCTGGCAGCCGCAGCAAGCGCAGGAAGTTCGAGATGGATGCCCGGTCCTTGCCGGTGCGCAGCGACATCTGCTCCTGGGTGAGGCCGAACTCGTTCGACAGGCGCTCGAAGGCGTGCGCCTGCTCCATGGGGTTGAGATCCTCGCGCTGCAGGTTCTCGATGATGGCCATCTCCATGGCCTGCTCGTTCGAGACCTGGCGCACCAGGGCGGGGATGGTGGCCTTGCCGGCGCGCTGCGAGGCGGCCCAGCGGCGCTGTCCGGCGATGAGCTGATATCGACCGCCATCTATATATCGTACTACGATAGGTTGCAGGACCCCGCTGGCCCGGATGGACGCGGCCAGCTCTTCCAGCGCGGCTTCGTCCATGTGGGTGCGCGTCTGGTATGGGTTGGGATCGAGCAGCTCAAGCGAGATCTCGCGTACCTCTTCGCTGGAGGAAGCGGACGCGGTCGGCGCAGGAGCAGGCGCCGCGGCGGGCGGTGGTGCGGTCGGGTTCCGCGGCAGCAGCGATTCCAGGCCGCGTCCCAGGGCTTTGCGTTTGGGGTCGAAGGTGGTCATGGTGTCGGGCGTCGTGCTCATGATTTTTCTTTTTTCAGGATCCGCATTCGTTCGCCCCTCGACTTCGCTCGGGGCAGGCTCCAATCCGCGGTAAGAATTCTCTTACTCGCCGGTTCCTCGCTCCGCGACTACTTCTGCCGGCTCACTGGGTTCAACCTGCAACTCGACCGTGGTCACGTGCACGGGCTGGATGTCCGCTGGTTCCGGCATCGGCACTGGCTCGGGATGCGGCTGGGGTGCTGGTTCCGCCGCGGGCTCGGCGCGGCGCGTGGTGTGGTCCATGATCTCCTTCGCCAGGCGGATGTAGCTCTCCGCGCCCTTCGAGCGCACGTCATAAAGCAGCGCCGGCTTGCCGTGGCTGGGCGCTTCCGCCAGGCGCACGTTGCGCGGGATGGTGGCCTCGCACAGTTTCTCCCCGAAGAAATTTCGCAGCTCGCGCGCGACCTGCTGCGCCAGATTCGTGCGCTCGTCGAACATGGTGAGGACGACGCCCTCAATCTCCAGGCCGGGATTGAGTCCTTGGCGGATGCGCTCCATGGTGTCGAGCAATTCGCTGACGCCTTCGAGCGCGAAATACTCCGCCTGCATCGGGATCAGCACCGAGTCGGCCGCAACCAGAGCGTTGAGCGTAAGCAGATCGAGCGCCGGCGGACAGTCGAGGACGATGAACTGGAAACGATCGCGGATGGAAGCGATGGTGTCCCGCAGACGGTATTCGCGACGCTCGGCGGTGATCAGCTCGATGTTGGCACCGATCAGGTTCTTGTGCGCCGGGATCGCCCACAGGGTCTCGACCGCAGTAGGCTGCAGCGCCTCGGCCGCGGCAGCCGTTCCCATGAGCAGGTCGTAGGTGTTGAGCCGATCCGCATCCCGCGGGAACCCAATGCCGCTGGTGGAGTTGGACTGGGGATCGCAGTCGACGAGCAGAGTAGGTACTTCAGCGGCTGCCAGCGACGCCGCCAAGTTGATGGCAGTGGTGGTCTTCCCAACCCCGCCCTTCTGGTTGGCTACCGCGATTACACGACCCATTGTCGAATGCAGAGAATCGGCTGGCAAAACGAGAGTACGCCAGGCGGCGCGCCCGACTCAACCTCAATCTGCTGTGCAAAAGCAGGAATCCTGTGAAAATGTTCCACGTGGAACATTCTCAGGTTGAGTTATGGATGCGCCCAATCGAGGATCGTGAATTTCGTAATTCGGAATGTTCCACGTGGAACAATTTCCCGGAATGTCCCCCAACCCGCCCGGGTGGAAAACTACGTAAACCGGAATTTGTTTCCCACTGGACCACTGCCCCGAAGGCAAGAATTCATCGCGACGCGCGCCGATCGCGCTGCAACTCGGCACTCGCTTCCCACTTGTTACTGATTGGGTTCTCCTACGGCGCCGCTGAACCAGGCCAGGCAACATTAAATCGTTATACGATACTTCTACCACTTGGTCGCGCGGAAACGTACGGTCCCGATCGCAAAGGGTTGCGATCAGCCGCGAAAGGCGAGCTTGTCTTCCACTTGTTGCACTCGTGATTCGTAATCGGGAAGGCACGCCGGAATCAATCTGGATATCCCCGAGGCTACTTCAGCCGGCCAAGGCAATCTTCCGCCACTCCTGCCACCCGAACACCGCTAACCGCGCTGGCCCCTACTCCAATCCGCGCCAGCAATCGAGATTTCCTCCCACCTATTACCTGGCGGATTCTTAACCAGGAAGCTTCGTACCCACTAAGAGGACACGCGCTGACGACTGCGGAATCGCGATCGGCGCCGACCAGTCGAATGCCGGCACAAGTTGCGGAGTGCGCGCAGCCTGGGCCGACCCGATCAGCAGCGCCAGCCGCCCGCCGGACGCGACCAGGCGAGCCGCCATCCCGAGCGCCCGCTCATAGCGCTCGACCGCCCGTAGCGTCACCAGGTCGGCTGTCGAAGGGAAGTCTTCGGCGCGTCCGGCAAATACATCGACGCCCGTCAATGCGATCCTGCGCACCACCTCTTTCAGGAACGCCGCCTTCTTCCGGCTGGACTCGATGAGCGTGAGCGCGAGCGCGGGCGCGAAGATCTTGAGCGGCAGTCCGGGGAAGCCGGCGCCGGAGCCCAGGTCGATGGCGCACAAACTCGCCTCAGCCGCTAGCAACTGCCTGGCGGCGAAAAACGATTCGCCGAAGTGCCGCGTGACCATGCTTTCCGGATCGCGCACCGCGGTCAGGTTGATGCGGGCATTCCAGCGCAGCAGCAAATTAAGGTAGGCCGACACCTGTCCCAGTTGCGCGTCGGTGAGAGAAGCCGGCGGCCCGGGCGGCGATTGGAGAAAGGGCGCGAGCAGGGCGGCGATGCGGGCGGGATCCACGAGGCTAGTTTCACGTTTCGGGTTTCTAGTTTCAATAGCGCGTGCACTAACGTTGGCCGTCGTTGGCAAGGGTAGGGTCTTTCGGCCCCTTGTTTTCTCCTGCGGCTGCCCTACCCTTACGCACCAGGGACTAAAGCCTCGATCTTTAGGGAGCACTTGACGGCACGAGTGAACTCGTGCCCTGACACGTGATCACACAAGAAAATGTTTTCGTGAGACCACACGTGTCAGGGCACGACTTCAGTCGTGCCGAAAGGCGAAGAGTGTAACGGGCTTTTAGCCCCTGCTATGTCGAAACCATCCAGGCCGTCGGATCCGTGTGACTCGAAGGGACAACTGCGCACCTTCTTCGCGACGACGAGAACGGCCGGTGGTAGATCGCTGTTCCAGACAGATCGCATGGCGCAACTCTTCATTGACGTGCTTCGCTCTTACACGCTCGCAGGGAAATTCAAGGTCCACGATTTCGTGGTCATGCGCAACCACGCTCACCTGCTTCTCACCGTTGACGGAACCATGAGTATTGAAAAGGCCATGCAACTGATCAAGGGGAACTTCTCATACCGCGCGAAGAAAGAACTCGGGTTCATGGGCGAAGTCTGGCAGCGAGGTTTCTCTGATGTGCGGGTCACCGACGAGGCGAGCTTCACAACCCATCAAGAGTACATTTACAACAACCCTGTGAGGGCGGGACTGGCGAACATGCCTGAGGAGTACGCGTACAGCTCGGCATTTTTCAAGAAGCTGAAACGCTCAGGGGCTGAAGCCCGAATCATAGGAACTGGTGTCGGCACGAGTAAACTCGTGCCCTGACACGTGATCACTCACGAAAGTGTTCTTATCGCGATGGCGACGAAGCGTGGACGGCCACTCGCCCTCGTGAGTCGACAAGTGCGAGTATCGTTCTACCAGACCCGACTTGCGGCACCGCCGACCGTCGCCAAAGTGCCACTGCCTACGTTGCCCAGTGCACCTGTGGTCATGCTTACAGGTTATGAATAAAACCTTCCAAGGCGTGGGCGAGGAGTGTTGCTGCACCCTCGAGGCATGTCCCAACACGAACCTTTTGGGTACTGCCCCCTGAAGGGGGCTCGGAATTTTTCTCTCCCCTACCCAGGGCTTACGCCCTGGGCTAAGACAAATGTCGCCCTCCAGGCTGCTGGCCCTTCTGTGCAGCCCTGAAAGGCCTGCTCCACCCTGGCCAATAATCTTCGATTGGGGACTATTGTCTCATTGACAGCAGCGCCTCTTCGTGTAGAGTCGCCAGTCCCCATGGCGGCGAATCCTGTGATCCGCTTCGACGGCGCGGCGCTAAGCTGGCTGGCGCTGGCGCTGACGCCCGGCCTCGGACCCACACGCTCCCGCAAGCTGGCCGAGCACTTCGGATCGGCGGAGAAGGTCCTCCTCGCTTCGCTCACGGAACTCGAAGCGTGCGGTCTGCACGCCGCCGCCGCGCAGGCGATCGGAACCGGAAAGTCCGCCCAGGCAGCACAGGACGAGCTGAGAAAAGCTGCGGACGCCGGCGCACGCATCCTCACGCTGGACGATCCCGCGTATCCGCCCTTGCTGCGCCAGATCTATGATCCGCCGGTCGTGATGTACGTCCGCGGGAGCGCAGACGTGCTTTCGCAGCCCGGCATTGCCGTGGTCGGCACGCGCCATCCGACGCCCTACGGAGTAGGCATGGCCGAGCGTCTGTCTTGCGATCTGGCGAACAATCTCGGACTGGTGATCATCAGCGGCATGGCGCGCGGCGTCGATACGGCGGCGCATCGCGGCGCGCTGATGGGCAAGGGCAAGACCATCGCCGTCTTCGGGACCGGCATCGACGTAGTCTATCCGCGCGAGAACCAGAAGATCGCCGACAGCATCCTGGCCACCGGCGGAGCGCTGGTCAGCGAATTTCCCGTGGGAACTTTCGCGGCGCCGCAGAACTTCCCCATCCGCAACCGCATTATCAGCGGGCTGGCGGTGGGCGTGCTGGTGGTGGAAGCGGGCGAGTACAGCGGCACGCGCATCACCGCCCGCTGCGCTCTGGAACAGAACCGCGACGTGTACGCCGTACCGGGAAACGTGACCAACCGCAATTCCTGGGGGCCGAACACGCTCATCAAGCAGGGGGCGAAGCTGGTCGCTACCTGGGAGGACGTCTGGGAAGACCTGCCCAACGACGTAAAGCTGAAGCTCGCCCCGCCCGCCAAACCCGGGACCGAACCTCCTGAGACCGCATCTCTGTTCGACGGCAAGCTCTCTCCCGTCGAAAAGAAGGTCTTCGCCCTCATTAAGCCCGACGAGTCCACCCACATCGACGAGCTGGTCGAGCGCCTGGCCCCGGAAGTCTCTTCCTCAGAAATTTTTGCCGCCCTTTTCGAATTGGAACTTTCGAGCAAGGTCCGGCAGCTCCCCGGGAAGAATTTTGTGAGGAGCTTCTAGCTACTAGCTTCTAGCCACTAGCCGATACGGTTCGCAGTCATTGGAGGAACAAATGAAGGATTTCAAAGACCTGGTGGTATGGCAGAAAGCGCATGCACTCACGCTGGCGATTTACAAACTGACGTTAAGATTCCCGAAGCATGAGATGTACGGCCTGACCAGCCAGCTCCGGCGGGCGGCTGCATCGATTCCCGCCAACATCGCCGAGGGTTGCGGCCGGCGTTCGGATCGGGAGTTCAAACGATTCCTCCAAATCGCCCGTGGATCGGCCAGCGAGCTCGAATACCACCTGCTGCTGGCACGCGACCTGCTTTTCCTGCCCGCTCCGGACCACAGAACTGCGCAAGCTGCCATCGCCGAAGTCCACAAGATGTTGACAGCACTGGTCAAAACCCTTACTCCGCCAGCCCGAGAGATCGAATTGCTTTCCTAGAGCATCGAATACCCGTTCCGAACCAACAAAGCTAGCAGCCAGCGGCTAGGAGCTAGCGGCTGCGTCCAAGTTCGTGCTAGCTTGGGTTACGAGTCCTGGGGGGAAGCAGTTGCCGAAATCGCTAGTCATCGTCGAGTCGCCAGCCAAGGCGAAGACGATCAACAAGTACCTGGGGAAAGACTACGAAGTCGAGGCCTCGCTCGGCCACGTCAAGGACCTGCCCAAGAGCATCCTGGGCGTGGACATCAAGAACGATTTCGAGCCTGATTACGAGATCATTCCCGGCAAGGAGAAGGTGGTCGCCAAGCTGAAGAAGCTGGCGAAGTCCGCGTCCGCCGTGTACCTGGCGCCCGATCCCGACCGCGAGGGCGAAGCCATCGCCGCCCATCTGGCCGAAGAGCTTTCCGAGAACGGCGGCGGCCGCAAGAAGAAGCGCGGCAACGGCATTCCCTTCCATCGCGTCACCTTCAACGAGATCACCAAGCGCGCCGTGCAGGAAGCCTTCCAGCATCCGCGCGAGATCGACCAGAACCTGGTGGACGCGCAGCAGACCCGCCGCGTGCTCGACCGCCTGGTCGGATATCAGGTTTCGCCCCTGTTGTGGGACAAGGTACGGCGCGGGCTCTCCGCGGGCCGCGTGCAAACCGTCGCGCTACGGCTGATCGTCGAGCGCGAGCGCGAAATCAAGGCCTTCGACAAGAAGGAATACTGGACCATCGACGCACACCTGGCTGCCGGCAAGCCGCCGGCCTTCGATGCGCGCTTCATCGGTCGTGGCGACGAGAAGACCGAGATTCCCAACGCCGAAGAAGCGGAAAAGGTCCGCGCGGCCCTTGCGGAAGCCGCCTGGACGGTCCGGTCAGTCGAGAAGCGCGAGCGCCGTCGCAGTGCGGCTCCGCCGTTCACTACCAGCAAGCTGCAACAGGACTCCTCGCGCAAGCTGCGCTTCAGCGTGAAGCGCACCATGATGCTCGCGCAGCATCTTTATGAAGGCGTCGAACTCGGCGACGAAGGCTCGATCGGTCTCATCACCTACATGCGCACCGATTCCACGCGCGTCTCCAACGACGCGATCGCGGAGGTGCGCGACCTGATCGGTGGCCAATACGGTCCGCAGTACCTGCCGGAATCACCCAACGTCTATAAAGAAAAGAAGGAAGCGCAGGCGGCCCACGAGGCCATCCGCCCGACCTCGGCGGCGCGCACGCCCGAGAGCATCAAACAGTATCTTAAAGAAGACGAGTTCAAGCTCTACAAGCTGATCTGGCAGCGTTTTGTCGCCTCGCAGATGAATCCGGCGGTCTTCGACCAGACGTCCGTGGACATCGACGCCAAATCGAACGGCGACGCGTTTCTCTTCCGCGTCACCGGTTCGGTGCTGAAGTTCGACGGCTTCCTCAAGGTCTACGAAGAGGCGAAGGAAGGCCGCGACGAAGAGGACGAGGCGCTCAAGCACAAGCTGCCCCCGCTCGAAGCTAGACAGAAGCTCACGCTCCGCGGCCTGAAGCCGGAGCAGCATTTCACCGAGCCGCCGCCGCGCTACAACGAAGCCTCGCTGGTGAAGGAACTGGAAGAGCGCGGCATCGGCCGGCCGTCCACCTACGCCACCATCCTGAGCACCATCCAGGAGCGGCAGTACGTCAACAAGATGGGAGGCAAGTTCGTGCCCACCGAGATCGGCTTCGTCGTCACCGACCTGCTGGTGGAGAACTTCAAGGACATCTTCGACGTCCAGTACACGGCGCGCCTCGAAGAAGAGCTGGACGAGATCGAGGAAGGCAAAGAGAAGTGGACCGACGCGCTCGCCGAGTTCTACAAGAAGTTCGAGAAGGACCTTCGCTATGCGCAGAAGCACATGGAGAACATCAAGCGCATGGAGAAGCCCACCGACCAGGTGTGCGAGCGCTGCGGCTCGCCGCTGGTCATCAAGTGGGGGAAGCACGGGTCGTTCTACGCCTGCAGCGCCTACGAGAAGGACGATCCCAACTCCTGCACCTTCACCAAGGAAAATCCCATCGACCTGCCCGATCTCGACTCGGCCGACGTGCAGGAGACGCAGCAGGAGGAATACTGCGAGAACTGCGGCCGCGTGATGGTGCTCAAGCGCGGGCGCTTCGGGCAGTTCATGGCCTGCACCGGATATCCCGACTGCAAAACCACGCGCCGCCTCGATCAGGCGCGCAAGGTTCCGGACATTCCGCTGGACGAAATCTGCCCCAAGTGTGGACGCAACCTGATGCTGCGTCACGGCCGTTACGGCGAGTTCACCTCCTGTTCCGGATATCCGCAGTGCAAGTACATCAAGCAGAACTACATCGGCATGAAGTGTCCGCAGTGCAAGGACGGAGAGCTGGTGGAGAAGAAGGCCCGCCGTCGCGGCAACATCTTCTATGGTTGCTCGAACTATCCTGACTGCAAGTTCACATCGGCATACAAGCCGCTGCCGGAAACCTGTCCCGAGTGCGGCAGTCCCTATTTGCTGCTCAAGAACCTGAAGTCGGGACCGGTGATCGTCTGCCCCAACAACAAGCGCACGGGTGAGGACGAGGAGCCGAAGCCGCGCCGCCGCAAAAAGGGTGAAGATGCCGCGGAGCAGGCGCCGACCGTGCGCTGCACCTACTCACGTCCGGCGCCAGTGGAAGCGGAGCCCGTGGCGCAGACCGTCAACTGAATGCGGGCCTCATCCTTGCGATCCTGCAAAAGCCAGGATTCTCATTCTTCCATCGAGCAAAGCGAGATGGGAAACTCTGAGGATGATGGCTGCGCCACCGCCAGCGTGGCGCCGGTTTTTTCGCCAGATCCTCCGCCTTCGGCTTGCGAAGGATGACATCTTCGAAGGGAAGAGTCTCTTCGCGACATCGTGACGCCCTTACTCGCAGTACTTCGCTGAAGCAGCTAGACCTCACTAGGAGAGATATTCGCGTATGTACTCATCCCGCGAATGGGCCAGTTCCTCGGCGGTGCCGTCGAAGATCACCTTGGCGTCGCGCAGGATGACGAAGCTGGTGTTGACCTCGACACGCTCGCCCTTCTCGATCGGCCGCATGCGGTTGGTCTGCTTGTCGAAACAATGCGAAGCCATGATGAAAGCGTCCTGCAGGCGGTGCGTCACCAGCAGCGCGCTGGTGTGATAGACGTCGCGCTGCTTCACCACCAGCTCGATGATGGTGGTCGAGGTGATGGGGTCGAGCCCTGCAGTGGGTGAGTCGTAGAGCAGCACCTCGGGCTGGCTGATGATGGCGCGCGCGATGGCCACGCGCCGCCGCATGCCTCCCGAGAGCTCCGAAGGAAACATGTCCATGGTGCCCTCCAGCTCAACGAAGCACAGGGCCTCGCGCACACGCCGCTCTACTTCCTCTTCCGAATCGCCTTCTTCGATCAGCCGGTAGCCCACGTTTTCTTTCACCGTCAGCGAGTCGAACAGGGCGCTTTCCTGGAAGACCATGCCCATCTCGCGCCGCAGCACGAAGAGATCTTCTTCCGGCATGGCAGTGACGTCGTGGCCCAGCACATAGATGTGTCCGCTGTCCGGCGTCAGCAGGCCCAGCGCCAGCTTGAGG
>Ga0187768_1000244_pt1 | contig 12504 bp, 12 predicted proteins | sample 0216_QUI02_MP10__3_FD_148678 | JGI IMG/M metagenome (GOLD analysis project Ga0187768, IMG submission 148678) | Tropical peat soil microbial communities from peatlands in Department of Meta, Colombia - 0216_QUI02_MP10_20_MG | ecosystem: Environmental > Terrestrial > Soil > Wetlands > Peat ...
ATATCACCGGGTGGCTCCAGGGCCAATCCACTTACCCCCAGAAAGTGAGCGGCCAATCTTGCGCCCCCATTGCAGGATACCTCTACTGCGTAGGAGGAATCCACGACAGTGCGGGGGACGACCTGTCGGCGAGCTACTACGCGAAGTTGCTAGCTAACGGTAGTCTTGGAGCGTGGATTCCCACCGCGTCATACCCCGTCCCAATCGATTCGGAGTCCTGCGTCGGCTGGTCGTCGCACATCTACTGCATTGGGGGGAACAATGAAACGAGTGGTAGCCAATCGAGCGTGGCGCCAAGTAACACCGTCTGGTTCGCCTCCGTCGGCTCTTCAGGCATCGGGGCGTGGGCCAAGACCACGCCGTATCCATCAGGCATCTTCGTCCCATCCTGCTACCAAACGGGCGGATTCTTGTACTGCCTTAACGGTTCAGACAGCAACGGTGACCCATTGGGGACGGCTTACTTCGCCCCGCTCACCTCAGACGGAGTGGGAAGGTGGACACTGACCACAGCCTATCCGGTCGCCTCAGTGGGTCCAGCTTGCGTCATTGCGTCAGGTTACATCTATTGCGTCGGGGGGGAAACGGCAGGGGGGGAGTCTCCCACCTTCACCAACTTTGTGTACTTCGCACAGATATCGAGCGGAGGGATCGGACCCTGGACGCAGGGGGAGAGCTACCCGGAGAGCGTAGGGACTTCGTGCGTAACACTGCAGGGGGACATCTACTGCGTGGGAGGGTTCGTCGAAAGCTCCCCTGGGATAGACGGAGTGGTGAACTACGCGTCCTTGAGTTCAATGTCTGGATAGTCAGCGACCGATCCCGTCCAACTTCAATAAGCGACTCGATACGACGGGCGGCGTCGTGCCCGCTGAAAGAAGAGGCTTGCTGGGAATGTCGAGGACTCTGCTCGCTGACCGTAACATCAGGGTCCTTGCAGTCACAGGTCTCATCTCCGGAGTCTACATCGGCATGCTCAATGGCGTCCTTCAGCTCTTTCCCGCCAGCCTCGGATTCGGGGTGGCGACCCTGGGAATCTTGCAAGCGGTGGGGAACAGGTTCTCGGGGGTTGCCGCGTCTGTAGCTCAGCCGATAGCCGGGCATCTGTCTGACATCTATGGTAGGAAGGTAATGATCGTGGTGGGGAGTATCACCACAGTACTGTCAATGGTGCTCTTCGTCGTGGCGGCACTCACTGCCGATTTTGCCTACCTTTTCGCCGCCTTCTTCACGTTTGGGGTGTCGGTGCTCGGGAGCCCTGCCTCCCAGGCAATGGTGGCCGAGTCCGTTGGCCTTGACAATTCAATGATGAACGTGGCTTACAGCGTGGTTTTCCTTCTCAGCTCGATCCCGGGAGTGGTAACACCCTACCTTGCAGGTGTGATGGCAGGGGGCTACGGGTACGTGGCCGTCTTCCTGACAGCAGTGCTGCTCGAGTCGGTCGACCTCTACCTGTACCTGAAAGAGCTCTACGAGACACGTTCGATGGCCAGGGTGAGGGAGTCTCTCCAGTCCACCAGGTTCTCCCTAAGGCAGTCGTTTCGCATCCCCCGAGGGTCCTGGGGGTACTTCGGCGCCTTGGCCATGGACGCCTTCACCTTCGGAATCACGACGACAATAATATACGCCATGATTCAGGCAAATTTCGGGTACACCGACGCCCAGATTGGTATAATGGTTAGTGTGCTCTCTCTCGCGGTCATACTTACCCAGTACCCCGCAACGAAGCTACTACTCTTGCTCGGCGGGAGGAGGACCATCGCTTTTTCCGAGGCGCTGGGGACGGTGCTCATGGTTGGATGGGCAGTCGCTGGCTCCTTCCCAGTCTTCCTGCTCCTGTCGGTCGTTTTTGGGGCGTCTATTTCTACATGGGTGCCCGGAGTGCAGTCCCTCGTCATGACGAATTCCCCAGAGCACGAAAGGGGCGGGATTGGAGGGAAGGTCGCCGCCGTCAGAGGGCTCGTTGCGTTTCCGGCCCCCATTCTTGGCGGGTTCCTGTATCAGGGTTTCGGATATGAGGCGCCCATCATTGCAAGCGCTGCAGGCACGGCTGTCACTGTGGCCCTACTCCTGAAGTACGTCCCGGAGCGAGCGGAAGACGCCTTTGTGGAAGCGGAGGGTTGAATATGCCAAAGAGAGTAGCCTTTGCTACAAAGCTCAGAGAGGGAGATATTCACCCCGGCACGCCGACACTTCCCCTTGGTAGATGCGACCACCCTTACCCTGCTAGCGACCATCGTTCAGACCGTAGTGATAACCATGACGTTGCTAGTCTTCATTTTTCAATTCAGGAGCCAGGAAAGGGCAATCAGGGAGTCGTCCTACCAGAACCTCCTGGGTAGGTACAACGAGCTGATGATGTCTGGGACAAGAGAGGACGACCTTCTGTTTGCAAGGCTATTCTCAGAGAACGAGGACGTAGAGCAAAAGGACCTGACGACGATTCGAAGATTGTTGCTGTCTTACGGCATAATAGAGGAGGCCTACGAACTCTACAAGAAGGGTTGGATTGATAAGGAATCGTGGGAGCAGTGGAACACTTGGCTCAGGGCAATTTCCAGGCACCCTCACTTCGCTAGGCTGCATGCCGCTACGACAGGGATGTACGACAAAGACTTCCAGGACTATGTCTCAAGATTGCTCGGTGGTGGAGGAACTTCTTTCGCCGGAAGATGAGACTGGTAGAGTAACCCCGCGAGGCCGGGAAGGCTCTTGACCCATTTCTGAATGACGACCGATGAATTCTCATTATTGAGAAAGGTAACCAACGGTTATGAGTTGCGTTGTGGCAGTATTCTAATGGAGACGTGGGATGTCATCCGTTGGATACAGCAGGTTTTGTGATAAGTGCGGAGCCCAACTCAACGCCGACTCTGCTTTCTGCCCCCGATGCGGCGCAGCCGTAAGTCCTTCTGCTCCTTCTCGACCAACCGCCAGTGGCCAGCTGGATTGGCGAGAGCAAAGGAGGCTCGAAAGAGAGGAAAGGCGAGCCGGGCACAGGGGGATAGGCGGGCTCATCGTCGCCACTATACTCATCGTAGCGGGCCTGGGTATCTACTTCCCCACTCTGCCATGGGAGGTGTTCTGGGGAGGCCTCTTGATTGTAATGGGAGTCTGGATCGCGTTTGCATGGACTAGGCGTGGTCGGGGGCACGCCGTTGGGCAATAACACTGACTCCCATTTTTCGGCGATTCTTCTAAGCGAAACAAATGGTGGACCAGATAGGTCCAATCATTTTGTCGTGAAAACCCGGGCCTAATTGTAGGCATGGGCGTGCCCGGGGTTGACCAATCTAGGTATGACCCATACCAGGAAGTCCCTTTCCCCAACAAAATGCTTTGCACAGAGGACTCGTAAAGTATTACTTGCACCGGTGAGACAGACAAGGTCGATTGGGAGACTCGGAAATCAAAACGACCGCCAAGGCTGTCAGGCGCCTTACTGTGACGAAGCAGCACCTGGCTGGAAGGCGACCTACAAGGGGAACCGGGGAAGACATCCTGAAACTCGTTCGCGACATTGCGTACGTTCAATGGGATCCAATCACAATAGTTGCGCCGTCCCACGTCCTGTCACTTTGGAGCAGGTTGGGTGACTTCAAGCTATCTGACCTTGAAGGGCTGCTCTGGAACGAGAAGAAGGTCTTCCAGCACTGGACCCCCATAGCTTCCATCGTCCTTACGGAAGACTACCCTCTGTACTATTCATTGATGAAACGGTACCCTGAATCACTTTCGCATTCATGGGGCAACAATATTACCAAGGCGAAGAAGTTCCTGGCAAGCCACCAGGGGCTACGAAGCAGGGTGTTGAACGATCTCAAGAAAGGGCCGCTGCAGTTGGGCCAGTTTAGTGACTACGTCAGGACGAAGCGGTCGACGGACGGATGGAGCTCTGGGAGCGATGTTTCCGACATGCTCTTCCACCTGATGATGAAAGGCGAAGTGATGGTGGTAGGACATGACGGCAACCAGAACGTATGGGGACTCGCAGACGATTTCCTTCCAGAGTGGGTCGAGAAGAAGGTGATCAGTGAAGGTGAACTCGAACGAGAAATGGCGCAGAGAGCGATACGCGCCATGGGGACTGCTACGTCCTCGGAAATCGTGTATCACTATATTCGGGGCAGGTATCAGAACATCAAAAGGGCGCTATCGCAACTTGAAGATGATTCCTTGATCCAACGCGTCGCGGTCGAAGGAATCGGCACAAAGCAGGCGCGCTTCATCCACGAGAGGGACATACCGCTGCTCGATGAAATGGAAGGGAACGGCTGGCATCCCCGCGTGTCCCTGATCGCTCCCTTCGACAACCTGATCGCGGGTAGGGGCTGGACCAACGCCGTCTTTGGCTTTGACTATGTGCACGAGCAGTTCCTCCCCAAGAACAAGAGAAAATACGGAACCTACGTACTCCCCATACTGTGGGGTGAAAACCTCATCGGCAGGGTCGACCCGAGATTGGACAAGGAGAAACAGGTACTCATTGTCAATTCTGTCCATGCAGAGCCGAGGGCTCCGGAAGGACGGGAGGTCGCCCTGAAAATCAACGAGACGATCGAAGACCTGGCGCGGTTCATTGGAGCGAAGGAAGTCGAGTACACTGGTCAGGTACCGGGCAGCTGGAGTAGCGCCCTCCGTTAGCCCGAATCCGGTCGTGTGAGCCGGCGAGCAAACGAATAGTGGATGCGACCGTAGTCGAGTTGAAGTAGCCGGATTGGAAGGGAGTGGAACGATGAAGATTTTCGAAGGCCTAGAAGGGATAGGGATGTCGGAGCACGAGACCAGGAAATTTCTGGCCCGGAGCAGATCCAACCTTGTATTGGCCACGATGAATGCCGATGGAACACCTACGATACATCCTGTTTGGTACTATTTTGACACCTTCAAGACCAGGTTGTATTTCTACACAGAGCCAGCGCTGAGGAAAGCCACCAACATCAAGGAGAGAAGCCAGGTCTATTTTGACGTGGATGACGACAGGTGGCCCTACAAGGGTGTGAAAGGGAAGGGGAGCGCCAGAATCCTAAGAACCAAACGGGAAACCCTTTCCTGGGGTGCAAAGATTCTAGCAAGATACACGAAGAAGGGCAGTCCCCTGTTCGTGGCAGCGCTTGATAAGATGAAGAGTGGCGGATACGTGGTATTCGAAATCACCCCAGCCTTCCTAACCTCGTGGGACTTCGCGAAATTAGAGCGACAGTCGGGAAGTCTGAGAGACTCGATCATTTCCTGACTCACTCAGACCCTTTATGGGCCTCTTGAATGTGCGGAGTCCGTTTCCGGTGATCCGATACTGTTTGTTCAATGAATCGTTTCCTTCCCAGTAAGCTTGCAGTGGCGTGGCCGGGGTTATCGATTTGTCAAGTTTCCTGGCGAGGTCTGTCAGACTTTGAATGCAAAGCATCCAGTACCCAGACGGGAGCATAGACTCGCTCCGAAAGGAGACTAAGATGGGACCTCAGTTTCCAGTAGGCGCTTTATGTTATCGGCCTGGGTTCCCGCTGTCTTCCTAAGACTGCGGGCCACAAACGGTCCCATTAGCCTGTAGTATCCCGCGAGTTTCAGGTCCCATGCGTTTGTGACTTTCGTCCTTCCTCCAATGTCCTCTAAGGTGATACTTTCCTTCGACCCCTCCATCGCCCGCGGCGAAGTGACCTCCAGAGTGAACCTTCGGCCGGGGTCGTACTCCGCTACGCGAAACGACACCTTTCCTTCCTTCTTGCGATTCGCCTCTGCTGTAGCACCCACGCCGAGCGGCCCCGTTGAAGTCTGCTTTGCGCTGATAATGTCAGGGTCGTACTTCGGGCCGTTCGCGGGGTCGCTAACGAAGTTCCAGACAGCCTCTGCGGGCCTATCAACAATCGTGCTCACTTCTATTTTCGCCATACCAAAGCTTGGGTGGGAATGTCTCTTATCGTAGACTACAGTTGCCAGAGTTGACAATCGAGTATCCCGTTAATAGTGAGAAAGTTGTCCTTCTTCGAAGCATTGGGTTCTAGATGGAGGCGGAATAGAGTCTCTTTCGTCAGACAGAGTCCATTCTGAGCTATTCCGAGGCGGGCCCGGAGGGATGCGCTTAATTTTCTAAGCGAATCCCACTCGGTAAGCAATCTTGGAGGCGCCCTGGCCGAGCTTGGTTTGTCTATGCAGGCGCCCCAACTTGGAACTTCGCCTAATCCGAGTTCCCCAAACGAGTGAAGCTAAGAGAGGGCAATGTGACACGTATCTTACTTGCCTCGCTAGGCGCCGTCACCGAACTCCTCGAAGAACCCCTGCATGCGGAAGTAAGTCTCCAGGAACTCGAGACCTCTAGGGGTTATCCCGTAGGACACTTCGCTCTCGTTGGTCGACCTGCGGGCGAGCCCGTATGAACAGAGTTTCTCGACTAGAGTCTTGAGTCTGTCCACCGGGACCCCGACACCATAGGAGAGTCTCGTGACTCGGGCTCCCTCCGGGTAGTGGGTGATTACCTCCAGGACTTGCGCGTAGAGTTCAGTCTTCGACCTCTTGGATTTCCTACGACCCATCTAGAGCTCCCTCAATCAGACCACCCTACAGAGGGGGGTCGGGAATCCTGTCGATCTTCTTCGGACCACTCTCAAGGTGAGCGCTCGTGGGCACATCGACTTCTCTCGTGTAGTTCACCTCCTCTGCCACACTTCCTCTTTTCATTCTCACGACTTCGCCGTAGACTCGTTTTGCTTGCGAATAGCGTGCGATTCTAACCTCCTTCCCCCAGACATCGTCGACTTTGGTCATGCGTCCCATCGAGCGCAGATTTGCCATGCTTGCCCAGAACCCTCCAAGGTCGACGCCTGCCCCGATTTCGACGGTCTCTCCGACCATTGGTCCGTTCACTCTGGAGCCCGTGCCCACGCGGAGCTCCTGCGCCTTGAGCCCGCGACTGGTCCGTACCTCACCTGCAATGTCCGCCCGGCCGGCAGAGGTTACGCTGTTGGCGGCAAGCTTTCCACCGACTGAGAGGCTTCCACATTCAAGTTCCCCCCTTACTTGGGCCGTGCCGTAGACCTCCAACTGGTCGGAGACCCTCAAGGGACCCGATGCCCCGAGCGTCCCGTTGATCTTGACGCTATCTGCGTTGCAACTGCCTCTGACGCTCCCTGCGCCGTCAAGCTCTATGACTCTGCACATCGCGTCTCCTTCAAACTCGACCTTCCCATGGGCCACGAGCTTCGCTCCACTGCTGCCTGCAGGAAGCCTCAGGTGGCCGTAGACCTGGACTTGACCGTAAACGAGTTTCTTCGTTGTCGTGAAGTGACCCCTCACTCTGATTTCACCACTAATTTCCCCCCCTCCGATCTCGGCGTGGCCTCCTACCCTCAGCCCCGCGATGCGGACTTCTTCGGCGACGGTCATGTGTCCGCCTACGTCTACTTCCTCCGCCCTCAGACTTCCCTCTGTCGTCAGGTGACCCCCAACCCGGAGACGCATTGACGCCAACGAGCCTGACCGAAGATGACCTGCGACGTCGAGGTCTCCAGCCCTCACCTTCCCGTCCACCCTGACGGATGCGTCCAGATTGGCGCTTTCATGGACAATCAGGTCTCCCCTAACCCTCACGTCTCCAGCTGGTCCCCATCCTCGTCCTTCGAGCTTCATCGACCTGCACTCGAAGTCGCAGTCGATGGAAACCCCGCCGGCGAGGGTTACGGCTCCTGACACGACCACCTTGGTCCCGGATTCCGAAGTTATCCTTGCGTTCTTTCCTACGCTGAGGTTCCCGTCTACCGCTCCCACCCTTGCCGTCGTCCCTTCCTTGACTACGAGGTCGGTCATCCTCTATCTCGCCTTCAGCGCGTTCCTAGTCATCAACGTCCCCACAAGGGCAAAGAGCACCCCGTATAATGCCAACCCAGTCACGTCCCCGACGATCGACTGGACCTGAGGGGAACTGAGCGACCCGTTCACGATGAGCAGCCTCAAGGCATCGCTCGCGAGGGTGATCGGGTTTGCCTGGGCAACGGGCTTCAGCCAGCCGGGAAAGAAACTCAGCGGGAAGAACCCGGTGCTGGTGAACATTATGGGGAAGGTAAGAAGGTTCACGGCCCCGAAGAAGCTGTCGGTGGTCTTGACCGAGAGCGCGATCCCCGTAAACAGCATGGAGAATACGGTGACGAGGATCGCGACGACGGCAAACACCTCTGCAAGATCCACGAGGCCGAAGCCTTGAGCGAGTTTAAGTCCGTCAGGAACTAGCAGCGCCAAGATGAAGGTGATTGCGGCTGTGACCATCCCCTTCGCTACGTTCTGGACCACGCCCCCGAAGTAGATGGACGTGCGCGGAATTGGGAAGGTCCTCAACATGTCAAGGTAACCGTTGACCCTGTCGAACACCAAATCGATTCCCATGAAACTCATTCCGACCAAGCTCACGATTCCTATCACACCGGGCGTGAGGAAGGTAATGTAATTGGGAGCACCCGCGAATGCTTGCTGGAGGGGCCCCAAAGAATTTCCCCCAGACGACGAGAAGACATTAGCCGGGTCGAAAGAATTGCCGAAGAGTGCCAACCAGAAGAGACCTTGGATTGATGCAGCGATTACCGAAAATGGATTCCTCAACCATTTCGTCAGGGACCGTCCACCCAATGCGATCGTTTCCCGAATCATCCCGACTCCCTCGTGTGAACCAGGGCGTACCCATCGTGATTTCGACTTCCCTCTTCCGCGTCCCTCATGGACCTGCCGGTGGCCTCTAGGAAGACCTGATCCAAAGTGGACTTCGAGAACGAGGTTTCCGTTATCTTGACATTCATCGATGCGACACCTGTGATGATTCCAGGGAGCGCCGACTCAGCCTTGGTGAGCTTCAGCAAGTACCTGTGGTCCTTGCGGTTGACCTCCCTGACCCCAGGGAAGGACTCCAAGTACCCGGTGATGTCTCTGTCTCCATCCACAGCGATGGTGAGGACATCCCCTTGCAGGCCTTCTTTCAACTGGCTGGGGGACCCCTCTACTACTATCTTCCCACAATCCATGATGGCCACAGCGTCTGAGAGCTTGTCCGCCTCCTCAAGGTAGTGAGTCGTCATGAAGATGGTCTTCCCCTGTTCCTTGAGGGTGAGGATGTAGTCCCACATCTTGGTCCGGGTCTGAATATCGAGGCCCACTGTTGGTTCGTCCAGGAACAGGATCTTCGGCTGATGGATCAGGGCCGCGACTACTTGCAGTCGTCGCTTCATGCCTCCGGAGTATGTGGCCACCCGCCTTTCTGCGAAGTCGGCGAGATCCACAAGGGCCAGCAGATCCATGGCTCGCTCCCTCGCGGCTCGACCCGGGACGTGCTGGAGTTTTGCCGCCAGCAAGAGGTTCTCAATCCCCTTCAGCTCATTGTCGAGAGTGACATCCTGCGGCACGACCCCAATGATTCTGCGCACTTCCATCTGATGACTGCTGCTGACGTCATACCCACCGATGAGCGCAGACCCCTCGGTGATTCTTGTCAGGGTGGTCAGCATCCTGATTGTTGTAGTCTTCCCCGCTCCATTGGGACCAAGGAGGCTGAAAACCTCGCCCTCGGTCACGGAGAAGGACGCGCCGTCGACGACTTTGTTTGACTTTTCGAACGCCTTCGTCAGGCCCCGGGCATCTATCATCTTGCTCATCTTTCTAAGGGAGTAGCGAACCTTTGATCCGATAAGTAGTCAGTGCACTTTCAGCGGTCACTGAATGTTAGTTTCTGTAGGCTTCTCTTTCACTTCTGACGAGAGCAAAGAGCTCAGGCCCCCCAATCCTCCCATCGCAGTTCCTGCTCTTCACGGAGTGTTTGCACCCCACCATAGTCAAGCAAGAATGATGCCCTGTTGCCCCTGAATAGTTGAAATCAGACTCGAATAATCTAATAGAGCTCAGAAATCACGGGCCCGGTGGGGCCCGTCCACAGCAGACCTCCATTTTGAGGGCTCGGAACCTCGACATCAGACACCATGCGTATGGTGTTGAATGCAATTCTGGAAGTCCTGCCGTGCAGGCCCGGACGAAGCCACACCTCCCGGGTCACGATCCCTCCTGAGTCAAACGGTAGATCAGGCATGGGCGAAAGTAATGTGGATGCCCTGACCTCAACTAATCCTGGACGGGAGCGTCTCGAATCTTGGAAGTTTCCTCTTTCAGCAGCCGGGCAAACTCCCCGAGGAAATCGATAATGACCGCAACTTGGTCTTGAGTGTAACGCCCAAAAAGTTTCGACATGGCTGTCCTGTATTGGACCATCGTGTCCCCTAGCTTCTTCTCGAGACTCTTGTGGGTGATGATGGGGCGTACAATTACGCTCCTGCGGTCCTTAGGATTCTCTATTCGTTCAACATAACCTGCTCTCTCAAGGTGATCTACGATACCTGTAATGGCGCCTGTTGTAAGACGAGCTTCTTCAGCGAGAGCTTTCGCGGTCATCTGACCCTTCCTGAGTATCACTTCAAGGCATCGGTAGTCCGTAGCGTTCAGCCCGAGTCTCGCTGCAATCGACTCTTGGAACAACACCAAAGATGTGCTGAACTCCCTACCGAACGCTGTTTCAGAGGGCGGATCTTCCTCTGTCACTACTCTCCCCACTTTATCTTGGCCTTTGTGAGCAACTTTATAAACTATATATCTTAATCGTTCAATAATAAAGTTGTTAAGCCATTCTGGCCGAAAGCGTTCTTCGCTTGGTTCGGCCCTTTACATCGTAGCGGCATTACACTTCGTCGTCCTCTTGGCCATTGCAGGGTCCCGCTACGGCCCCCCGACCTACAACCCTGTGACCGTAACAATAAGCGACCTCCAGGCTGTGGACTGCGGTACATTCCAGGGTGCCCAAGTCTGCTCTCCTCTCCACGCTCTCGCTAACCTTTCCGTCGCTGCCTTGGGGGCGTTGGTGGTCGCAGGGAGCCTCTTGCTCCGACCTGCTTTCCCTGGCGGACGGCGGAGAGATGCCGCGGTAGGGCTCCTAGTGGTCGCTGGGTTGGCATCGGTCGTGAACGCCTTCACACCGGAAGATGTGACTTGGATCGGAGACTTGGTTACCGCACTCGTTGCATTCCTAGGAGCGAATTTCGGTCTGGTCCAAATCGGAAGAGCGATGCCGACGGGGGTTCGGTGGGGAGGACTTCGGTTCTTCAGCCAATGTCTCGGGATATTGGGAGTGGGTGCGCTAACCCTCGATGGCTTCGGTCTCGGAACGGTGATAGGAACAGGTACGGTCGAGTGGCTGATTGTCGCGCCAATCCTGATATGGACCCCCACGACTGGGATTTACTTGATTCTTGAGACTAGGTCGGCCCAGAGGAAGGGCGTCCTGCCTAGAAGTAAGTGAGCTGATCTGATCGGGTGGATTGTTTCGCGGATCAGTCCGCGAAGAATGGGATCATATCGTTTACATCATTTTTGCACAACTGGGTTCGATCCAGATGGTGTGCCCTCATTAGGGGTTGGTTCTTCAATTTGCTCATGCTGTCAAACGGCCTCTGAACGGGATTCGCTTACAAAACTGATTGTGTCCTGCTGCTACCCTCAAGAATGGCCCGGGCCCGCTTAATTTCTTAAGCGAATCCCAGTGCAAGATTGGATGAGGCAACCGAATCTCCACCATGAAACGGGCCTCAGAGCGAACAACTCTAAACAGCCCGATTCCAGCTTTAACTATCAAACGGAGTCCATAGTGAGCTAATTCAATCCGGGCCCGGAGGGATTCGAACCCTCGATATCTGGCAGAAGGTCTCCAGCTTCGCAGGCCTGCGCGCCAGTAGGCTTGACGCCCTTATCCGTGCTAGGCTACGGGCCCGACCTAGGCCGGCTTGCGAGTTGTTTTAACTATTAGCCGGTTCAGACTTGGCTTTCTGGACGTATGCATCCCACGAGGATGTTCCATGTTGCCAGGAATAAATGGTCATACGAGGAACAATCATCCCTCGTGTCATTGCCAGCCGTTCTGAAATCGAATTGTGATTCAGTCCAGTGTTGCCCAGCGCAATCGCCACCTCTCGGATTGATTCGCTCCAAGGAGTCCAAGCGCGTCCCCTGATCATGGACAGGAGCTTCGCATTTCGCTCTTCAACTTTTATCCGATGAAGTATCTTCAGGAAATCCTTCGCGTTTACTGAGAACCGGAGCTTCTGTTCCTTCGAGACGAAGGTCCGGCCATTTATGCGACCAATCTCGCCCACATGACCGTATGGCAGCAGCGGTCCAGTGCGAAGACCAACCTTGATACAAAGTTCTCGGTCTAATTCCAACACTTTGAAGTGCGAAATGGCACCAAACATGTACACGGCATAGTCGCCCACACCTGACTCGCTGTCAAACCGTCCCTGAAGATACTGGACGGGAATCGCGTAGGCGATGGCCCTTATCGATTCGAAACGAAGCTCCTTAGCTACCATTTGTAGAAGTCAACAGATCTGTACTTTCCGACGTAGCAACCATCTTTGTATGGACCCTGTGCTCTTACGAGCTTTCGCCTCAGGACACACCCGCATTCTTCAATGAAGAAGTCCACAGATT
>Ga0187768_1000246_pt1 | contig 12447 bp, 12 predicted proteins | sample 0216_QUI02_MP10__3_FD_148678 | JGI IMG/M metagenome (GOLD analysis project Ga0187768, IMG submission 148678) | Tropical peat soil microbial communities from peatlands in Department of Meta, Colombia - 0216_QUI02_MP10_20_MG | ecosystem: Environmental > Terrestrial > Soil > Wetlands > Peat ...
TGCGTTGCGGCGCCGTCACACCTGCGGGCCGCCTACGAAAAGCACTACGGCGGTGAGCCTTTCGTGCACGTGCTGCCGGAGGGTCGGCTGCCCCGTACCGGCGCGGTGATCGGCAGCAACTCCGCGCAGATGGCGGTCGCGGTAGACGAGGATTCCGAAACGCTGGTGGCCGTCTGCGTGATCGACAACCTCGTCAAGGGCGCCGCCGGAGCGGCCGTGCAGTCGATGAACCTCGCGCTGGGCTGGCTGGAGACCGAAGGGCTGTCTGTGGTCGGAGTGACGCCATGACCGGCGTCTCGGCCGGCGCCCGGCTGGTGCGCACCCACAGCGTCATCGCACCCGGCGGGTTCCGGGCCACCGGCATCGCCGTGGGCACCAAGACGTCCGAGGCGCTGGGTTCGAACCGGATCGGGTTGTGGTTCAACGGTTTTCCGGTTTGCATCAACAGGATCGGAGCGCCCGGCAACCGAGATGTGGACTTGACGGGGCGGGACATCGAGGTGGTGATCGACGTGGGCGCCGGTCCGCAGCGGGCCACGATCCGCACCACCGACCTGTCCCACGGCTATGTTGACGAGAACTCCGCCTACACCACATGAGTGCCGCCATCACGCGCGATGTCAGGGCCAAAGTGCTGGCCGAGGCGTTGCCGTGGCTCAAGCACCTGCACGACAAGATCGTCGTGGTGAAATACGGCGGCCATGCGATGCTCGACGACACACTGCGGCACGCGTTCGCCGCAGACATGGTGTTCCTGCGCAACTGCGGAATCTACCCCGTCGTCGTACACGGCGGCGGCCCGCAAGTCAGCGCGATGCTCGAACGGCTCGGTATCCCCAGCGAATTCAAGGGCGGTTTCCGGGTGACCACCCCTGAGGTGCTCGATGTCGCGCGGATGGTGCTGTTCGGCCACGTCGGCAGGGAATTGGTGAATCTGATCAACGCGCACGGCCCGTACGCGGTCGGCATCACCGGCGAGGACGCGCAGCTGTTCACCGCGGTGCGCCGCAGCGTCATGGTCGACGGTGTGCCCACCGACATCGGCCTGGTCGGCAACATCCTGAGCGTCAACGCAGCGGCGGTACGGGATCTCATCGCCCAGCGCATTCCGGTGGTCTCGTCCATCGGCCCGGACGCCGACGGCGTGGTGTATGACATCAACGCCGACACCGCCGCGGCCGCGCTGGCGCAGGCGCTGCAGGCCGAGAAGCTGCTCATCCTGACCGACGTCGAAGGGCTCTACACGCACTGGCCGGACCAGGATTCGCTGGTCAGCGAGATCGACACCCTGAAGCTGGCCGGACTTCTGCCGTCGCTGCAATCCGGCATGGTGCCCAAGGTCGAGGCCTGTCTGCGCGCGGTCGGGGGCGGGGTGCCCAGCGCGCACATCATCGACGGCCGGGTCGAGCACGGCGTGCTGGTCGAGTTGCTCACCAACGACGGAGCCGGAACCACGGTGGTGCGCGCGTGACCCACACCGAGGCGCTGCTGAAGCGGTGGGACGCCGTGATGATGAATAGCTATGGCACCCCGCCGCTGGCACTGGCCTCCGGGCAGGGTGCGGTGCTCGCCGACGTCGACGGCAAGACCTACATCGACCTGCTGGGCGGCATCGCGGTCAACATCCTCGGCCACCGGCATCCCGCGGTGATCGAGGCCGCGACCCGCCAGCTGAACACGCTGGGCCACACCTCCAACCTGTATGCGCACGAACCCGGCGTCGCGCTGGCCGAAGCCCTCGTTGACCGGTGGGGCGTTGACGGCGCGCGGGTGTTCTTCTGCAACTCCGGCGCCGAAGCCAACGAGCTGGCGTTCAAGCTATCCCGGCTCACCGGTCGCACGAAACTCGTTGCCACCCAGCGGGCGTTTCACGGCCGCACGATGGGCTCGCTCGCGCTGACCGGCCAGCCTGACAAGCAGGCGCCGTTCGCTCCGCTGCCCGGCGAGGTCACCCATGTGCCGTACGGGGACGTCGACGCGCTAACGGCCGCCGTATCCGACGACACCGCGGCGGTGTTCCTCGAACCGATCATGGGCGAGAGCGGCGTTGTCGTCCCACCCGACGGCTATCTGGTCGCCGCGCGAGATATCACCGCCGCGCATGGCGCACTGTTGGTGATCGACGAGGTGCAGACCGGGATGGGCCGCACCGGAAGGTTTTTCGCCCACCAGCATGACGGCATCATCCCCGATGTGGTCACGCTCGCGAAGGGGCTTGGCGGCGGACTTCCGATGGGGGCGTGCCTGGCGGTCGAACCCGTCGCGGCGCTGCTGACACCCGGCCTGCACGGCAGCACGTTCGGCGGCAATCCGGTCTGCGCGGCCGCGGCGCTGGCTGTGCTGCGCACACTGGACGATGACGGCCTGATCGAACGCGCCGATGTGCTCGGTAAGTCGCTCAGCCATGGCATCGAATCGCTCAAACACCCCTTGGTGGACCATGTTCGGGGCCGCGGCCTGCTGCGCGGTGTGGTGCTGACCGCAGCCGCCGCCAAGGCGGCCGAGGCCGCTGCGCGCGAAGCCGGTTTCCTCGTCAACGCCGCCGTCCCCGACGTGATCCGGCTGGCACCGCCACTGCTGATCACCGAGGCCCAGATCGACGAATTCCTCGCCGCTTTGCCGGACGTGCTGGACAAGGCGGCTCAACAGTGAGGCCGATTCTGCGATGAAGATCATTGCTGCCTCTCCTCCAGGGCCTTGAGCCGCCGGTCAATCCGTTCGAGGACCACGTTGAACGCCGCCCAGCTCACCGGTTGGGCGGCCGCTTCGTGGGTGCGGTAGTCGGCCGCGGCGTCAGGAGCTGAGTCCGGCTGTGGCATCACCTCGATCTCATTGGTCACGCCCTTCACGCCGCGCAAATGCCCGACCGCATTCTCGGCCACAGTGCGCTGGAACTGCGAGTTGACCTTCCCGGTAAGCCGGACCCAACCATCGGATACCGTCGCCTGGACAGTGCCGGGCAGGTCGCTGTGCCAGCTGAGCGCCGCCGCCGCAGCAGCGGCGATATCGGTGTCGTTGCGAACGTGCGTGTCAGGGGGCTGCACCGTCACGTCGTTCGCAACTGCTCGTACGCCCATGACGCGCCGGACCGCATCTTCGGCTTCGACCTTCTGCCAGTAGCTCGGCACGGATCCCTTCATCGTGACCACGCCATCGTGCACGGCGACCGCGATGTCGGAGGCGTCAACGGCGGGATCCAGTCTCAACTCGTCAGCGACCGCATCATTGAGCTGAGCGTCGTCGTTCATCATGGTTGTGCCTTCAATGAATTGCACATGTGTTGCTCGCAGGCCTCCGTCGGCTCGTTGTAACCACAGGGCGGGGTTCGACCAAAGTGTTCCCGGGTTCCGCAGCCCTCTGAAAGATGCCGGATGTCATCACAGAGGCGACAAAGGTCCTCTTGCGCAACACATCGGCAGTCGCGGGAATTCTCGTCGGTGCAGACTCCACCGCGGTTCGGAAGGCGGGGGTGCAGCACTTCGCTAGCACCGGCCAGGCAGAGTCGTCGCCGATCTGCCGGGTGATCGGCCCTGCGCAGATCGATCCAGTCATGACGCGATCGCTGGTATCGCCAGGCCGGACTGGGACGCCACGGCCTATGGTCTTGGGCGTGCTCCCGGGCGAGCTCCCTGACGGCCTCAGGTGCATTCGAAGCGGTGCGGTCGACAGACCATCCCGTTAGGTTTGGTTCTTATGGCGACTGCCTTCGACGGTGTGGATGTGCGGCGCCGCGCCGGCTGGTTGCCGGACCGCCAAGACGAGTTGGAGTGCTGGCTTGCCGGTCACCGGGAGCGGGTGAAGACCAAAGGCGAGCAGGTGGTGCTGCATCCGGTGATCAGCGAATTCCAGCAATTGATCGACTCTGATCCCGTGGTGCGCATGTACATTCACCAGATGATCGATCAGGTGCCGCGCGCGAAACCGTACCGCAAGCGCCACCTGCACAGCATCGAGCAGATGCTGCGCCTGATCAACGAGGTGCTGACAATGGCGCCGGCGTACGGCGAGAACGCGGTCATCACGCCGCTGGGCGCGATTCTGGACTGGTCGATGGGGACGCCTGCCGGGTTCGCGGCCTTCCGCGACCCCCGGGTCAATGCGATGCTCAAGAAGATCCTGACCGCCTGGTGCGGGTTCCTCGACAGCGCCGACTCGCTGTATGTGCTCAACGAGTCACTGTCGGGCTGGAAATGCCCCGCGGCCCGACGCGCCGTCGGCATCGAGCAGTTCGAGCATGATCCTTCCGACGAGCACTGGGGTTTCCTCTCCTGGAACGATTTCTTCATCCGGCGCTTCAAAGACGGCGAGCGTCCGGTCGCCTGCCCCGACGACGACACGGTGATTGTCAGCGCCTGTGAGTCGACGCCCTACCGCATCGCCACGGACGTCAAGCGCCAGGATCGCTTCTGGATCAAGAGCCAACGGTATTCGCTGCAGGACATGCTGGCCAATGACGATTCGGTTGATCAGTTCGTCGGTGGAACCGTCTATCAGGCGTATTTGAGCGCGACCAACTATCACCGTTGGCACAGTCCGGTGGCCGGGACGATTGTCCGGGCGTTCCACAAGGAGGGCACCTACTACTCAGAGGCCGTCTCGGAGGATTGGAATGCGGTCGATCCCCCGACATCACAGGCCTACCTCGCGCACGTTGCGGTGCGGGCGATCATCCTCATCGACGCCGACGATCCCGTCATCGGCCTGGTAGCCCTGGTGGCGGTCGGCATGGGCGAAGTCTCCTCATGCATGATTCACACGGACGTGACCGCAGGCTGCCATGTGGCAAAAGGTGAGGAACTCGGCTACTTCCAGTTCGGCGGCTCGACTCACTGCCTCGTCTTCCGCCCGGGCGCGATCAGCGACTTCACCCTGGCTGCCCTTCCCCAGCCGCACAACCGCTACGCGCCCCAGGTGCTTGTCCGCTCGAAGCTGGCCATCGCCAACACCAGGGCGTAGGGCGACGGCACCGTCGTCCCGCCCCCGCCATCAGCCGCTCCCGGACCCCGGGGTCCCACGCGATCTGCTTGCATCACCGACGAAACAAGTACCGCACGATGAACAGCAATACGCTGGCCGCGACCGAGACCAAAAGCATCGAGACCACCGGGATGTAGACGCGCACGTTTCCGCGCTCAATCCGGATATCACCGGGAAGGCGGCCGAACCACGAGAGTCCACCCGCCCAGACCAGGATGCCCACCACCACGATGACGATTCCCGCCATTACGATGAATGGACCTACGTTCCGTGCCATCGCGCCTTCCTAACCCTGATTCGTCCCGTGCGGATGAGTACTCCCGCAACGACCGCACCGAATACGAATCCGCCGACATGGGCGAAGAACGCGACTCCACTGCCACCGGTCTTCGCGTGGACCAGCGCGTAATTGCTCTCGAAGAACTGGTACAGGAACCAGCCGCCGAGGAAGAACCACGCCGGGATGCCGATCGGGAACCACAGCACAAGCGTGAGAACGCGTGAGTTGGGATAGAGCACGAAATAGGTGCCCAGCACGGCGGCGATCGCGCCGCTGGCACCGAGGGTGGGTATCTGCGCGTCGGACGCCGCGCCGAAGAGCACGGTCATCGCGGTCTGCGCCATCGTCGCGAAGAATCCGCCGGCGAAGTAAAAGACCAGATAGCCGAGCCGCCCGAACGCGTCCTCGACGTTCTTGCCGAAGATCGCCAGGAACAGCATGTTGCCGAGAATGTGGCCCCAGCCCGCATGCAGGAACATGGCCGTGATCCAGCCGATACCCCACGGTTCGGGTGTGCTGCAGGCACTCTCGACACTGCACGGATAAAACGACGCGTGGAGGATCGCCGCGTCGGGGTCCGGCAATTCGTAGAACAGAAAGACCGCGAAGTTTGCGGCGATCAGCGCGACATTGACGAGCGGGAACCGGCGGGCCGCAATGCCGTCGGATAACGGGATCATGCGAGCTGTGATCGATTGGTCATCGCCCGGGCGCGCAGGCCGGGAGGCCTATCGCTCCAGCTGTGTCGTGTAGCCGCTCGTCGTAGCTGACGAAGCTGGTGAGCTGGCTGCCGAATACCGCGTGTGCAGTGGCGAGGTGGATTGCGTCCAGAGACCGCAGGCTTGGGTCTTGGTATGCGGCTGCTGCGGCGCGGACCACTTCGTCGACGTCGTAGCGGGCGAGTCGGGCGATGGTCGGCGGCACCAGGGATAGGAGTTCAGGGTTGGTTTGACGTAGGGCGCGGGGAAGTTCGATTTCGGCCAGTGTGGATGTCACCCAGGGTGTGCTCGTCTGGTTGTCGAGCCAATCGGCGAGTGCGTCGCTTTCGGGTTCGCGGCGAACCAATTTCACGAGAGAGGATGTCTCGAGGTAAATCATTAGTACCTTTCGGTTTCGCGCATTTCGCGTAGTCGCCGGCCCGCTTCGTGGTCGGCGTTGACTGGCCCGGCGGGGCGTGGTGCCGGGCCGGAGAGCGTGGGCGGGTGGAGCTTTCCGGTGCTGATCATCGTCGAGAGCGGGTTGTCGCTGGCTGGAGTGATGCGGGCGATGATCCTCCCGCGCTCGGTGATGTTGATGTGTTCTCCGCGTTTGACCCGGGCCAGCACGCCGGCTGTGTCTTGGTTGAGTTCGCGAACTGGTACATCACCCATGGCTTCAACCCTATAGTACGTATCTGTAGTACGAGATGGCGCTTTTGGCTTGGCGGACGAATTGTCATGATTACCGAATTACCCGACGCGGTGCATGCCTTGCTGCGCGACGAGGCGGTCCCGGATTGGCGGGCTCCGATGCTAGCCACGCTGACCGTAAAGCGATTCTCTGATCCGCGATGGATCTTTGAATCCAAATTCGACGGCGAGCGGTGCCTGGGTTTCCGCGACGGCGAGCGGGTGCGGCTGATGTCGCGCAATCGCCAACTGCTCAATGCGACCTATCCGGAACTCGTCGAAGCGCTGGGCGCGCAAGGTACGTCCCGGTTCGTCGTCGACGGTGAAATCGTGGCCTTCAAAGGACGCCACACAAGCTTCGCGCGGCTGCAAGGCCGGTTGGGCATCACCGACCCCGACCGGGCCCGGGCCACCGGGATACCGGTGTTTTACTACCTATTCGACCTGCTGCACCTCGATGGCAAGGCCACCACTGCGCTCCCCCTGATCTGGCGGAAACAGTTGCTCCGCAACGCGTTTGAGTTTCGCGATCCGCTGCGCTACACAACACACCGCGTGAAAAACGGCGAGGCCGCCTACCGGGCGGCATGTAAACGCGGCGACGAGGGGGTGATCGCCAAGCTGGCCGACGCGCCCTACGAGGGGCGCCGCTCGACGAATTGGTTGAAGTTCAAGTGCGTTCGCGACCAGGAGTTCGTCATCGGCGGCTATACCACGCCAAAGGGTAGCCGAGTCGGGCTGGGCGCGCTGTTGGTCGGCTACTACGAGGGGCCCGACCTGGTCTACGCCGGCAAGGTGGGAACCGGTTTCGATACCGCCACCCTGCGCAGCCTGCATGAGCGGCTGTCCGCCATCGAGCGGGACACGTCGCCCTTCACCCGTGGACTGATCCGCCAAGTCGGCACCCACTGGGTCGATCCAAAGCTGATCGCCCAGGTCGGATTTACCGAGTGGACACGTGACGGCAAGCTGCGCCACCCGCGCTATACCGGCCTGCGCACCGACAAGAACCCCGAGCAGGTCGTGAGGGAGACACACTGACGCCGCGGATTCACGTCGAGATCACCCACCCGATCGGCTGCCGTTTTCCACTGACGCCATTACCAAAGGTAACCTCGTCGACTGTTACTCCGAGGTCGCCAGTAGCATGCTGCCGCGCCTGAAGCATCGGCCGTTGAATCAACAGCCATGCCCGAGGTGCCGCCGAGCGGCCCAAGAGACTGGTTTGACCCACTGTCCTAAGACGAGGATTCCACCTCCGGGCAGATCCTTATGCCCGTCGATGCTCGCAACGCGAGCCCACAGATGCCGATTACAGGCGGGCTGTCGCGCGTACGGCGCCAGGGCCGGGCGAGCGGGTCGTGGGTGAGCAGCGCGTCCGCGGGCTGCTCAAGAAGTCGGCGCAGGCAGTTGGTGGTTGGAAGCCACGGCCACAGAGTGCGCCCAGCGTCGTTCGTCCTCGAAGGAGAGGACTTGCGGCCCTGACGTGGTCAGCCGCGAGGTTCGTAACCTCGACGTGAACATCAGCGAACGGCAAAAGGAAATATGACATCGACGATGCTTGATTCGCAGACCATCATTTCACCACTGGAGACCGGCGGCGCGCCGCAGCACAGACGCACCGACCGTCCTTGGGTTTCGTTCACGGGCCGGACTGCTGGCATGCTGCAGCTGAGTGCCTTCGGATGGCGGCCGCATCGCATGGAAGGAGTTGCTCATGTCCGCTCAGCCAGACCAACGCAGACCAGCTAGCCGCGATGCCGGCCGTTCACAAGGGGTGGGACCGGAACCCGTCGCACAGCTCCCGCGGCTGGAAGACGACGTGAATCAGCTGCTGACTAAGCTGGGCGAGGCGGAATCGCTGTGGTCGCGGTGGCTGACGACGGTCGCTGCAGAACATCGGGCTAGTGCGCGAAATCTCGTGCACTACTGGGCGATCCGGCAAAGCGACCTGCGTGATCTGCAGTCGCGCCTGGCCGCATTTGGCTTATCGTCGCTAGGACGTAGCGAAGCCCATGTCGAGGCAACTCTGTCGCTGGTGCACTCGGCGATCGGTGCGATGCTCGGCAACGGGTGGCGCCCGCCGCGACCGCCGACAGTGGGGATCGAGGAAGGGTCGCGGCTGCTTCGCCAGCGAACCATCGACCTTCTCGGCGCGCAACCGGTTGGGCGGGTGACGCGCATCATGGTCACCCTTCCCTCCGAAGCCGCCAATAACGAAGGCTTTGTGGCCGAACTGGTGCAATGCGGCATGAACGTCGCACGGATCAACTGCGCGCACGATGACGCCGACGCGTGGCGGGCAATGGCCAAAAATGTGCGGCTGGCCGCCAAGGCGACCGGCCGAACGTGCTTGATCGCCATGGATCTGGCTGGTCCCAAACTGCGCACCGGCCCATTGCAGCCAGGTCCGCGGCTCATCAAGCTTCGTCCACGAAAGAACCTCCTGGGGGAGGTCAATGCACCAGAACGGGCATGGCTAACCGCAGCCGAAGACCCGGTGAGTCCACCGCGCGCCGATATGGCGACCATCCCTGTTCCGCGGGACTGGCTGAGCCGCCGCCGCAGCGGGGATGTGCTGCTGCTGCGCGACACCCGCGGGTCCAACCGTCGCCTCGTCCTGTTTGCCGACGACCGAACAACCGCCGCAGGAGGGTTCGTCGTCGACGTCGACAAGACGACGTATCTGAAGACGGGAACGATGCTGCATGTCGACGGGACCGATGATCCGACCGAGGTCGGATTGCTGCCGCACATCCAGCAGAGCCTGCGGCTGCACCGCGGGGACATCCTCAAGCTGACGCGGGACTATGCTGCTGCCCCGGTGCAGCCCGGCGGCGTGGCGCAGATCGGCTGCACCCTGCCGGAGATCTTCGATCATGCCCGTGCCGGGGAAACCGTCCAGTTCGATGACGGCCGTATCGGCGGTCACATCGTGCGCGTCAACGATGGTGTGTTGAACATCCGCATCGACCACGCCGCCGACGGCGGATCCAGGCTGGGCGCCGACAAGGGCATCAATGTCCCCGACACCTACCTTCCCATTTCTGCGGTAACCTCCAAAGACATCGCCGACTTGTCTGTGGTCGCGGAATTGGCCGACATGGTGGAGATGTCGTTTGTTCGCGAACCCTCCGATGTCGAGAAACTGCTCAACGAGGTGGACCGGCTCGGCGCACAAGATCTGGGAATCATCCTGAAAATTGAAAACCGTCAGGCGTTCGAGCATCTGCCTCAACTGCTGCTTACCGTCATGCGTCGCCCGCGGGCGGGGGTTATGATCGCGCGCGGAGATCTCGCCGTCGAGTGCGGCTTTGACCGTTTGGCGGAACTACAGGAGGAGATCCTGTGGCTGTGCGAAGCCGGGCATCTGCCGGTGATCTGGGCGACCCAGGTCCTTGAGCAACTGGCTAAAACCGGCAGGCCGTCACGCGCGGAGATCAGCGACGCTGCGATGAGCGAGCGAGCCGAATGTGTGATGCTCAACAAGGGCCCCTACATCGATGAAGCTGTGGTGGTTCTCGACAATATTCTGCGGCGCATGACGGGACACCACGAAAAAAGGAGCGGCCTACTGCGGTCGCTGCGCTCTTGGCACTCCAGCGCTGCGCCAGGGCAAGCGCCGGCCTGCGCGGATCGTCCGAGAGGCCAACCCTAAGGCGTTCAAACTAAGAGTTCGCACGCTATTGGCAACGGCACACCGAGTCTGCTAAGGAAGGCAGGCAAACGCGATAGAGCATCGGTGCGAAGCGTTGCGAGGCGAACCTTTGCGTCTGGCCTCAAAGGCGCTCCGGACTTCGCCGAGCTTGGGCCAGAATGCTTTCTGTAATCGGCAGGTAATCACACGAGGCTGATCGCGCCGGCTACGAAGGCATCGATGAGCCGGGGAATCCGGGCAAGGCGATCGCCGACGATGTCTTCGACTTGGCCCCTGAACCCATTAATCGGAAGGCCGTCTTTCGCAGCAAGCTTGATGTTGACGATTGCCGGACGTGTCACTGGACTGCCGATCCGACTGACCATCAGACAATGGGCTCCAGCGATGCTGGGGTCGGCCGCCACTATCGACTCGGCGATATCACGCGCGACGACGTTGTAGATTTTGCCCACGTGCGCAACTGGGTTCTTGCCGGCGGCGGCCTCGATGCTCATCGGACGACCAGGCGTGATCAATCCATTGACCCTGTTGCCGCGGCCGGCCTGGCCATCATCGCCCGCTTCGGCCGAGGTGCCGGTGACCGTGAGGTAGACGGTGCCCGAGGCCGGGTCGTCGGCGGTGTTGACACCGACCTCGCAGCTGGCGAAGCCATGTTCGGCCACCAGCGACCGGACGATCTGCTCAACCGCGGCTTTTTCGGCCAGGTAATCATCGATATCGCGGAGGTGGCGGCCGATCATCGCGCACGCGACAGTCAGGTGCAGGCTGCCCCCGCGCCGAATGCTCATGACCTTCACGTCTTCTCCCCGAGCGGGGCGCTCGCGGGCGTGCTCGTGCCCATTCAGACGCTTTTCGATCGCGAGGGTTAGCCGCTCCACCTGGCTCATGGGCGCGTAGCCCACGCCGATCGACGTGTCGTTGGCCAGCGGCCGGTCCTGACCCTGATGGGAGAACAGCGCCCGCAGGTCCTGCGAGCCCGGCTGGATGCGGGCATGAAATCGGACGTGCCGATCGGGATCCAGGGCATGCAGATTGGCGCGCAGCCAGGATCGTGAGCCCTCTACAGCGATCTCTTCGATCGCGACGGCCTCCGAGCCAACCTTGGTAGTGGCCCGGCCGGCTAAGTAGACCGTGATCGGGGCAGTAATCGCGCCGCCGCCGAAGGCCGGCGCCGCTTGGCCGGCGCACAGCAGCGCCTTGTCGACGTTGTGATGAAGGATCCGTCCGAACCGCTCCCGATATTCGCGGCACAGGTTGCGCGACAGCGTCTCAGCCAAAGCATCGCAAATGGTGTCAGGATGCCCGCGGCCCTTGCGCTCGACGACCTCGACGGTCGCGTCGGAAAGATCAAGCTCCGAGAGCACTAACGAGTGCCACGCACTGCCAAACTGGTCGCGCAATCATGGCCTCCTCCTCCCACGCCCACGATCCACACCTGGCAACGGCCAGTCGTGACAGCGATCTATCCCGCGACAACCCGTGACGGTTTGGGGTAGGCCGCCCCGAGGTCGGGCACGACGTGATAGCCGTGCCTTTGGGCCGCGGCCGCGCCGCGCCGCAGCAATACGCCCAACGCGATGAACGTGGCCTGATCGAAGACCATCGGGGTCAGCAACCGGTTGTGCACAAAGCCGAACGCGATTCCGCTGCCCGGGTCGGCCCACCCGATCGATCCGCCCATACCGGCGTGACCGAATCCGGGCAGCACGCCCGGGACGGGCACCGCGTGATAACCCATGTGCCAGGACAGCGGAACGAAAAGGTTGTGGTCGGGTCGCAGGCTGGGCCTGCCGGTCAATCCGCTTACCAGTTCCGGTGACAGGAAGCGTGTTCCGTCGAACTGGCCGCCGTTGGCGATTGCACCGTAGAGCCGCGCCAGCGCCCGTGCGGTGCAAACCCCGTTAGCTGCCGGTACTTCGCCGTCGAGTATCGGGATGTCGCCTTGGACGAATGCTTTCATGCCCGGGAAGTACATCGCGCCGAACCCAGCCGAGAGCGGGAAGGCGGCGATCTTCGGTGCCACGAAGTTGAACAGTGGGTTTGCCCTGGTGCTTTGAGGGGTGATGATCTGCGCCGTCCGCGTCGGCGCTTTGGCTGGCGGTCGGCCCAGATGCAGCCCGTCGGTGTTAAGCGGGTGGGCCAGC
>Ga0187768_1000247_pt1 | contig 12428 bp, 9 predicted proteins | sample 0216_QUI02_MP10__3_FD_148678 | JGI IMG/M metagenome (GOLD analysis project Ga0187768, IMG submission 148678) | Tropical peat soil microbial communities from peatlands in Department of Meta, Colombia - 0216_QUI02_MP10_20_MG | ecosystem: Environmental > Terrestrial > Soil > Wetlands > Peat ...
AAAGCCTGTCGCCGTCCCCTTCATCTCGCTCACGATGGGCTGCGACCCATAACTGGTGACCAGCGCCACCTGAGGCCCCAGGCCGACCAGCTGTCCCAGCGGATTCAAGTCCAGGATCAAGTCCTTCTTCAGAGTGACCCCCCAGCTCTGGAGCAGGCTCGTAAGCCCGTCATTGTCCGCGATCTCCGAATGCCCTAGCTTCAACGGCGGATCCAGCATGAGAAGCGCCCGGCCTCCGTTCTCCACATACTTCTTGATCGCCTCGACTTCCGGCTGCTCGTAATTCCGCGTGGGCCCGGCCACAACCAGCGCCGTGCAGTCGGTCGGCACTTCTGCGCTCTGCAGCAGGCTGATGCTCTTGGTCTCGTAATTGTCCTTCCCCACCAGGTCCTTGAAACGGGAGAAGCCGTCGCGGTCGCTGTTGTCGATCTGGCGCTCTCCGCTTCCGGTGACAAAGCACACCGTCCGCGTACCGCTCTTCAGGTCGCGGATAAAGGCGCCGGTGACGCCTTCCTCCGTCATGCTCTTGGCTTCTTCCTTCTTGGCCCCGATCTGCACCACCGCGGTCCCCAGGTTCCGAATTCCGGCCTCCCGCGCCACCTGTGGATTCTTGTCGGGATCGATGTATTCCACCCGCACCTTGGGAGAAAGATTCGCGTACTGGTCGAGCAGGTCCTTGCCCTCGCGGAACCGCGTACTCTGGTTAAAATAGGTGATGGTCGCGTCCTGCTTCAGGCCCTTGACAATCTTGGTGGTTTGCTCGGAAAGGCTGTAGCGCTTGTTCGATGTGGTGTCGTAGGACTTGTTGTAGCGGTCGGCGAGCAAGTTGGCCACCACCACCACCGCCAGCACCACCGCGATATACACCGTCACGTAGGCGGCGTACTTGGTCTGTCTTGCCTTCAGCCACTGGTTTGCCATCTACGATCTCCAGCGCAGCGATTCCATGGAACGCGCCGTGAAGAACAGTCCCAGGAAAATCACGCTCAAATAGAAAATTGCATCCTTGGTATCGAGCACGCCCCTGGCGAATGATTCAAAGTGCGGAATCACCGATATGTAGGAGAGCACGCGCGCCCAGGTCGAGGTTTCATATCCTGCCACCCACTCCAGCACCCACAGCAGCAGGCAAGCCCCGAAAGTGGCCACGGCCGCAATGATCTGGTTCTTGGTCAGGGTCGAGATGAAGGTCCCGATGGCCAGCAGCGCGCCCGCTTGCAGCAGCAATCCGAGATAGCCCAACGCGAGCGGCTTCCAGTCCGGGTTGCCGTAGCGGAACAGAAACGCAAAGTTCAGCGCGGTGAACAACAGCAGGCAGGAATACATTACCATCGCCGCCAGCCACTTCCCGACAATGATCTCCAGATCGGTTACCGGAGACGTTGCCAGTAATTCGATGGTCCCCATGCGCTTTTCCTCCGCGAACAGCCGCATGGTGATCAGCGGAATAAGGAAAAGCCCGATCACGCCCGCATTGGAAAGCAGGGGCCGGATGATCTGTTCGTTCAGATTCATGGGGAACATCTGCCCCCGCATCTGCATCTCCATGCCCTCCATCACAAAATAGCCGAGGGCATTCCAGAAAAAAAAGCCGAAGATCACCGCAAACACGGTCAGCAGGATGTAGGCGATCGGCGACGCGAAGTAGCTGCCCAGTTCCTTGCGGCAGATGATCCAGGCATTTCTCATTGCTGTGACTCCTTTACTGCTTGCTTGCCCGCCTCCGGCGCTGCCTCGCTCCGGGTAAGCTGAAGGAAGATTTCCTCCAGGCTCATCGCCGCCGGACGAAGCTCATTTAGATCCCAGCCCGATTCCACCACCGCGCGCGCCAGGTCTCCCCGTGCCAACCGCCCCCTCTGGCTCTCCACCTCAAACACTGCGCGGCTGTCCATCTGACTTTTGCACAGCACCCGGCTGACGCCAGAAACTTGCTCCAGCCTGTGCTGCACGATCGCCGCCTCCAGGCTTCCACTGCGGCCGGCGACTTCCAGCACCACCGACTCTACTCCGCGTGCTCGCGCTTGCAGGTTCCGCACCGAGTCCGTCGCCACCAGCTTCCCCTGGTTGATAATGATCACCTGCTCGCAGGTCTGCTCCACCTCGGGGAGAATGTGGGTGCTGAGAATAATGGTGTGATCACCTGCCAGGCCCTTGATCAGGTCGCGAGTCTCGTTAATCTGCTTCGGATCGAGCCCGCCGGTCGGTTCATCGAGAACCAGCACGTCCGGATTGTGAATGATGGCCTGCGCCAGCCCCACGCGTTGCCGGTAGCCCCTTGACAGCTTGCCCAGAAGTTTCGTCTTCACGTCGATCACCGCACAGCGATCGCAGACATAGTCGATTCGCTTTTGCAGTTCGGAGCCCGAGAGACCTTTGAGTTTCCCCACGAACTTTAGGTACTCCACTGTCTCCATCTCCGGGTAGATGGGGGGCGACTCCGGCAGATAGCCAATCCGCTTCTTCACCTCCAGCGGTTGCTCAAGGACGTCAAAACCCGCGACTGTGGCCGTGCCCGCCGAGGGCGGAAGAAAACAAGTCAGCATGCGCATCGTGGTCGTCTTGCCCGCCCCGTTTGGCCCCAGGAAGCCGACGATCTGGCCTTTGGGGACCTCAAACGTGATGCCATCGACGGCAGTGGTGCGCGCGTATCTCTTGGTAAGTTCTTTGACAGTAATCATAAGAAGTTGTGGCCGACGGTGAGGACCTTCAACCGTAGACCTGAACCACAATTGAACATTTCGAGGTACGACTATCTTAGAGAGAGTGTGCCCGGTATGTCAATTTTCCGCCTGACGATCCTTGGTGATCGTCGCGCTGTTGCCTGCACTTCAGAATATCGTGCCCCGACAGATTTCATCCGACGCTGGCCTGTCTGCCGGCCGCTCCCGGCGATGGCGCAACGGGCAGCCTGCCTTGACCCGTCGCAATCGCCCGTCCAGCGCAACCCGGTGGCAGCCTGGGAGGGCCGTCCAAGGAGCGGCGTCTCGCCCACTATCCTGGCTGGCGTCTTCCAGCGCCAGAATTGTTTTACCTGGGGGCTAGGACGTGGCCCCGCAACTCGAAGGTGCACGCAAGAATGGCACAAATCCCATCCTTTCAGGCCTGGTACACCGCCTTGGTAGCCCCATACACCCGGCGGTAGGCGGCATAGTTTTTATCCAGAATTGCCACCGATTCTGGCTCTGGCGCTACTCGCGTGGCGACCCGCACCACGGCGTCGCAGGCCGCGTCCACTGACGGCCACACTTGCGCCCCCACCCCCGCCAGAATCGCTGCTCCATAGGCCGCGCCTTCCTCCGCCTGCACCGCCTCCACCTCATGCCCGTACACATCTGCCTGCACCTGCCGCCATAGCTTCGATCGTGCACCGCCGCCACCCAGTCGAATGCTCCTGACCGGCACCTTCGTTTCCTCAAAAATCGTGAGGCTGTCCCGCAGACTGAAAGCCACTCCCTCGAGGATCGCGCGAATCACGTGCGCCCGAGTGTGGGATGCGGTCAGCCCCACCAGCGCCGCTCTCGCATTCGGATCGAGATGTGGTGTCCGTTCCCCCATGAGGTACGGCGTCCAGAGCAGCCCGTCGCATCCCGCCTCGACCATGGCCGCTTCCCCGGTCAGCCTTTCATAAGGATCGCGCCCATCGTCCGCACCGCTGCCGAACTGGTCACGGAACCATCGCAGGGAGAGCCCCGCCGCCTGCGTCACTCCCATCACGTGCCATCGCCCCGGAATGGCGTGGCAGAACGTGTGCAGTCTCCCATGCGGGTCCCGCGCCGGCTGGTCCGTGGCCGCAAAAACCACTCCCGAGGTCCCGATCGTGGCGCTCACCGCCCCCGGGCTCACGATCCCCATGCCTGTCGCCCCCGCCGCCTGGTCGCCCGCGCCCGCAACGCAGGGCGTGCCCGCCTTCAACCCCGTTGCCTCCGCCCCCGCTGCTGAAACTCTGCCGCAAACCTCCGGGGATTCGTAGAGTGCGGGCAGCAACCGCTTGTCGATTCCGGTCGCCTCCAGCATCTCCGCCGACCAGCGTCGCCGCGCCACGTCGAGGAGCAGGGTTCCCGATGCATCCGCCATGTCGATAGCCCGCTCCCCGGTCATGCGGAATCGGACGTAATCCTTCGGCAGCATCACCGAGCGCACCCGGCTCCAGTTGGCAGCTTCGTTCTCCCGCACCCAGAGAAGCTTGGTGAGAGTAAAGTTGGGAAGCGCCGGATTGCAGGTAAGCCCAATGATCCGTTCCGCCCCGATCTGCTCCGTCAAGTCGCGGCACTGCTTCTCCGTGCGCACGTCGCACCAGATCAGCGCCGGCCGCGCCACCGCATCCTGCGCGTCTAGCATGACTGCCCCGTGCATCTGCCCTGAAAATCCGACACACCCAATCTCCTCCCCGCGCAGATCCGCCTTGGCCAGGGCATGCTGTACCGCAATTCCACACGCGCGCCACCAGTCCTCAGGCTCCTGTTCCGCCCAACCAATGGATGGCGAAGTGAACGGCCGGTGCTCTTCCGTGGCAGCCCCGGCCACGCGCCCCGCCTCATCCATGACGAGTGCTCGCGTCCCCCCGGTCCCAACGTCAATGCCCAGTACGTGGATACCATCCTCCGTGATTTCGACCTGCGGTCATTGGAAAATGCCGCAGTTCGATGGCACAGCGCTGCAACGCTCCACTGAGAGGCTGGTTTTGCCTGAGGGCTTCAGCCCCTGAGATCGCCAGAATGTGGCCTTTTCAGGCCCACGAGCCTCTGATAACACTGGCGGCCTTTCAGTGGTCGAAACTGCCAAACGCCACTTCCCCGACGACCTTTCAGCCGCTGGCATGGCGTCTCGCCCTCCACTCCTCTTCAAACCGCCCGCGCTCATAAAATGACTTTTGCGTCCCTACGCTCGTTGTGGACAGCCCGGCATACAGGTTCGCCCGCTCCACCGCCTCCCGCTCGGATAACCCCTCTCCCAGAAAGGTCGCAAAGCTCCCAATAAAGGCGTCCCCTGCGCCCGTGCTGTCCACGCTCTTCATGGGGAACGCAGGCACATGCTCCATGCCGTCACGCCCACCCAGCAGCGAACCGTTCGCGCCCAGCGTGATAATCACCCGCTGAAGGCCCGCTGCCACCAGGTGCGCAGCGCACTCCTTCGCTTCCTCCAGGTTGCCCGCCGGCATCCCGGAGATGGCCTCCGCCTCGTGTTCGTTGGGAACAAAATAGTCGAGCTCGGCCACATCCTGGAGATCGATCGGCTGCCCGGGCGCCGGATTGAGAATGCAGCGGATGCCATGCTTCCGCGCAAACTGGATCGTGTAATACACCGTCTCCAGCGGGATCTCGAACTGCAACACGATCGAATCCGCCCGTTTCAGCATCTCCGCCGCCGCATCAACATCGCCCGGTTTCAGCGCGTCGTTCGCCCCCTTGACCACGATGATCCGGTTCTGTCCCGAGGGATCGACAAAAATCGGCGCCACACCGCTGGAAACTCCCTTCACCGGTTGCACGTGCCTCGCATCGATGCCCAGCGCTTCAAAGTTACTGATTGTGGCTGGACCGAACAGGTCGTCCCCCACCCGCGCCACCATGAACACCTCAGCTCCGCACAGTCGTGCGGCCACGGCCTGGTTCGCTCCTTTGCCGCCGAAGCCCAGGTCAAATCGCTGCCCGAAGATCGTCTCTCCGGGTTTCGGAAAATTCTCGGTGAAGGTGGTCAGGTCTACGTTGGCGCTGCCCACCACTGCAATGCGAGGACGTTTGGCCATGATGTTCGCCTTCTAAGGTCCGCAAAAGGAAGGCAGAGTGTAGTCATCAGGCCCGAAGGGTGTCAATCGTCGCCTGGGACAGAAGTTAGAGCCCTGCAAAGTTGCCACACCATTGCACCATTTTATGTGCAACTCGGGCGCTAGGAGCGATCCGGGGGCAATGGGCGCAGTGTGGCTGACACGCAACCCGAGGAGTTTGGTCGTCCGCCGGAATGGCGTTCCGCCTGGAGCGCGATGTTTCCTACAAGGGAACGGTAGAAGGGCAGCCCACGATTACCTGGAAGGAGCGGCAAAAGAAACGTCGCCCTTGATCGATGCCCGGCTGTTCTTTGGGAGCCGGGAAGGTTCAGCCCGGACTGGCGTCAACGTACCGACTGGCCCTTCATTCCGGTGCCTTTTCCTTCGATACCGGGCTCACGCCGCAATACGCAACCCGGCTGCCAGTACAACCGACAAAAATGCCCTTCTGCCTGAATGCGTCTTTGTCTTGGGGTTTGTGAATCAGCAATTGCGCAGGTGCGTTTCAGAATATGAATCTCGCATTCAGATAGAGCGTATTATTGGCATTCGCATTGCGACCCGAACCATCGTAGTTGGTGCTGCCACCATTGAATCGCGTATATCCGGTGTATTGGACGGCTAGCTGTAGATTCTGCCACGGCCAATAAGAAAAGTTCAGAATATAACCGGCGCCTCTCGGGTCTCCATTGGCACTGCCGCTACTTGGTGGATACAGCGTAGGATCGACCGTGCCGCTTGTGTCGAACCAACCGAATGTGCCGGTGTAGCGAGTACCGAAATGGTATTCGGCATTCGCCAGAAAAGTGTCCAAATGGTGATTGGGCTGCAATGCTCCCATCGCAGCGAAGGTAGCTGCCAAATCTGAACTCTCGTGGATGTAGGTGCCTCGCAGCGAAAGCACGTCCTTCCTGAATAAGGCTCGATCATATTGAGTGTCGATGGCCCAGTCGGTGTATTCATCCTTCAGGCCGGCGATTGCATTGGGGGTGGACTGCATGTGTATTCCGTAGGTGCCTATTTCGAACTGCGTCGTCGCTCCCGATTGCTGCCAAGCAACGCGCCAGTATGGTGCGACGCCGCGGATGTTGTAGGGTGCGTTCGATCCGGCGTTGGGCTGAGGCGAGCCCACGTGTTCTGAGCGATAGATGGTTGCGGCCAGATACAGATGATTGTCCCACATCCCAAAGCCACCGAATCCCGCTACGTCCTGGGCTAAGAGACCATCAACGATAGGAGCGGCAGTGGGAGTAGGTGCGAAATCGCTAGCAACCCACGGGAACCCCCAAGCCGGCGTACTGTTCCACAGGTCCTCCACGGTCGGATTATTATTGAAATCCACGCCGTAAACCAGCTCCTTACCACCCAGCTTGGTTGTGTTAGCGTAGCGGATATCCGTATTATCGCTGCTGAAATGGTCGTCTTGGGTGTTGTAAGTCACTTGAAGAAAACTACCGATGTGGCTGGTCCATCTGCCCGAAAGGAAGAGCGACACATCTTGGGGAAATTCAAAAGTGCCATTCTGGGTCCCCGGCTGGGGTGACCCGAGTAGGGTAAAAGAGGTTTCAAACATTACGGAAAGGGGCAGCGAAGCAAGAAGGTCAAGCGCGGCCCGCGTTTTGCCTCCCTCCGTCTTGATGACCTTGGTGTCATCTGCTTTATCGACGTATCCCAGAAGCTTGAACCTTCGTCCGGCGGGATTAAGTTCCGGAGGCGCGTAGTGGCAGCCACTGCAGGCCAAGCCTGTCTGCCGTGCGTAGCTTGGAACCCCCATCACTCTAGGTGGATCCACCACGGTCAGAAACAGCAAAACCACAACCGGAAATGCGGTCAGAAAAAAAGGTGGGATTTTTTTCATCCAAGATCTCCATTTTTGTCTCCGAATAGGGCCGATTTTAGGTCGGTCCTAATTGCTGGCATATGTCAACAGAGGTTCACTGACTGTCCCGTCCATGTGGCAATTCGCAACAATGTGCAGGACCTTGCCGAATCCAAGGATCCTTCAGCTATGAGTCTTTCCATCGGGAGACTTTAGAGATGGGATAGCAGGTGGGTCGAGGAAGGAACAGGGTTTCCGATATGGGCGCCAATCTCGCTGCCGCCAATCGTGCGGCACTCATGAATTCCGATTCCGATCATGTTGTGACTGCTCTGGCCGCCGTTTCTCACTCCAAGGCCTGCGAAACCTTGGACCGATGCGGAGAGCGTGGCGATTCGGATTGACCAAACGACTGGGAACCTGGTGTACACCCGTTGGCTTAGACTGATCGGAATACGGCTCGTTTTTCCATTTTCAAGTCGCAGTGGCCGCGTCGGGACGGAAGCATGGAACGATTGCCGCAGTGTAGCGGTGAAGAGCTCGCAAGTTCACGACGCGAAGTGATCGCCTGGTGGAGGTCTTATGTCGGAGCCGGCGTGGTTACGTGCTATTGCCGGTTCGGCCGCAGTAAGGCCGGCATCGACTTTGAAAAGCCGATTGCCATCTCGTCGGAACTTTTGTCTGCGGTTTTCTCGCCAGGTGACCGAGGTTACTCCCCGTAAGGCACCCAGATATTCTTGATCTGCGTCGCGTGCTCCAGGAACCACCTGCCCTCGGCCGTCTTGCGATCGAACCAATCGATGGCGCGTCCTTCGTTGGTCCAGACCTGCTTCAGGTTGCCGGTGGACAACGACTTCGCCGCCGCGGCACGAGCCTCGTCGCCGAAGGACCAGATCGCATCCACATCATCATGTTCCGCCAGCACCTTCAGCAATTGCGACGCATACCCCGTTACAATATTCACCGCGCCCCCAGGCAGATCGCTGGTGTCGAACACCTGGTAGAGATCTCCAGCAATAAGTGGGTACATCTCCGACGGAACCGCAACCACCGTGTTTCCCATGGCCAGCGCCGGCATCACCACCGACAGAAAGCTAAGCAACGGCGCCTCCCTGGGACAGATGATCCCGACCGTTCCCACCGGCTCGTTCATGGCGATCGTGATGTTGCGGAACGGCGGGTTGTGCACCGCGCCATCAAACTTGTCGGCCCATGCCGCGTACGAAAAGATGCGCTCAATACCCTGCTCGACTTCCGCCGCCGCTTGCTTATCTCCAACCACCGCCGCCAGCCGGCGCGCCATCTCGTCACGCCGCTGCCCCAGATTCTCCGCGCAGTAGTACAGCACTTGGGCCCGGTTGTGGGCCGTGGTCTTAGCCCAGCCGCTCGCCTGGTGGGCGGCTTCTACCGCGTTGCGAATGTCTTTGCGGTTGCCTAGCGGAGCCTCTCCAAGCAGACGCCCGTCCGCCGCCCGCACTTCCATGCTATAGCCCGAATCCGGCCGCGCCTGCTTACCTCCGATGTAAAGCTTCACGGTGCGGTCAATCGCCGGTGCGCTGCGTTCCACTTCCGAATCCTCAAGCGGTTCCGCCGGCGCTGGTGCCGGCTCCAACTGGGCAGCATTCTGGAACCATTCCGGCTGCAGGTATTCCCGCAATCCCTCCCGTCCGCCTTCGCGCCCATAGCCGCTTTCGCGGTATCCCCCAAAGCCGGTGGAGGCGTCAAACAGGTTGGTGCAGTTCACCCAGACCACGCCGGCCTTCAGTTGCGCCGCCACTTGCAACGCTACGTTGATGCTCTCGCTCCACACGCACGCTGCCAGGCCATAGACGGTGTTGTTGGCCAGTTCCACCGCCTCGCTCGGAGTGCGAAAGGTCATCGCCGCTAGCACCGGTCCGAAAATCTCCTGCTGCGCCACCACCGACGTCGGATGTACGTTGCTCAGCAACGTCGGGGGATAATAAAAGCCTTGTGCCGGCAGGGCGAGGGGAGGCTGCCAGCACGCTGCCCCTTCCGCCACGCCCTGGTCCACTAACTTGCGAATCCGCTCCAGTTGCACCCGCGCGACGATGGGTCCTACATCAATGGCCTTGTCCAGCGGTGGCCCCAGCCGCAGCATGCTCATGCGCTGCCTCACCTTGGCGACCAGCGGCTCCGCGATACTCTCCTGCATCAACAATCGCGAGCCCGCGCAGCACACCTGACCCTGATTGAACCAGATTCCGTCTACCAGTCCTTCCACGGCGCTGTCCAGGTCCGCATCTTCAAATACGATGAACGGAGACTTTCCTCCCAATTCGAGCGAGAGCCGCTTGTGACTGTTCGCCGTTGCGGCGCGAATGGAGCGCCCCACTTCGGTTGACCCAGTAAATGCAATCTTGTCCACCCCGGGATGCTTGACCAGCGCCTCCCCCGTCGAACCGTCACCCGTCACGATATTGACCACGCCCGCCGGCAATCCGATCTCCTGGCATAGTTCGGCAAAAGCCAGCGCCGTCAGCGGCGTGAACTCCGCCGGTTTCAGCACCACCGTATTGCCCGTGGCCAGGGCCGGCGCGATCTTCCAGGCCAGCATGAGCAGCGGAAAATTCCAGGGAATGATTTGTCCCACCACGCCGCACGCCACATAGCCGGGGAACTCCGTCTCCAGCAGTTGCGCCCAGCCCGCGTGATAGTAGAAATGCCGCACCGCCAGCGGAATGTCGATGTCGCGGCTCTCGCGGATCGGCTTGCCGTTGTCCAGCGTCTCCAGCACCGCGAACCGTCGCGAATGTTTCTGCAGCAGCCGCGCCAGCCCATACAAATAACGCGCTCGGCTGTGCGGGGTGAGCGCCTGCCATTCCGCCACCGCCGCGCGCGCTGCGCTTACGGCAGCATCGATGTCCGCAGCCGAGCCCTGCGCCACCGAAGCCAGCTTTTCGCCGCTCGATGGATCCAGGGTCTCGAAGTACTCGCTCGCCGCCGGCTGCTGCCATTGGCCGTCGATAAAGTGCCCAAAGCACCTCCCGTGCCGCTCCAGCCAACCCAAGGCTTCCTGAGGATCCTCCGGCGCCGGCCCATATTCCATGGTCACGAATTTTTCCGCGATGCTCATTCGCCTATGCGCAATCCTTTCCCGCGTCCGTTACAAAAATACCCTCCACTCTGACCATCCCGCGTGCATAGTACCAGCATGCCCTTGGCAGGCGTTCGCCCCTCCATTCCAGCCTCAATTTAGGTCTGTTAGGCGCGCCGCGTTTCCCCTCACCACCGCTTCGCTGCGCCGCCGACATCGCTCCTGCATCACGACCTACGCGATCGGATGCCGGTGCGCAGCCGAATACCGACCCGTCACCTGATGCTCCAGTTGCCGCTCGATGTCCGCTAGCAACCCGCTCGCACCCAGCCGGAACAGCTCTCCCCGCATCCACGACGGTCCCAGCTCTTCTTTCATGAGCGCCAGCCACTCCAGCGACTGCTTCGCCGTCCGAATCCCGCCCGCGGGCTTGAACCCCACCGCCATCCCCGTCTGTTGCGCGTATTCCCGGATGGCGCGCGCCATCACGAACCCCACCGGCAGCGTCGCGTTCGTCGGCTCCTTGCCCGTCGAGGTCTTGATGAAGTCCGCCCCCGCCATCATCGCCACCATGCTCGCCCGCGCCACGTTGCGCAGGGTGAGCAGGTCCCCCGTTCCTAGGATCACTTTTATGTGCCTCGTGCCGCACGCTTGCTTGAACGCGGCGATCTCATCGTAGAGCGCCTGCCAGCGTCCGCCGAACACATGCGCCCGGGTGATCACCACGTCGATCTCCTGCGCCCCCGCTTCCACCGACCTGCGGATCTCGGCCACCCGCTCCGCCAGAGGCGAAAGGCCAGCCGGAAATCCCGTTGACACCGCCGCCACCCGCACGCCGCTGCCTTCGAGAGCCTCCAGCGCCGTCTCCACGAACGTGTGATACACACATATCGCCGCGACTTTGATGTTGAGCTCTTCGATCCCCAGCTTGTGTTCCAACTCCCGCTGGATCGGGTGCCGCCCCTTGGCGCACAGCCGCCGCACCCGCTCATCCGTGTCATCCCCTGACAGCGTCGTCAGGTCCATGCATGTGATGGCGCGCAGCAGCCATGCCGCCTGCCACTCTTTCTTCACCGTTCTCCGCGCCATGTGACTCTGCGCTCGCCGTTCCACGGCGCTGGTATTCACGTGCACATCTCGCAGCCAGTCCAGATTCAGGGGTATGCCGGAGTTCGGCTGAAGCGCTCGCCCAGCCAGCGTCGCCACCACGGTGCGGTCGCGGGCCGCGTCAACTGGGCTCAGTTCATGCGTAAGCGTCGAATACGGATTGTCGGCTGCCATCGCAAGCCCCCGTGTTCCGCCCGTCGTCGCCAGTGGCGGAATAACCACAGCTCGTGACCTGCAATTGTACGGCAGATGCCCTCAAAGCAGTACGCCGGCCATACGACGCACCTCGCCCCCAGCCTCCCTTATCTGGCCGCACTGCCCTGGGCTTAGCCCGAGGGTCTCCCGACTGTCGCGAGGGGCATCCTGCTCTTGCCCAACCCGCCCGAGGATCTATACCGTTCATGCTCGCACCGCCGGAAAAGCGGATATTTCAGGTGCGAAGCCGACCGGACATTTGGTGTGCTACCCACAATCATCCGGTTCGCGTCTTGACACTCCACTAGCGGCCGGTCTAGCCTACGCGCGTTCCCGGAGGCCTGTCCTGAATATCTCCGTTCGCCGCTCCCTTGCGCGCCACGCCCTATTCCTTCTCCTGGTGATCCTGTTTCCGCCGGCCAGCCCCGCTGCCACCCGCCCCATCATCCTTGACACTGATCCCGGCACCGACGATGCCATGGCCCTCA
>Ga0187768_1000255_pt1 | contig 12108 bp, 10 predicted proteins | sample 0216_QUI02_MP10__3_FD_148678 | JGI IMG/M metagenome (GOLD analysis project Ga0187768, IMG submission 148678) | Tropical peat soil microbial communities from peatlands in Department of Meta, Colombia - 0216_QUI02_MP10_20_MG | ecosystem: Environmental > Terrestrial > Soil > Wetlands > Peat ...
TGCCCGTGCGCCCAGGTCCCCCACGTCGAGCAGGCGTTGCAGGTCGTCGTTGGCCAACGCGACATCGGCGGTCTCGACGGCGACGTCGGTTCCGGCCAGCCCCATGGCAATCCCGATATCGGCGGCCGCCAGGGCCGGGGCGTCGTTGATGCCGTCACCGACCATCCCGACGATGTGCCCCTCGTCCTGCAGTTGGCGTACCACTTCCAGCTTGTCTTCGGGCAGCACCTCGGCGCGCCACTCGTCGATGCCGAGCTCGCGGGCAACCACTTCGGCGATATCCGGGTGATCGCCGGTGAGCATGACGATCCGGCGGATGCCGTCGGCGCGCAACTTCTTCAAGACGTCAACAGCCTCAGGCCGCACTTCGTCGCGCAGGCTGATCAGCCCGACCAGTGTGCCGTCGACGGCCAGCAGCAGCGGGGTCTCCGCCTCGCGTCGTAGCTTGTCCACCCAGGCCGACGCTTCCGTCGACACCCGGACGTTTTCGGCGCGCAGGAGCGAGGGGCTGCCCAGCAGCAAGGTCCGCCCGTCGGCCCACATCCGCATGCCGAGCCCGACCAGCACCTCGCACTCCTCATGCGGCGGAATGCTGATGCGACGTTCTTCCGTCGATCGAATCACCGCTTCGGCCAGCGGATGACGAGAGTGGATCTCCGAGCTGGCCGCGTAGGCCAGCACCCGCTCAGGCTCCCAATCCTTATGCATAGCAACGATATTCGTCACAACCGGGCGCCCGACGGTGAGGGTGCCGGTCTTGTCGAACACGATGGCGTCCACCCGGCCCGCCTGTTCGAGGTGGGATCCGCCCTTGATGAGAATGCCGCGGCGGGCACCGTTGCCGATCGCTGCGCTGATCGCGGTCGGGGTGGCCAGTCCCACCGCGCACGGGCAGGCGATCAACAGCATGGTCATCGCGCGGCGGATGTCTCCGGTGAGCGCCAAGGTGATCGCGGACATGATGAACGAGGTGGGAACGAAGCGACGGGAGAAGTTCTCGCCGACAGTTTGAATCGGCGCCCGGTCGTGCTGCGCCTCTTCGACCCGGGTGATGATGCGGCCGATGGCGGTTTGACTGCCGACGGCGCGGGCGCGCACCACCAAGCGTCCGCGCACCACCACCGAACCGGCGTGCACCTCCGATCCGACGATGACGCTGACCGGCAAGGTTTCCCCGGTGATCGCGGACTGGTCGACGACCGCCTCGCCGTCGACCACGTCGCCGTCGACCGGGATCGCGACGTGGTCGTGCACCACGACCTCGTCGCCGATCTGCACCGTGTCGATCGGCACCTGGATCTCGTTACCGTCGGCGAGCCGGAGCCAGGCAGTGTCCGCAGTGCCGCGCAGCAGGTCGGAGATGGCCCGCCGGGTTCGCCGCAGGGTCAGATCCTGCAGGTACTCACCGATATTGAGCAGCCACAGCACGGTAAGCGCGACCACGTTTTCGCGCAGCACCAGGCTTGCGACGGTCGCCGCGGACACCAGCGCGTCGGTGCCGGCGCGGCCGGAGCGGATCGAGCGCAGCGCGCCGCGAAGGAACGGATAGCCGGTGAACACGGTGACGCCGGTGGCGACCAGCCGCCCGGTCGGGCCCAGCAGCGGTGCCCGCGCGAACACGTAGCGGCGCACACCCAGTAGGGCCAGCGCCGCGCCGCCGATGACCATGCGCAGCACGTCGGCGTTGCGGACCTCCGATGAGTGCGGCGCCCGTGCCGGAATCAGCTCGGGGGCGGTGTGGGCGGCGGCGCGGATCGCCGCCGGCACCGCTGAGCGATCGCAGCGCTTGGGCGAATACCAGACGACGACGGACCCGGTGCGGGGATAGGCGTGCACCGCCCGCACACCGTTTAGCTGGTCGACCGCGTCTTCGACCGCCACGGCCCGGCGGGAATCGCCGCGCACCCACGGGACTTGAACCCGCATCCGTCCGGCCGCATCAGAGACGACTGCCAGGTCGGGCTCGTTCACAGCCGCGTCCGAAACGACTTGCAGGGCAGTGTCGTTGGTAACAGTCATGTCAAGTGGTCAGTGTTCGTGCGCCTCGACGTCGGTGATGGCCGGAGCGGGTACCTCTTCGCCGATCCGTTCACGGGCCTCCGCCATCACGTCGGCGAGCTTGAGCCTGGCTGACTCTGCTGCTTCCTCGGCCCGCCGGGTTCCGCGCAGGCTCCACTCCGCTGCCGTTACCGCGGTCTCGTGAAGCGGAGCCTTAGCCACCGCCTTCCGCAGTGCCTCGTAGGCGGTCACCCCGACCAGCCCGGTGAGCACCGTCGTGGCCGCCTTCCCGAAGAGCCCGTGCAGCACCATCGCCTAACCTTCCTCCCGTTCTGCCCTGTTGGCACAACACTTCCACCGGTTACCCGACGACGTTAACATAGAAATATTGCGATACCAATATGAATCTGCTTTGGCGAGCGCAGTGCGCCGCGATGAGCACCATGCATGCCAGTCGACCCTTCCCGCCGCCGCCCGTTTCGATCACATTAAGCACCGAGCAATACCAGTCGTGATCACTGAGGTCGGTGTGCTACGTTGGGCGAACTACCCGTCCAGAACCCGGCGGGGTTTGCCTCAGCGCGGCGGCAACCAGCATCTGACACAAGCGCATTCGTGCGCGAAAAGCTTACGCACGCAAGCCTGATGTCAGGGGCCTGTTGGGCTGACAGCTTTTGGCAGCGCCCATGCGGGGCGGCGGGTTTCGAGTGGTGCCGCGGGCCGGTGGGCGACGGCCGGATGCGGGGGGTTCGGTCCACTGCTCGGAAAGGTTTGTGCTGTCCGTGCTTTCTCCTATGTCGCCCGCTGACGCGCTGTTCATGGTCGCGGAGACACCGAAGCGGCCGATGCACGTCGGTGTGCTGGCGTTGCTGAGCCGGCCCGAGGGCAGCGGCACGCACTATGTGCGGGACATGTTCGCCGCTGCACTTGCCCGCGAGCGGGTGGCGCCGCTCTGGCGGCGGCGCCCGCACCGCTCGCTCATTTCGCTCGGGCAGTGGTATTGGCACACCGACGCCGAGGTCGACCTGTCCTACCACGTGCAGCTCAGCGCGTTGCCGCGCAAAGCTGTTATGGCTGGGTTGTGGGACCTGGTCGCCCAGCTACACGCAGGGATGCTGGACCGCTCCCGCCCGCTGTGGCAGCTGCACCTGATCGAGGGCCTCCCTGACGGGCGCTACGCGCTATACGTCAAGACCCACCATGCGATAGCCGATGGGGTCTCGACGATGGGGCTGCTGCGGCGGACCGTCGGCGCGGACCCGGATCGGCGTGAGATGCCCGCCATGTGGGAGGTCTCCCAGCAGCCACCGTCCTCGGATGCGACGGCAGCCGGGGGCGGGATCAGTCCACTGGACGCCGCCCGCACGGTGTTGGGCGGGGCCGGAGACCTGGCAGGCGTGGTGCCCGCCCTTGCCGACACCGCCTGGCGGGCGGTGCGCGGCCGCGGTGGTCCGCTGACCCTGGCCGCACCGCATACCCCGCTGAACGGACCCCTCGGCAGCGCCCGGTCTTTCACAGGCTGCACCTTCCCGATCGAGCGGCTGCGGCTGGTGGCCAAGCACGCTGACGCCACCCTCAACGACGTCGTGCTCGCCATGTGCGCGGGGGCACTACGGCGGTATCTACTCGCCCGCGAGGCGCTGCCAGCTGCGCCACTGATCGCGATGGTGCCGGTCTCCCTGCGCGGCTCCGACGCCGTCAGCGCGACAGATGAGGTTCCCGGCAACAAGATAGGGACGTTGATGTGCTCCCTGGCCACACACCTGGCCGACCCGGCCGAGCGTCTGGCAGCGGTGCAGGCCAGCATGCGCGACGCCAAGGCCGCGCTCGCCGGCCGTAGCCAGTTGCAGGTGCTGGCGATGAGCGCGCTTGGCATCTCCCCGCTGGCGCTTGCCATGACGCTCGGCCACGCGCCCGGGCCGCTCCGCCCACCAAACGTCATGATCTCCAACGTTCCCGGCCCTGAAGGGCCGATGTACTGGAATGGCGCCCGACTCGAAGCGCTCTACCCGTTGTCAGTCCCCGTCGACTGGCAGAACCTTAATATCACTTGCACCAGCATCAACGGCCAGATGGCCTTCGGCCTGACCGGCTGCCGTCGCGCCGTTCCGGCGATCGGCACCCTCCCGGATCTTCTCGGCCGCGAACTCGGTTTGCTCGACGCCTTCCATCGGCTTCCAGGGGACAGCCGCCGTGCTCGACACCGCGATCGGCGACCACGCCGACACCGGACTTCTCAGCGCTCCGGCCAAACTCCAGCGGGTGACCTGGTGCGGCCACCGCCGCCGCGGGAGCCGCCGCCGTGATCATGGCGTGACCTCACCGCGGGGGCTATATCGACTGGCGGTCTTGTATACCGACCATCGGTCGATATAGATTGTCTGCCGACTATGGAGGTAGACCAATGAGCACACCAGAGCAATCACAGATCCGCACACGTATGTTCGCCCGCGCGATGGGCCCGTTCCTGACAATCGTGCCTACCACGGTTGCGGTGCGCGGCTCGTACATGCAAACACTGTTCAACGAATTCAAGGCCAACCCCATGTGGCCGTGGCTGTACGGCGCCATCCTTTTGGCGGGCGGGCTTTTCATCATCGCGTTTCACCAGTACTGGCGGAGCCCCGCGGCGATCATCGTGTCCGTTGTGGGCTGGTTTTTCGCGATACGTGGGGTGCTGCTGCTGACCGTTCCCCAGGCCTACAACGCCGCCGGCAACGCCGTCTACAGCTCGGGTGCGACTGCGGCGATATGGGTGGTGTTCATCTGCCTCGCCCTGGCCGGGCTGTATCTGACCTACGTCGGCTGGAAGCCGGAACCACGCACACCAAAAGTTGTGGCGAGCGCAACCCAGGGCCCGCATGCCGCGGGTAATTAAGCATCCCGACATCCGCAGAGCGGAGCTGCTCGACCGGGCATCGGGGCTATTTCTGCGCCACGGTTACGACAATGTCAGCCTCAACGATCTGATCGCCGACGCCGGGGTCTCCAAAGGCGCCTTCTACCACTGGTTCCCGTCCAAAGACGCGCTGATAGCGGCCTTGGCCGAGCGCAGCGCCCGCGAAGCATTCACCGGTGTCGAGGACGCCCTCGCTCAGTGTCGAGGTAATGCGTTGGACCGGCTCAACGCGGTGTTGCAGGCCGGTTTTGACATCAACATGAAAATGGGCGGACCGGAGCAGCTGGCCGCGATGGTGTCGTTGCTGCGCCCCGACAATGCCCATCTGTACGGACGAATCCTCACCGTCGAGGAAGAGCTTTTCCGGCCTTTGCTGACGCGGCTGATATCGGAAGGGGTCACAGGCGGTATCTTCGACACGTTCGACCCCGAAGGCGTCGCTGACATGATTTATGGTCTCGCCGCGCGCACGAACTCGAACATCCTGGATGTCTTGCACGCTGCCGACGAGTCCGCCCGAGACCAGGCAATCGATGTTCTGACAACCAGATTCAGACTCCACGGGCTTGCCATCGACCGCATCCTCGGACTACCAGACGCAAGTATCACCACACTCACACGCGCACAGGTCGAAGCTATGGTCGCGGCACTGCCGCGAAACTACTGATGCCGTGACCAACGGCGGTACTCGACGTCGCCCCCGGGTAGACCGACTCTGATAACTCCTGGACCAGTTCGGGGGGTCGTGCCAATCACGATGGATCACCTGCGCCGCTACTCAAGGACCCGGGTGATCTTCTCGGTCTCGATCCTGCGCGGCAACGCGGCAGGATCGGGATTGGCCACCTGCACCAACGACGCGCCGACCGCGAGGACTGCCAGCAGGCCGTCTACCAACTCGTCGGGCTCGGCCCACGACATCGCGGAGAGCACCCGATCCGCGGACGTCAAACCCATTGCCGCCGCGGATCTCCGACAGTCAGCCAGGATCTGGTCGACCGATCGGCCCGCCAGCGCCGGCCCGGGACGGCGTTCGGGCACGATCTGGTCGCCGTGCACCCGCACCGCGGTGGCGTAGTCGGTGACGCCCACCGGCAGGTCGGGTGCCGGCCGGCCGAACGGATCCAGCGACAATACCGCCACCTCACCACCCACCCCGACAGCGCCCGTCACATCTAAGGCCTCGTCCAGCCGACCGGCGGTGCACAACGCGACATCGGCTTGCGGGCCCCCCAGCACGACCTCCGCGCCGATCCACCACACCCCGAACAACACCGCCGCCGTCTGCCAGTGCGCCGGCAGCAACACCGCGACCCGGCTGGCCGGCCCGGCACCCAGCTCGTCGCGCAACAAGTTGCCGGTCTTGGCGGCCCAGTTGGCCAGTGTCACCGCGGACAGCTCGATGCGCTCGCCGCTGCCGTCGTCGTAGTAGGTGATGCGCGGGCCCACGGGGTCGGCGCGCAGCATCGGATCGAGGATCGCTTCGCTGAGCGTGCTCACGTCAGTTGACACACTCCGGGCGGTCGGAGCCGGCGGTAAGAATCGGCGACGGTGGGGGAGCGGTGTTTCCCGTCGGCCCTTGCTCGGACGAACCGGCCGCCGTCACGCCGGTGCCGTCGAGGCCCGAGCCCGGACCGGTGTAGTCGTTGGCCAGCACCACCCGCACCGAGCCGGGCGGCATCGACGGATCGGCGATGACGGGTAACCCGCCGAGGTCCTTGGAAACCGCCTGCGCGCCCGAGTCATCGGTCTTGGTGGCTCGCACCTGGCTGGCGGTCACGTGGCCGGTTTCGTTGTTGGCGATGGTGCCGGCGGTAAATCCTTTGGCGGTCAACACCTCTGACACCGCTGCGGCCAGTCCGTTGATGTCGGTGTCGTTGAGCACGTCGGCAGTGGTTTTCTCGGGCGTGTAGGCCAGCTGCTCAGTCTTGCCTTGATCCTGCTCATGCAGCAGGCCGGCAACCCACTCGGCAACCTGGTGGGGATTCACCCGCACCACGCTCTGCATGCCGTCGTCGCTCCAGCCGGACTCGTCGAGCACCGGAATGGTGGCAAAGGCGACCTTGCCGGCCGCTAGCTTCTGCAACTGCTGGACGAAATCCATGACGTCCCACCCGGAGGAAATGACCACCGAACGCTGGATGGCCTGTTGCAGCCGTTCCAGAGTTGCGGGGTGCGACAGCGTCTTGCCTGAGATCACCTGGTGGGCCAGCGACGCCATCACCACCTGCTGACGCACCACGCGATCCAGGTCGCCGCGGGGCAGGTCGTGACGTTGGCGGACGAAGCTCAGCGCCTGCGGGCCGTTGAGTTTTTGCCAGCCCGCCCGAAAATCGGCACCCGAAAGTGGCTCGTACACGGGCTCTTTTAGACATACGTTGACGCCACCGAGGGCGTCGGTGATGAGCGCGAAACCGAGCAGCCCGATCTCGGCGTAGTGGTCGACGGTCACGCCGGTCAGGTCGGCGACCGTCCTGATCAGGGCCTCCCGGCCGGCCTCGGTGCCCCGCGCCTCGGCCTCCGCCTCGGGGACACCGGATTCGACGAGGCTGACCCGCTTTTCTTCCTTGACCTGGCCATAGACGCCGTTGATCTTGGTCTTGCCCAAACCCGGTGCTTTGACGTAGGAGTCGCGCGGGATCGAGATCGCGGTGGCCGACTTCCCGTTGTTGGGGATGCGGACCAGGATGATGGTGTCGGTGTTGGTGGCCACGTCGTCGCCTGCGCGCAGGGTCGCCAGCTCCTTCGCGGTCAGCGGGTTGCCGTGGGCATCGGTGCGGCTGTCCACCCCGACCAGCAGGATGTCGATGGCGCCGTCGTCGCCGCCCTGACCCAGCGAGGGGGCGAAGAAATGGTAGATGCCGTCCTCAAACGAGCGGATCTCGCTCCACGCCACCCCGGTGCAGAGCATCACCGCGACAGCCGCCACGGTGGCAACCACACGGACCACACGTTGCGCAGACATCACTTTAGATTACTTGCGACACAGTAGTAACTCGGGTAGCCGGGTGTCGGCGTGCCAGACTCAGGAATGTGTTGCGCAGGATCGTGATCACCGGAGCCGGCGGGCAGGTCGGCAGCTTTTTGGCGGCCGAAGCCGCTCGTCAGGGCCGTGATGTGCGGGCGCTGACGTCGTCGCAGTGGGATATCACGGACCCGGCGGCCGCCGAGCGGATCGTCGAGAGCGGCGATGTGGTGGTTAACTGTGCCGCCTACACCAATGTCGACGGCGCCGAAAGTGACGAGCAGACCGCATATGCGGTCAATGCGACCGGCCCCGAGTACATCGCACGCGCATGCGCGCGCGCTGGTGCGCAGCTGATCCACATCTCCACCGACTACGTCTTCAGCGGCGACTTCGGCGGAAAAGTGCCCCGCCCGTATGAGCCCGGCGATGAAACCGGGCCGCTGAGTGTGTACGGCCGCACCAAGCTCTCCGGCGAACTAGCCGTTCTCGCAACACTTCCGGACGCTACCGTGGTGCGCACCGCCTGGGTCTACACCGGGGGAACCGGCGGCAAAGACTTCGTCGCCATCATGCGACGACTCGCGGCCGGGGATGGCACCGTGGAAGTGGTCGACGACCAGACCGGATCGCCGACCTATGTGGCGGATCTGGCCGCGGCGCTGCTGGAGGTGGCCGACGGACGGGTCCACGCGCCCGTGGTACACGCCGCCAACGAAGGCGCCGTCACCCGTTTCCAGCAGGCCCGCGCGGTGTTCGAAGAGCTCGGGGCCGACCCGCAGCGGGTGCGGCCCGTCAGCAGCGACCGGAAGCCGCGTCCAGCGGCCCGACCGTGTTACTCGGCGCTGTCGAGTCGGCTGTCGGTGCAGGCCGGCCTGTCCCCGCTGCGGCCATGGCGTGACGCGCTTGCCGCAGCGCTGAGCGCGGGACCGTTAGTCTCTACCCGTGAGTGACGTCCTGCCGTTGGTGACGGTGACCTACTCCCCGGGGCCGCACCTGGGCCGTTTCCTGGCCTCGCTGCCGCTGGCCACCGACCGGTCGGTGAGCGTGCTGCTGGCCGACAACGGCTCCATCGACGGGACACCGCAGGCGGCGGTCGAGCGCTACCCCAACGTGCGGCTGTTCGTCACCGGGGCCAACCTCGGGTACGGAACGGCGGTGAACCGTGCGGTGGCCCAGCTCTCTAAAGAAGGGGGGGCCGCCGATGAGTGGGTGCTGGTGGCCAACCCGGACGTGCAATGGGGCCCGGGCAGCATCGACGCTTTGCTGGACGCTGCCGCCCGCTGGCCCCGCGCAGCCACCTTGGGCCCGCTCATCCGGGAGCCCGACGGGTCGGTATACCCGTCGGCGCGCCACCTGCCAAGCCTGGTCCGCGGGGGCATGCACGCGGTGATCGGCCCGATCTGGCGCAATAATCCCTGGTCGACGGCCTACCGCCAGGAGCGTCTGGAGCCCAGTGAACGGCCGGTGGGCTGGCTGTCGGGGTCGTGTCTTTTGCTGCGCCGCGCGGCCTTCGAGCAGGTCGGCGGCTTCGACGAGCGCTACTTTATGTACTTCGAGGATGTCGACCTCGGCGACCGGCTGCAGAAAGCCGGCTGGTTGAACGTTTATGTGCCCTCGGCAGAAGTGCTGCACCACAAGGGCCACGTCACCGGGCGCGATCCGGCGAGCAACCTGGCGGCCCATCACAAAAGCACGTATATATTCCTTGCCGAACGGCATTCTGGTTGGCGGCGGGCCCCGCTGCGATGGACGATGCGGGGCGCGCTGGCGGCGCGGGCGCGACTGTTGGTGCGCAGTTCGCGGCGGAGACTGGCAGAAGGACGGCAGTAAAGTTGGCAAACCCCGAAGTCGATGCGGTGATCCTGGTCGGCGGCAAGGGCACGCGGCTGCGGCCGCTGACCTTGTCGTTGCCCAAGCCCATGCTGCCAATCGCCGGGCTGCCGTTTCTGACCCACCTGCTCTCGCGGATCGCCGCGGCCGGTATCGAGCACGTCATCCTCGGCACGTCATACAAGCCCGCGGCGTTCGAGACGGAGTTCGGCGACGGGTCCCAGCTGGGCCTGCAGATCGAATACGTGACCGAGGAGCATCCCTTGGGGACCGGCGGCGGCATCGCCAACGTCGCTTCGAAGCTGCGCCACGACACCGTGATGGTGTTCAACGGCGATGTGCTCTCCGGAGCCGACCTGGGCCAGATGCTCGACTACCACCGTGGCAACAAAGCCGACCTTACGCTGCACCTGGTACGGGTAGTTGACCCACGGGCATTCGGCTGCGTGCCCACTGAGAATGGCCGGGTCACCGCGTTCCTGGAGAAGACGGAGGATCCGCCGACCGACCAGATCAACGCCGGCTGCTATGTCTTCTCTCGCGAGATCATCGACCGGATTCCCCGGGGCCGCGAGGTCTCGGTCGAACGCGAGGTGTTCCCGGCCCTGCTCTCCGACGACGACGTCAGCGTCTACGGCTACGTCGATGCCAGCTACTTCCGTGACATGGGCACGCCGGAAGACTTCGTCCGTGGATCGGCGGATCTGGTGCGCGGCATCGCCCCGTCACCGGCCCTGCACGGCCACCGCGGCGAGCAGTTGGTGCACGACGGCGCGGCGGTGTCTCCCGGCGCGTTGCTGATCGGGGGCACGGTCGTCGGGCGGGGCGCCGAGATCGGTCCCGGTGTCAGGCTGGACGGCGCGGTCGTCTTCGACGGCGTGCGAATTGAGGCCGGCAGCGTGATCGAGCGGTCCATCATCGGCTTCGGCGCCCGCATCGGTCCGCGGGCGCTGATCCGCGACGGTGTGATCGGCGATGGGGCTCACATCGGTGCGCGCTGCGAGCTGCTTGATGGTGCCCGGGTGTGGCCTGGAGTCGCTATTCCCGACGGGGGGATCCGCTTCTCCAGCGACGTCTGAGCCGCGCGGGCGACCAAGTAGGCGAGCGCGGCATCGGAACCGGGCGGCAAGGAGTCGACCGGCCACCAGCGCAGGTCTACCGACTCGTCGCTGATCGCGATCTGCGCGCCGGCTGGCGCCCGCGCCACGAACTGCAGGTCCAGGTGGCGGGTCGGCACGCCCAGTGAGCAGGTGACCGGATGGACATGGATCGCGGCCAGTTCGGGGGAGATGCGCAGGCCGGCGATGCCGGATTCCTCCGTGGCTTCCCGCAGCGCCGCCGCGACGATGTCGTCGTCGGCGTCGTCGCAGTGCCCGCCCAGCTGGACCCAGCGGCCCAGCCGCGGGTGCAGGGTCAGCAGCACTCGGCTGCCGCTGTCGTCGAGCACCAGCGCTGAGGCGGTGACATGACCCGGTACGCAGTCGCGACGGCAGGCGTCGGGGCGGCCGTGCACGAAGGCCAGCACCGCGTGCCGCAGCGACTCCTGGGCCGGATCGGGCGCCCGCCAACCGGTGAGGATTCTTATCGCCGAATCGCGAATGCTCACTTGCGCACCAGCAGGTCGTCCACCGGTGCCGGGGGACGCGGTTGTGTCGGCTCTTCGGCGTAGCCGATCGCGATGACGCCCAACGGTTCCCATTCGGCCGGCAGCTGCAGCTCGGTGCGGACAAGGTCGGCCGCGAAGATGGTCGATCCGATCCAGCAGCTGCCCAATCCTCGCACCGCCAGCGCGACCAGCAGGGCTTGCACGGCCGCGCCGACCGCTACCGTGAACATGGTGTGCTCGGCGTCGGTGCGGGCGGCATCAGGGTAGCTGTGCGCACCTTCAGGGACCAGCATCGGGATGACGACTTCGGGTGCGTCGTAGAGGATCTGACCGCGCGCGACCCGTCGCTCGATGGCATCGGGGGGCTTGCCGTCACCGGCGAGGTCGGACCGCCACTTGTCGCGCATCGCGTCCAGCAGCCGGGTGCGAATCGCAGGGGTCTGTAGCCACACGAATCGCACCGGCCGGGTGTGATGCGGGGCCGGTGCGGTCAGCGCTTCGGCGACGGCAGCTTCGACGAGGTGCGCCGGTACCGGTTCGTCACGGAACTGGCGCACCGACTTGCGCAGCAATTGCGCCTGCTGGCGACCGAGTTCGAGGGCTTCGGCGGTGCCCAGCCAGAACAGGTCCTCGGTGCCGGGCCGCAGCAGGTGCCGCGCTGTGGAGCCGATGTCGGCGACGATGAGTCGGGTAAGCCCGCGCACCACGGCAACCGGTATCGCGGTGAGTTTGCCTTTGACCAGATCGGCTGCGGCCGCGATCTCGTCGGCGACCGCGATCTCGCTGACGTGCAACTCGTTTCCGTGG
>Ga0187768_1000260_pt1 | contig 12023 bp, 6 predicted proteins | sample 0216_QUI02_MP10__3_FD_148678 | JGI IMG/M metagenome (GOLD analysis project Ga0187768, IMG submission 148678) | Tropical peat soil microbial communities from peatlands in Department of Meta, Colombia - 0216_QUI02_MP10_20_MG | ecosystem: Environmental > Terrestrial > Soil > Wetlands > Peat ...
CGGGCCGCCAGCAGTGAATGGCCGCCAAGCCGAAAGAATGAGTCCTCAGCGCCGACTCGCTCGCGGTCGAACAGCCGGGCGAAGATCGAGCAGACCCGGCGCTCGGTTGGCGTCGCCGGTTCACGGTAGCTACATACCGCGACAGGGGTCGGTGCGGGCAGTGCCCGCTTATCCAGTTTGCCGCTCACGGTCAGCGGGATCTCGGGAATCACCGCAAACGCGCCGGGCACCATGTATTCAGGCAGTACCGAGGCGGCATGTGCGCGTATCTCGTCGAGATCTATGTCAGCGGAGATGCTTACGGAACCTTCACCGACCGCGGGCACCACGTATGCCGCGAGCACGCGTCCAACCTGGGTGTCTTCAATGACGACGAGGCAGTGTCTCACCGCTGGATGCGTCGCGATCGCGGACTCAACCTCGCCAAGTTCGATCCGGAAGCCACGAATCTTGACCTGCTCGTCGGCTCGGCCGACGAATTCCAAGTCGCCAGAGATGTTGCGGCGGACCAGATCTCCCGATCGATACAGCCGCATGCCAGGGTTGAAAGGGTCGGCGACGAACCGTTGCGCGGTCAACCCCGGACGCCCCAGATACCCGCGCGCCAACTGAGCACCACCGAGGTAGAGTTCACCGACCACCTCCGCGGGCACCGGCCGCAACTCCTCGTCAAGTACGTAGGTGTAAACGTTGCGATTCGGCACGCCAATCGGCACCACGCCGGCGCCCTGCAACCCCTCTACCAGCATGTGTGTCGAGCAGATGACAGCCTCAGTCGGGCCATAGTGATTGCGTAACTCTGCGTCGAAGCAGCTAGCGAACTTGTTTGCCACCTCCCCCGGGAGTGCTTCTCCGCCCACGGCCATGTGACGCAACGACCGCCAATCTCTGACCTGCGGCAGCAGTAAGAGGGTGCTCAGCACTGAGGGCACCATCTGTAGCACAGTGATGTGGTGGCGATCCATCAGATCGGCGAGGTAACCGATGTCAACGAGGCGATCCGGCTTGGGCACGCTCAGCCGTGCGCCGAGCGACAACGTGCCGAAGATCTCCGCCAGTGAAGCGTCGAAGCTCACCGACGACAACTGCAACACCCGATCTTCGGGGGTCACGCTCCACTCGGCGATGAAACCATCCGCGTGCTCGGCGATCGCGTGATGCGGGACCGCCACGCCCTTGGGCCGGCCAGTTGAGCCAGACGTGTAGATAACGTAGGCCAAGTGCTCGGGACGTAACGGATGAATACGGTCGGCGTCTGTGAGCGCGACGTCCGACATCTGCGCAGCGGCCGTTTCGGCGGCGTCGAATTCCCGCTGCCCGATGACCATTCGAGGGTGGCCGTCCATGACGAGGTACTCGATGCGATCACCCGGGTAGGCTGGATCGATAGGCAGATACGCCGCACCGGCTTTCAGTACGGCAAGCGTGGCGACGATGAACTCGATCGATATGGTCATGCGCAGGCCGATGATATCCTCCGCGCCGATCCCCTGCCCGATCAGCCAGCGCGCCAATCGATTAGCACGACAATGCAATTCGGCATACGTCAGCTCTACATCGTCGGCAACCAACGCGACAGCGTCGGGCATGGTAGCCACGGCCGATTCGAGTACAGCGACCATCGTGGTGGCAGGCGTGGCGACGAGTTCGCCATGCGACTGCGCCAGGACGGCAACCAGCTCGTCAGTGCCGAAAATATCCAGATTAGTGACGCGACGTCCCGGCTCACTCAGCGCGTTGTCCAACAGCCGTATATAGTGGACCAGCATCTGATCGACGAGTGCGCCGGACAGCACGTCGGCCTGGAACTCGAACTCGATGAACGCCCCCTCCGGGTCGAGCACAACCGCCAGGGCAAGTGGAACTTGCGCGGTTACCGCGCCCAGCTCGAGTTGTCTCGCAGTGACGCCGTCGAACTCGAACCCACTCGCGCTCTTACGCATGGAAAAACCCAGTCGGACCAGTTGTTCGGTGCCATCGCGCCCCATAGTCCGCTCCGGATTTGCTACGCGTACCACACGATCGATGCCAACGGACTGATGGGCGAAGCCGCCGATACAGGTTTCGCGAACCGCGTCAACCAGCGAGGCAAACGTGTCGTGCGAACCCAGCGCGATGCGCAGCAACAGCGTGTTGCCGAAATACCCGATGGCCTGCTCGGCGGCCACCCTGCGCTCGATTACGGGCACGGAGACCAGGAAATCTGGTGCGCCGGTATAGCGACGCACCAGCACACCGAAGGCCGCCAGCAACACCATGAACGGCGAGGCAGAGCGCTTGCGGGCGAAGTCCTCGACCCGGCTGAACAAGTCGGCCTGTAGCGCCCCGATTCGACGTTCGGTCCGCCTGGACGGATTTCCGACAGCCGAACCGGGAAGCTCCAGCGGTTCGGGTGGCGGCCGCAACGTGTTACGCCAGTAGTCGACGTCGGCATCAGTCGGCGCAGCTGAGTTCCCAAGCACTTCGACCGCGACAAACTGTGGTGCTTGGCCGGTCAGTTGGTGACCGTTGTACGCAGCGCTCAGCTCGCTGAAAAAGACACCCCAGGAGTCGTCATCCCAACAGATGTGATGCACGACAAGCAGCAGCACGAAGTCGTCTGCACCGGTGCGCACAAGGGTTATCCGCAGCGGTAACTCGTTCGCCAGATCGAAGGGTCTGCCGAACTGGTCTCGCGCCAGCGCCTCGATCTGCTGATCCTTTTCCGAAAGATCGGTCCAATCATGTACTTGCCACCGGATGCCAACGTCATCCCGGAATACCTGATATGGCTCACCCTCGCCGTCCACCCCATAGGTGGTGCGTAAAACAGCGTGGCGCGCAACAACATCGCTGACAGCGGCATGTAACCGTGCCTCATCCAGTGCGCCCGTCAGCCGGTACGCAACACAGATGTTCAGCGTGGTGTCGGTGGCGTCCATAGCCTGCACGAACCACATCCGGAGCTGACCTGTCGAAAGACGGTAACGTTCACCCGCGCGGATGCGTGGATGTTCGGCCGGTTCCCCTGCGGCCATGCCGCTTTCGGCGATACGCCTACGCAGTAGTTCCCGGCGCCGTTCCTGCAGAGTCTTGGCATCGTCTGCCATGGCTTGTCTCACTCCCTGCCTTCAGTTCGAGGGAACCAAATCCGGTCGTTCAACCTCGAGACGCCAGCGAGATGTGCGCTCGGCACCCCGGTGAAGTCCGTCGGAGTGCTTGCTGGCCGGATGGGCGACCGCGAACACGGCTTCGTGATCCACTCGATCTGAGCGGGGAGGGTCTTACACCCCCAGACCTTGGAACCGAACGAAACGACGCGCACCACACAACCCCTCTAATCGTCACCCCTGGCTAGGGTGATGCCCTCTTCTCCGGTACCAATCACAAGTCCAGCAGATTACGTTAGCCTTCGCTAAGTTGCATGTTTCTCGCGGATGCCGCGGCGAGGAGACGCCCGTTTGACCAACCCGGGGTGGGGTCCGCTTCTTGGAGGACGCCGTGGTCCCGGGTCCAAATCGCGTCCTACCTGGGCCGACAGGACCGCAGCACGCATTCCACCCCGTACCTGGGCGAGCTGGACGGCGTCCCGTTGTGTTACTGCGAGCTCTCCCGCGCCGACCTTGACCCGCTCGCCCACTACTACGCCGCCCGCGAGCACGAGGCCGGCTCGCATGCGCTGATGGGTCCACCGAATACCGCGCACGGGGACTGGCCATTGGACCTGCTGCGCACGGTCACCACTTTCCAGCTGGACGCGCCCCCGGGTAGTCATCGACGCCGACGTCGAGAACAAGCGAGCAATTCGGCTGGCCGAGCTTGCACGGTTCCGGCGCATAATGGACCTCGATCTGCCGAACAAGCGGGCCGCCTCATGGTCCGTGACCGGGGCGGCGCCTGGAGCCGCACTGAACCCCGAGGTCAACGGGCCAGTACCCGCTATCACACGTGCAGGAGATTACGTTAGCCTTTGCTAAGTTGCATGGCGGTTGAGGCGGTTGCCCGAAGTGCTCATGCCAGGCCATGCGTGCCAGTCGGAGTGACACGATCGAGAGGTAGTGTATGCCGCGCACACTGGGGTGGATCAGGCAGTTCCACGGACCGGATTCGCCCGAGAGCCTTCCGCTGCTGGTTTTCCCCCATGCTGGGGCTGGTGCATCGGCCTACCGCGAATTCTCGAAAGTACTCAGCAAGAAGTTCGAGGTCATTGCTTTCCAGTACCCGGGACGCCACGACCGGGCGGCTGAAGCATTGTTGGGCTCGCTGCCTGAGATCGCTGCGGGAGCATTCGGCGAATTCTCGACGTCGGAGCACAACCGCGGGGTCCCGATCGTCACGTTTGGTCACAGCATGGGCGCGACAGTCGCGTTCGAGTTCGTCCGGCTCGCAGAAGCCAGCGGAATCGATGTGCGGCACCTCAACGTCTCGGCGGCGGTTGCCCCCTGTCGCGCCGCAGCCAAACCGCCACATCCCACCGACGACGAGGAGATCCTCAACCATCTCGCAGCGCTCGAGGGGACCGACACGGATGTGTTCGCGAACCGCGAGGTCATGAGATTGGCACTACCGGTGATCAAAGCCGACTATGCGGCCTTTGATGCGTACTCCTGCGCGCCGGACATCAAGGTAGCGGCTCCGATTCACGTGATGGCCGGTGATAAGGACCCCGATATCACGCTGGGCGATCTCTACGGGTGGGGTAAGCACACCGGCACCATCAAGGTCACCATGTTCGACGGTGGGCACTTTTACGTGCTATCACACATCGACGCCGTCGCGGAGTTGTTGGTGTGAGCGACCGAATCGTCATTTCCGGAATGGCTGTCGAGGCGCCCGGGGGAATCGACAGCCCGAGCGCCTTGTGGTCGGCGCTTGCCGAGCCGAGGGAGCTGGTCGGCTCATTTCCGCACGATCGCGGTTGGCCAGTCGACGATCTCCTGTCGCTGTCCCGGCTTGACGGCTGGGGGCGGGTTTGCGATGCGGGTGGATTCCTGGACGGCGCAACGACATTCGATCCGCCCTTCTTCGGCATCACCCATCGCGAGGCCATCGTGATGCACCCCCAGCAACGGGTTGCGATGCGGGTGGCGTGGAAGGCACTGGAGAATGCCGGGGTTAATCCCGGCGCACTTGAGGGAGCGGACGGCGGTTGTTTCATCGGAATGTCGTATACGGAGTACGGCCCACGTGCAGCGGCGGTCGATGCTTACACCGGACATCGGGTTGTCGGTTTAGGACAACTGGGGGCCGCCGGCCGGATCTCGCACTGCCTTGGACTGAACGGCCCATCAATGTGTGTCGATTCGGCGTGTGCATCGTCGTTGACCGCACTGCACCTGGCCGTCACGGCGGTGGGGGCGAGCGAGTGCGAATGGGCGCTTGCCGGCGCTGTGTGTGTTATGGGGTCGCCGCTAGCGTTCTATGAGTTCGCAAGACTCAATGCGCTTTCCGAGGACGGGCATTGCCGCGCGTATTCCGACGACGCCACCGGCACCGTCTGGGGTGAGGGCGCGGGGATGGTTCTCGTCGAACGTGAATCACGGGCACGGCAACTGGGACACCGGATCTACGGACGCATCCTGGCCGTCCGCACCAACCACAACGGCAAAGGTAAGCCGATCCTCGTTCCTCGTGTGCGTGCGCAGGAGCAGCTCATTCGCAAGACGCTGGATGCAGCGGGAATTGATCCAGTCGATGTGGGAATGATCGAAGGCCACGGCACCGCAACTCGTGCGGGCGACCCGGTGGAATTGATTGCTCTTTTCAAGACCTATGGCGCATTGGGAGCCGAGGCGCTACTGGGCTCGATCAAGTCGAACGCCGGACATGCGCAAGCGGCCGCTGGAATTCTCGGACTGATCAAACTGCTGCTCGCGGGCCAGCACGGTCACATTCCGCCAACCCTCTTCTCGGACAACCCGACTAAGAAGGTGGACTGGGATCTGACAGGCCTGCGACTGGCCACGAAACTGCGCCGGTGGGAGCCGAAAGATGGCGTCCGCTACGGCGCCGTGTCGTCATTTGGCGCCGGGGGCGCCAATGCGCACGCAATCATCGCCATGCCCGTAAGTTCCCTGGAGTGAGTAAGTGACAACTTCTCCTTACCGGCTCCCGAACGGCACCATTCCCGTCCTGCTGTCGTCGGACACCCCTGAGCTGTTGCACGACGAGGCCGCCGCCCTGCTTTCTTATGCCGCAGATCATCCCGAGGTCGCACCGCAGGCGATCGCCGGAATGCTGTTTCGGACGCGGATCGCCCGCCGCCACCGTGCCCTGGCTATGGTGGCCAACCGCGACGACCTGCTCACCGCCCTGCAGGCGGTTATCGATGGCCGCGAACATCCTTCGTTGGTTCGCACCAACACGCCCGCCACGGCCCGTCGGGTCGCCTATGTCTTTCCCGGGCAAGGTGTCCAGCGACCAGGGATGGGGCGGCTCTGCTACGAATCGATCCCCGCGTTCCGCGCCGAGGTGGATCGCTGCGTCGAGGCGTTCGGAGCGCAGCTCGGCGAGTCGCCGCTGAATTATCTGCTCGACGAAGATCTTCCGACGCAAGACAACGCGAGCACCGTCCAGCCCGCGTTGTTTACCCAAATGGCCGGGTTGGCGGCGATGTGGCGATCATTTGGTATTACGCCGGACATCACCATCGGGCACAGCCAAGGAGAGATCGCCGCGGCCTATGTATCTGGGACGATCACGTTGGCAGATGCCGTGCGCGTCGTTTCGATCCGCGCCCGTGCCGCCGACGAGTTCGCTTCCGGTGACTACGCAATGGCAATCATCGCCGCCGACCGCGACAGCTGCGAGGATTTACTGGCACGTTGCCGGGGTTGGGCAGAGCTGTCGGTGGTCAATTCGCCGAGCATGGTTGGAATCTCAGGTGATCGAGAAACGGTGCAGGGCATCGTAGACACCTGCACCGAGCGCGGCATGTTCGCGCGGGTTATTCGCGTTCAGTATCCCGCACACACCAGCGTGATAAATGAGCTCGCCGCCTTGGTCCGTGCAGCCACGCAACACCAAATGCAGAATCCGAAGTTCCTCGACACCGATATAGACTGCCTCGGCGCCACGCTCGGCGGTCCCATCACAGCTGACCTACCGGTCGATGAATATTGGTTCTGGAACCTGCGCAACACCGTTCGATTCGACAAGGCAATCGGGGCCGCGGTGGCGCGCGACATCGACACGTTCGTCGAACTGGCCGAACATCCGACACTCTTGTTGGCGATTCAAGAGAATCTCGCTGCCTTAAACAACGAACCCGACGAACGCGCAACCCTAGTGGCCGGCACGTCCAACCGAACGGCCACCGATCTAAGCGAGTTCACCCACAATCTCGCGCTGCTGGCAGTACATGACCTCGATTACTCGTGGGATCACCTACGCACCGAATCTGACGGCCCCGTCCCCCTACCCTTACTCGATTTCCCCAATACTCGCATGAACAAGACCCGGCTGTGGCTGCCATATCACGAGGGCCAGGTGGCCGCTGCGGCGGAGGCGACCCCGATCGCGGAAACCACACCGGCACGACTTCTCGTCGAGGAGTGGGTACGGATGTCGCAGCGCTCCCTCGTGGGGCCGCGTGCCATCGGAATCGTCGATCACACCGGAGCCTGCGCGGATCTGGCCGCCGCGCTCTGCGCCGCGGCCGGCGGCGTTGGCGCTACAGCTTGCCTGAACGACAGCGAAAGCACTGGTGTCAGAGGTGATTTCAATACGCTGGCCATACTTGTTCCGCAATCGCCGAAACTGGACGACTGCGCCGCCGCAGCCGAGGTCGCGGCATTCTTCTCCAACCGCACCTGGTGGCCAGGACTCAACGACGCGATTACCGACTGCTGGCTGGTGACGGTGGGCGGTGAGGCAGTGGTTGCTGACGATGCGCCACCAGATCCGGTGCACGCGGCAGCAAGTGCTGGCTTTCGCAGCATAGGCGCCGATTATCCGGGCGTGCGATTCCGGCACCTCGATCTGCCGGCCGGATCGAGGACGTCAGAACCGGCAAACGCGATCCTCGCGGCGCTGCACACCGGCGACGAGCCGGAGCTGGCGCTGCGCAACGGCGGCCTCTACGCGAAGCGGATCGCGCAGCGCGACACCTCCGTCGCCGACTCCGATGGCGCGCCGCCTGAACATGTGCTCATCATTGGGGGGACCGGCAATCTCGGGTTGGAATTCTGCGATCACTTCGCACACCGCGGCGCCCAGCGAATCACACTGGTAAGCAGATCGGGCGAGACGGCTGCAGTCGCAGATCGACTGCAACGGATCCGTTCGACTTGCTCTAGCCGGACGCAGATCCGTGTCACTCAATGCGATGTGGGTGACCAGGCAGCGGTATCGCGACTGGCTGCCGAACATCACGACGCCCCTGCGGATCTGATAATCCACGCCGCCGTGAACTATTCGGCTATCGAATTGTCCGACATCACCGCCGAGAAGGTCGACCAGGCGTTGCGAGCCAAGGTTGTCGGCATCTCACGGGTGCTGGCAACGTGTCCCCGGACGGACAACTGTCGCGTGCTTCTCTGCTCCTCGGCGAGGGCGACGATCGGCGGTCGCGGCCAGGTTGTCTACGCGGCGGCCAATCGCATGCTGGACGCCATGGCGCACCGGCTCCGAGCCGAGGGTCTCGACTGCGTTTCCGTGCAGTGGGGCCAGTGGACAGTCCATTTCGATCTCGATGCGGCCAGCACAGCGCAGTTGGCTGCTATCGGTGTCGTGCCCATGTCTCCCGCTGATGCGCTCGCGTTGGGAATGACCCCGTTTCGGGGAAATGCCATCGTCATGGCACTCGATTTTGATCGCGCACGGCCGGTGCTGGAAGCGTACGGATACGGCCCCTTGGTGTCCCAGCTGTCACAGCTGACGTCGCCTGTGATCGAGACCCCGGCCACCGCCGAGGGGACGGATCTCTCGCAACGGCTGATGGAACTGCTCGGCGAAACCATCGGCGTCGACGGCGTCGATACGATTGACACCACAGTCCCCATGGTCGCGATCGGCCTGGATTCGTTGCAGGCACTAGAGTTTCGGCGTCGCGTCAAGAGAGAGTTCAATCACGATCTGGCTGTTTTGGATCTCCTTGGCGGGGCGTCGATTGCAGACGTTCTAGCACAGCTGGACGTATAGTCCCGGGTATCCCGACAACCAGCGGTGTCCCAGAGCCGAGTGCCTGTGGTAGATCCGAAGCGGCCCATCGAACCGCCCGATATAGCTCGGTATGCACAACAGGCGGCCGAACAAGCCGTGCCGAGCTACCGCGATATGGCGAAAACGCTTGGCTTCGAAGGACATATCGACTGGGCCGAGGCAATGCCATGACTGCGGCAGGATTTGGTTTACGGGTCGCGCGGCACAGAGGAAAGCACAAAGGCCAAGTTCTACGGTAAGCGTGGCACGTCGATAATGCAGTCGGCCCCAGCACCTGAATACAAGCAGGTCACGGCGATATTCGCCGTTGCCGTTCATTCGACGAACATCGCTGCGGCGGTGGGTGCGGAGCGGTTGCGCGCCCCACACTCGGCCTGCAGCGCAGCTTCCTGCCGTAACCCCACGCTAAACGCGGATTGAGAACACCGCGACCGCGGGCTCCCCGAGCCTCGCCGACCGATAGCCGCCGCGGCCCAATGCGTCGGTTGGCGCGGCCATCGGCTCGAAGCACACCACGTCTTCGCTTCTCGGCGCGAAGATCTGCGCGGCCGGATAACCCTGTTCGAAATGGACCTCAATACGGCGGCCGCCGCCACAGACCGCGAAGATGGCACCATCGGCCACCTGGTCATAGCCATCGTCAAAAGCCTTGTCGCCCAATGGTTGGCTATCCGCAGGTTGTTCGGCGGTTTCACCGGTGGGTAGGCCACGGTCGTCCAGCAGCAGGTGACGCAGCGACGGTGTCTCGATGATCCAGTCGGCGCGGGCCACGTTCGGCAGCCGAAGGTATGGATGAAAGCCGAAGCACATCGGCACAGCCCGATCGCCGGTTGCGGTGACGGTGGTGCGCACCGTCAGTGTCCGCTCGGACAGGCTGACCGCCGCCGCGAGCAGATGGGGAAATGGGAAACTGGCGAGCAACTCCGGATCGGCGCCGAAGTCCAGCTCGGCGGTCAACCCACTGGCTGACTCGGCCGTTACCCGCCAGCCCGGATAGGCGGCCAGCACACCGTGGATGGGCAACCCGTTGGGGTCGGGCCGCACACGGTTTTCACCCAGCGTGAGCGCCACCGTCGCACCTTCAGCGGTATAGGTCGTGGCGCCCAGGCGATTTGCCCACGGATACAGCAGCGGGAGGCCCATCGTCTTGCCTGCTGCGATGTAGGCGTTCAGACCGCCCCGCTGGCCGAGTAACTCTACCCCGGCATCGGTCAGTGAGATGCCGATCATGCCGGCGTCCGGCACGAACTGCGCCGTCACTGGCGACGACGGGTCGCTCAGGGCGACGATGTGCACACCCGGGCTAACTCGACAGGGGATCGTGCTGGATGCGCTCCGCCGGCGCGCCTTTGGCGATCAGGGCGGCCTTGGTGGCGCGGACCATGGCCGGTCCGCCGCAGATCAGGATCTGGCGGTCGCCCCAACTGCCGTACTTGGTCACCACCTCGGGCAGTCGACCGGTCTGGCGCACGTGCAGCCCCCGCGGCGGCGTGACATCGGGATAGTCGGTGGCCCACGGCGGGTTGTCGGTGTACTCCGACACCGGCGAGACCGACAGCCACGGATTGTGCGCGGCGATCTGCCACAGGATGGGCAGGTCGTAGAGCTCGCAGGGGTAGCGGCCGCCGAAGAACACGTGCACCCGCGGGTTCACACCCCATCGGGTAAGGTCCAAGATGATCGAGCGCAGCGGCGCCAGGCCGGTGCTGCCCGCCACCATCAGCACATCGCCGCCGCCGCGGTCGACCTGCAGCCCGCCGTGCGGGCTGGACAACCGCCAGCGGTCGCCGGGCCGGGTCTCGCCGACGATGGCGGTGCTGACCAGACCGCCCGGAACCGCCCGCACGTGGAATTCGACGGCGCCGTTATCGTCCGGCGGGATGGCCGGCGTCAGGTACCGCCACCGCCGTGGGCATTGAGGTATCGCGACGTTGACGTACTGGCCGGGGTGGTAGTGCATCGGGCGGTCCAGGTGCAGCCGCACGACCGCCAGATCGCGCGACACCCGCAGGTGTTCGACCACTGTGCCGTCCCACCAGGCGGGCCCGTCGTCGGCGTCGGCGGCCCCACTCATGACCCCCGTGATCAGGTTGAGCGACTGACGGGCGGCGTCATCGACGGCATCGGTCCAGGCGTCGGCCAGCTGACCGCGCAGCGTCGAATACAGCGCCTGACGCAGCGTCTCATAGTGGGCTTCGGTGACACCGTATTTGCGGTGGTCTCGGCCGAGCTGCGCAAGAAACGCCACCGGCTCCTGAGCGCGCTGCGCGACCAGTTCGCCGTACACCCAGTGCAGCGCGTGGGCGAAGGCGGCTCGCTGGCCGTGCATGTCAGGCGGGAATAGGTCACGCAGCGAGACGTCGAGAGCGAACCAGCGGGTGTAGAACCGGCCGATCAGCCCGTCGGCGTCGCACGCCCCCTCCTGATCGAAGGCGGCGTGCAGCACCCGCAGCGCGTCCCGGTCCTCAAGGCCCACGGGCCTCGATCTTAAGGCTCCCCCCGCAATCCGTCGAAGCGACTTGGAGCGCACCGGCGGCTACCCGGCAGCTGGCAGTACTGAAACTGTTGACCGCTGCGGTCGACAGCTCAATTCCATCGGTCGTCGAGGAGCCGCTGAACAGCGAGGTTGAGCACCTCCCTCCGGCTCCGGTTCTCTTGGGCGCCCGAGACGAAGTAGCTGCCAATGAGCAGCGAATAGGCGAGCAAGCTGCGTGCCGCGGCGTCGTCGGCGGTGCAGAACTGGCCGAACAGCGAGTGTAGCCATTCCGTACGTCGCCGATCGACGCGGCGCAGTCGGTGGGCGACGTCGCGGTTGCGTCGCGACCAGTCCCGCAGGGCGAGCTCGACCCTGAAGTTAGCGCTGGGGGCGAGGTCAAAGAGCC
>Ga0187768_1000264_pt1 | contig 11906 bp, 10 predicted proteins | sample 0216_QUI02_MP10__3_FD_148678 | JGI IMG/M metagenome (GOLD analysis project Ga0187768, IMG submission 148678) | Tropical peat soil microbial communities from peatlands in Department of Meta, Colombia - 0216_QUI02_MP10_20_MG | ecosystem: Environmental > Terrestrial > Soil > Wetlands > Peat ...
AACGACCGGTTGCCGGCCAGCATCTGCATCCACCGGGCCGGCTTCTGCAGAAACGCCATGGGGCTCGTCACTACTGCGGGAAATCCTCTCAACACCGGAGCTAAGACTCCGAGTAGCAGGCCCATGTCGTGATAGAAGGGCAGCCACGACACCATCGTGAGGCCCGGCGGTGGAACCTTCCCAATGTCCTCGAAATAGTCGGCTATCACCTGCTCCAGGTTCACGATCACGTTCTTGTGAGTCACCACGGCAGCAGCCGGGTGACGAGTCGAGCCGGAGGTGTATTGCAGCAGCGCAGTCTTGGTCTGTGGCGCATTAGGGGCGCGCAAGTCTGCCGGCGTGTCGAGGTCAAGGGCGTCGATCTCGATCACTGCCGCCGCGGAGCCAGGGAGCGCACGAGCATACGAGACGACGTCGTTAACGACCGCCGATGTCGTCAAGATTGCGGCTGGTGAGCAGTCCCTTAGGGTCGCGGAAACCCGTTCGTCGTGAGCGCCGAACTGCAGCACGGACAGCGGAACCGCGATGAAGCCGGCCTCCAGCGCGCCGAGGAACCCGACGATGTATTCGAGGCCTTGCGGAGCGAGAATCGCCACGCGATCACCCGGCGATCCGCGGTACGCCAGTTCCGCGGCGACTACCTGCGCACGCTGGTGGACCTGAGACCAGGTCAGGGTCTCGGAATATCCGGTGGGGTCGAGTTCGTAGTCGATGAACGTGTACGCGGGCGCATCGGGGTGTTGCGTGGCTCGTTCGCACAGCACGGCGGGGATGGAAGGTTGGCCTTCCGGCATAGGGCATACCCCCGTGGCTCAAGCCTTGTGTTAAAGCCCCCAACGGCACCTGCCTGCTGAGGCGCCATGGTGCATGAGATTAACAGGGGTGTCCGGATTCCCGGACAAAATCCAAGGATGTAGTTCGCCGCGAACCGGCGCCAGACAGCAATCACATCGCCGTTACAGCCGCGCAACGAACTGGAAACGTGCCCTTTGCTTTTCACACAGGGAGGACAAAGAGTCGATTCAGCCGAGACATAGAAAATGCTGGTTCGCTCTGTCGTGGATGATTGCCGCGTGTTGCCGGTTCGGTGCACCCAAGCGCCCCGGCATCGGTCCGGCCGAGGTGCCGAAGGTGGCGTGGCGTGGATTTGTCATTGATTTGCTGATTCGAGCACCGGAGAGCTGCGGGCGGCTTAGCATTGCCGACCAATGTTCGTCATCACTGTGGGGGTGAGTCGTTTCGAGCGGGGTGGCTCGGCGGCCTGGTTGAAGGAGGAAGGCGCATGTCGTATGTGATCACTAATCCGCATACGCTGACAGCGCCAGCCGGGAACATGCAAGACATCGGCTTGGCGATGGCTGCGAACAATGCGGCTGCCGCTGGACCGACGACTGGTGTGATTCCCGCGGCCGCCGATGCGGTCTCGGGGCTGACCGCGGCCCAATTTGCCTCGCGCGCGGAGATGTATCAGGGTCTAGCCGCGGCAACGCGACGAAATCTTGTCCTCGATGTCGTTGACCAGTTCCGGCCAGTGGTCGTTGAGATAGAAGTGATGACCGGTGAACACTCGGGCGGTGAACCCCGACGTGGTGCGCTCCGACCAGGGCATCACCTTTTCGTATGTGGCGACTTCGTCGTTGTCGCCTAGGAACGCGAAGATAGGACACGACACGGTCGCGTCGGGCGGGCACTCGTAGTTGGCAATGGCCTTGAGTCCTCGCAATGTCGGAAGGATCTTCGCCGCGAATTCCTCATTTTCCATGAATTCCCGGTTCGCCCCAGTCATTTCACTCACAGCGTTGAGCAGGCCTCGATCGGATTCTGGAATGTACTCGTAGCCGATTCGCCCGGGTGCGGCAGAAGCAGACACGAACAGGGCTGCAATAGGGTTTCCCGCCGCTTCGAACCGACGGGCGACCTCGAATGCCAGCAACGCGCCCATGCTATGGCCGAAGAATGCGACGTGTCCGGCGGACTGATCCCGCGGCGGCAGCATCTGGCACACCCGATCCGCGAGGTCGGGAATGCTCGTGAAGGACCCAAGGTCGTGGGTACCGCGCCGTCCTGGATATTGGACCGCGATGCATTTGACGTCGCTGGAGAAGGCCTTGGCGAAGGGCACGTAATACTGCGCCGATCCGCCGGCATGCGGGAAGATGTAGAGCCTCGGCATGTGCCCGGTCACGCGGCCACAATACCGCCGGGCCGGCGACACTCGGCGCCGATGCCCTGACTGCCGGGCTGGCGCATCACGGGAAACCCTGCCGGGATTGGGTCTCGATGCGTTGCCGGCGCTGACGTACCCACACGCCGGAGATACCGCCGGTACCGGCTAGCCTCAACAGCAACCAAGTAGCAAGGAGTTTCCATGGAAGGGTTTGCCGGGAAGGTTGCCGTTGTCACTGGCGCCGGTTCGGGTATCGGCCAGGCGCTAGCCGTCGAGCTGGCACGCTCAGGCGCCAAGCTGGCGATCAGCGACGTCGACACCGAGGGACTGGCACAGACCGAGGAACGGCTGAAGGCCCTCGGCGCGCCGGTCAAGGCGGACCGCCTCGACGTCACCGAACGCGAGGCGTTCCTGGCCTATGCCGACGCGGTCAACGAGCATTTCGGCAAGGTGAACCAGATCTACAACAACGCTGGCATCGCCTTCACCGGTGACATCGAGGTCAGCCAGTTCAAGGACATCGAACGGGTGATGGACGTCGACTTCTGGGGTGTCGTGAACGGGACCAAGGCCTTCCTGCCGCATCTGATCGCCTCCGGCGATGGGCACATCATCAACATCTCCAGCGTCTTCGGGCTTTTCTCGATGCCTGGGCAGGCTGCGTACAATTCGGCCAAATTCGCCGTGCGCGGCTTCACCGAGGCGCTGCGCCAGGAAATGGCGCTGGCTGGCCACCCGGTGAAGGTGACCGCCGTGCACCCCGGCGGTATCAAGACGGCGATCGCCCGAAACGCCACCGCCGCTGAAGGCGTGGACGCTAACGAGTTGGCCGAATTCTTCGACAAGCGACTCGCCACCACCAGCCCGCAACGAGCTGCGCGCATCATTCTGGAAGCAGTCCACAAGAACAAGGCCCGGGTGCTGGTCGGTGCGGACGCCAAGGCGCTGGATCTGATTGTGCGGCTGACCGGTTCTGGATACCAGCGGCTGATCTCCGCGGTGGCGGGCCGGTTGATGCCAGCCTCACGCTAGGCTGCCAACGGCGGCTGCCTCCTCGGACGTACACAAAATGCCGCATCTACCGGGACCTTTCGGCGCGCAAACCACGTTCTCGGCACGGCAAGTTAACGCCCGAGCGGGTGCTCGGCAAGCCACGCGTCGGCCACCGCTTGTGGGTTGGCACCGCCGATCACCTGGCGGCGCATCTCGACCAGCGCCGCGGTATCCAGCACCCCGGCTACCTCGTTGATCGCCAGCAGCTGCCGCGCGGCCAGCTCATTGCGGCGATATAGCGGCACGACGTTCTCAGCCTGCACCAGCGCGGGTTTACCATCAGCCAGCACAACGAGGTCGGCGGGTACGTCGGGGTCGGCGGTGGTGGTCCACGCGGTGGTGACCTCTCCGGCCCGCAGCGCAGCGAACATTGTTGCGTCATCCGGGAATTCGCGAGCGGCGGGTAGCCGGCACCGACTGACCGCCGACAGTGTCGAGACACCGGCGACGGATCCGACGACGAGGCCGTCGCAGTGTCGTGGCAAGGCGCTCAGGTCGTTGCCGCCCCAAGCCTTGGCGGTGAACTTGGTCACCGCCAGCGCGGGTTTGTCCTCTGCGGCGGTGGTGTAGTCGCCCGCGGCAATGCCCTCGGGCAGCGCCGAGACCATCGCCCGATAGACCTGCTTGTCCGACCGCACCATGGCGCCCGGCTGGAAGGTCTGCAGCAACCGGCCGGTGAGGCCGGGCACAACGTTGAGCACCCCAGAGTCCAGTTTTGCCACCGGATCAGGGGCGGTTTCGACGCGCGCCGCGAAACCGTACGAGCGCAGCGCCCCGGCGTAGATATTGCCCAGCAGCACCGACTCGGAATCGGGATGGGATCCCACCAACAGCTCCCGCGCGGGATGATGACCGATGCAGCCGGCTATCGCCAGCGTCGCGGCGAGCATCAGCGCGGTCGACCTGACGCCGGTCACCGCGCGGTATCTGGGGCGGCTGCCACCGCGGCGGCGACCGCCTTTCCCCTCCGCTGGTTCTCCGCTGTGTGCATGACCGCCCATTCTGGCAGGACAACAGCCGAGCCCCGTCGACCTTGTCGCATCCTCCGGGGGCATTCCGGGTTCGCACCTCACATGGCCGTCGGGCCGGTAAGTACGGTCGCGCAGACCGCGCTCAGATCAAGCCAAGCTCGGTGACCGCATTGCGCTCGTCGGCGAGCTCGGCGGTCGACGTGTCGATCCCGGCCGCGAGAGAACTCGTCGATCTCCAGGCCGCCAACTATGGTCCAGTTGCTGTCCTTGGTGGTCACTGGGAACGAGGAGATCAGGCCCTCCGGCACGCCGTAGGAGCCGTCGGAGACGACCGCCATCGAGACCCAGTCACCCTCGGGGGTGCCCAGCAGCCAATCGCGGGCGGCGTCGATGGTCGCCGACGCGGCCGACGAGGCGCCGCGGGCGGCGATGACTGCCGCGCTTGGCGACAGTCGGGATGAAGTAGTCCTCGATCCAGGCCTGGTCGCCCACGACCTCGGCCGCGTTCTTGCCGCCGATCTCGGCGTGGAGCACATCGGGGTACTGGGTCGTAGAGTGGTTGCCCCAGATCGTCATCTTCTTGATGTCGGTAACCGCAGCACCGGTCTTCTTCGCAAGCTGCGAGACCGCGCGGTTGTGGTCGAGACGGGTCAGCGCGGAGAACCGTTCGCGCGGGATGTCGGGCGCGTTGGTCATTGCGATCAGCGCGTTGGTGTTGGCCGGGTTGCCGGTCACCCCGACGCGGATGTCGTCCGCGGCGACCTCGTTGAGGGCCTTGCCCTGGGCGGTGAAGATCGCGCCGTTGGCCTCGAGTAGGTCGCTGCGCTCCATGCCCGGCCCGCGCGGACGGGCGCCGACGAGCAGGGCCAGGTTAGCGCCGTCGAAGATCTTGGCCGGGTCCGTGCCGATCTCGACGCCGGCCAGCTGCGGGAACGCGCAGTCATCGAGTTCCATCACGACGCCCTCGAGTGCCTTCAGGGCGGGCTCGATCTCGAGCAGACGCAGCTCGATCGGGCGGTCGGCGCCGAGCAGCGAGCCACTCGCCAGGCGGAACAGCAGGCTGTAGCCGACCTGGCCGGCGGCGCCGGTGACAGCGACCTTCAGGGGAGTTGTGCTCACGTCAGATGCTCCTTGGGCAGAGTTGGTTCAGGGTCGAAACTAGCGGACCCGCGCCGGCCCAAATTCTCCGGTCCGAACAGCGACCAATATTGAATCGTTCTAGAACAGGTTGCCGACTGACGCTTGCCAGCCTCCCGAGCTGCGCTTGGGCGACCAGCACGTCGTCTGCGCCGATGGGCTGCCAGCACGCGTAGCATTGACCAGGCTCGATCAGACCTGCGACGCGATGGGAGATTGACCCGATGCCATCGTTTCGCGCGTCGTCCCCATCACTTCGGCCGGCCGCGCGGACCAAGATCGCCGAGCCGGACGCCCAGTCGGCTCCCGTCCCTGTTGCACAAGCAATGGTGGACTGCGGCGTCTACGTGGACGGGATGCGGCTGCCCGGCACGTACACGCATGCGGACGCGCTGGCCAAGGTGCGTGAGTTCAAACAGACCGGCCAAGACGCGTTCGTCTGGATCGGCCTGCACGAACCCGACGAGCGTCAGATGCGCGACGTCGCCGATGTTTTCCGGCTGCACCCGCTGGCCGCCGAGGACGCCGTGAGCGCCTATCAACGGCCCAAACTGGAGGTCTACGACGAGACCCTGTTCCTTGTCCTGAAAACCGTCAACTATGTTCCGCACGATTCGGTGGTCTTAGCCCGGGAGATCGTCGAGACCGGCGAGATCATGATCTTCGTCGGCGGAGATTTCGTGGTCACCGTCCGACATGGTGAACATGGCGGGCTCTCCGAGGTGCGCAAGCGGATGGACGCCGACCCGGAGCAGATGCGGCTGGGACCGTACGCGGTGATGCACGCCATCGCCGACCACGTGGTGGACCACTACCTCGAGGTGACCAACCTGATGGCGACCGATATCGACGCCATCGAGGAGGTGGCATTCGCGCCCGGCCACCGCACTGACGTGGAACCGATCTATCTGCTCAAGCGCGAAGTCGTCGAGCTGCGCCGGTGCATCAACCCACTGTCGGTGCCGTTTCAGCGGATGCAGTCGGAGCACAAGGATCTGATCTCCAAGGAAGTGCGACGCTATCTGCGTGACGTCGCCGACCACCACTCGCAGGTCGCCGAACAGATCGCCAGCTACGACGAGATGCTCAGCTCGCTGGTGCAGGCCGCGCTGGCCCGCGTCGGCATGCAGCAGAACAACGACATGCGCAAGATGGCGGCCTGGGCGGGGATCCTGGCGCTGCCCACCATGATCGCCGCTATCTACGGCATGAACTTCGACTTCATGCCCGAGCTGAACTGGAGGTGGGGTTACCCGCTGGTTCTCGGCATGATGGCCGGTGTGTGCCTCGCCCTGTACCGCAACTTCCGACGCAGAAACTGGCTTTAACCGGCGGCAGGCTGAGCAACGGATCAGTCGGGCTGTACGGCACGGCGATTCGGATCCAGCACATCGACGCCATCGGTCCGCCATGCGTGTCGCATGGCTTCCGCACCCTTGAGCCGCACCCAGGCCGCTTCGGTCGCGGTGATGGGAATCGCGGACAGAAAGCACACCGGGTCGCGTGGCGGCTCGAGTGGCAGATCAGGGATGTCGCTGCGGCCTAACAGCACCGCGGTGAAAGGCGCCGGCCCCGATGGCCAGGCCCACAGCGGAGAGCCGAGGTCGATCAACGCATCCGCGGTCAGCACCACCCCCTCGACCGCTGGCGTTGCCGCCACCATGGCCAAGCTGCGCGCCAGCCCGTTGACCCGGCCGAGATCACGCAGGCGCAGAACAACTTCAGCGCGTGGGCCACGCACCGGGTCAGCGCCGACCTCGGTCGGATCGACCATCGGATGGCGCGAGCAGCCCAGCGACACATAGTGCACGACACCGCCAGCGCCGGAGTGGAATCGCAGCACCTCGATAGCTTCGGTACCCAGAAAGGTCACGCTGGCGGCGTCGGGCTCCGCGTCGATACCAGCCTCGGCAAAGTGGCTGCGCAGGTGCGCGCGTACCGTGGCCAGGGTCTGGGTCACTCAGCGCCGGGCGGCGGTGGAATGGTCAGGTTGACGCCGGAATCGGCATCGAAAACGGCGAGTTTCAGGGTATCGAAAGCCAATTCGATCGACTGCCCTTTCACCGCCTTCGACTCAGTCGGAACCCGGGCCACGAACTCTTTCTCGCCGCCGGCCGATTCGGCGGCCAGCTCGTCCAATTGAGCCGCGTGAACGTCACCGCCGGCGGTGGTGAAATACAGGTATTTCTCTGAGCCCAGCGATTCAACGAGGTCGACTTTCACCTCGAAGGTCAGCGCCTTGATACGTTGGTAGCCATCGATCAACGCGGCGTCGGCAAGATGCTCGGGCCGCACCCCGACGATTACGTTGTTAGGTGTCGGGTGCTGCGCGATCACATCGTGGACCGGCTGCGTTAGTGTCACCTCGCCGAACGGCAGGGTCAGTCCAGTCGGGGTCAGCGTGGCGGGGAAGAAATTCATCGCCGGCGAACCGATGAAACCCGCGACGAACAGGTTGGCGGGCCGCTCGTAGAGCTCGTCAGGGGTGCCGATCTGCTGCGCAACACCCCCGCGCATCACCACCACACTGTCGCCCAGCGTCATGGCCTCGGTCTGGTCATGCGTCACGTAGACGGTGGTGGTGCCCAGCCGCCGCTGAAGCCGCGCGATCTCACCGCGCATCTGCACTCGGAGTTTGGCATCCAGGTTGGACAGCGGCTCGTCCATCAGGAATGCTTTGGGATGGCGCACGATTGCCCTACCCATCGCGACCCGCTGTCGCTGTCCACCCGACAATTGCGAAGGCTTGCGATCCAGAAACTCCGTCAGGTCAAGGATTCTGGCGGTCTCCTCTACCTTCTCCGCGATCTCGGCCTTTTTCATCTTCGCGAGTGTCAGCGGAAACGCGATATTCTGCCGCACCGTCATGTGGGGATAAAGCGCATACGACTGGAACACCATCGCGATATCGCGATCCTTGGGCGCCTTGTCGTTGACCCGCTCGCCGCCGATCCGCAGCTCTCCCGATGAGATATCTTCCAGTCCGGCAATCATATTCAGTGTCGTGGTCTTTCCACAGCCAGAAGGCCCGACCAGGACGACGAACTCGCCGTCGGCGATCGTAATGCTCAGTTCCTTCACGGCCGTCGCGCCGTCGGGGTAACTCTTGGTCACCCTGTCCAACACAATCTCGGCCATCGAGTTATCCCTTCACAGCGCCAGAGGTCAACCCGGCAACAATCCTTCGTTGGAAGATTAAAACAAAAACGATAATCGGGACGGTGATCACCATTGCACCGGCCGCAATCGACCCGGTTGGCTCCTCGAATTGCGAACTGCCGGTAAAGTTGGCGATCGCCACCGGCGCGGTGATCGACGCCTTGGTGGCGGTCAGTGACAATGCGAGTAGCAGGTCGTTCCAGGCGAAGATGAACACCAGGATCGCGGCGGTCACGATTCCCGGCGCCGCGAGTGGGGCAATCACCTTGCGGAAGGCCTGGGCCGGCGTGGCGCCGTCCATCTTGGCGGCCTTCTCCAGATCCCACGGGATCTCCCGGAAGAACGCTGACAACGTGTAGATGGCGAGCGGCAACGCGAACGTGATGTAGGGGATGATCAGACCCGGCCACGTGTTGAACAGGCCGACCTTGCGTTCAATGTTGAACAACGGTGTGACAAGCGATATTTGGGGAAACATGGCGATCAACAGGGCGGTACCGACCAGCAGCCCCTTACCGGGGAACGCCAGCCGTGCGACCGCATAGGCCGCCATGGCGCCGATCACCACCGCGATTACGGTGGTGATCAGCCCGATTCCGATCGAGTTGACCAGTGCCGAACTGAAGAAGTTGCCGCGGAAGATTCCGCGGTAGTTGGCGAAGGTCACCGACGACGGAATCAGCTTGCCGTCCTTGACCGTCGACGTCGGCTTGAGCGATAGCGACAGGATCCACAGCACCGGAAACAGCGCGTAGAGCACCACCAGGATGTCGATGATCACCCAATTGGTGGCACGTCTGGCACCGACTCGCTCAGCCATGGCATTCGCTTCTCCCTGGCTCGATTGCCCGTCTCCTCCTCGGGCCGCTACGCGGCCCGCATCGTCGCCGAGCAGGCTCGATTGCCCGTCTCCTCCTCGGGCCGCTACGCGGCCCGCATCGTCGCCGAGCGGTCAGCGGCTCAACGTCCATCGCTGCCACCGCCCGGCGCCGAGGCGCCGAAAACCTTGATGAAAATGAACGCGATGATGGCGACGCAGAGGAAGATCAGCACGGAAATCGCCGAACCAAGGCCCACGTTGAACCCCTTGAACAGATTGTCGTAGCCCAGCATCGACACCGAGTCGGTGTTGTTCGAACCGCGGGTGAGCACGTAGATGTTGTCGAAGATCCGGAACGCATCCAGTGAGCGGAAGAGCAGCGCGACCAGGATGGCCGGTTTGATGAGCGGCAAGGTGACCTTGATCAGCCGTCGCCAGGCACCGGCGCCGTCGACTTGCGCCGCCTTCAGCAAGTCCTCGGGCACCAACGCCAACCCCGCCAGGAGCAGCAGGGCCATGAACGGCGTGGTCTTCCAGACCTCGGCGATGATGATGACGCCCAGCGACGGGATCCGCTCGGTCAGCGGCGCGCTGCCTTGCGGCAGCAGGTTGGCCAGATAGCCGGTACCCGGTGTCCAGGCGTAGTACCAGCTGTACGACGCGGCGACCGTGACGATCCCGTAGGGGATCAGCACCGCCGTACGCACCACGCCCTTCCCGAACAGGGTCCGGTGCATCACCAGCGCCAGCGCCAGTCCGAGCACGAACTCGATCGCCACCGAAACCACTGTGATCGCCAGCGTCACCGCAAACGCCGTCCACCAATACCGGTCGGTCAAGATGGTTTGGTAATTGCCCAGGCCGACGAACGCAATGTCGCTCGGGGTGGCGAAGTTGTAGCGCTGCAAGCTCAGCCACACCGCGTAGCCGATCGGATACGCCGTCACCGCCAGCATCAAAATCACCGCCGGGGCGATCAGCAGGAACGCCAGTCGCCGTTCCGACGTGCGGTTCTCTGTGGGTGCGGTGTCGGCCACCGCGGCCGATGATTCGGCGGCCGTCGCAGTCATGGGAGGAGGCCTTTGCCGTCGATGGCCTTCTGCACCTGCGCGGTAAGCGCATCGGCCGTCTTCTCCGGGTCAATCGCGGTGATCGGCGCCAGTGTCGCTGATATTCGGGTGGACACCGCCTGATAGACCGGCGTCGCCGGCCGCACCGCGGCGTTGGTGAGTTGTTGGCGAATGATGCTGTATTGCGGATATTTTGTCTGGAACTGCGGGTCGGAGTACAGCGAGGTCCGCACCGCCGGCAGGCCGCCTTCGATCGAGAGGTACTTCTGGTTCTGCAGGTTGCGCAGGCAGCGAACCGCCTCGAACGCCTGCGCTTTATGGCGCGTCGTCTTAGCCACTGCGAGGTTCAGCCCGCCGATTGTCACCCTCGCCGGCTGGCCGGGCCACACGCTGGGATACAGAGCGAAACCGAAAACCAACTTGGCCACTTCGTAGGCCGCACGGAACTGCTGATCGGTGGGCGTGAATGTCCCGACGCTGTTGATGCTGCCGGCCAAGTCAAGAAGCTTGTCGAGCGGCAGGAAAGGGACGCCGCCTTTCACCGCATTCTCCAGCATCGACGGCAGCACGAACGGCCAGTTGACCTCCAGCGCGGCTTTACCCTGCTCAAGCGCCAACCGCGCGGTGCCCTCGTCGGTCTGGGTGATCGACGGGTCAGCGCCCGGCGCAGTCGCGACCGACTTCATGATCTGCAGCGCCTTGACGGTTGCGGCCCGGTGCTGTGGCGTGTCGGTCAGCGTGACGGTCTTGCCGTCTTCGGAAAGCACCTGGCCGCCGGCGCTGGTCAGCAAAGTGTTGAACCACACCACCAGGCCCTCGTACTGCTTAGCCTCCACGGCGATCCAGCTGGGTTCGCGGACGGCGTGGAGCCGGGTGGCGTCGGCTACCATACCGTCCCAGGTCGTCGGCGGCTTGTCGACCAAATCCGCCCGGTACCACAGCAATTGGGTGTTTGTGGTGATCGGTGCGGCATAGAGCTTGTGCTGCCACTTGGCCGTCGCAAGTGGGCCCGGCAGCGTATCGGTGGTGGCGTCGGCTTCGGCCCGCCCGGCTGGGTCGTCGGACAACGGCAGCGCCCAGCCCGCCTCGGCAAATTCCGCGGTTACCACCACGTCCAGCGCCATTACGTCCAGCGTGCGGTCGTTACCGGTGAGCCGACGGGCGAGTTGTAGTCGCTGATCGTCGGCCGATTTCGGCAGGCTGGACTGCTGGATGGTGAACCGCCCGCCGAACTGGTCGGTGCAGCGCTTGGCTATCGCAGCGAATGTCGCGCTGTCGTCGGCCGGCGTGTAAAAACTAATCACCAGGCCGCCGCCGCCGGACCCGCATGCCGAGAACGCCGCCGCGGTGGTCATCGCCGCCAGCGCGACCGCGCCCAGCCGCCGTCCGCGCCCGCGACGACTCGCCACCACACCCGCCTCTCGTTTATCAGGGTTTGTCCCGCGCCAGAACCGTAGAGCCAGGTACACGTGATTCGCAACACTTTCGGGATGCGCGTCGCAAGGGTGAAAGCTGCCCGTCAGCCGCCG
>Ga0187768_1000272_pt1 | contig 11769 bp, 10 predicted proteins | sample 0216_QUI02_MP10__3_FD_148678 | JGI IMG/M metagenome (GOLD analysis project Ga0187768, IMG submission 148678) | Tropical peat soil microbial communities from peatlands in Department of Meta, Colombia - 0216_QUI02_MP10_20_MG | ecosystem: Environmental > Terrestrial > Soil > Wetlands > Peat ...
TTCTTCAATATCTTTCATGAAGTGCAGGGCCGCGGGAATCCCTTCGATTTCGCCACCTGCGGTCCACAGGGATACTGCGGCGTGGGCGCGAGCTTTGGCCAGCCGAATTATTGGGATATTGATCCGCGAGTTGCTTTTGCGTGGGCGCCTGCAAAATTTCGCGGCAAGACGGTGATTCGCGCCGGCTTCGGGACTTACCACGAGGACGGCCAGCTCGACGACCAGAATCTTCCCGACAAGAACGAGGTGATTAACTACACGCTCACCGGTGTCCCTTATCCGATTTTGGTAGGCCCGGGCGGCAATCCCATCAGCGGCGCCGGCACCGTTTCAGTTACACCGAACGCTGAACAGCGGCGGCGCAAAGATACTTATGTAACCCAGTGGGGCCTTTCCATTCAGCAGGAACTGCCCGCCAATTTCCTGGGCACGATCGCTTATGTCGGAAGCGCGGGCAACCATCTGCTTAGCCTGTCTTACACGAACGTTAAGGACCTGGTTACAGGGCTGCGTCCTTACCCGGCCTTCGGCCAGGTGAGTTGGCGAGGCACCATCGGCAACAGCTCGTATGAGGGACTGTCGGTTGGCGTGAAGCGTTCCTTCACCCGCGGGCTGCTGTTCTCCGCGAATTACATGTGGTCGCACGAGATCGATGATGATTCCAACGGAAGCGGGGATGGCGACTCCATCACCCCGCAGAATGTTTCCTGCGTGCCCAGGAGTGCGCCGCAGTGTAGGGAGCGCGCCAGCGGCGCCTTCGACGCCCGTCACGTGGTCAACGCGAATGCCGTTTGGGAGCTTCCGTTTGGCCCCGGCAAGCCGTATCTGAACGAGCCGGGACTGTTGCGCGCAGTGTTCGGATCCTGGTCGTTCAGTACGATTTTCACCGCCCACACCGGCTTCCCGGTGAACATTACCGTGAATCGTACCGGACCGGACGGCAACACCAACAACCAGCGCCCCAACCTGGTTCCCGGCGTTCCCCTGTATCTGCCCGGCGGAAGCTCCAACCCAGCAGCTTTTGCTATGCCTGCTCCGGGTACATTCGGCGACGTGCCCCGCAATTTCCTGCGAGGTCCCGGGGTGTGGCAGAACGATATGGCGCTCGCCAAGCACATTCCTATTCGCGAACAAGTACAACTTCAATTCCGAGCCGAAGTATTCAACGTCTTTAACAAGGCGCTCTATGCTGTCCCGGACGGCAACATCTCGGACTCTAACTTCGGCGTGGTAGGATCGCCGTTAAATCCGACCCCGATAGGCATGGGCACGCCGCGCCAGTTCCAATTCATGCTGAAAGCGCAGTTCTGAATTAGGGCACCTTCCCGCCAGGTTCTGCGTTGCTGGCCACCCACGCCCTGAGGCATGTTCTCCACACAACCATGCCGGCCGTCGAACCGCTGAGCCAGGGCTGGCCTGGCCTTTTTCACGCCGGCTTCGTTGCCCATCAAGGCGCCGCTAGAATTGGTTAGAATCGGCGCCATCGCGGAAGCGGAGAGTTTGAGCCCTGGGAGCACAGCAAAACGCGGCGGGAGTATGGGTGCGCATGGACAAAACCACGGCGGCAGTCATGCTCGCCGGTATGTGCACCTTCCTGAATGTCTATCCGACCCAGCCCCTGCTTCCCTATTTTCGGCAGCTCTTCCACGCCTCCGAGCTGGCCGTCAGCTTCACCGTGAGCGCGACCGTTTTCGCGGTGGCGCTGGTGGCGCCGTTCGTCGGCGTGATCGCGGAGCGCAAAGGGCGCAAGAAGGTAATCGTGCCTTCCCTGCTGCTGCTGACTCTGCCCACTGCGCTGTGCGGGAGCGCGCGCAGCCTGCCGGCGCTGATCGGCTGGCGCTTCCTGCAAGGCGTCTTCGTGCCCGGCGTGATTGCGGTGATGCTTGCCTACATCGTGGAAGAGTGGGAAGGGCGCGGGGTTGGCAGGGTGATGGCCGCGTATGTGAGCGGCACGGTGCTGGGTGGGTTCATGGGACGGTTTCTGTCCGGGCTGATCGCCACGCACTGGAACTGGCGCGCCGCTTTCGTGGTGTTGGGCGGCTTGAACCTGGCGGGCGCACTGGCGGTGCGAGCGTGGTTGCCGCTGGCGACCAGGTTCGTCCCCGCCGAGCACCTGGGGCACGCGCTGGCCGAGGCGCGGCGTCACCTGCGCAATCCACGGCTCCTCGCCAACTTCGGAATGGGGACGGCGATATTGTTTGCCATGGTGGGCTGCTTCACCTATGTCAGCTTCTATCTCGCGGCGCCGCCCTTCCGGCTGAATCCGGCGCAACTGGGGAGCATTTTTCTTGTGTATCTGGTGGGCGTGGTGGTGACGCCGATTTCGGGGAAATTCCTCGATCATTATGGCTTCCGGCGCACGGCCTATCTCTATTGCGGCATGATGCTGGCAGGCCTGGCGCTCACCTTGAGCCGGCTGCTGCCGGTGGTGATTGCAGGGCTGGCGATTTTTTCCTGCAGCGTGTTTACCGCACAGGCGGCGGCGACGGTGGAGACGGGCGCCATTGCCGGGCGCGCGCGGTCCTCGGCGGCGGGGTTGTATGTGACTTTCTATTACCTGGGCGGCAGCCTGGGCGCGACCATCACCGGATGGTTCTGGGAGTGGGCGCAATGGCGTGGCTGCGTCACTGTGCTGGCCGCAGTGGCGGTGCTAAGCTTCGGGCTGGCGTTGCGCAGCAGCCGGCCCGGCGAGCGGCTGCACGGCGAGGAAGCGGAGATCGTGGGAGACTGAAGCTCCCGAGTGCGCTGCGCACGAGGCTGTACAATATGGCTTCGCGAGAGCCGCCAAACGGGGTAAAAGGATGCGCGAGTCCATCGACTGGCCGCGAGTTGTTCCGCCGCGCCGGCGGCGCCGGCTTCCTCTTGCTCTTATTCTCATCCTTCTCGCCATCGTCATCTTCAGCAGCCGGCAGGCATTGTCGTATTACGTCGACGCGCTTTGGTTCGGGTCGCTGGGCTACGCAGATGTGTTCTGGAAAACGCTCAGGCTGCAATCGATGGTTTTCTGCGCCTTTACTGCCGCCACGTTGGTAATTCTGTTCGGCTCGTTCCTGGCCCTGAAGCGGATGCATCGCGACGCCCTGCCCGGCGACCGTACGATCTTCATCGGCGGACAGCCGTTGCAGATTCCGGTCGACTCCATCCTGCGCCTGATTGCGCTCGGCGTCTCACTAGTCATCGCGATCGCGACCGGCGCGGGCATGACCGCGCAGTGGCCGATCCTCGCACTCTACTGGTACGCGCCGCGCATCAGCAGCGGCACGGCAGATCCGATCTTCGGCAAGCCGCTGAACTTCTATCTGTTCACCCTGCCCGTGTGGCAGCTCATCGCCGGCTGGTTGATGGCGATGGCGGTGATTGTCTGTGCGATAGCAGGGTTCTTCATTCTCATCACCGGCGGCGCCCGTGCGCTCTCCGGACGCCACGGCAGCTACCTCCCGCCGCCCTGGCGGGGACTCTCCATCACATTTGCCTTCCTGTTGCTGATCCTGGCCATGCGCGTGTATATCGGCCGCTTCGAGCAATTGTTCGATGACCATACGATCTTTACCGGCGTGACCTACACGGACGCACACGTTACGCTTTCGGGCCTGCTCCTTGTCTGCGTGGCGCTGGTACTGGGTGCGGTGATCGCAGCCATCAACGCCGCGTCGGCGCGGCGGGTGCGCTGGCTGGTCGCAGCCATCATTCCCGCCGCGGCATGTTATCTCGTGCTTCAGATAGTCGGCTGGTACGTCACCAGCTTTATCGTCAAACCCAACGAGCTGGTTCGCGAGCGGCCCTTCATTGCCCACAACATAGAGCTGACGAGGCAGGCCTATGGATTGAATAAGGTGTCGCAGCGCGAATTTCCCGCCGAGACCACCGTCGACGCCGCCGACCCTGTGCACAATCAGGCCACGCTGCAGAACATCCGCCTGTGGGACTGGCGGGCGCTGCAGGACACGCTGCGCCAGATCCAGGAAATCCGTACCTATTACGATTTTCCTGACATCGACATTGATCGCTACGAAATCGACGGCAACATGCGCCAGGTGATGCTGGCGGCGCGCGAGCTGAGCATCGACAAACTCCCGGAGAGCAGCCGCAACTGGATCAACGAGAAGCTGATCTACACCCACGGCTATGGCGTCACCATGAACCCGGTCAATGGGTTCACACCAGAAGGTCTGCCGGCGTTGATCCTAAGCAACATGCCCGTTCAGAGCACGGTGCGCGGGCTGAGCGTGACCCGTCCTGAGATTTATTTCGGCGAGCTCACCAACACCGACGTGTACGTGAAGACACGGCAGAAGGAGTTCAACTATCCCCAGGGCCAGACCAACAGCCTGACGTCCTACGAGGGCAGCGGCGGCATCGTTCTCGGCGGATTCCTGCGTCGCATTCTCATCGCGTTCGATCGTGGCGACATCGCCAAGCTGCCCTTCAGCGATGATGTGAATGCCAGGAGCCGGCTGCTGATGCGGCGTAACGTGCGCGAGCGCATTTCGGCGCTGGCGCCCTTCTTTACGTACGATCCCGATCCCTACATCGTCCTCGGTGATGATGGCCGGCTTTCCTGGATCATGGATGGGTTCACGACCTCGGAGAACTATCCCTACTCGCGCCATCACGTTCTCGGCGGCAATTCCATCAATTACATGCGGAACAGCGTGAAGGTGGTCGTCGACGCCTACGATGGCACCACGACCTTTTACGTTTTCGACGCCGAGGATCCGATCATCGCCGCCTATCGCCGCATCTTTCCCAGCCTGTTCCAGGACGCCTCGGCGATGCCGCCCACGCTGCGCAAACACGTGCGCTATCCCGAGCTGCTGCTCAAGCTGCAGGCCAGCGTCTACGGCCTGTACCACATGACCGATCCGGAGGTGTTCTACAACCGCGAGGACCTGTGGACGATCGCCAGCGAAGTCGGCATGAACGAACGCGGAGAGCAGGCAACGCTGACCATGGAGCCGAATTTCGTCCTGATGAAGCTGCCGGGTGAAACCGGAGTGGAGTTCGTGGAGATTCTTCCCTTCACGCCGGCCAGGCGGAACAACCTGATTGGCTGGATTGCCGGACGCAGTGACGGCGAACATTACGGCACCTCGGTGGTCTATGACTTCCCCAAAACCAGGCTGGTCGACGGACCGCTGCAGGTGGAGGCGCGAATCGATCAGAACGCGCAGCTTTCCGGGCAACTGACGCTGTGGAACCAGCAGGGCTCGCACGTGCGCCGCGGGACCCTGCTGGTGATTCCCTCCGGACGGGCGCTCTTGTATGCGGAGGCGATTTACCTGCAGGCCGAGCGCAGCCCGATGCCGGAGTTGCGTCTGGTGGTGCTGGCGCTGCAAGACCGTCTCGCCTATGGGCCGACCTTCGAGTCGGCGATGGCCTCCCTGTTCGGCGGAGCAGCGTCGTCGACGAGCGTTGCGGCCGGAGCGGAGCCTGCGCAGCACCCCTCGGCTCCCGCCGCCGCGCCCCAGCCCGCGGCGGACCTCAACGCGCTCATCGCGCAAGCCGCCAAAGACCTGGCCGACTACCAGCGGCTCACGGCGGAAGGCAAGCTGGGCGAGGCCGGGCAGAAGCTGGAGCACCTCAAGCGGACGCTCGACGAGTTGCACCGGCGCCCAAGATAATTCCTCATAGTGCTTGCAATCACCTGCATTGATGCGGAGAATCGTGCTGTGTCCGACAACCAAGCTGGGCGGGCGGAGCCGGTCCCGAATGCGGCCTTTGCGCCGGGCGCGACGGTGCTGGTGACGCTCAACTCGCCGCGCGAAAAATTCTGGGGCGTGCTGCTGGAGGTTTCGCCAGCCGGCATCAGCCTGCGCGGCCTCGACCTGAACTCGTTCGAGGACTTCGTGCACCTGGTGCGCGCGGGCGAGCCTGCCAGCCCGGCGGCCGTCTTCTTTCCCATGCACCGCGTGGAGCGCATGGAGGCGGACGAGCACAGCGGCGACATCCCCTCGCTCCGCGAGCGCTTCCAGGAAAAAACCGGCCGACCGCTGGCGTACCTCTTCGGCCGTTACGGGGAGTGAAGTGTACCGTCAGCTCGCCGCGTTTCCCAATCTGCTCACGCTGCTCCGCCTGGTGATCATCCCCTTCATCGTGATCAACGTGGTGGGCGGCAACTACGGGTGGGCGCTGGGGCTGTTCGTGCTGGCCGGGGTCAGCGATTTCTTCGACGGCATGCTGGCCCGCGCCCTCAAGCAGCGCACCGAACTCGGCCAGTACCTGGACCCGATCGCCGACAAGATGCTGCTGAGCACGCTTTTCCTGGTGCTCTCCATCATGCGCGACATTCCCTGGAAGTACACGGTGCTGGTGTTCAGCCGCGACATCACCATCCTGGTCGTGGCCGGCGTGCTCTACATTACCAACAGCCTGCGCGACTTTCGCCCCAGCATTTTTGGGAAGCTCAACACCACGGCGCAGATCGCCGCAGTCTTCTTCGTTATGCTGCACCGGGTGACCGGCGTGGCATGGATAGGACTGGCGCGCCGCATCGGTCTCTACGCCACCTTCGCCTTCACCCTGATCTCAGGGCTGCATTACATCTGGGTGATTGCGCATCGCCTGCGCGCCAACGCTGCCAACGGATCCTCTGCCTAGCGGCTTGCCACCTTCGTCCCCGCGCTCACATCCGCGAATGAGTTGCTCATGGCCACGTTGCTGAACTCCTTGCCGTCCACCTCGACGTACGGAAAGACGAAGTAGTTCAGCGGCTGTCCCTGCTGTGGCGGGCTGAGGGTGATGTCGCGTCCTAGGGTGAACTGCACGCGGTTCACGTCATGGGCGCCGAAAAAGTAGTCGTGCTTCTCCGGATGCTTCCATGCTTCAGAGATGTCTACCGGTATCCAGCCCCGGTCTTTCAGGTAGAAGTCAGACCAGCAGTGATATCCCGGGACCTCACCTGAGTGCTTGTCCGTGGGAATGGAGAACCCCATTTCGTAGCGCGCCGGGATCTTCTGCGACCGCGCCATGGAGATGAACAGGGAGTGGAAGTCGGTGCAGTTGCCGCGCTTGGAATCGCAGGCCCAGAGCGTGTCTCCGCGGCCCCAGCCGGTGCCGCTCTTGTCGTACCTCATGGTGCGGAAGACATAGTCGTAGAGAGCGCGGGCGCGCTCCAGGTCGGTGGTGCGGCCGGCAACCTCTTTGGCCGCGATCTCGGCGGGCAAGCCGGTCACCGGCACCAGGCGGTCGGACTCGAGGAAGCGACGCCGCTCCTGCTCCGACAGCTTGGCGGCAAGGTGTGTCGTTCCAGTCAGCGGCACCACGCGCTCATTCCGCACTACGTCGTATTCCACCGTGAAATGGTATTCGGCTTTGCTGGCCTTCTCCTCAGAGGCGTACAGCATCTCGTTGCCGTACTCACGTTCGCGCATCTGCTTCAGCGGCAGGTCGCCGGTCGTGGACACCACATTCACCGTCTGGAACTGGTCGGAGTGCGCCAGCGGGATCCAGATTCGCACTTGCTGCCCGGGGGTGATGTTGCGGACCGCGAACTCATAGCGGAAGGTGAAGTGACGCGAATCTCCCGCCCGCGCCGGAATGGCGAAGATGGCGGACAGCAGCAACGGCAACAGCAGTCTGTTTAGCATAGCGGCTTCCTTTCGCTTCAGGAATTTCTCGGATTGAACTCGTGTCCGTGCCCTTTCCATGACTCATTCCGGCAGCGCATCACAGCCAGCTGCAGGCCTCGCCAAAATCGAGGCGCGGGCTGCGCGGATTCAGCTTGGATGCGTCGCCGTAACCGATGTTACAGAGAAAATTCGATCGCACATGACCGGCGGGAAAGAACTCCTCGCCGCAATCCCGGCATTTGTCCGCAGCAAAGAACTCTTCATCAACTTTCGAGTTGTCAAACCCGGACATTGGCCCACAATCCAGTCCCAGGGCCCGCGCGGCCAGTATCAGGTACGCGCCCTGCAGAGACGAGTTGCGCTTTGCCGTCTCCTCGACGAGCTGAGGATTGTTGGCGAAGTTATCGCGCATGGCCGGATTATGCGGGAACAGCTTGGGCAATTTCTCGTAGAACTTCAGATCGTAAGCGACGATCACGGTGACCGGCGCGGCCATCGTCTTGGCCACGTTGCCGGCGGCGAGCGCCGGGCGCAGACGCTCCTTCGCGGCCGCGGAGCGCAGGAACAGGAAGCGGGCAGGTGAACTATTCGCGCTGGTAGGCCCCCACTTCGCCAGGTCGTAGAGCTCGCGCAACAACGCGTCGGACACCGGCTTGGGCAGCCAGCCGCTGTGCGTGCGCGCTTTGCGAAACAACAAGTCCAGCACGTCGTCATTCACTTTATCCATTTGCCGGTCCTCCCAGGGTGGAGTTCAGGTCTAAGCGGTGCCCCATTGCGTTTCCCGGGAACTAGAGCAAGCAAGCCGAGGCTTCCCGCCAGGGCGAAGGTTGCGCCGTAATAAAACACAGCGGGGTGACCAACCCGGTCCCAGAGCAGCCCGGCCACAACGCTGGCCACCAGCTCCAACAGCCCAACGGTCGTGCTGTACCAGCCCACTCCGCTGGCGCGCAGGCGCTCCGGCACGAAGTCTGATGCAAATGCCTTGCCCACCGAGCGGAATATCCCCTGAAATAGTCCATAGAACAGAAACAAAATAGCGATCACCGCTACGGTTCTGATGCGCGCAAAGCCCAGATAGGCTACAAAGAAAATCACGAATGAGAGCAGAAGGATATTTCTCCTGCCCCAGCGGTCGGAAAGAGAGCCCGCCGGGTAGGAGATCAGCGCCGCTACCAGGTTGAACCCGGCGTAGATCAAAATGGTCAGCTCGAAGGAAGCGCCGATACTCTTGGTCTGCAAGATCAGGAACGAGTTGCTGGAGTTGCCGATCCCAAACAGGGCAATCACGAATAAGTATTTCCAATAGTCCGTAGGGAACTCTCGCAAACTGACATCGATTTTGGATTTCGCAGCTACGGACACCGGCCGTTCGCGGACCAGCAGGATCATGCAGAAGGCGAGAAGACCTGGAATGACCGCGAGATAAAAAATCGACCGGATCGGGAAATGGAACGAAATAAGAAGGAGAACGGCCAGCAACGGTCCCAGGAAAGCGCCCAGGTTGTCGCCAATGCCCTCGAGGCCAAAGGCCCGCCCTCTGTTTTCGTCAGATACTGAAGACGCGATGAGCGCATCGCGCGGCGCGGAACGGAAGCCGGCGCCCAGTCGATCCAGAAAACGCCCTCCCAATGCGCCTGGCCAGGCCTTCGCAAGACCCATCACAGGCTTGCCAACGGCGGATACAAAGTAGCCGATCAACGCCAGCGACTTCCTTTGTTGGAGCTTGTCGGAGAGCCAGCCCGAGAAACCCTGCACCACATTTTGTGTCGCCCCGGCAATGCCCTCGACCAGGCCGACGACGCTTCCGCTCGCGCGCAGGGTTTGCGTGAGAAAGATCGGCAAAATTGGATAAAGCATCTCCGAAGAGATATCGGCGAACAGGCTGGTGAAGGCCAGAAGAACTGTGTCTCGAGATACTCCAGCCAGGTATCGCGTTTGCGTTGCCGCCATAGATAAGCACCAGCGAGGGTATCGAACGCTCGGGGAACGTTACACGTAGTCGAACAACGTCATGAACCCAAAATCCATGTGCAGTTGTTGATGGCAGTGGAACAGCGTCAGACCGGGATTGTTCGCCACGAAGTCCACCGCGATCTCCTCGTAGCCGCCCAGCATGACAACATCTTTCATGATCCCCGCCGTCGCTATGCCCGCAATGTTGGCCAATTCGAACGAGTGCCGGTGCAGATGGATGGGATGGATATCGTCGCTCTGGTTGCGCATGTGGATGCGATATTGTCGGCCCTGCCTTAAGTGAAAAGAAGCCGGCACCATCGCGCTCGACATCGGGTATGCGATGCCATTGATCGTCCAGCGATTGAATCCCTCAGCAGCCGCATTATCTTTGGCGAAGGTCATTTCGAACGTCTCATCAGGCGCCGGTGCCGCCGCGCCCGACTTAGCGAATTGCATGTAATTCCATCGCGTCTTGGGCTGCGCATTCCATTGTGCTTTGCCGGCATGTCCGGCATACTCCACCACGATGCCCATCCCGTGGCGACGGTCGTCATCGTCGGTATCTCCCATGATCCACACTCCCGGCGGTCCATCTCCACGATGGCAGACACGCGCTCTGCGGTGCCTATCCAGATGACCGGGACCGCAACCGGATTAGGGACAGGATTGCCATCCAGAGCAACTACTCGGAAGGCATGGCCGGGTAAAGCGAGGCTGCGTATCTCGGTGGCGCTTCCGTTCAGAACGTGAAACAGAACTCGTTCGCCCTGCTTCACACGCACGGGCTCTCCGTGCCCCAGCATGCGTCCGTTGATGGTGAATATGCTGTATCCGACCTCGTAGCCCCTGGGCATGCCTTTGGCCAGCGCTGCCTTCATCGCGGCTTCGCCCTGCGCCTCCAGTTCCTTTACCTTCCTCGCCGGCGACAGAACATCCTGCGGCATGTCGCCGCCGCGACTGAATGTGGGCCCGAACTCCTTCAGGACCAGGAACACCTCGCGGTCGTAATTGCCAGGCTCACGCCTGGGCTCGATGTACACGGGTCCCACCTGACCGCTGTACTGGCCGGCGGCAAGATCGGCGCCGGCGCGGTTGTGGGTATGGTAGAAGCGATAGCCCGATGGCTGCGGCACGAACGAGATTCGCCGCTTCCCATGCGCGGGGATATAGGGCGTGCCTTCCTCGGCCGCGCCGTCCACGTCCACCGGGACAAACTGGCCGTGCCAGTGCAGTTGCTCCGGGGTGTCCGTATCGTTGTGGAGATCGACAGTGACCATCTGCCCCTCTTTGAACCGCAGCAGAGGTCCGGGGAATTGGCTGTTGTATGTCGTCGTGGAAATGATCTGCTTTGGCGCCACCTCGACTGGGCTGGCTGCGATCCTGATCGCGTAATCGGCTGCAACCTCGTTCTGGGGAGCCGTGTCCGCTTGTTCAAAGGCGGCAGCATGGGTAACCGCCGACGGCACTACAGCGCCGCCCGCTAACAGGCCCGCTGCTTTGAGAAAATTGCGCCTGGAAATGCTCATGCTTCCTTGCCAGTTGCTTTCGGACAGCGCTTCCTGATCGCCTGGAGTTGAGGGCTTCGGGTTCCTGCTGGGGCCTCAGATGTCTGATTTGCGGGTGCGGCTCCATTTCCATTTGCAGGTAGTCGCCGTGAACGCAACCGTTGTGGCAATGGCCGCCGTGTTGACCGTCTTTCTTGCCCGCCCCTACAATCGAAAGTTCCGCATCAACCCTGATTCGCGATGGCGCTGCGCCTGTTCAACACGCTTTCCGCCAAGGTGGAGGAGTTCCAGCCGCAGGAGGACCACTTGGTCCGCATGTATTCCTGCGGGCCCACAGTGTACGACTACGGCCACGTGGGTAACTTCCGCACCTTCATCTTCGTGGACATCCTGCGGCGCTTTCTGCGGCAGAGCGGCTACAAGCTGAAGCACGTGATCAACATCACGGACGTTGACGATCGCATCATTGAGAACTCCGCGCGTCTGGGCCTCACGCTCCGCCAGTACACCGAGAAGTACGAAAAGGCCTTCCTGGAAGACGCGGAGACGCTGAGCGTAGAACGCCCCGAATACCTGGTACGAGCGACCGACAACATTCCCGAGATGGCGGCCTTCATTGCCGAGCTGGCCAGGAAGGGCTTTGCCTACCGCGCCGATGACGGCTCTTATTATTTCCGCGTCTCTAAGTTCCCGCAGTACGGCAAGCTGTCCAAGAAGGACCTGGCCCACATCGAGGACGG
>Ga0187768_1000282_pt1 | contig 11445 bp, 8 predicted proteins | sample 0216_QUI02_MP10__3_FD_148678 | JGI IMG/M metagenome (GOLD analysis project Ga0187768, IMG submission 148678) | Tropical peat soil microbial communities from peatlands in Department of Meta, Colombia - 0216_QUI02_MP10_20_MG | ecosystem: Environmental > Terrestrial > Soil > Wetlands > Peat ...
ATGGGCCTTTGAACCCTCTTGAGAAGAGCAGAATCTAGCCCTTACCGGCCGCTTTTCTCGGATGAGGCCTATCCCTGCAACTCACTTGTCTAGTAATTCTGTTGACAGTGCCATGAGCTCACCGCATGCGGGACATTTCTTCGTCATCGTGGTGGAGTATACGACCCCGCAGATGGTGCAAACTCTGAGAGACTTCCTGCTCACGGCCATCTTGCTCACTGACATTGGGCAGAGAACCCCCTTGGGGGATTAAAGAGGCGTCTCTCAATACTTCATACACTCACAATATTCCCAATACGAATCCTAGTCCAGCCCCCTGAAACGTACGGCCCACCAGCTAGAGGGCGTCGGTCGCACTAAGATCGTTTCCCTTCCTTCAAATTGTTCGATGGTTGTTAGGGATTTGTTCTCCCGTGTGACCTAACCAGCCGAGGTTGGTGCCCTCAAGAACCCAGATGCTATGTTCAAACGCCGCATCAGAGACCTCTTCTTCACTTGGTGCGACTGCATGCGCCTCAGGATGCTGTTCAGGGCCAACAGTGCCTCGACGAGATGGGGACCCTTGTTCAGCATCACGCATTCCGACCTCTCCCCCGCAGCGGCGTCAGTAACCTCCGCCCTGGACGGTATGCCGCTCTTTGTCAGCCCTTCGAGCACCTGCGTCGCCCAGATAGTGGGCATGTGAGCGGCCTCTGACATCCACAGGATTTCCTCTTGCACCTCGGCCAGCCTTTCGTACCCGCACTCCACCGCCAGGTCCCCCCTAGCGATCATGACCCCTGAAGTCCGGCTCCGCATTGACTCGAGGAGGAGCGTGGGGAGCTGCTCGAACGCCCTTTGCGTCTCGACCTTGATGATTATCGCCATGTCCGGTCTCCCGAGTTTTTCGAGCTCTGCTCGCAGTTTCCTCAGGTCCTCCGTCGTGCGGACGAAAGAATAGCCAATCATGTCAGCGTACGTTGTGATGAAGCGGAGGTCCTCCATGTCCCTGGGGGTGAGCGGCGGGAGCCTGAGGTTTGTGTCAGGTAGGTTGATCCCTTTGTCCTCCCTGAGTTTGGTGCCTCCGGGGGCCACCTGGGTCACTTCCACTCTGAGCCCTTCAGCCGAAGCGGCCTTCACTGAGCCGCCAATCTTTCCGTCATCGAACCAGATTCTCTCGCCCGGCTTTACGAACTTGAGCGCCTCGGGGAGCGTGCATGGTATCTGGCTCGGCTCTCCCCGGTAAGTGGGCCTGCCGGGGGCCTGACCGGCTGTGATGACAAGCGTGTCTCCTTTTCTGAGTACGATTGGGTTCTCCAAAGATGGGATATTCGACACGAGCGTCGAGTATACCCTGCCTCTTTTTGCTAGGACCAGTTTGGTGGTTGCGCTGAGGTAGATCGTCTTGCGAGAAGTCGCTCTCACATCCCTTCCCTTGCCGACCGTTATGTTCATCGACCGTGCCGACCCGCGAGAATCCTGCAGAGTCACAACGTCTTCGTTTTGGAGCATCCCCAGCCATGTGGCGTCGACCTGTAGCACCGGTATGTCGTCGGCGAGAGGTTTTGCGCTACTCTCGGCCGAGAGGAAAACAGTTGCAGGCCGCGTGACGTGACCGTACGCATCCCTATCTGGTCTGATTCTCAGCACCTGAGGTCCAGGTTCCAGCTTCCCAGTCCTCATCTTCGGCCCTGCGATGTCCATCATGACCGTACACCTTCTCCCCACCTCCTTCTCGGCCCTGCGCAGATTCTCCACCATCGCCAGCCAAGCGGGCTCCGAGTCATGGGCACAGTTGATTCGCATGCAGTCCATGCCTGCCGCCACCATATCTCTGACGAGTGTGTAGTCCGTTGCGGCGTCGCTGGGCATGGTCGCCATCATCCTTACCTCCCTCCCAGGCTCGTTCGGGCCGAACACCGCCTCGGTGTTCGACTCTAGGATCTTCCTCCCTTCGAGTGGAGAGACCCCCTCTACGGCCGGTTCGATTACGACGGGTTCACGTGCCAGTCTTTGGAGTATCCTGATGACGGCGTCGATGTTGTACAGCACGTGGCCCTCGGACCGTCCAAGTGAGGAGATGCCCATCAGTTCGAGCTTCTCCTGAAGGTTTCTAATGTCCTGGCGGCGTAGCGCCACGTAGTGGAGCAGGTTGGCTGCGCTGGCCCTTCTGGACCCGAACTGGTTCAGGTCGACGCTTGATTCGAGCTCCAGCATGGTGCCGCGGATACCGTTCAGTTGGTGAATCAGGTCTAGAAGCTCGGCTCGAGTCGGGAAACCGTTGGTCTTGCGAGGAGGATTACGCACGCCTATTGCGGACAGACCGAGGCACTTCCGAGGTCGCGTCTCAAGGCGAGTCCTAGTTCAATGTTAGCAACATAGAATATTGTGGTGAAGTAATGCGCGACCATCTGCCGTTACGATCGGTCCCCCTTCCTGAGAAGTCCGCTACCCTTCTTCGCTAACCCCTTTCCCGACCACGTGGAGCTCTACATCATACTGCTTCACACGTTCTTTGCCCTTCTGTACCAGGGCTAGCTGCTCTCCGTACTTCTTGTTCCTTGGGCTTTTAGCGTACTTCTTGGCAGCATCCTCGTCGTCCCAGAGGGAGATGGCGACGAACTTGTCCTTCTTCCCTACGGGTCGGAGTAGGTAGAGCCTCCTCATGCCTTCAATCTCGCCTGCGGTGGCAGCAACGCCATCCCTGAACCGTTTGACGAACTCGTTTCCCTTTCCTGCTTTCGCCTTCATCGTGATTATCCGCACGAACCTCGTGTTGGCCATGGAGACAGCAGGTCTCATCGTCAAGATAAGCCTAACGAGAGTGGTCTTGGACGAGTGTCGGGTCGAGGAGGGGCAGTTAGAATCGGTATCATTTTCTGTGCGTTTCGGGACGATTCGGTTCTGGGAAGTGCCCGGCTGCTATCAACCCTCACTCACCCTTCCCTCCATCTGCTCGGAGGATTAGAGCCGTCGTCGCCTCGTTCCCCTTCATGGCTTCCCTTGGAGGGCCGATCCTGCGGAACCGCGCAGGCCATTATGTTCCTCGATCCGAGCACGTCCCTATCCCAGGTCTTGTCGCACATCGGACAGTACAGTTTCCTGTCTGCCAAAGGTACGACGCGGGAGCCGCAAAGGCAGTTTGAGGACGTACCTCGGGGATTGACGAAGTAGATGGGTACCCCGTCCCACTTCGCTTTGTATTCGATTTGTCTCTGGATTTCCCCGAAGGCCCAAGAATTCATCCTTCCTCTGAAGAAGGTACCCTGACCGTTTCCCTTCCTGTAGAGCTTCCTGATACCCTTCAGCTTCTCCATCTTGACGCCGAATCCGTGCTCCCCAGCGTAGTTGACTACTCGACTTGTGATACTGTTTAGACGTGACCTGCTTCGATTCCTCTCCCGCCGGCCATACTTCGTCAGAAGCCCCTTTGTGATTCTGGTGTCGCCCCTTATTCCCTGCGCGATCCCCGCCGTAAGCTCCCTGTATCTTTCTTTGATTTCTACCACTTCACCCAATTCATCGAACCGATGACAAACCCCATTAGTGGCTGACACCGTGACGTTCCTCTCATTGATGTCAATTCCGACGTAACCGACAGGCTCGAAGGGTTCGACCTCTCTTGAGAAGGCTACGCTGACCGAATGGGGAGTTATCGTTACAGAGCCCCTCTTCAAAGTCGGGTCATCAATGAGTGAGGCGTGGTAGTCAGACCCTTGAAGGGTGAGGAAGACGAAGTTCCGCGGAGAGGTTGGTATCCTCAGCAGGAGGTGGTTTAGCTGATAGCATTGATTGTCTAGTTTCAGGAATGGCTTCATGATGTATGGTACATGCTTCCACTTCTTGTTTCTGTACAGAGAGAAAGCCACCTCACAAGCTGAAAGGATGTAGTGCGAGTGGAGGCCGTACTCCTTCAATCGCGGATAAGCGAGCTCGATTAGCTTTAGCCTGTTCTTCGGCTTCTCTTGGGCGGCGATTCTTATTGCGTCATTGCACATGCCGCGGAACCCTTCGAAGAGATGAGAAAGATCCGCCGATGCCTTGTACCTCAAGTAAGCCGATTTCGTTACTGTGACTGCCCTGTCTTTCGCGACAGTTTCGCCGAACGCCATAGCATTCTCGGGAAGGCTTGCCCACTTCTATAAAATGGAAGGGCGTCCTCGACACTCTTCGTACGCAGGGTAGCGCGAAAGTGTTCGACCAGTCAACTCTCGGGCTAGACGGCAGGGTGACCATCACGCTTTCGGGATATTTTTTATTAATGCCACGGGTGTCGCGAACGCGTTTGTAGTTTGTCAGTCAGGGTAGCCATAGATGTCGGTGGCACCTTCACCGACCTGTGCGGCCTCAATGAAGCGACGGGAGAGTATACGTTTGTGAAGGATTCCACCACCCCCGAAAACTATGCCGCCGGAGTGATCAACGTCGTCGTAAAGAGCGGGATAAAGGGGGAGGAGATGAACAGGTTCATCGGGACGGGCTCTACCATGGTGATCAACGCCCTAACGGAGAAGAAGGGGGCCAAGACAATTCTTGTCACCACCAGGGGGTTCCGGGACGTCTTGGAGCTGCAGAGGTCCAACAGGACAGACATCTACAACCTGCTGTACCAGAAACCGATACCTTTCGTGCCGAGGCGCTTCAGATACGAGGTCGACGAACGGACCAGCTACGACGGGAAGGAGATGCGCCCTCTGAACAAGGACGACGTGGTGAAGATTGCCGACGCCTGCAACGAGAACGGCGCAGAAGCCATAGCCATCGCGTTCTACAACGCCTACGCCAATCCCAAACACGAGATGGAGTGCTACGACATCCTCAGGAGCAGGATCAAGACGCCATACATTTCTATGTCCCACGACCTATCGAGGGAGTGGCGCGAGTACGAGCGGATGAACACGGCAGTCATGAACGCGTTCGTACAGCCGAAGGTCTACGAATATCTTACGACTCTGGATAAGGAGCTCAAGAGGCTGGGCACCAAGGTGAGGGCCCACGTTATGCAGAGCAACGGGGGCGTCTCCACTTTTGAACAGGGAAGGAAGACGCCAATTTACCAGGTGGAATCTGGACCCATAGGCGGCGTCATAGGCGCCCAGGCAATCGGGAAGGCGATTGGAGTTGCGAACATGATCACTTTCGACGTGGGGGGGACGACCGCGAAGACGTCCCTGATTGACTCGGGCAAGATGAAGATAAACACGGAGTATCACATAGGCAGGAACCAGTTCTTCTCGGGCTACCCGGTCAAGGTCCCTGTAGTAGACATCATCGAGATAGGAGCAGGGGGAGGAAGCATCGCATGGGTTGACGAGCTCGGGTCGCTCAAGGTGGGACCGCAGAGCGCGGGGGCGGATCCGGGCCCAGCGTGCCAGGACAAAGGTGGGACTGAACCAACGCTCACGGACGCCTTCGTCCTTACAGGCGTTATCGACCCCAACTACTTCCTTGGCGGGGAGATCAAGCTGAGGCCGGAACTCTCGGAGAAGGCGTACGGGAGGGTCGGAGCGAAGCTGCACATGAAGACGATTGACGCTGCCGTGGGCTCTATTGAGATAGCGACTGCGAACATGGTGAACGCGATCAAGCTTGTGTCCGTGCGCAGGGGATACGACCCGAGGGACTTCGCCATGGTAGCCTTCGGAGGGGGCGGGCCCATGTTCGCCATCCCCCTCGCCGAGGAGCTCGGGATCAAGAAGGTCATAGTGCCGCGCGTCCCCGGGGTCTTCTCTGCCTGGGGAATGCTCATGACAGACCTGAGGCACGATTTCATCCGCACGAAGGTCATCGGCCTGGAGCAGGGGAACCTGAGGGAGCTACAGAGCATACTGGACGAGATGAAGGAGGAGGCCGGAAAACAGCTGGAAAACGAGGGAATCGAGAAGAAGGACATGAAGTTCGAGGCTCTCTTCGACATCCGCTACAGGGGGCAGGAGCACACAATCTCTACCCCCGTCCCAATCGAAGTCACGGCGGAAGGTTCGCTCCATCTGATCCACAAGAGGTTCCAGGAGCTGCACTACAAGGCCTACACATTCAACCTGACGGACCCGACAGAGGTAGTCAGCACACGTATCGTGGCCTTTGGAAAGGTCAAGAAGCACCCACCAAAGCCGATGAAGGCGACGCGGAACAAGAGGGCGAAACCGGTAAAGACACGATCGGTGTACCTGGACGAGTCAGGTTTCAAGCGCCTCCCCGTTTATCGTAGAGATTCAATCCCTGTAGGAGCGAAGATTCGCGGGCCAGCCATCATAGAAGAACCGACGGCGACGACAATCATTAGAAAGGGGAACGTCATGACAAACGACAAGTACGGAAATCTGGTGGTAGAGGTCTAGAGGCTTGTCAAGGATTTCCGACTTCACGCTTGACATAATCGAAAGCAACCTAATCGCATCCGCCGAGGAGACTTTCTCCGCCTTTGGAAGAGCGAGCAAGAGCCCGGTCATCTACGAGGTTCTCGATTATGCCGCGGGGCTCACAGACGCCGACGGACTCCTCGTCGCCCAGGCGAACGGGGTCCCGGGTTTCCTCGGAACGCTCGACCTGGCTGTGCAGGACTGCATCAAGAAATTCGGGAAGGACGGTTTCTCCCCCGGGGACATATGCATAGTCAACGTCCCCTACAGCAGCGGGACCCATCTCAACGACGTCAACCTGATCATGCCCGTCTTCGTCCAGGGGCGGATAGTCTCGTTCTCGGCCATCAAAGGACACTGGAGCGAAGTCGGAGGGATGCATTTCGGGAGCTGGACTTCAGACTCCACTGAGATCTACCAGGAGGGGCTCATCTTCCCTCCAATCAAGCTGTTCGAGAAGGGGAAGGTCGTCCAAGCGATGGTCGACATGATCAGGGCCAACGTCAGGACTCCCGAGATGACTCTAGGAGACATGGAGGCGCACGCAGCCTCGCTGAGGGTTGGGGCAAAGAGGATTGAAGACATCTGCAAGAAGTATGGCGTCGAAACGGTCCTGAATGCGATGGAGAGAATCCAAGAGAAGGGGGAGAAGCTAACCAAACTCAGGCTGAAGGAACTCCCGCACGGCACCTTCGAGGTCGCGGACACGGTCGACGACGACGGCATAACAGACACACCCATACCGGTCAGGGCGAAGGTTACCATATCGGATGATGAGTTCGTCATCGACCTCAGAGGGTCGGGGAAGGAGGCGAAGGGTTCCATCAACTGCCCGTGGTGTGCTACGGTATCGGCGGGGAGAGCAGTCTTCAAGTCGGTCACGGACATTCACAGTCCGGTGAGCGATGGTTGCTTCAGGGCGCTCAAGATACTTGCCGACCCGGGGAGCCTCTTCAATCCACTCCCTCCGGCCCCGACGTCGACGTACTGGGAGTCGATGGCGTTCATCACTGACCTTGTGTGGCACGCTCTGGCCCCACTCCTCCCGGACAGACTCCCAGCGGGCCACTTCCTCAGCGTCTGCGGTACAATCGTAGGAGGGGTTGACGATAGGACGAGCCAGGCCTTCGCCATTGTCGAACCGCAGCCAGGAGGGTGGGGAGGAGGGCGCGGCAAGGACGGGGAGAGCGGGCTCGTCTGTTCCGGGGACGGCGAGACATACATCATGTCGAACGAAGTGATGGAGGTAAGGTATCCCATCGTGGTAGAGCAGTATGCGCTGAACGTAGGGGATGGCTCAGGAAAAGGGAAGTTCAGGGGAGGATTCGGGGTCGTGAAGGACTACAGGATAAACAACAGCAACGCCAGCTTTACTTCGTCCATGGGGCGCTCACTCTATCCCTGCTGGGGTATCAACGGTGGAGGAAAGGGGACCCCGAACTATTTCATTATCGAGAAGGGGAGCCAGAGCCCCCGTAGGCTTCGCAAGGTGGCCGCCGAGTCGATGCAAAAGAACGATCTGATCAGCCTCAGGACAGGAGGAGGGGGTGGGTTCGGGAACCCGATGGAGAGGGAGCCCCGGCGTGTGCTCAGTGACGTCGTTGACGGATACATCAGCGTCGAACAGGCAAGGAGAGACTATGGAGTAGCCATAGACGCAGCCCGCATGGAGGTAGACGCAGAAGCCACTGCGCAGCTCAGACGGAATTCAGCCTGACGACCTGGCCGAGAACAATCAGAAATCTACAGCCTTCTTCTTCCATTTTAGCCAAATGTTGCTCAGCCGAAGGGGACCTTGGTCTTAGGCTAAATGCTAAAATAATGCGCGGGCCTTTTTTGCCTCACGGATGAAAATTCTAGGCCTTCATGAAAGGTCTGCGATAGGAAGAGCAGTATTAGCAATCGCAATCATTGTCATCATAGTAGTCGTGGGAGTCGGAGCGTATTACGTCTCGACCTCCACCAGCACCACTACAACCACCACCACTACAACGAGCACAACGACGACTTCCACCACAACCACCAGCACCACCACTACATCCTCGACAGGGCTCGCCTCCGGGACTCTGAGCATAACGTTCGCCAACGTACCGGTGACCGACCCGGCCAAAGGGTCGGACGAAGCGAGCTCCGCCGCTCTGGCCAACCTGTACGACACCCTGGTGTTCCCGACTTCGTCGGGGACGCTCCAGCCTGACCTCGCCACCTCGTGGCAAGTTTCCACTGACGGTCTCACCTACACCTTCACCCTCAGGTCGGGAGTCACGTTCCACAACGGGGACCCGCTGACGGCAAGCGACGTCGTCTTCTCGATGAATAGGCTCATCGCCATCGGGCAGGGATACTCGTACCTCTTCGCCCCCTACGTGAAGAATATCACTGCACCCAACGCCTCGACAGTCGTAATCACACTTAGCAAGACGTTCGGCCCATTCCTCACCGCGCTGGTGAGATTGTACGTCCTTGACCAGTCGGTAGTCGTCGCCAACGAGGTGCACACAGGACCAACGGCGACATTCGGAGCCAACGGCGACTACGGCTCAACATGGCTACTAACCAATGATGCAGGGTCTGGAGCCTACACCATCGGCCAACCGACCAACCTCGAATCTCAGATGACCCTTGCCGCGTATACAAAGTACTGGAACGGTACCCTCCCCAACCAGCCCAGCAGCATCGACATGATAGGGAGCACGTCTTCGACTCAGGCCCTCTTCAGCAGCCACTCAATCCAGATAACCGACCAGTGGCAGGAGTATTCGACCATAGCTTCCCTTGCCACGCTATCAGGAGCCAAGATGGTAACAATCCCGACGGTCAACGAAATGTATCTGATGATAAACACCAAGGAAGCACCCACCGATGACATCTATGTGAGGGAGGCGATGTCTTACGCCCTCAACTACACCGCCGTCGTGGACAACATATTCCAGGGTAGCAAGCCCTCGTCGGGTCCCGTCCCGACATCACTGCCTGGACACGACCCGAACATACCCGTGTCAACACAGAACCTGGCAATGGCTCAATCACTGATAGCCAAGTCGAAGTACGCCGGACAGCTAGCGAACTATCCGGTAAGGTACTTCTGGGTCTCCCAGGTGCCCGCAGAGCAGAAGCTGGCACTTGAATTCGCTGCAGACATGGCGAAGATTGGCATAACAGTCAACGTCGTGGAAGAACCATGGCTGACTGTGGTGGCTGACCTGGCCAATCTGACAAGCTCCCCCAACATTGTGTCAATCGAGGACGGCGCGAGCTACTTCGAAGCAGGTTCGGTCCTCCAGTCGAGATACACCTCGGCTGCGGACGGGACTTGGGAACAGAACGAGTGGCTCCAGAACAAGAGCCTTGACAATCTGGTATTCAGCGCGCTGTCGACGCTTGATCAGACGGCCCGCTTCCAAGCGTACGCCAATGTTCAGCAACAGATCTACAACCAGTTCCCGACAATCTATGCCTTTGATGTCTACGAGGTAAGGGCGTACTACCCGAGCGTCGTCAACTGGTATGCTGCCAACGGCCATCCCATAGTGTTGCTAGGGTACGACTTCTACTTCAGGGACTTCCAGTTCTTCCCATCACAACTGGCCGCACTGGGCTCCTAGCCAAGTGCGGTCACCCCATTTTGTTCCTTCCGGGGTGAGGTTAAAACTGACGCGCATCAGCGGGAGGATGGCGGGTTAGGACGAGCAGCCGGCTGAAGTCCTGGGGCTTCATCCTGCGGAGGATTGGATACTCTGTAATCTCCATCTTCGGCCTTTCCATCCTGATTTTTGTCATAGCCAGGGTCCTGCCTGGAAACCCTGCGAGGCTAGCCCTCGGGCCCCGCGCACCGCAATCAGCCGTGGATGCCCTGACGGCGGCGATGCATCTCAACAGCCCAATCTTCGTCCAGTATTACTACTGGATTTCTGGGATATTCACCGGAAACTGGGGGATCTCCCTTTTTACGCAGCGGAACGTTCTCCTCGATGTCGAGCAGTTCCTCCCAGCGACCATCGAGCTGATCTTGACCGCGGCAATCATCGATCTGCTGATCGCGGTCCCCCTCGGACTCGTCGCGGGAAGATACGCGAACTCTGCTGTTGACAACGGGGTGAGGATACTCTCGTATCTCGGCATAGCCGTACCCTCGTTTGTCGTCGCCATACTCCTTCAGCTTTCGCTGGGATATGGGGCCCACCTCTTCCCAATAATCGGGAGACTGAGCCAGACCACGACCCCTCCTCCGACGATAACGGGGCTGTATACCATAGACTCACTGCTTACCGGAAACTTCGGCACCTTCGGAGACGCGGCATGGCATCTAATCCTTCCTGCGTTCGCACTTGCACTCGGACCGATTGCGCAGGAAGCGAGGATAATGCGGTCCGCTGTTGTCGAGAACCTGCGCAGGGACTACACTCTGTCGGAGATTTCTCACGGCCTCCCTGAGACCACAGTATCTCTGAAATACCTCATGAAGCCCTCCCTCATCCCGACCGTCACCATCTACGCCCTCGACATCTCAGCGCAGATTGCCAACGCATTCCTCATTGAGCTGATATTCAACTGGCCCGGGTTCTCGCGGTACGGCCTCAATGCGATGCTGAGCAAGGACCTGAACGCCATCGTGGCCGTGGTGCTCGTTGCCGGAGTGATGTTCGCCATAGCCAACATCCTTGTCGACGTAGTTGTCGGGTATCTGGACCCTAGAATCAGACTGCAGGGGAGGAGCGAGGAGTAGCTTGACGTCGCGGAGGAGCTTCTCGGAAAAATACGGCAGATACTGGTACAAGTTCAGAAAGAACAAACTCTCCCTGGTCGGACTGGCGGCGATATTCGCGATTGTTTTCATTGCGATATTCGCGCCCTGGCTAGCCCCCGACCCCAGCAGCGCGGGGCTTTACGTCAACTTCGCAGGCGCAGGGCAACCCCCATCATCGGCGCACCTATTCGGCACCGACGAAATCGGGCGCGACATCCTGAGCCGCATAATGTTCGGTTTCAGATACTCATTGATGCTTATGGGCGTGGTCCTTTCGATTTGCGTCGTCCCAGGGGTAGTCCTGGGGCTGATTGCCGGATACTACAACGGCAGAAGGATCAGCACACTCATAATGTG
>Ga0187768_1000283_pt1 | contig 11332 bp, 10 predicted proteins | sample 0216_QUI02_MP10__3_FD_148678 | JGI IMG/M metagenome (GOLD analysis project Ga0187768, IMG submission 148678) | Tropical peat soil microbial communities from peatlands in Department of Meta, Colombia - 0216_QUI02_MP10_20_MG | ecosystem: Environmental > Terrestrial > Soil > Wetlands > Peat ...
GGCCATGTTCAGCCCGATGGTGTCCGCACCGTCCATCGCACCGCCGGCGGCCTTCAGCGCATCGGCGACCCGGGCGCCGGGCGCCAACGTGACCAGTCCAGGGGTGTGCACCAGGCCCACCACGCTGACCACCACCGGTTGGTCAGGCCTGGCTGATGGGCTCGCACTAGGACCACGACTTGTCGACGAAACCATTTCTACCGGAGGGAGTTTGGCCGATGCGACTGGTGCGGGCCGGTCGCGCACCAAAGTGAACACCGTGACCAGCACCGCGATGGCCGCCACCACCGCCAGTGCGATAGCACCGGCGCGACCCGGATCGGCGCGGACTTTGGCGAGCCAGCCCGCACTTGGGTGCGCCTCGGGAAGCCAGCGCGGCAGCAACGAGTTGGGGTCGTCGTCCTGATCGGTCTCGTCAGCCGTATCGGCGTCGGCACGCGCGTCGGTATCCGGGTGGGCGCCGAGCCGGCGGTGTAGCCGCTCGGCAGGCAGCTCTGTTCGCATGGGCCAAACCGTAGGTGTGGCGACCGCCAGAACGACCGCGTCGAACAGCGCGCGAGCGTCGGGCTGTGGACTAATCCGAAGCTGTGCACAGCCTCCTGACCGGCTCGGTCGGCGTTGCCTGGACCGCCATCAACCCCGCTGCCGAGGACTTCGTCCGCTGCCCGGAGGGCCGATCGCCGGGCACCGCGCAAAACTCGTAGCCGCCCGACCGTACCGGCGCGAACAGCCCAGGGGCAAGCGCCTACTGTGCGAAGCAAGCCCGTCGCTTCCCATCAAGCGGAGGTCCGGTGATCGCCGAATTCGGTTCGCTGGAAATCAAGCAGCGCTTCCTGCCGCCGACGGCGAGCCTCGACATCTGGTGGTGTCAGGGGTTCTCCGGGCCCGACGCCGGCTCCGAACGCGCGTCGCTGCGCACGACCGCGGTGCGGGACGGCGACAGGTGTGTCGTCAACGGGCAGAAGACATGGACGACATTGGGCCAGTATGCGGATTGGATCTTCTGCCTGGTCCGCACCGACTCACAGGCGCCCAAACGGCAGGCCGGTATCTCGTTTCTGCTGATCGATATGGCGACACCGGGTATCACGCTGCGGCCGATCAAGCTGATGGACGGCGGCCACGAGGTCAACGAGGTGTTCTTCTCCGTTGTCCGGGTACCCGCCGACCAGCTTGCCGGAGAAGAAAACCAGGGCTGGACCTACGCGAAATTCCTGCTCGGCAACGAGCGCACCGGCATCGCCGGGGTGGGGCGAACCAAGGTCCGCCTCGCGGAAGTGAAACAGCGCGGGGCCGAGACCGGCATGCTCGACAATCCGCTGTTCGAGGCGCGGGTCGCCGAGGTCGAAAATGAGCTGCTGGCACTGGAACTCACGCAAATGCGGGTGCCTCCGGCTCCGCGGATCCACCGCGCCGAGGAGTTCGGCCGCCGCAACGCCGTTCCCGGCGAGCTGGTGGTGCGGGTCCGGTCCACCAAGGTGGTCTCGGCGTTCAACGTCGCCGACTAAGACCAAGCAGTGCCAGCTAATGTCGCTTCATCCGACCGCGAGGGAGTATGCCATGACCGCATCCGCTGACCGGCCGCTTCGGGTGATCCAGTGGACGACCGGCAACATCGGACGGCGATCGCTGCACGCGATCATCGGACGGCCGGATATGGAGCTCGTCGGCGTGTTCGCACATGGGCCCGACAAGGTCGGCGTGGACGCCGCAGAGCTGTGCGGCTGGCCGGAGCCGACGGGGGTGAAGGCGACCAACGATATCGACGCGCTGCTCGCGTTGGGCGCCGACGCCTGCTGCTATAACCCATTGTGGCCCAATATCGACGAGCTGGTGCGATTGCTGGAGTCGGGAGTGAACGTGTGCTCCAGCGCAGCCTGGATCACCGGCGGCAAGCAAACCGCGCAAGACCGGCAACGGATCCTCGCCGCTTGCGAGACAGGGCAATCCACGATCTTCGGCAGCGGTGCGCACCCCGGGATGACGAACATGGTCGGCATGGTGCTCAGTGCCGCCTGCGAGCGTGTCGACGAGATCCGCATTACTGAATCAGTCGACTGCTCGACCTACGAATCGGCGGCCACCCAGACGGCGATGGGTTTTTCACAAGACCCCGACACCCCTGGATTGGCCGAAAGCGTACGGCGGGAAAGCGAAGTCTTCGCAGAGTCGGCGGCCATGATGGCCGACGCAATCGGGGCAGCGCTGGACAGGATCACCTTCGACGTCACCTTCACCGGGGCCACCGCCGACACCGACCTGGGCTTCATGAAGATCCCGGCCGGAACCGTCGGCAGCGTCTACGGCTACCACCGCGGCTGGGTCGGTGATCGTAATGTGGTCAGCGTCGGATTCAACTGGGTCATGGGCGATCACGTGACACCGCCGAAACCGCTCGAGCACGGCCACGTCATCCAAGTGTTCGGCCTACCCAATATGCGCGCCGTCATTCACTGCTTGCCGCCGAAGGATTGGACCGAACCAGGATTCATGGGTCTGGGCATGATCTACACCGCGATGCCGGTCACCAACGCCGTCCCCGCGGTCGTCGCGGCCGAACCCGGGATCGTGACACTGGCCGACCTGTCACCGATCACCGGCCGCGCGGCATTGTAAGACTATGCCGCTCGGCCCATCGACCGACCAAGATGAACGCTGCCGTGCTCTAGGGTCTACGATACTTAGCCATGCGAAGGTTCTGTTGACATCGGTGACAACAGAAGCGAGCGTTTCCGACAGCATTCCGGTCGGCGCCATGGACGCTCTCAGGCCGAACCTCGCGCCGAGGCCGGGCGGACGATCGTGGATCGGTGAGCGGGAGGAGACCAGGTGAGAGCGATTCCAGTTACCAGGATTGCCAAACGCGCGTGGATACCTCTGGTGTTGATCGTGGTGCTCACTGTCTCGGGGTTCGGCGTGGTCCGACTCCACCGCATCTTCGGCTCTCAAAGCGTCACGGGTGGTGGCGCCGGGATCGAGATCGTGCAGTTCAACCCGAAGGTTGTGACCTATGCGGTCTTCGGCCCCCCAGGGACCACCGCGAACATCAACTATTGGGACGCAGAAGCTAACACGCATCAAGTTAATGCGGCACCTCTGCCGTGGTCTTACACGATTAGCACGACCCTCCCCGCGGTCAGCGCCAACATCATGGTGCAGGGCGACGGTGATGAAATCCGCTGCCGCATCACCGTCGACGGTGTGGTCCGCGACGAGAAAACCGCCGACGGCTTAAATGCCCAGACCTTCTGCCTGGTGAAATCAGCATGAGTCACATAAGCACCGAGCACACCCACCGGCCCTTCATCCCGCACACAATCCGCCTATTCGCGCTGCCGATCATCCTGTTCTGGGTCTTCATCACCGTCGTCGTGAATGTCATCGTGCCCCGATTAGAAGTGGTCAGCGAGGAACATTCGGCGCCGATGGCCCCCGCGGATGCGCCGTCCATGAAGGCGATGATGCGTCTCGGTCATAACTTCAAAGAATTCGACTCCAACAGCACGATCATGATCGTCCTGGAAAGTCAGCAGCCGCTCGGCGACGACGCGCACCGCTACTACGACAATCTGATCCATCAACTGCGGCAGGATCCCAAGCATGTACAGCACATTCAGGACTTCTGGAGCGATCGATTAACGGCAGCGGGAGTTCAGAGCTCCGACGCTAAAGGCGCCTATGTGATGCTGAACATTGCCGGTAATCAAGGCCAGACGCTAGCGAACGAATCCGTCGAAGCGGTCCGCGACGTCCTGGACCGGACGCCTGCGCCGCCTGGAGTGAAGGCCTATGTCACCGGTCCGGCGGCGCTCAGCGATGATATGCACGTCATCGGGAATGCGAGCCTGGCGAAGATCACGTTGTTCACTCTCGGGGCGATCGCGATCATGTTGTTTCTCGTCTACCGCTCGGTCGTCACCACAGTGGTCCAGCTCTTCATGACCGGGATCGCGTTGGCCTCTTCCCGAGGAGTCATCGCGGTTCTCGGGTACCACAATGCCTTCGGGCTCACCACGTTCGCCGCGAATATTCTCACGATGCTGGCGATCGCAGCCGGAACCGACTACGGCATCTTCCTTATCGGCCGTTATCGAGAGGCACGCCAGGCCGGTGAGGATCGCGAAACGGCCTACTACACGACCTTTCGCGGAGTCGCCCCAGTCGTGTTGGGGTCGGGTTTGACTATTGCCGGGGCCACGTACTGCCTCAGCTTTGCGCGGCTGCCCTGGTTCCACACGATGGGCGTTCCCGTTGCGATAGGGATGTTCGTCGTCGTTGCGGCCGCACTCACCCTCGGGCCGGCCGTTCTGACCGTCTGCAGTCGTTTCGGTCTCTTGGAGACCAGGGGGGCCGCCAGGGGCCGGCTGTGGCGGCGGGTCGGCACCGCTGTCGTCCGCTGGCCAGCACCGATCCTCGCCGCCAGTACCGTTGCCGTGCTGATCGGTATGATCGCCCTCCCGGGATTTAAGCCCGGTTACAACGATCGCTACTACCTGCCTAACCAAGCCCCGGTCAATATTGGATACGCGGCCGCGGACCGGCATTTCTCTCAGGCCAGAATGAACCCCGACATGTTGATGATCGAGGCCGACCACGATATGCGCAATCCGGCCGACATGCTCGTGTTGGACAGGGTGGCCAAAAACGTCATCCGGGTTGTGGGTATTGCGATGATCCAGGACATCACCCGACCTCTGGGAATTCCGATTCAACATAGTTCGATACCCTTCCAGAACAGCATGCAAAGCCAGACGACCATGCAGAACATGGCTTTTCTGAAAGACCGCATGGCCGATATCTTGAGGATGGCCGATGAACTGGGGAAAACAATAGACGTATTGCAGCGCCAGTATAACGTTCAGCGCCAGCTTGTTGATGCTACTCACCGCACGGACATTGACACGCACGAGCTGACGCAGATCACCGACCAATTGCGGGACCACCTCGCGGATTTCGACGACTTCTGGCGGCCTATCCGCAGTTACTTCTACTGGGAGAAACATTGCTTCGATATTCCCATTTGCTGGTCTTTTAGATCCCTCTTCGACTCATTGGACGGTATCGATCAGCTTGACGAAAAGTTTCACCAGCTCGCGAAAGACTTTGACTCCGTCGACTCACTTCAGCCGCAGCTGCTCGCGCTGCTGCCGCCGCAGATCGAATCGCTGAAAACTACCCGCGCGCTGACGCTGACACTGCACAGCACCTTCGAGGCGATGATCAACCAAATGGAGGCCATGAGCGATACCGCAATCGTCATGGGGCAAAGCTTCGACAACTCCAAGAACGATGACTTCTTCTACCTGCCACCGGAGGCTTTCGATAACCCGGACTTCCAGACGGGTCTGAAAATGTTCTTATCGCCGGACGGGAAGTCCGCTCGCTTTTTCATCACCCATCAGGGCGATCCCGCGACGCCGCAAGGAATCGCGCGCGTCGACGTGGAAAGAACGGCCGCGCAGGAGGGCCTGAAGCAATCCTCCCTGTCGGACGCCAAAGTTTATCTGGGCGGTACCGCCGCGACCTACAAGGACATGCACGACGGTGAAAAATATGACCTCATGATCGCGGTGTTGTCCTCGCTCACGCTGATCTTCATGATCATGCTACTGCTCACGCGAAGCCTGCTTGCCGCGCTCGTGATCGTCGGCACGGCGGCCAGCTCGATTGCCGCGGCCTTTGGACTCTCCGTGCTCATTTGGCAAGACCTTTTCGGTTTCAGAATCCACTGGGTCGTGGCGGCGCTGTCCGTCATCATCCTGTTGGCCGTCGGATCTGACTACAACCTGCTGTTGGTCTCCCGGTTCAAAGAGGAGATCCACGCCGGACTGAAGACTGGGATTATCCGGTCGATGGCCGGCACCGGTGGGGTGGTGACGGCCGCGGGCTTGGTCTTCGCGTTCACCATGGGTTCGATGCTCGGCAGCGATTTGCGGGTTATCGGTCAGTTCGGTTCCACTGTCTGTGTTGGGCTACTGATGGACACGTTGATCGTGCGCTCGTTACTCATGCCGTCGATCGCCGCGCTGCTGGGGCGCTGGTTCTGGTGGCCGCAGGTTGTCCACCCCCGCGGCGCCGATAACGTGCGCCGGGCTGATCGTGTGACCGACGACACTGCCCCCCTGGCTGTGCCGGCGGCGCGCTGACTCTCGGATCCAGATCGGTTCCCGCCGAGTTCATTTCGCTAACGCCTCCCCGCGACCGCCCTTCGCCGATCGGGTTTGCTGTAGGTCGCGCCGAACTGCGGCACCTCAAGGGCGCCGCTGTGATGGGCAGCGGCGATCGCATTGCGCAGCGGGCGAGCCAAGCCCGCAAATGACGCCATGTCGAACACCATCGGCGTCAACAGGCGATTGTGTACATAAGCGAACGCGCTGGCGGTCTCGGGATCGGCCCACCCGAGGGTTCCCCCCAGACCCATGTGGCCGAACCCCTTGAGTAAGCTAGGAACCGGCGATTCGTGATAGCCGAGATGGAACGGCATGGGCACCACGATGTTGAGGTCGGGCATCACTCGCGGCTTGCCCGTCAGGCCGCGCACCAACTCTGACGACAGGAACCGTGTTTCGTCGATGCTGCCGCTGTTGGCGAGGGCGGCATACATTTTGGCCAAGCCGCGCCCAGTGACGACGCCATTGGCTGCGGGGACCTCGCCGTCCAGAAACGGGATATCGCCCTGCACAAAGGATTTGATGCCAGGGAAGTACATCGCACCGAACCCGCCCGAGTACGGCAGACCGGCCACCTTAGGTGCGAGGAAGTCGAACACCGGATTCGGCCGGTTACTCTGCGGGGCCAGAATCTGCGCCACCTTGGTAGGCGCATTGGCGGGAGGGCGGCCAAGGTGTAGACCGTCGGTGTTGAGCGGACGCGCTACCTCATCGCGGATCAGCTCGCGCATGCCCATGCCCGTCACCGATCGGGCCAGGCCGGACAGCAGCCATCCGTAGGTCAGCGCGTGATACGCCGGCGCGCCGCGCAGGTGATCGACCGGCGCGGCGGCAAGCCGCTGCTCCATGAGGCGGTGATCCATCAACTCGGTCTTGCTGACACCCTTTAAGTGCGACAGTCCGGATCGATGCCGCAAGACGTCGTGGATCGTGATATTGGACTTGCCGTTGGCTCCGAACTCCGGCCAGTACTCGGCAACGGGCGCCTCGTAGGACAGCAGCCCCCGGTCGACCAGCCGGTGTATCACCGTTGATGCGACTCCCTTGGTCGCGGAGAACACCATCGCGCCGGTGTCGGCAGTCCACGGCACCTTGCCGGCCCGGTCTGACCACCCTGTCCAGACGTCGACGACGGGCCGGCCTTCGACATACACCGACAGGGCCCCGCCACCGAAGCGGCGCCCCGGAAACAGCTGAGCGAACAAGCGGATAAGCCTTGCGAAATGCGGATCCGCGGCGCCCTGCACGCCGCGCGGCAGGCCCTCTTCAGCCCTCAGAAGAGATGCGTGCGTCACAGAGCAAGAATGCGACCGACGGTATGGCGTTGCATGTGGAATCGCCGTTTTCGTCGCTAACATTCGGCGTTCTTGCGGTCGGTGTCGGGACTCGGCTGCACCCGCTTGGGTTCGCCCGGCATCTTGGGGTAGTTCGGTGGATACGGCATGTCCCCGAGCCCGCGTGCCTCGTCGGCGGCGACCAATGTCCAGCAGCGGCTCGATCTCCCGTGAGCGTCACGCTAGCGTGACGCTCAGGAGTTGGTACCGACGTCGACGCACACTGCTATGGCTCCGGCGCCGACGTGCACCGCGAGCACCGGGCCCAGGTCGGTCACGATCGCCGGCTCGCAGGCCGGTAGCCGCTCGGCGAGTGCCGCCGCCACCTCGGCCGCGCCGTCCGGGTTGGCTACATGGTGCACCGCAATGGCAGCGGTGCTGTCACCGACGACCTCGCAGACCTGCTCGATCATCGCCGCCACCGCTTTGCTGGCGGTGCGTACCCGTTGGGCCAGAACGAGTTTACCGTCGTCGATGCGCAACAGCGGCTTGAGCGCCAGTGCGGTGCCTAGCCATGCCGCGGCACCACCGATGCGCCCGCTACGGCGCAGGTTATCCAGCCGCTGCACAAACATGTACGCGTGATTACGGCACACCGCTGAACCGGCAGCAGCCGCAACGGTGTCCAGGTCACCGCCATCCGCCGCCGTTAGTGCGGCAGCCAGTGCGACGAAGCCGGTACCCATGGCAGCTGACTTCGAGTCGATAACCCGCACGGACGGGCCGATGTCCGCGGCGATCTTCTCGGCCGCGCCGACGGTTCCCGACAATGCCGCCGAAATGTGCACTGCCACAACTCCGTCGCCGCAGCTGTCGGCCAGCGCTTGCTGGTAGGCGGCGCACAGCTCGGCAGGGGTGGCCGCCGCGGTGGTGGCGTCGCCGTACTCGTGGATATCGTCGGGTACCTGGTCCACACCGTCGCGCAGATCGACACCGTCGACCAGGACGTGCAACGGGACCTCACGAATCCCCCACTGCAGGCGGATGTCGGCCGGCAAGCGGGAAGACGAGTCGGTGACCACTACGACGGACATGATCAGCCGCGGGGTTTCTGGTCCGGCACGCCGGCCTCGGTCAGCGCCTTGAGCATCAGTTCGGCAACCGCCTGGTGCGCCTCGAAGTTCCAATGGATACCGTCGGGGTTGCCGCGACCGCTCGTAACGTGTTCGGCGACCGCGGCTGCCAGATCCACCAGCGGGATATCGTGGCGCTGCGCCCATTCGGTGATGGCCGCCGCGGTTGCGGCGCGGCCGTGGTGTGCCTTGCCGTATGTCTCGGCGATGTGCACCGACGGCAACGATGCCACGATCGGGATACCGGGGCGGTTGAAATCGATCGCCCCACGAGTCTGTTCAAGGTATTCAGCGGTCAGGTGCGGCGGCAACGCGGCCCGCGCCACGGGGGAGAGGCGCGACTGCGCCCAGCCGTAGCCATCGCGGACCCAGCGCCGCAGCCAGGGTGGTCGCACATAGCGGATCAGCTCACGCAGCCCCGTGGGCAAGACCGACGGCAGCGAATCCATCCCGCCAGTCGCGAAGATCACCGCGCCCGCCCTGGGCAGCGCCGCCCAGGCGCGTGGGTCCTGGGTGGCTGCCCACCACACATCTCGACACGTCCAGCCGATCCGGCCGATGAGTTCGAGATCCCAATCTAGCTGGAAAGCAACGATATTGGGCCAAATACGGGGGTCGTCGGCGGGCAGGCCGCCGCTGGGCCCGTAATAGGCCAGCGAGTCGGCGAAGACCAGCAGTGCGGGACGCGAGACCGGCTCAGAGGACATCGCTGGCGACCTGTGCCGAGGCGTTCCATACATCGAGGCGCCAGCGGATACCGTCAAAATCGACATCATCGGCGGAATGACCACTGAGCTGCGTCCAGCTGGCATTGCCCATGCCGCCGAATGCCGGCCAGTTGGCGACCGGCAGGCGCAGTAGCGCGGCCGACAAGCCAGCGATCAGACCCCCATGGGCCACCAGCACGACCGGTCGTCCCGGTTCATCGGGGACACCCCATTCCGGCTCGCCGGACACCAGCTCAGCGATCAGCGGCAGGCTGCGAGCGGCTACGTCGACCCGGCTTTCCCCGCCGTGCGGTGCCCACGTGGCGTCCTCGCGCCATGCCAGTCGGGCGCCCGGGGCAGCGGCATCGACCTGGTCGTGGGTCAGGCCTTGCCAATCGCCGAGGTGGGTCTCGCGTAACCGGGCGTCCACCCGGACCCGCAAACCGGTGCGCTCCCCCAGCTTCACGGCCGTGTCGTAGGCGCGCCGCAGGTCCGACGACACGATCAGCAGCGGCTGACGCTTGCCCAGCACCTCGGCCGCTACGACCGCCTGCGCGCGGCCCAGCTCACCCAGCTCGGTATCCAGCTGACCCTGCAGCCGGGTGTCGGCGTTGAACTCGGTTTGCCCGTGCCGCAACATCACCAGCCGCCGCGTCCTCATCGCGCGCTCTCTAAGTCCACGGCCACCGTCGGGCAGTCACGCCAGAGCCGGTCCAGGGCATAGTAATTGCGTTCGTCCTGGTGCTGGATGTGCACGACGATGTCGATGTAGTCCAGCAGGGTCCAGCGGCCCTCGCGGGCACCCTCGCGGCGTGCCGGCTTGTAGCCCGCCCGGCGCATTTTCTCCTCGACCTCGTCGACGATGGCGTTGACCTGCCGCTCGTTGGACGCCGAGGCGATGACGAAGCAATCGGTGATGACCAGCTGGCCGGAGACGTCGATGACGACGACATCGTCCGCGAGTTTCGAGGCCGCCGCGCCGGCGGCCACCGTCGCCATGTCGATGGCTTCCGGGGTGGCTGTCACGTGTCGTCCCTGCCGGCGACGCTGGCAGCCGTTGCGCCAGAGGCGGCTTCGGCCCCTTGGGGTTGGCGGTAAAGCCTCCGCTTGGAGATGTACTGCACGACGCCGTCCGGAATCAGGTACCACAGCGGCCGGGACTGTTCGGCGCGCCGGCGGCAGTCCGTCGACGAGATCGCCAGCGCGGGGACCTCTACTAAGGTCAACGCATCGTCGGGGAAGCCCTCGAGAACGTTGGCGAGATGTTCGCGGCCCAGCTCGTAACCGGGGCGGCTCACCCCGATGAACCGCGCCATTGCGAACAGCTCCTCCAACTCGTGCCACGACAGAATCGACGTCAGCGCGTCCGCCCCGGTGATGAAGTACAGCTCCGAGTCCGGATTGAGCGCTTGGAGATCACGCAAGGTGTCCTTGGTATATGTGGGGCCACTGCGGTCGATGTCGACCCGGCTCACCGAAAAACGGGGGTTGGACGCGGTCGCGATCACCGTCATCAGGTAGCGATCCTCGGCGGCGCTGAAGTGCCGGTCTTTCTGCCAAGGCTGGCCGGTCGGCACGAAGACGACTTCGTCAAGCCTGAACAGGTCCGCCACTTCACTGGCAGCGACCAGGTGGCCGTTATGGATGGGGTCGAACGTCCCACCCATGACTCCCAGCCTGCGACGGTGTTTTTGCACGATTTGCCAGCTTACTGGAGTGCCTTGCCGCAGTTCAGATGGCCGTAACCCCGAGACCAGGTTTCTCGGGACTCGTGCCGCGGCCTCGCTGACGGCCAGATCGGAACAACCGAGATCGCCGGGGCCACCGTCTACGACGCGCTCGTCGGCGCAGTCGCGAACGAGCATGGACTCCCCCTGGCAACCCGCGATCGGCGGGCGCTGGAGGTCTATCGCACGCTCGACGTAGATGTGGAGCTGCTGGCCTGAGCTATACGGGTAGGAGTTGGTCGATCACCGCGGCCAGTTGCTTGGCGGACCGGCACTCATGCATCGTGATCACCTCGCGGTAGCGCGGCACGGCCGAATCGC